>OULU01000009.1_pt1 | contig 37198 bp, 32 predicted proteins | sample 1690801 | NCBI WGS metagenome assembly OULU01 (sample SAMEA3914812, study PRJEB12502) | metagenome | biome: forest; material: soil | place: Canada | collected 2011-07-07 | depth 0.1 m
CTTCCAGGGCGTGAGCTCGAACCGGCGCAGGGATTCGAGAATATGGACAAGTTCGTGCTGCAGGAAATCCATGGGCTGCGGCCAGTGACGTCAAACCGCCTATTGTACCCGGCAACCTTTCAGCGGGCTGCCTTGGCCTTGCTTTTTTGCTGCCCAACTATTGACCGGTTACCGCATACCCCGTATATTTGCGCGCTCTCGACGGGCGATTAGCTCAGCGGTAGAGCACTGCCTTCACACGGCAGGTGTCGCAAGTTCGATCCTTGCATCGCCCACCATGAGAATCAACGACTTAGGCCACCCCACAAGGTGGCCTTTTTCGTTGTACGGACGCCTGTACGGAAATAAGTTCTGAAACCCGCGCCTGATTTTCTACTGCGCACCTTCCGTTGCAGGCCTGTTGGCCGGTGCCGGCTTAATGGAGTGGGCCAAGGCGGAGGCAAAGAAACGGCAAGTAGCGGCAGCACTAGCCGGCAATAAAAGCCGGCTAGGCCCGGTTCCGGCAAATTTGCCGGAACCGGGAAAAGTGCCACAACAAACCCAGGGGAAGAGGATTCACGCGGGAGAGGCGGCCACGGTAGCCGCTGCGCTAACGGGTGCCACCCCTCCTTTGGTCTTGCTTGCATGGGAGCACCTCAGATGCGACAACCACGCACGGAGGCGCGCCTATGACATCCGAATCGTTACAGCCCGTGGATTACGCGCTAACCGTGGCGCGTGCTTTTGAGGAATTGGCCAACGATGCGATCAAGCACGGCGTACTTTCCAAACCCATGGCGGCCACCATGTCCGCCGCCGCCCACAGCGCAGTTGTCCGCCTGCAGCAGTTCCTGGCCTCACAGGGAGCCCACCTCGGTACCGAGGTGGTCGGCGACTTAAATCGTGTCCTAGCCGACTTGGAGTCCATGGCGGAGATCGTCGGGCTTGTGGTGAGCCACGAACTGACGCCACGCAACACCTATCACGTTGCCGTAACGGCTCGCTATACCGCGCACCAATCCATCAAGCGCCTCAGGCAAGCGGAAGAACAACTCGACACTTGAGCTGCGCACATAGGGCCAAACCAAGTGCGCTTTCCGCGCTCGCAAAGCCTGTTCACCGGTATTGGAAAGTGCACTTTACACGTACAAGAAACCGTCACCTTCATACATGTTTTGCTCGCGTGACGCCGTATGGGGCACGCAGAATGCCTGCACCTTCAGCTAGCCGAGTGCGCCCCCGTGACCACCCAAACAGCAACCCAAGACGTCACCTTTGCCGCCTATGTGCTCGCGGCGAATCTCCGCGACACGTTTGATGCATCGTTGATCGATGGAGAACTGTCCCTTCCGCTGTGCTCGATCATGGTGGCGGCTTTGAAGCCAACGCTAAATGTGCTGGCCGATCAGGACGCGCTTGCCGCGCCCTGTCTCGACCTCCAAACCATCCATGACGTGCTGGTGCGTGCCGATGACATCGGCTTGGATGACGGCGCCACGGCGGGGCCGTTCCTGCACCTACTCAGCCTTGCCGCCAAGTCAGCCAGGGATGCGCTGGAAAGCGTGCAGGAAACCTCCAGCGCGCACCTCTAAGACCGCCGGGGCATTGCGGCCTGATGCCATCCGCCGGCAAGCTGGTAAGGTCCGCTTACGACCCGCAGCGGACCTTTAAATATTCAAGCACAGAAGACATGACACCGTATCAGCTCGGCTACTGGCTCAAATCCATCGTCGCGGACATCGTCCCGGTGGGCGGGCATCTGTTCGTGAATCGTGATGGCCTTGTCATCGACGAACTCGCGGACCGAGTTGCTACCTACGAAAGCCCGCAAGAAGCGCAGCGATGGATGAATATCGTCCTTTTGGACGATTTCATATCGCAAATCTGCGGAGATGACTGGACAGACGCCGATGCAAACCAGGTCTTAGAGGTATTTGTGTTGGCTTGGGGCTATCAGGTTCAGGCGAAATATCCGAAGGCAGTAGTTCAGACAGAGATTGTCAGCGATCCCGAATATGGCGACCTTGGCGTGCGTCTTGTTGGGGTCATCGGCTAAGGTCTGCTTCCGACCCGAATCGGACCTAATGGGAGCAATGGGGAGACTATGAAACTCATGGAAGTGGCGCGCCGGGTACATGAGCTGGACGCAGATCAGACGATCTATGCGAAGAAGCCGTGGACTCCAGATTCGGAGGCTGAGCTCGCTCTAGAAGAAGCCGGGCGACTGGTGCCGGCCGCATTGGCGGCAGAAGGCTACGCCTATTTCTTAGAGGTCGATATCGCTCGCGACGTCATTCCATCGCTATCTCATGTCGAACCGTCGTACACCCTGGAGCAGTGGTGTGTCCGGCTGATCGGCTACGCAGAAAATGACGCCTGAGCCCGATGAGCGAATTTGGTAAGGTCCGTATATGGACTCCTCCCCTTTGCAAAGCCCCCGTGCTCTAGCGTCCGTGTCGACTGCACACGTATATCCGGCCTCTAACTGCGGCACCGCGTTGCGGTGCTGGGCCATGATGGGCTAGTCGCGCGCCGGCTCCCAATCGCTTGAGGCCGCCACCCACAGCGGACAGTTCAGGCGGGCATAGATCATCAAAAAAAGATTGGGCTGGCGGGTGGTTTTCATGCGCGGCGGGCGTCACTCCTCACGCACACACCTACCCACCAGCCCAAACAGCTACCGCCGCCTAGGCGGTATATCGTCAAACTCATTCGCTTCCGGCGGCTGGGTGGCTGCCACGCGGCTGGCATCGCTGGGCGTCATGCCCAACCGAGACAGCATCGACTCCATGCGCGCGACTTCGGCCGCACGGACCTTATGTTGCGGTCGCGCGATGATCGAGGCCCACAGCCGGGCCGCCATCGCAACAATGATCTCGTCACGCCGGAACAGCACGCGATCCGGCGCCGTGCGCGCAATGGTGGCCCATGCCTCGCGTTCGCCATCGTTGAAATACGCGGGCGGATCGCCCAGCGGATCGGTGGGCACGGGCGCATTTTTCCGGTCGGCGTAGCGCTTGGGGTCTTTCTTGGCCGTCCCCCGGAAGGTCAGCACGTTGTTGGAGCTACGGCGGCGTGGCATGACGGCTAGGTCTCCGTGGGGTCAATGGGGGTCTCACCCCGGACTGAAAAGCACCAAACGCGGATATGAAAATCTGACTAATGGGGGCGATACCCAACGCAGCGCGTTCGACGGCGCACACTCCCCCCGGCTCGCGACTATCCCTCACGGCTCGCATGCGTATAAGTCCATGCACGCGCGCGAGCGTTCCATGAACATGCGACCGATGTACTGCCATAGTGCGGGCGTCTGGTTGGTACTGGCGGGCAGCGTGATGGCATAGCCCATCGCGTGGCCGTCGCTCAGCAAGGCCCACGCGCGCACGTCCACGTCCGTGTCGCCGTGTTCCATCTTCATACCCATTACGCGCAGGTGCGGTGCCGTCGTCATGGCGTCGTCCAGGTCCAACGCGAATTGGGACACAGCCTCATTCAACGTCATGGCGGCGCACCGCCTGCCGCTGTCGTTGCTGGTGCGGGCGTGGCGTTGTCGCGTCGTGCAAGCGCGGCCAACGAATAGTTTTGCTGTTGCAGATAAGGCGTATCGCCACCGGCCACGGGCGCCATGTCCTCGCGGCGCCGCGCTTCGTTCGGCGCCATCCAGCCGCCACCGATCGCATCGCTGTACGTCTTGAACCGTGTGCTGGCATCCATCCGCAACAGTTGATTGACGTCCAATTGAACACCGTACGTGATGGGCACTTCCAACGCCGCGTCCATGCAGTTTTCCCATGCCTCAATCAGCGCTTGCAGGCCATCTGAGTAATACACACTGTTCAACACCTCCGCGTTCTGGTTCGTCGGCATGGCGCCCACGCCAACTTTGAACGCGGGAACATGAAACACGGAACAGATACGTTCATCGGACCATTTGAGTTGCTCGACCAATTGCGCATCCAGCGCCGTCATCGTCATGGACTCAAACTTGAGGCCGTCGCCCAGCACGGCCACGCGTCCGCTGTTGGTTCCCGTGAAGTTGTCTTGCCAGTAATCGGCCAAACGGCTGGCGGTTTCCTTGCTGATGGCAGCGGGTGCGGTCAGCACACCGGATGGGCGCGCGGCGTTCCCCCAAAACTTGTTGGCGTTGTTGCCAATCGTCAAACCAGCCATGGCCGGCATGGCGGCGGCGAATAGCGGCGACAATCCCACCAACTGGTGAAACAAACAGTTGAAGCGGTCGTGCACGATTTCGGAGGCAGGCACCACATACGAACCGTTTTGGTCCTGCTCCCAGGTGATCGGTGTTACGCCGAAACCTGACGCGGCCAGTCGATGGGGTGACAGTCGATACCAGATGGAACCGTCAGGCGCGACAAGCGGCCACACAAAGCAAGGGTCCAATACGTATAACGCACGAACGCGCGTGGCGGCGTCGCGTTCTTTCAACACGTAGGTATTGCCCCGGCACAATTTGGAAATCAGCCAGGACTCACGAAACTGTTGGCTATTCTGGTAGCGGTTGGGCTGGCGTAGCACGGGCGACCACGCCGAATTGGTGACCGGCTGCCAAATGTTGTTGCCGGCGCTTTGCGTCAGTAGCGCGCCGACCTTGGCCACGTCACTGGCCAGGAGTGATATGCAGGCAAACACCGTGGGATTGTTCAACATGGTGGGCACGGTCACGGTTTCGTTTTTTTGCCACGCGCCCGTGTACGGCTCGCGAATGATCCCCGGGTAACCACCAGTCGAACCACCGCCGCCACCGGCCACGGGCGTGAGTGTGTCACTCGGCGGCGCTGGCGTTGATTGCTTACCCTTGCGCGTAATGGACAGGCCGAAAAGGTCCATGGTCAGCCGCCCACCAATGCGCCGGTAATGGTCGCCACGCTGTCTGGCCCAGCGGCCAGCCAGTTGGCATAAAACTCGATGCGCCATGCAAAACAGTTGGCCGCCCACAGCGACACCGGCTTGCCGTCGCCGTAATCAATCGTCGCGTACGTGGCTTCGTCCAGCAGCGGGCCGTCCGTCGCCACGTACACCTGGGATGGATCACACGCGACAATCACGCCCGGCGGGGTGGCATCGGACGTATACAGCGGCGTGCGCAGCGCTGAACCACCCGCCGCGCCCACGTCGTTAAACAGATAGTCGCCGTTGGGGGCGCGAAGCGCGGCCATTTTCACGGCGTCGTGGCTGTTGGCCAGGAACACCGCGCGGGAGGGGTGCGCCAGCATACCTAGCGCAGCGGCCATATCGGCCACCAGATCACCAGTTGCGGCTATCTTTGGCGCGCTGTAGGTGATGCTGGCCGGCTCGCCCTTGCCGCCCGCATTGGCCGGGTCGATGAACGATGCATCCAGCCGCGACGCGCTGGCGTTAATCAACGCATTGTTGAAAATCGCGTCCAACGACGGCAACGCCGCGCGGCGCAGTTCGTCGGTGAAACCCACGATGGCCGATACCTTGTCCGGTTCCAGCCGGCCCACGGGATTGAATTGCAGTGCCGTGGCGGGCTTGAGCGCACTTTCATTTACCCATGCAGCCTGCCCACCGTCCGTTAGGTCCACCAAGTGGACGTTGAACGGCGCCCGCTGAAACGGGACGCGGCCCAGCAGCGTGGCGCCTTCCACCTGTTCCACGAACTCAGTGCGCGCCTGCGCGGCCAGCGGAAAATCCGTCGTATCCACGGGCGTCACTGCGCCTTTGCCACGCATCCTTCCGCGACCCTGCGACCGCAAGAATTGCAACGGGCCGTCTCCCCACTGGATGCGCATATTGCCCGCGTATGCCAGCGCGCCGCCCGCGTCTTGTCCCTCAGCCATGGCCAGCGCTGCGCGTGCCACGTCCAGCCCTTTGCCATTCGTCCGCATGGCCGCCACCTTTATTGGGAAGTGGCCACTACATTTAGCCATCCCAATGCTTATGGCGATAGCGAGTCGTGACGACTTGTGACGACTTGTGAAACCTAGTCGTCCGCACCGCTGTGATTCCATGCCCAGGTGGCAAGCGCGCGTAGGCTGTAGGTAATCGGAAAGGTGCGCGCCGGTGTTGGCCAATCGGGGTTGGTCCGGTTGTTCTTGAGCGTGCCCGGTGAACAGCCAATCAAGCGCGCCGCATCGTCGGCGGATACACGCCAATCCCCCGTGACTGTCATACCCAGGGCGATGGCGCTGTCATAGAGCTGGCGCGTTTTGGCCGTGATCCACTCGGCGCGCTTGATGCGGTCGGCGTCCGTCTTGCAAGTGCGTAGCGTGACCGGCTTGGACCGGCGACGGGGCTGGCGGCGCGCGGTCATCGTTCGTCCTCGGTGCGGTAGGCGGCGGCAGTGGTGCCAGCGCCATCAAAACGCGGTAACGCACCCTGTGCCTTGGGTGGGTCCACCACAGCTATATCCACTTCGGTGAACGTCATGTGCGCCATGTCGGCCAACAGGCCCAGGCGTCGGCATTCGCCGTTGCGGTGTTTGGCAATGTTGAGCACCACGCCGCCGTTGGCCGTGCAGTGCATGAGCATGACGACATCCGCATCCTGCTCGATGGCGCCGGAGTCGCGCAGGTTCGCCAGTGTGGGCGCTACGCCATCGGCAGCACGGTTCAACTGTGACAACAACAGCACCGGAACGTTGAGTTCCACCGCCAGCCGCTTCAATGCACGGGTCATCAACTGCACGGCGTCGTTGGTCGTGGCCGCCTTGGGTGGCGAGAGCAACGTCAAGTAGTCGATAACGATCAAGCCCAGCGTGGCGACGGCATGACGCTGGCGCGCGAGCGCGCCCACGGCGGCCACCGTATGGCCGCTACCTTTCACGATGTCGAAAGGTAGCGCTGCCATGGCAGTCCTGGCGTTGAACATGCGCTTGTGGTCGGCCACCGTGAAGCGGACAGGATCACGGAAGCCCGACACATCCACGGACGCTTCATGCGCCAGCGCACGCGCCGCGATGGCTTGCGGCGGCATTTCCACGCTAAAGAACAGCACGCGGTGACCGGCTTTCGCGGCGGCCAGGGCGACTTGCCCGCCAAACGCGGTTTTACCCACGGATGGGCGCGCCGCCAGGATCAGCAGGTCATTCGGTTGCAGACCGCTCGTCACGCTATCCAAATCACGCAACCCAGTCGTGACGCCCGGAAGGCTGGGCGCATCCAGACGCGCTTGTACGTCCGCCAGCACGTCGCGCATCGCGTCACGCAGCGGCACGATGGCGCCGATGTCGCGCGGGGCGCAGTCGGTGACGAGGCGCAACGCGGCTTCGTACGTGATGCCCTCGGTGTGGGAAATCGTGGCGCCAGCAGCACACAGGCGGCGGCTATGGGCCGCCGTGGCGATGGCCTGGGCGTAGTGTTCCAGATTGCGCGGCGACCAAGCGGCGTTGTTGGCAAGGTCCAGCGCCAGCGCGCCCACTTCGGGGCTATCGTCGCGCAGCGTCACCGCGTCATACGGCAGGCCATCAACGGCACGCGCTGCGATCAGGCGGAATAGTCGGGCGTGGTGCGCGTCGATGAAATCGATGGGGTCGATCAGGTGCGCGATGCTGGCGAAGCCCTCGCCGGTGGCCGTCAATGAGCCGAGCAAGGCGCCTTCGTGCGTGCGAATGTCATTCACGGCACACCTCCTGCATTTCGAACACCTGCGCGAAGCGCGTGTCATCTAGCAGCGTTTCCAGCTTTTGGTGCCATCGTGGATTTGCCGGGTTGGGTTGTCGCCCGGCCAGCCAGTCGTCCAGGGCGCAGCGCTGGAAGTACGCCGGCCAGAAACGCTCAGGGTCGTAGCGGTCGCCCATGGCCTCGCGCGCCAGCTTGTCAGCGTGAGCGAGCACGCGGTCGCGCTTGTCCGTGCGTACCATCCACCGCGCGCAGTCCGGCAGCAGGGCGTGGTAGCTGTCCACAATGACGCTGTGTCCGTTCGTGCGCGTAGAGCTTTTAAAGCTCTTTGAGCTTAAAGACTTAGATGGAGATGTAGAGGTGGATTCCGAAACCCTTTCGGAACCCTTCGGGAAGGGTTCCTTTTCCGTCCATGATTCGTACACGGAAGCCTTGAACGGCAGGTCCTCCGGCAAGAGTGCCAACAACTGCATGACATGCTTGCGTACGTTGGTGTTGACCTGGTTCCACTTCGCGTATTGGCAAATCCACGTCCACCCGCTTTCCGTCCGGGCGATGAAGTCCGCGCGCACCAACGCATGCGCCGCCGCGCGCCAGCGTTCCAGCGTCCAGCCCAGGTCATCGCAGGCGTAGGCATCAGGCAAGCGGAACACGCCCGCGAAATTGCCGTGCGGACAGGTAAGCAGGTACAGGGCCGCCGCCCGCGCGTCTTCGCTCAGGGCGGCGACGGTCGGGCTATTCCAGAACGACAGGTAGACCAACGCGAACAGGCGGCCCATGGTCAGCGCCCTCCCTTGACCGCCAGCGGTTCGGCGCGGGTCCACGTCGCGTACGGCGTGGTAATCTCAGGGCGCGAATGCTGTTCCTTGCCCGCTGCGAGTCCAACCTCGCCAGCGGGCTTTTTCGTTGTGCGCATCTCGCTTACTCCCAGCAATGGGCAGCAAGCCACCGGCGCGGCTCGCAGATGCGCTCGCGGCGGTGGGGTGCAACCAGAGGAAGGATTTGAAGCCGTCAGCCAGACGCAGCCATATGGACGGCTAAACGATGACTACTTGTTTGCCGCGTCCACGCATGCCTTGACGTGGCGCTGCAATTCGCTCTCAGGAACCATGCGGCGAGTACCTTCCAGGTAGGTCTTGATCTTGCCTTCGCTGATCAGCGCATAAAACCTGGTCTTGCCCATAGCCAGGCGCTTAGCCGCTGCCTCGACGGGATGTACCAAAGGCGGCAGATAGTCTGCCGTTACATGAGAAGACAGTAGCGGAACGATCTTGGTAACCATCATACGATCCTCCGATGTGTTCTTGCGCGCTTGCCAACGTTCGTACAGACAACTGTGATGTAACGGCCGTCAGCTACCATATGCAAGCGCTTTGGTGATCGCACGTCATGGTCATCAAGCCCACTTCTGTTCGTTGAACAGGTGGGACAGAGGTAGCTACCCGACCGTTATTAGTGTGGCCATTTAGACGTCCACGCCTTGCAAACCAAATAGTTGCGACAGGTCGCCTAGTCGAATGAGGCGAAAGGCGCGTTACAAGTGCGTGGTGAAGATGCCTTGTAAGGTTGCTTACCCCTTGCTCGCGGCCGCCCATTTAGCCGCGATTTAGATTGGGCTTGGGAACTAGAGCGCGAGCCCCGCCATGGCCTGGGCGGCATGGTCATGCAGCAGGTGGCCATAATGTTTTTCAATCATCGCCAGGGACGTGCCCGCCATGCGCGCCACCGTTAGCGAATCCATGCCGCCCGTGAGCATGTCGGTAATGACGGAATGGCGCAGGGTATAAGCACACACGCCGACGGGCAGCTTTGCCGCCCTGGCGGCCTTCTTAATCGGCTGCTTCCATCGCTCCTTGTGCCATGCAGAACCATCGTCATAAGCGACCAGCGTTGCGGTAGGCAGTTTGTCTTTCGCCTCCAGGCGCAACAGCTTGGCAGCGTCCGGTGACAGCGCGATGGTGCGGCCTGCCCCTGCCTTGTCCTTGGCGACCAACAGTGACGCGTGTCGGCCATCCAGGTGCGCGACCGTCGCCTCCGCCAGCGCCGAAGGGCGTAGTGGCAGCAGGCATAACAAGCGCACGAACGAGCGCGCATGCCCCGGCAGGGCTTCCACCAATGCGGCACGCTGCTTGCGGTTGAGGTAGAGCTCTCGGCGTGTAGTGACCTCGTAAGGCTTCACGCGGTCCCACTCGATGGCTCGCCCTGCATCCACATAGCGCGACGCTGCGGCAAAATTCAGCGCGGCTTTCAGCGTGGACAGTGTGCGATTCTTGCTTGCGTCCGCCATGGTCAGGCCGGCTCGCCAGTCCTTGACGTGTTCGGTGCGCAGCTTGGTCAACTTCACTTGCGCGATGGCGTGGCTGTAAACGGTCCGGTCGAATCGCCCCGCCGCGTCATCAGCGTTCGCGTCCCCTACTTCGCGGCGACGGTCCTTGACGTAGGCCGCACACGCCTGCCCCACCGTCTCCACGTCGCTGGTGTCAATACCGGCGTCCAGGGTCTTGGTCCAAGCCCGCGCATCTTTCACCGCCTGTTCGTACGGAACGGACTCCGCATGGCCAAGGCTCTGGTAGCGCTGGCGGCCATCCTCATCCCGTTGACGGGCAATCCAGTTCCCGCCGTCCAGCAACTTCCGGTAGCCCACAAACAAACCGCGCGCCAGCGGCGCGCCCCAATAGGGTTCGCGACGCGGTTCCAATTTGGCCCGAACGCGGGCTTTGTCGATGTCAAAACGAGCCATAAAAGTTTCCGTACGGACGTGGTACGGAAATTCTACCGCGAACGCGGGTGAACGCCCATGAACCAAAAGATATATATTTCATCTACTTATGGTGTTCGCCACGGGTCGCTTTGGGCCATTTTTCTGCCTTCACACGGCAGGTGTCGCAAGTTCGATCCTTGCATCGCCCACCACGAGATTCAACGACTTAGGCCACCCCTGCAGGGTGGCCTTTTTCGCTGCGCGGATGTTGGTACGGAACCCTGCCGGATGGCGGCTTCCGAAACGTGGCGCCGTCCTCGACCGGCCGGCCCGCCGCGATTCAAATCCACCACGTGTCGGCGACTGCAAGGCTTGCGACGCGCTGAAATACAGACGCCGTCCGCCCGCCCTGGTCAGCCCTTCGCCTTGGGCGTCACTTTTACCGCCAACGCCTCCACGTAGGCGACGACAACCATGTCGCCAACCTTCAGGCTGCTCATCTTCGCCTGGCGTTCCGGATCCTTTACCTCGATGACACGCGACTTAGCGTCGGCACCCGTCAGCGTCAAGGTATGGTTCTTCAGATCCAGCGCGGTGAGTTTGCTGGTGACGGTGATGGAATCGCCCTTCTTCAGCCCTGGCATGGAACCCTGTTCGGCCGGAGTCGAATGACTTGCAACGTCGACGCCGGCCTTCGTGCTGTCCGCCGGCATCACCTGCAGCGCCAACGCCGCCTGGTAATGCGCCGTGACCTGGTCGCCGGCCTTGAGCTGATCGAAGTTCTCGACCTCGGGGCCAGCCTGCAGGGTGACTTCCTTGCCCTTCGGACCGCGCAAAGTCACCAGACGACTCGCCTGATCCACGGACACGACCGTCGCAGAAATCGTGCGGTCCTCACGTCCCAGTTCGGCTGCGGTGCTGCGCACGGTCGGCTCCTGGGAGGCCTGCGCCTGGGCAAGGCAGGACAGCGGCATGGCCAACACGATGGCTGCGCCAAACAGGCATGACGTGGAACGGTAAAGCTTCCTCATGGTGACGTCTCCTTTGGGGGGCGGTCTTGCGTCGCGGTGGGTACGACGGCGGGTGAGTCGTGCCAGTGCTCTCTGGGCACCCACACTTTCTCGGCGGGTTGATCGAAGAAATGGGGGGACATGATCTGCACGCCGAATTCGTTGAAGGCGTCCTGTATTTTTTGATGGAGCTGGGACAACACTTCGAATTTGTCTGGTGGATTAAGCAGCGCCACGTTGAGCTGATACTCGATGTAGAAGTCGGAGAGTGCCGTCTGCAGAACGAATGGCCTGGGACGAGGCAGAAGGCCGTCCGTGCGAGAGGCCGCCAACTCGAGCATCGCCACCACCTGCCGCCATGGCGTGTCATAACCAATCGTCACCGAGGTTGTGAGCAGAAAGCCGGCCTCGCGCGACTGCCGCGTCAGATTGCGCACCGACGTGCTGGACAACACCGAATTGGGCACCGTCACCTCTTCACGCGTGCGCGTGAGGATTTTCATGGAAAGCGCACCCATCTCACGCACCACACCCTGGTGTTCGCCGATCTCGATGAAATCGCCGTTGCGTATCGCCCCCGAATAGAGCACGACCAGTCCACTTACGGCCTGATTGACGACCCCCGCAGAGCCCAGCGACAACATCAGGCCGACGAACACACTCACGCCCTTGAATGCATCCGTGCCTGCGCCGGGAATGTAGGGATAAGCAACGATTAGCGCGAACAGCCATATCGCGATCGACGCCAGGCGGCGCGTCACGCCAGCAGCCGGCCCCTCGAGCCACGCGACGCGCACCGTGCCCGCCTCGATCGCCTGAAACCAGGCATTGATCAGGCGAACCATCCCGCGGGCAATGATGAAAATCACCACCAGGGTGATCAGGTTGGGGATCTGTCCCACAAACGCCATCGCCACGCGTCCGCACAGGTTGTACAGATACGTGCCCAGCTGACGGCCCCACGGGCTGCTGTACGGAAACAGACTCAGTACGGAACTCAGCCATACGTAAACAAGGAAAAGCATGAAGGCCAGCTTGATCAGCTCGATCAGGCGCCGGAGCAAAGTCCAGATAATGGGGCGCAGGTCGAAGCCGGCGATATCAAGCTTCAACCGCTCGTCCGTAATGCGCGCGAGTCGACGTTGCAGGCCACGGTTGGCGAGACTGACCAACCAACCGGCGAGAACCAGCAGCAGCGTCGCCGCCAGCGTCAACGCGACATCTCTGAGGAGCTCCATCGGCCGATTGGACTCGGCCCGTTCGCGCAGAATGTCACGCAAGGCGTTCAGGGCTTGCTGCCCCTCTTTCTCGGCGCCGGCTCGATTTCCCTCCGGAGTGTCAGCAGGAAGGATGGCCATCAACAGCAGGTTGTTGCCGCGAATCGCCATGCCGGCGTCATCGCCGGACTGCATCCATTCGGCCTTGAGATCCTCGGGCTTCAATGTGTCGATCGCTGCGGCGATACGCTCGCTGGTAGCGCGGGCCCGCTCCTGCGCATTGCGTCCACGCAACGGCGCATGCAGCACCACGATGGTGCGATTCCACACCTGCACCGGCGCACCGCTTTCGCCAGGATCCAGTGCCGACGGGCCGCTGGAGCTCGCACTGGCCGGGCTGGAACTTGCGCCAGCGGGTGTGTCTCGCGGTTCGGCAAAGCACGCCATGGAAAGGCAAGCACCGACGACCAGCGCGCCAAGCAACACCAGTGATCGCAACGCGCGCGAACAAGGGCGCAACAATGCGTGGCCGTTTCCATCCCAGGGTGCCATCGGCATTTCGCCTTCCCTCACGTGAAAAGAAGTCCGTGTGGCGTGACTACATATTGGGGCAGCCCAAGGCATCGCCACGAGCGTAAAACCACCGAAAGTTATCCCGTATTTTTACGGTACGAGCACCACACGCCGAAGGAACGCCGACGTAGGTCGCGACGCTCGAGGGGCCTTTCGACTAGGTAAAACTACGGCACAAGCAGTACGAAATTGCCCCGTATTGTGCTCACGAGAGAGTTGTTAGAGTCGCGAACACGGCTGCGCCAAATACGCATATTGGTGAGTTCGATCTGAACTGACAGAACGGCAAGAAAGGCTGCCCGTCGGCGATAGCAGGAATCATCGCGACAGCCGCCAACGAGCTCTCCGTTATCCAGTAGCGCATATGTAAAACGAGGTCGTTCGATCGCTTTACCCGCTAAAGGCATCGATGTCATGACCATAGCGCTGATGATTCTGTTGAAGGCATTCATCATTTTCACCACCGTGTCGGTGAGCGCAGGCACGGCGCTTGCTACCGGCATGACGCTTTCACCGCTAGCTGCGCCCGCGAAATGACCGGACGGCTCAACCGTCTGCACTCCTTCCCATGAAACGCACCAAGGAGGTTGAATCATGACTCGTCAATGGAGTTTGCCCCTGGGCCTGATGGTCGTGGCATTTGCCGCGACACCAGCCTGGGCCGCGGACGCGCAAAAACCGGCAACCCAGGCAGCGCCGCAGGCACAAGCTGCGCCGCTCATAGAGCCGTCGGCCATCCACGCCCTTGAATTGATGAGCGAGAAGCTACGCTCGCTGAAGTCGTTCTCGCTTGTTTCCGACGTCACCACCGAAGAAGTGCTCAACTCGGGACAGAAGGTGACCTATGGCGGAACCGTTACCTACAAGGTGCGTGCACCGGACAAGTTCTTTGCTGCGATCAACAGTGACCGCAAGCAGCGCAGCTTTTACTACGACGGATCGAAGTTCACGATTTATGCGCCACGCATGCACTACTACGCGCAAAAGCCGTTTACCGGGACCGTAAGCCAACTCGTGGACACCGCGCAGGACAAGTTCGGCATCGAGTTGCCGTTGGCGGACCTGTTCTACTGGGGCACGGACCGCGCACCGGTATCGGCCATTCAGTCGGCTACGGTGATCGGCCCGGCCCATATCAACAAGGTGGAATGCGATCACCTGCTGTTCCACCAACCCGGAGCCGATTGGCAGGTATGGATCGCACGCGACACGCTGCTGCCGCAGAAGCTGGTGATCGCCAATCTCGATGACCCGACCCAGCCCGAATACAGCGCCACACTCACCTGGGATACCTCGACCAGCCTGGTCGACAGCGCTTTCAGCTTCACACCCACGGCAGATGATCACCTCATCAAGATCGGTGGAGCCAGCACGCCGAACAAGGAGGCCTCGCCATGAAGCGTCGACATAGCTCTTCGTTGTCGGTCATGTGCTGCACCATCGCCTTGACCGCGGCCTGCCTGGCCGTCTCGCCCTTCGCGCAAGCCCAACGACATGGTGGCGGCGGTCATGGGGGCGGGGGCGGCGGCGCGCGTTCCGCCCCAAGTGGCGGCGGTGGCGCTGCCCGCAACCAACCCCGCGCCGAATCGCGGTCGAGCGTCAACACCGCCAATCGGAACAACAACGTCAACCGAAACGAAAACGTCAACCGCAACAACAACGTCAACGCCAACCGTAACGTCAACGTCAACCAGAACGTCAACGTGAATCGCGACGTCCACGTCGATGTCGACAACGGTTGGGACAACAATGGCTGGAATCACCACCCCGTGGCGACTGCAGCGGCTGTCACCGCTACCGTGGCCGTGACGGCGGCAGTGGTCGGCTCCGTGGTCAACTCGGTACCGCCCAGCTGCACCACGGTGATCCAGAACGGCGTGACGTATTCCCAGTGCGGCTCGACCTGGTATCAGCCGAGCTATCAAGGTAGCCAGGTGTCGTATGTGGTGGTGAACCCGCCCTACTGACGTCGGCATCGTCAGTGCGTCGTGCAGTCCATGGGCCGAAGCCAGGCCACCAACCTGGCCTCGGCTCATGACGGGCCGTCAGCGCTTCGCAAACTTTCCTTTCGAATCAAGGCTGTAAGCAAAGTCACAGAGACGACCGATTATTCCGATACCCAAAACCCCTCGGCCCATGGAAAATGGTGAGATCCATTTCTCCGGGGGGACCGGGATCATGAGCCAGAGCGACGCTACGGCGTATCCCGTGCTGCAGCTGCTTGTCGTTACGCGCAGTTTGGTGGAACTCACAGACCGAGCCGTCTCCGACAGTGAACTGTCGCGGGCAGCCGCCGACGTGCTGGTGTTTGCGGCACGTCAGGCAGCCAAGCTGGTGGAAGAAGTGGTGAGCGCACGCTCCCACGATCCTGTCGGCGCCCATGCCTTTGCGCAGTGCCCCAGCAGCGCGGATCTCGATCGTGCCTATAGCGACCTGGAGTGTCTGGCCGAGGCGGCGGGCATGATCCGCGCGCACGGCATCGGCTCGCAGTACCGCGCACACCTGGCCTACCTCATGCGCTACGCCGCCGAGTCGGCATGCAATGCGCTGGAACGCGCCGAGCGCCCCACCGACGACGCCCTCGCAGCGTCCGCCCTTGCCGGCCTGCCGCCGGCCACGTTGCACAACTGACGACCTGGCGAACGTCGATGCCGGCGACAGGGCTTCGCCAGCACCGCATGTCCATTATTTGAAGGGCTGCTTGTCGTCAAGCGCGGGCACTTGCTGCAACGGCCCCACCTGGACGTGGCCTATCCAGCCGTCGAAGACGCTGGCGGCTACGGTATCGACCACCTTCACCACTGACTGCGCGGTGGGACAGTTGCTGGGATCGGTGTTTGGCTGCGACAGGGTTGAACTGCCCTCCATGCAGTACCTCCCTTCGTTGTTGCTCAAGCGGGTCAGCTCAGCCATGCCGGCCACGTAGCGCTGCTCGGCGCGAACCGCTGCCTTGCTGTCGGCATAGGTGGCTCGCATGGTCACCAGCAGCTGCTCGGACGCTTTGCGCTCGTCCGCCGATGCACTCTTGTAGAGCGATTCATAGGCCTCGCGGTAATCGGAGTTGGGCCGCTCGGAGGCCAGCGCCAGCCAGGCGAGTGCCAATGGCCGGTTCACCGGCTGGTGGTCGCCGTTGAGCGCCATGATGCCAAGCACGTACTGCGCCGGCTTGCTCGCCCAGCTGGCAGCGGTGGTAAAGAATTTCTGCGAACTGGCGTAGTGATGATTGCCGTAGGTCTGCTTTCCAAGACAGTAGTAATAATCGGCCGGTACGAAGCGCTCCTCGCCAATGGCGCAATTGGTGCTGGCAAGATCGGCGTCGGTGGGGGCGGCGTCACTGTCCTGCGCCTGCGCCGGGTTGGCGGCGGTCGTAGTCGCGAACACGGGCGGCGCGATGGCCAGAGCCAAGGCCGCTGCCAACCCTATCAACCATGAATTCAAACGTTGTTGCTTGGCCATGCTGCTGTTCTTCTACTCGTTGAGGGGGATGAAGAGAAAATGACCTGCATCGTAACGGGGATCCCTGCGGTGCAGATGACAGCGCAATGCACTGAAGCGACGCAATATTTTGCGCCCCTTCCTGGCGCGGACTGTCCAATAGCCGAGCCACGCGGCACCCCCCCCCGAAACTTTTAGACGTCCATCCGCATGCCGCCAGCGCGACAGGCGCGCACAAAGCGAACATCCATGGATACGCGCGCCTATTTGAACCCCGTGGTCGCTGCCAGCCGCTGCACTCTCATCCCCTGAGAACGCCAGCGCTGATCATGCGGGACATCCTGCATCCGCTCGGCGAGAATGTCCCCATGAGCAAAACCGCCCCCAGCCTGCCGTGAGCCACTCCCTGGACCTGCCCCTGGACGCCCCCATCGAACCGGGCCTGATGGTGATCCATGGCAACCGCATGGAAGACCTGCGCGACCTGCTGGCCGCCTGGCTGGCCCGTGCGCCGCTGCGACCGCTGGAAGACGAGCTGATGCTGGTGCAGAGCAACGGCATCGCGCAGTGGTTGAAATGGGCGTTGGCACGCCCGGCGGGCGACGGCGGGCTTGGCATCAGCGCGGCCATCGATGTGCAGCTGCCGGGCCGGTTCCTGTGGGCTGCCTATCGCAGTGTGCTGGGCCGCGAGGCGGTGCCTACCACCTCACCGTTTGACAAATCCCGGCTGAGCTGGCGCCTGTTGCGACTGTTGCCACAGCATCTGCATGAACCCGATTTCGCGCCGCTACGCGACTTCCTGCGCGACGATCCGGATGAGCGCAAGCGTTTCCAGCTGGCTGAGCGCGTGGCCGACCTATTCGACCAGTACCAGGTCTATCGCGCCGACTGGTTGGCGGATTGGGAAGGCGGCCACTACCGCCTGCGCGACGAACTACGTGGGGATCACACGGGGTTGGCCGCCGACCAGCGCTGGCAGGCGCGCCTGTGGCAGTTGCTGCTGGATGACGTGGAGAGCGAGCGGCACAACCACCGCGCGGCGGTGCATCAGGCCTTCCTCGATCGCATCGTCCAGCTGAGCTCGCGACCAGCCACGCTGCCACGTCGCATCGTGGTGTTCGGCATTTCCTCGCTGCCGCAGCAGACACTTGAGGCGCTCACTGCGTTGGCACGCTTCAGCCAGGTGATGCTGCTGGTGGCCAACCCGTGCCGCCATTACTGGGCCGACATCATCGAGGATCGCGAACTGCTCAAGGCCAGCCAGCGCCGCCAGGCCGTCAAGCCGGGCCTGCCGGCCGAGCCGCGTTACGAAGACCTGCACCTGCACGCCAACCCACTGTTGGCAGCGTGGGGACGGCAAGGGCGCGACTACATCCGCCTGCTCGATGCGTTTGACCGGCCGGAGGGCTACCGCCAGCAATTCGCCGCGTGGAATCGCAGCATCGACCTGTTTGTCGACACCGATGCAAGCACGCTGTTGCGGCAGATCCAGCAGGCCATTCTGGATCTGGAGCCACTGCCGGCCGAACCCGCCCGACGCCATGCGTGGAAATCGCACGATGCCTCGCTGCGCTTTCACGTGGCGCACAGTCCGCAGCGCGAAGTGGAAATTCTCCACGACCAGCTGCTGGCGATGTTCGAGGATGCGCAACAACGCGGCACACCCTTGTCGCCGCGCGATGTGATCGTGATGGTGCCTGACATCCAGACCTACGCACCGCACGTGCAAGCGGTGTTTGGCCGCGTGCCGCCGGATGATCCGCGCCACCTGCCCTACTCCGTGGCCGACCAGCCCACGCGCGGTGCGGTGCCCTTGATGGTGGCGCTGGAGCATCTGCTTTCGCTGCCCGATTCGCGCTTTGCGGTAAGCGACCTGCTGGATCTGCTGGACGTGCCGGCCTTGCGCTCACGCTTCCAGATTGACGAAGCCGGCCTGCCCACGCTGCAACGCTGGATTGAAGGGTCGGGCATTCGCTGGGGCCTCGACGGCCAGCAGAAGAAGAGCCTGGACCTTCCCGGCATTGAACAGAACAGCTGGCGTTTCGGATTGCAGCGCATGCTGCTTGGCTACGCCGTGGGCGACGGAGATACCTGGCAAGGCATTGCGCCGTACGACGAAGTCGGCGGACTTGATGCCGCCATGGTCGGCCCGCTGACCGCCCTGTTCGATCAACTCGAGCGGTATTGGCATGTGCTGCGCGAACCGGGCACGCCCGCGCAATGGCACGAGCGCCTGCAGGCGCTGCTGGGTGATTTCTTTGCGCCCGACGATCCGGCGAACAGCGATCGGCTGACCCGCCTGGGCGATGCGCTGGATGCGTGGCAAGAGGCCTGCGCCGAAGCGGCTTTTGCCCAACCCATTCCGCTGGGCATCGTGCGCGAGCACTGGCTCAAGGCGATGGACGAGAGCCGCTTGTCGCAGCGTTTCATGGGTGGCGCCATCAGCTTCGGCACGTTGATGCCGATGCGCGCCATTCCGTTCCGCGTGGTGTGCCTGTTGGGCATGAACGATGGCGATTACCCGCGCCGCCAGGCACCGGTCGACTTCGACCTGATGGCTCAGCCCGGCCATGCACGCCCCGGTGATCGCTCTCGCCGCGAGGACGATCGCTACCTGTTCCTCGAGGCGCTGATCTCCGCACGCGACGCGCTATACGTCAGCTGGGTGGGACGCAACGTACGCGACAACAGCGTGCTGCCGCCGTCGGTGCTGGTGGGTCAACTGCGTGACTACCTTGCGGCGGGCTGGCATCGCGAGCAGGACGACGCCAGCGACGACGACGCCGGCAAGGCATTGCTCGATGCCATGACCACGGCTCACCCGTTGCAGCCCTTCAGCCGTCGCTATTTCAGCGCCGATGCCGATGCACACGTGTTCACCTATGCTCGCGAATGGCGGCAGGCGCACGAGCATCAAATGATGCCGGCCTCTGGCAGCGGTCTTTCCGCTTGGGTGCCGGATGCTGCACTGGGCATTGGTCAGCTGCAAAGTTTCCTGAGCCGCCCTGTGCGCTACTTCTTCAATCATCGCCTCAAGGTGCATTTCGCCGGCCTCGAGGAAGAAGCCGCCAACGACGAACCTTTCGGGCTCAACGCACTGGAACATCACCTCGCCACCTCCACGGTATTGCGAGCCGCAGTGAACGCCGTCGATGCCAGCGAAGCCGTCGACGTCGCCACACGCCAGCTCGCCGAACAGGGCGCACTGCCCCCGGGTGGATTCGGTGAAATGCTGCGCGACACATTGGCGCGAGAAAGCCGCGAATTGGCTGGCACGTGGCTTGCCGCGTGTCACCAATGGCCCATGGCTGCCGACAAGATCGAACTGCAATACGCCGCGCACGGCGTGCGTATCGAGGACTGGTTGACCGATCTTCGGACAGGCACCGCGGGATCGTTCGTGCGACTCGAATTGGCCGCCGGCAAGTTGCTGCAGAAGAATGGCGACATCCGTTACGACAAGTTGATCAGCGCCTGGGTGATCCATCTGCTCGCGCATGCGCAGGGGCTACGCCTGCAAACGCGCGTCATCGGTAGAGATGCGCAGGTAGTGCTGCGCGTCCTTGACGCGCCTGAGGCAACCACCTGGGCTGATGAACTGCTGGCCGCGTTGATTGAGGGCATGCGCTCACCGCTACCCATAGCACGCAAGGCCGCCTTTGCGTGGCTGCAGAACGCCGAGGACGATGACAAAGCCCGGAAGCAGGCGCAGCTCGTCTACGAAGGCAGCAGTTTCAGCGCCGCCCCGGGTGAGGTGGAAGAAGATCCCTGCCTCGCTCGCGCATGGCCAAGCTTCGCCCGCATGGAAGCGGCGGGCTTCGACACCTGGCTGAAGCTTTACAACCCCCTGATGACAGTGGCGACGTTGGGAGACAACGCGTGAGCACCAACGCCACCCTTCAGCCGCTGCAGTTGCCGCTGTACGACATCCAGCTGATCGAGGCGAGCGCCGGCACGGGCAAGACCTGGACCATCGCCGCGCTCTATCTGCGCCTCGTACTCGGCCACGGCCGTACCGATGCGGAGCCGTTGCTGCCGGCCCAGATTCTCGTACTCACCTTTACCAAGGCTGCCACCGCCGAGTTGCGCGAGCGCATTCGCGAGCGCCTGGCCGAAGCTGCGGAAGCCTTCCGGCATGGCCATGCTTCCGACGATTTCCTGCGCGACCTGATTGCGACTTATCCCGACGACGACGCGCGTGCCGTCGCCGCACGCCGGCTGGAACTCGCTGCGCAATGGATGGACGAAGCGGCCATCCACACCATCCACGCGTGGTGTCAGCGCATGCTGGGACAGCACGCCTTCGACAGCGGCCATCCGTTCGTGCAGGACACCGAGACGGACGAAAGCGAGCTGCTTGCCGAAACGGTGCGCGACTATTGGCGCAGCCACTTTTTCCCGCTGAACCGTGACGGTGCTGCGCTGGTCTCAGGCTGGTGGAGCAGTCCGGCGCGGCTACAAAAAGCCCTTCGCCCGCTGCTGCGCCAGCCGCTGGAAAGCCTGCGCCTGGACGGCCAACCGCTGCCAGATGCTGTCCACGTGCTGGGCGCATTCCATGGCCAGGTCGAGGCGGCTCGTGCCGCAGAAACCATTGCGCAACAACAATGGTCCGACGATGTCGACAACATCGAGGCGATGTTCACCAACGCCCTCGACACCGGTGCCCTCAACGGCACCAAGATGAAGCGCGAAAAAGTCATCGGCGAACTCGCCCTGTTGCGCGACTGGTCGCAAGGGCTGGTGGATGCGGGCGAGACACTGCCGCGTTACACACAGACCGCGCTGGCCGCTGCCAAAAACAAAAGCGCTGCAGCACTCAGCCACGCGGCTTTTGCGGCCATCGAGACCTGCGCGGAGGCCCAGTCACGGCTCGATCCGCTCGAGGCGTCGGTGCTCGCCCATGCCACTACCTGGGTGACACAGCGACTGGAACAGACCAAGCAACGCCGCGCGCAACTCGGCTTCGACGACATGCTCAAACGCCTGGATGGCTCGTTGCACAGTCATGCCGGTGCGCGCCTGGCCGATACGGTGGCCAGGCAATATCCGATTGCGCTGATCGATGAATTCCAGGACACCGATCCGCTGCAATGGCGCATTTTCCGCCGCATCTACGCCGGTCGGGGTACCACCGGATTATTGCTGATCGGCGATCCCAAGCAGGCGATCTACGGCTTCCGTGGCGCGGATATCCACACCTACCTGCGTGCCCGCGCCACCGCGCAGCAACCGACCTGGACGCTGGATACCAACTACCGCTCCACGCAGGCGTTGGTCAGTGCGGTCAATCGCATTTTCGAGCACGCCGACACCCACGCCGAGGGCGCCTTTGCCTTTGGCAAGGGACAGCACGCGCTGCCGTTTCATCCCGTGGCCGCGCGCGGTCGCGATGACCAGCTCGTGCTCGACGGGCAGCCACTGCCGCCGATGCAACTGGCGGTGGAAGACAGTCCGGAAGCCATCAGCGGCGGCGCCTACGTCGAACTGATGGCGCGGCAGGCGGCGACTTATCTGGCCAAGCTGCTGACAGCAGCGCAGGACGGCCGATGCGGCTTCACGGCACCCGATGGCGTCGTCACGCCGCTGAAACCTGGCGATATCGCCATCCTCGTGCGCAACGGCACCGAAGCGGCCCGCCTCCGTGGCGAGATGCAGCGGCTCGGTCTCAAGAGCGTCTACCTTTCCGACCGCGATTCCGTCTATGCCTCGGCTGAAGCGGCCGATCTTCTGCGCTGGTTGCAGGCTTGCGCAGAGCCAGCTTCCGATCGCGCCATGCGTGCCGCCCTGGCCACACCCACGCTGGGGCAAAGCGATGCGGAGCTGGATCGCCTCAACACCGACGAACATCACTGGGAAGCATGCGGCGAACGCTTCCGCCAGCTGCATGACACCTGGCGGCGCCATGGCGTGCTGGCGATGCTGCATGATTTCCTGCACGCCTTTGACCTGCCCGCGCGGCTGCTTGCCCGACTGGATGGCGAGCGTGCGTTGACCAACCTGCTGCATCTGGCAGAACTGTTGCAGCACGCAGCGGCCAGCCTGGATGGCGGGCACGCGCTTATCCGCCATTTCACCGCGCAAATGGCCACGGCCGTCGACCCGCAGGCGGAAACGACCGAGGAACAGATCGTGCGGCTCGAAAGCGAGGCCGCGCTAATCAAGGTCATCACCATCCACAAATCCAAGGGCCTTGAATATCCGCTGGTGTTGTTGCCCTTCATCTGCTCCGCCCGCGAAGTGAAGCGCGAGGACAGCTTCCTGTGGCATGACACCGAAGGCGAACCGCAGATGGATCTGCGCGCCAACGATGCCGCACGCGTGCTGGCCGATCGCGAGCGTTTGCAGGAAGACCTGCGCCTGCTCTACGTGGCGCTTACCCGCGCACGTTATGCTTGCTGGCTGGGCATCGCCTGTTATCGGGTGGGCAACAGCAGGACGCCTGCGCTACACAAATCTGCCTTCGGCCATGTGCTTTCCGGCGGCGACGTCATCTTGCCGGGTGACCTGATGCGTCGACTTGAAGACTTGCGCGGCGGCCATGCGGGCCTTTCCATCGAAACGCTGGTGCCGGTGGAGCAACATCCACTCAAGCCCACGCATGACGAGGTCACGCCGCTATGGGAGGCACGCACCTACCAAGGCGCGGCACAAGAGCGCTGGTGGGTTGCCAGTTACAGCTCGCTGAAATATGCGGAGACGGACCCTGCCCGCATGCCGGCGCCGGAGACCGCCGCGCAGGACATACTTATCGAGCTGGGCAGCGAACAACCACCGGCACCTGAAGTGACGCAAGCCGCACCGCTGGGCATGCATGCCTTCCACGCCGGCGCAGAAGCAGGCACGTTCCTGCACGACCTGCTTGAGTGGGCCGCCGATGAAGGCTTCGCCGCCGTTACCGCCGATTCCAGCGGACTAGAGAAAGAAATTGCCCGCCGCTGCCAACGCCGTGGATGGCAGGCTGATATTCCGCTGCTGTCGCAGTGGTTGCCTGCCCTGCTGCGCACGCCGCTGGCGTTGCCCGACGGCGCCTCGGCCAGCCTCGCCGACATGGGAAGCTACTACGCCGAAATGGAATTCTGGTTTGAAGCCAACCACGTTGACACGCTGGCACTCGATCGATTGGTCACCGCGCACTCGCTCTATGCGCAGCCGCGAGTCCCGCTGCTGGCCGAACGCATCAATGGATTGCTCAAGGGTTTTATCGATTTGGTGGTCGAACATCAGGGCCGCTATTACGTGATCGATTACAAATCGAACAAGCTCGGCACGGACGCCAGCGCCTACACCTCCAAGGCCATGCGCGAATCGATATTGCGCGAGCGCTACGACTTGCAGTACGCCATCTACACGCTCGCACTGCATCGCCAGTTGCGTGCACGCCTTCCCGCTTACAGCTACGAACGCCACATGGGCGGCGTCGCCTATCTGTATCTGCGGGGTGTCGATGGCGACAACCACGGCGTGCATCAGGAACGCCTGCCGCTGGCGCTGATCGATGCGATGGATCACCTGTTCGCCACGGGAGCACGCACCCATGCGGCATGACCCGCGGCTCGACCTGCTGGAACAGGCCACCGAGCGTGGCATGCTGCGCGCTCTCGACGTGGCCTTCGCCCGTTTTCTAGCCATGCAGGACGCCACCGCCTCTGCCGTGGTGCCCCTGCTGGGCGCACTGGTCAGCCGCCAACAAGCCGATGGACATCTGTGCCTGGATCTGACGACGTGGCAGCAATTGGCGGATGAATTCGCCTGGCCGTCGAGCTGGCAGGCGCTGATCACCAAGGCGGCCGCCGAGCCCCATTCGCTGACGGCATCCATTCTGGTGGCCACGCCCGCTGATAACGCGCGCCGTGGGTCGCCGCTGGTGCTGGATGGCGATCGCCTTTACCTGCGTCGTTACTGGAACCACGAGCAACGCGTCGCCGAGGCCATCGGCCAACGATTGGCCCAGGTACCCAGCGCGCCGGCACAACTGGCCGAGCAACTGGCAAGGTTGTTTCCAGCAGCACCTACCGACGCGCCCGACTGGCAACGTGTCGCCTGCGCGCTCGCCGCGCGAGGGGCGTTCACCGTCATCACCGGCGGCCCGGGTACGGGCAAGACCACCACCGTCGTGCGCTTGCTCGGCTTGCTACAGACGTTGCAACGAAACGACTCGCCACGTCCCCTGCGTATCCGCCTTGCCGCCCCCACTGGCAAGGCCGCCGCCCGGCTGCAGGCGTCGATCAGCGCGCAGATCGCGCAGCTCGATGTCGACGATGACGTGCGTGCAACCATTCCCAGTCAGGTCGATACCTTGCATCGCCTGCTCGGCGCGCGGCCCGATACGCGTCACTTCCGCCATGACAGCAGCAACCCGCTGCACCTGGACGTGCTGGTCATCGACGAAGCGTCGATGATCGATCTGGAAATGATGTCCGCCGTGCTCACCGCCCTGCCCGACGACGCTCGGCTGATTCTGCTGGGTGACAAGGACCAGCTTTCCTCCGTCGAAGCCGGTGCCGTGCTGGGTGATCTTTGCCGACGCGCGGAAGCGGGACATTACAGCCTAGCCACCGCCCAATGGCTGCGCGAAACCACCGGCGACCCGGTCGACGCCTGGGTGCGTAACGATGCGCTACCGCTGGATCAGCAGGTAGCCATGCTTCGCCTCAGCCACCGCTTTGGCGCCGGCAGCGGCATCGGCATGCTCGCCCAATGCGTCAATGCGGGAGACGCGCCGCAGGCACGCCGACTGCTTGCTGAGCCACGTACCGATATTGCATGGGTGCATGACGGAACCTGGCGAGATCGACTGGCCGAACTGGTGCTGGATGGCAGCGCCAACCGATTCGCGCAACGCGCCGATGGTGCCGCGCCCTCCGGCTATCGTCACTACCTCGAAGCGCTGCGACGTGGTCGTCCCGCAGGCCGGGCGGACGCCGAAACGTATGCCCACTGGGCGCACGGGGTGCTGCAGTCGTTCGGCCACTTCCAATTGCTGTGCCCCTTGCGGCGCGGTCCATGGGGCACCGAAGGACTCAACCAGCAGATCACGGCGATCCTGCATCAGGCAGAACTCATCGATGCGAGCCGCGAATGGTACGAAGGCCGTCCGGTGCTGGTGACGCGTAACGACTACCACCTTGGCCTGATGAACGGCGACGTCGGTGTTGCCTTGCGGGTGCCGGATGAAAACGGCGAGCTGCATCTACGCGTGGCATTTGAAGTAGCCGGCGAAACAGGCGACGCGGGCTCACGCATCCGTTTCATCCTTCCTTCGCGCCTGGGTGAGCGGGAGACGGTCTACGCCATGACCGTGCACAAATCGCAGGGCTCCGAGTTCGACCACGCCGCTCTGGTGCTACCCGACGAGCCAAGCGCAGTACTCACCCGGGAGTTGCTCTACACCGGCATCACGCGTGCGCGACGCTGGTTTAGCCTGCAGGGAAGCTGGCCCATCATCGAGCAGTCGATCGGGCAGCCCGTCCATAGGCATTCGGGTCTGTATGAGCACTGGCGAATGCCCGGGTAATCCGTATTCGCCGCGCCACGGATTCAAGAGCAACCGGCATCCGCGGCCAGTGTTTGGGTCGACACACCACCGGACCCCACCATGCCAACCTGGATACCGGGCACGGTTGACGTATTTTCTGCGTCACCCGAACCATCCACGCGCGAGCACACGACGAAGCTGAAAGGTGACGCAATCAAGTCACGTTTGATCTGGCCTTGTTGCCCATAGGTCAGCATGGTGGCGTCGGTAGCCGTCACGGCCACGCCACTGCGGGTCTCCGCGGTTCTCAGCAGCGCGAACTTGTTCGGCTGGCTGGCGTCGTACGCCTGATTGGCACCGGCCGCACCTGCCGAGTAGGCGTAGACAAGCCAGCCTGCGGTGTAGCTCGTAGAGCCGCTGCATGAGTTGCCGTCGCTGCTTGCGCATATCGAGACGAAACTTCCTCGCGTGGCGGCTTCAGCGCGTGCATAGGCCAGATCGCCCACCAGTTGGTTCACCACCATGCTGACCCGTTGGCGACGTATCAGATGGTTGAAACTTGGCATGGCGACCATGGCCAGAATGGCAATCACCGCCAGGGTCACCAGCAGCTCGGGCAGCGTGAATCCGTAGGGGCGATAACGTGGGCTGCGCATGCTCATCACCAACAGCTGCCGTTGCTGTTGCTTGTCGTGTCGCCCGCACCAGGTGTCTTGGCTCCGGTGCTGGTGATGGCAAGCGTGCCGCATGCATCGTTGGCCTGCACGCCGTTGGGCGCCGCCTCGGCGGTGTAAACGGACGACGTCAGCCCCGTTAATGTGACCTGGTAATAGCCCCTCTCCGAAAGCGCCGGATCGGAGTAGCCCAGGTCAGCCAGCGCGCCGAATTTGTTGTACGTAGCGTAATAACGTTCCTGCGCGCTGGCGATGCGCAACAGTAGTTCCTGCCCGTCCGCGCGCCGTGCGCGATAGCCGTAGCGGCCATAGGCAGGAACCGCAATTGCCGCCAGGATGGCGATGATGGCGACCACCACCAACAACTCGATCAGAGAAAAACCTCGCGCCCGCGCCATGTATCGCCCCCGGTTAATCTGCATTGTTCAGTGTCCGCCAGGACCGTCGACGCCATACCGGAATGCCGAACGATGGGGTCTTGCCATCGATGGCCGAAATGCCGGTATCTGCGACAAGCCCCGGCACATACGCCACGCCGCCGCCCATGGACGAGGACACCGGCAGGAAGCCTCCCGTGGGCGGATTCTTCACCCGTAGCCCTGCCTGCGCGAACCCATCGGGCCATCCGCTGATGCTGCCAATGCTGTCGCCCAGCTTGGCCTGCCCGGTCAATGCATCGAGCACCAACAACGCACCGCGTGGCGCCGGGTCGCACGGGTCGTTGTTCTGCGGAATCAAGGTGGTGACGATCGCCTGATTGGTGGTGAAGACCGCGGTCGCGTCCACCACTACCCGCTCGCCCTTGGTCGAACTGATATCAAGATCGATATACCAGCCGCGAATGGTGATGTTGCCTGTCGTCTTCGCCGGCACCGGGTTGCTGCTCAGGCCGCGCACGCCGGAAACCTCGACCATGGTCTGTTTCACCAACGGTGTCGTGGTACTACCGCCGACCACCGCGGCCTGCCCCGCCGACCCAGCATCGCGGATACCGTAGATGGACTGCGTGCGGGTCGTCGTGTCGATGACGTTGTCGATGCCGCCTAGATACTTGCCCGTACCGAACACCACCATGAAGCCACCGGCGGTCGAGTCGGGGAACAGGCGCGGCATGACCGTCACCGGCTGATAACCCGGATTCTGCGGGCGATAAAAGAGCTCGCTCTTCCAATTGGCCGGATCGGCATCCGTCAGATCGAAGCGCCACACGTTGCCCTGCAGGTCTCCGGCAAACGCAACGTCGTCGACCTGATCGCCTTCGTAGTCGCCCAATACCGGCGTGGTGAGACCGTAGCTGTTGATCGAGCCGGTGATGCCACTAACACTCGTTGGCGTCGTGAGCTCCTTGATAAGCGCGCCTGTCTGCGCATCCAGCACAAACAATGAGCTGTACGTATTGCTTGCCGCGGCGGCGTCGCTGTCCGTGGGAAAGTAACCACCAGGCACCAGCACAACCCATTTGCCATTCGCGAGTCGGCCAATGTTGGGGCGACCGTAGGTATAGCCCAAGTTCGCGGGATTACCTGCATCGGTCCCAGTCACCGCATAGTTGAATTCCCATAGCACCTTCTCCGCAGGGCCAATGACGTTGTCGGATGTAGCGCCCTGGGTGGCCGACGGCTCGGTAATGTCCAGTGCATAGACTCCGCGACCGCCAAGCCTCAGGCCGGCAACGAGGATGGTGTGCCAACCCTGTTTGCTGCCCGAAGAAAAATAGACGTCGCGACTGACCGGCGTTCCATCGACGGATGGCATGAACTTGAAGTCATTCAACGACGACCATCCAGTCAGCCGCCCAAACGCGGAATACGGTACATAAGCCCAGCGTTCGGCACCCGGGTTCGGCGCGACGTCCGCTGCGCTCGCAAGCGTCGATGGCGTGGTCGCGTCGAAGGCATGCAGCATGCCATCATTGGCGGCCACATAGACCGTGGGCGCACGCTTGATGTGATCAGTCCGGAACTTCTCGTAGGTATTGCCCGCCGCCGCGCCCGTAGCCTCGGCGGACCTCGCAGGCCAGGTACTGCGATATCCAGCATTCGGCTGCGCAACGTAGAGCGTTTGTGCGTTGACCACTGCACCAAACACGGAGTTGCGCTGACGGAAACTCACGCCATCCTTGCTTTGAACACCGCGCAGCCAGGCCAGGCGATCGGAGCCACTGGGCGTGGTGGTGGTCGTACCAAAGTTCGAGTCCACCGCGTTGATCGCGCTGACCACGACTGCGCCGGTGAAGGCGGCGCCATGTCCGGCACCCGTAGCGGTACTGGTGAGGATCACGCGACTGTCGCCGGCTTTGGCTCGCGTATCAAGCAGCGCTCGGCCGTTCCACACGGCTGCCGCGGAAATCGTGCCGTCTGTATTGACGGCATTGGCGGTCAGGCTGCCCTTCCAGTCGTTGGTGTCGTACCCCGCCTGATAGCTTACGGCGCCATTGGTCAGCACCGCCGAGTTCAGGCTACCCGCCACCGACGTGGTACTACGCGAAACAATGCTATTGATGATGTTCTTCAACGCGTTGCTGAGCGCCGACGGGCTGCTGGCGGCGAAGAAGGCGCCGCGGCTGTTGAGTGCCGCGTGCCACATGTCATCGATCTTCTTGCCGTCATCCGTACCCACCACGGGAACAGGCCACGCCGCCGTACCCTTGCGCAGACTCCTGGCGGTCGTCGTGTTGTTCGACAACGTGCCGGAGGCGCCGAAACCGATCATGTACTGCACCAGATGTGGCCAGCTCGCCGGATCATTGGCCGGGTTCCAGTAAATCTCTTTATTCGTGCGCGGATCGGCGTCCGCTGTCAGCGACTTGTTGAACAACGTGGTGGACTGATCGGGAATATTGGGCGTTACCTTGAGGCGATTGGCCGCCGTGGCGAACAGGCTGCTGCCGGTCACTCCCGCCTGCAAGTCCGTGGCCCAGTACTTGAACGCGATGTCCGCCATGGTGACGACGGAATTGCTCGCCTCGTTCCATACCACCCGGCTTTCGGCATCGGACAGCGAGAACGCCTGGAGGCCATCGGGCAACTTGCTGATGGATGTCCGATCATCCGGTGATTGCGACGATGGCGTGTCGCTGTTCCACATGCCGTCGGTCATCTGGATGTGATAGTTCTGGCGGCACACCAGCTCTTTGCCGACATCACGATCCCAATAGGGATTGTTGTCACTCGCGCCGGTGCGATTGCTGAAATACGCGCCTGCGCGTATGGCTGCTGTGCGATTGGGCGTGCCTCCGGTAGCCGGCATCGCGAACAGCCAGTTGTAGAACTTGGTGCGTACGTTGCTCGTGTCGGTGCCGTCGACGAACTTGTAGATGTTGGTCGACGTACTCAGGCGATTGTTGGTGTCGTTGATGTTCTGCCACGCGACGCGAACATTGTCCTTGAACGGCTGATACGCTCGCGACACCGTGGAAACCGCCGCCATCGTGCGCGTGCGGTAATAGGCGAACCAGTTGGCGAAGTTCTGCTTGTCTGCCGCTGTCGTCACCGACACCCATACCCAATCACCTGAGTTCTTGGCATACAGATTGGTGATGGCGCTGGAGGTGAATTGCCCGGTCGATGCATCCACCGGCAACGTGCTGGCTGCGCGCGTGTACTTGTAGTAACCGCCGCCGGTGTTGCCGCAGAAAGATTGATTGCCAAGATTGGTGGTGGTCGAGGAACCCGGGTTGCTCGGTCGATTCGCGACGATGCCGTTGTTCCAGGCTCCCGTGTACGACGCGTTTGGCATGGTCGTGCCATCGGCTTTCATCGGCGGGTCATACTTGTTGTCCGGGTTGAAGTACACCCCGTTCATGCTCCACGACCGCGGGTCGGTGGTGTCGGTGATGCCCGGCGTAATGACGCCCGCGCAAAGAAAGGGCGCCGCCCCATTGGGAAAGGTGCGATTGACGGCCTCGTCCTGACTCGTGTCATTGCCAGTCTGCCAACCCTTGCTGTCATAGGGGCGCGCATCGGGCATGTGGTGCCAGGTCATCGAACCGGAGTCGTCGAAGGTCAGCACGAGATTGGGCGCCACCGACGTCGTTGCGGCGGGCGGACCGGGACTGAGTTCGACGGTGCCAGCCATGGAGATGCCGGCAGTACCTGCCAGCAGCGTCGCTGCAAGGCCGATCAAGGCGGGACGAAATATCGGGAAGGCGGAGTGGGCCGTAGGCATGGTCGTCATTCCGGATATCAATTGCTTTTCGCGCCAAAGGTAGATTCGACCACCCGCACCGCGTTCTCGTTGCCACCAACGCCGCGCGCGGTGATGCGATAGATATGGGTACCGGGGTTGTCCGCACCGGCATTCATGCTGCTGGTGACGCCCGACTCATGCTGCCCGCCTGCACCCGGCGGCAATTCCGGCCCGAGATCCTCAATGAGGTAGCGCGGATTGAGCGCCAGCGCAGCGATGAGTTTTTGATCGGACGAGAGGCTGCTGCCACTAAGACTGGCGTAGTCGTAGGAACCGCTTTCCCCCTTGTACTCAACAGCGCCCGTCGTCACCCATCCCGCGCTCGTACGGAACTGGACGACGTCGTTGATCGGACTTGCGGCGTCAAAGGCATAACACTCGGTGATCACCGTGCCGCAACCAACACCTCCTTGACTGCCCGCCTTCCACAGCTTCCACTCCGCGCCACGCAGCGCGGTCTCGGCAGCCATCTCTGCCATCTGTCCATTGCGCAGACCACCCGCCATGCGCTCCTGCAGCAGCGAACGGCCAGACGCGCTAATCGCCAGCATGGTGAGCAGCAACAGGAAGATCAGCGCAACCACCAGCACCACGCCGCGCTGGGAACGTGTGTGCGCGCGCGGAGGCGCCATCGGTGAACCAGGGATCATGCTTGACTCCACACCATGCCGTTTCGTGCCAGCCGGCGATTTCATGGGTTGTAGTTGCGCAGCGACACCAGCGCGCTGAATTCACGACGAAGGATGCGATCGCCAAAGCCCTGCTGTGCCGGCGTCACCTTGCGGCTGCTGTCACCAGGAGACTGCGGCGTGGCATTGCCATCCGAGGCATAGGTGTAGTTCGTTTCGTTGGGTGTCAGCGTCGGCAATGCCTGCTGTCCACTCATCAGAATGCGCACCTCGATGCTCTTGACGCCGCGCCAGAGGCAGCCAGGATCCGATCCCAGCTTCACCAGCACCGACGGCGGACATTGAGTGCCGCTGTCGATATCCGCGGCGGAGAGGTAGCTGGTGTTGCCGTTGCTGTCTTCCACGCCGTAGAGAAAATCCAGGCGTTCTACGCCACGAGCGATCTCGTTGCTGGTGCCGTTGACCCGACGCATCAATGCGCCCGTGGTGGTTCCATCGCCAAGGGTTATCACCTGCAAGTAGTAGGTAACCGTCAGGAAATCGGTATTGAAGTCGAACAGTCGCGGCGCCGATTGAGGTTGCTGGGCCACCGGCTTGCCGGCATTGGCGTCGCTGTCCGTGCTTACCGGCTTGGGCGACATCTGGCCCGACGAACCCGGATCGGTAACCGCAAAAATGGCCGCGCTGGAACAGTTGGCAAGCAGCGCCAGATGTCCCGCCTTGAAATCGGTAATGGGCGGCTCTCCCGTTCCCTTTTTCAGGTTGATGGCGGCGACAGTGCCATCCGCAGCGGTAACCACCGTGCTGTTTGTGCCACCCAGCGACCAGCCACGTGACGAATCCAGGTAACGCAATGTGAGCACGCTGGTACCCACCACGCGATTGCTCGCACTTTTTCCCATCGAAGGAACGAGCGAGACGGCGGGCGTGCAACCCGTACGCGTGCAGTCATAACCGCGCATCGAAAGAAACGAAGGGAAGTAATACGGGCTTGTCGGTTTCGCGGGATACGGCGTGGCGCCCCACTGCGTGGAGACATCGCTCATGGCGCCGATCAAATTGTTGGCATACACCATCGGCGCACGCAGGCTGTCCAGCAGCACGCCACTGGATGTCTGCGTGGCGACGCCGCCTGTATTGGAGCAGTACTGCCCATTGGCCATGCGCAGGTCATTGACCAGCCGCCCGATGGCGTAGCGCCCTTCTTCCTGCAATTGCGCCAGCTGATTCTGCACGCGGTTGCTGCTGGACGTGGTCAGGAACACCGTGATGATGCCCCCGGATACCAATACACCCAGCACCAGCGCCACCATCAACTCGATAAGCGTGATGCCAGACTGGCGAATACGCAGCGATGCATCGCTCATGGCTGAAATTCCCACGCGAAGGTTTGGGTCGGCGTGTCGTTGCCGGCATCGACGACCTTGCGCTCGGTCCAGGTAATGGTCATCGAGCAGTTGCCGCCATAGGGTGGCCGCATGCCGATCTGCGACGAAGGGTTATAGCCAACGCCGCTTTTGCCAACGCAACGGATCTGCGCGGATGCGTCGGGCAGCAACGCCTTGAGCAGCTGGCTCCATTCGTACTTATCCCGCACAGCGACTTGTGCAGGCGTGCATGCGGACGCTTTGCTGCAGGCCTGAGTTGCCGAGGTGGGATAGTTGATGTCGTTATAGGCCTCGTTCCACAAACCCGTCGGGTTCGCTCGCATCCGCTCGGCCATGTTGCTGGCGAGAAACGTGACCTGGGTGCGCAGGTAAGCCGCATGGTTGGACCGCGTAGCCATCACCATCAGGCCAGCCAGTCCAATCAGTCCGACACTGAAAATAAGCACCGCCATCAGCACCTCGATCAATGAGATGCCTCGCTGTCGCGACTTGGCCTGCATGAAAGTCTCCCGGTTACCCTCGGGCGGACTTTAGTCAGACAAATTTCTGCGTAAATACTTGCGACGACGAGCGGTAAGAAACGGCCGACAAACGGCAATTTCTTGCTGATGAAAGTAGAGCCAGGTCACACGTATTTTAAAATGGCTATTTTTCAATTATTTATGCGAGCACCGCACGCAATGCTGGTGAGCGCATTCGCAATTTATTGCTGCGCTGCGCACCCGAAAAGGCTAAAGGGTCACGCCAATTTCGGCGAACGCGATGCCCAGGAGCTCCTTGGACGCCTTGTCGGCTTCCGGATACTTGGCGCGCGCGCCGTTGGCGCTGCCTGCAGGGTGGATCATGGGCAGGACGATCATGGAGCGCCATGCGAAACGACGGCCCACAAGGTGCGAAACTCGCGCCACCGCTGGCGTCGCAACCCCGACTTCCCTCGCACAGAAGCCTGGCTGTTCGCTCTCAATCAGTGACAGAACCGCTCGCCAGGAAAGGGATCCAAGGCACACCAGCAACCTTGGCTGGACGAGAGCGAGTTGCGGCAACAGGAAAGGAAAGCAATTAACCACTTCCTGCCTGCTCGGCAGGCGATCTGAAGAAGCGCCCGGTTTGCGTCCGGGAAAGCACTTCGTTACCCCGGTCTGGTAGACCACTTCGTCGAAGTTTTGCAGCCCGCACTTGACAAAAAGGGCCTTGATCGAGGCGCCAGCCTCGCCCTGAAAGGGCCGCCTCTTTTCATACTCCGTCCGACCTGGCGCCTGGCCAAGCAAAAAGACCGGGGCGCCAGCGTGCCCGGCAAAAATCGGTTTGGGAACCACCCCGAAGTCGCCAAGCTTGATCCTGCACTGGGTGCATCGACGAATTTCGCCCTCGAGTTCCGCCAGCGAGGATGCATGAATCATTGCGCCATTCCGTTCCGCCCGTAGCGAAGCGATCGGGACTAGGCCACACAGTACAACAGGCGTGCGGGCGGTAAGTTCATGGACAAAACGAGATGTTTGCCCAAGAAAAAGGCCCGACTCAAAGAGTCAGGCCTTTTCCAAGTACTTGAATCTGGTGCCGGAAATAGGAATCGAACCTACGACCTACGCATTACGAATGCGCCGCTCTACCAACTGAGCTATTCCGGCGAGGAACCGCCAATTCTACGGAGCCGAACGAAACGGTGCAAGACGTTTGCGATTACAGGCTCGCGGAAGTGATGCCGGCGATGCGCAATTCCTTCGGCAACGCGAAGGTGATCGTCTCAGGCTCGCCGTCCAGTTCGCGCACCTCCCCGGCACCCCAGGACTGCAGGCGGGCGATAACGTCGCGCACCAGCTTCTCGGGCGCCGAAGCGCCAGCCGTCAGGCCGATGCGGGTGACGCCATCAAGCCAGCTGCGCTCGATGTGCTCGGCACCGTCGATCAGATAGGAGCGCACGCCCTGCTTTTCTGCCAGTTCGCGCAGGCGGTTGGAATTGGAGCTGTTGACCGAGCCGACCACCAGCATCAGGTCCACCGCATCGGCCAGGCGACGTACGGCATCCTGACGGTTCTGGGTGGCGTAGCAGATGTCGTCCTTGCGCGGCCCTTCGATATCCGGGAATTTCTGGCGCAGGGTTTCGATAATCGCCTTGGTGTCATCCACCGACAGCGTGGTCTGGGTCACGTAGGAGAGCTGGTGCGGGAAGGACGGCGCAAGCGTAGCCACACCCTCGACCGACTCCACGAGCAGGATCTCGCCGGTGTTGGCGCGATTCCACTGCCCCATGGTCCCTTCGACTTCCGGATGCCCGGCGTGGCCGATCAACACCACGCTGCGGCCGATACGCCCCAGCCGCGCCACTTCCATATGTACTTTGGTGACCAGCGGACAGGTGGCATCGAATACCTTCAGCCCGCGCTGATCGGCTTCCTCACGCACGGCCTTGGACACGCCGTGGGCGCTGAAGATGAGCGTGGCGCCGTCAGGTACTTCGCTCAGCTCCTCGACGAAAACCGCACCGTCCGCACGCAGCTTGTCGACCACGTAGCGGTTATGCACGACTTCATGCCGTACATAAATCGGCGCGCCATACGATTCGAGCGCTCGCTCGACGATAGCGATGGCGCGATCTACACCGGCGCAAAATCCACGGGGATTGGCGAGAAGGATGTCCACAAAGGCTCCGGACCAAGCAGGGGCGGCTGACAGGTACGTATTATCGCACGGTCGTTGCAGCCGCACGTGAGGGGCGTTCAGGCCTTGGATTTGCCGGTAAACATGCCGAATACGATCAGCATCACCGCGCCCACCGTGATGCCGCAGTCGGCGACGTTGAATACCGGATAGCTCCACTCGCGGTAGTAGACCTGGATGAAGTCGGTAACCTGTGCTGCGTGCAGACGATCGATCAAATTGCCTAGCGCCCCGCCCACGATCAAGCCCAGTGGCAAGGCCGTACGCCAGTCGCGACGCGCCGTACGCGCCAGCCAGACCACCAGCACCGCGCTGATGACTACCGCCAGCAGCACGAAGAACCAGCGCTGCCAGCCCGCGCTGTCGGCGAGGAAGCTGAAGGCGGCGCCGGTATTGAAGGCCAGCGTCCAGTTGAGAAAGCCTGGAATCACCGCATGCGGCAATCCGGCAGGCTGCAGTGCGCTCAAGGCCCACCATTTGCTGAGCTGATCCAGCACGATGACGACTGCGGAGAGCCACAGCCAGGGGAGTGCGTTGGGCTTGGGGTTCATGCGGGGCTCAAGATGAAGGTAAGTGTGAGACTCCCTCCCCTGCTCGCAGGGGAGGGCTGGGGAGGGCTGTGGAGGGCTAAGGCACGCTCGCGAAAAGCCCCCCTCCCGACCTCCCCCTGCGAGCAGAGGGAGGAGCAAACACGTCAGAACCAGCGGCGATCTTCGCCCGGCCCTTCAATATTGCTGATGCAGCGATCACACAGCTCCGGATGCGCAGCATGCGTGCCCACGTCATCGCGACGATGCCAGCAACGCACGCACTTGGCCGCATCGCTCACCGTGGCCGAGACCCATACGTCGGCGCCTTCCAACTCGGTGAGTACCGCGTCGGCGGGCTGGCCACCAGCCAGATCCAGGCGCAGATCCGAGGTGATGAAGAAGAAGCGCAGCTCCGACGCCGTCGGCGCATAACGCGACACGATGGCCTGGTCGGCATGGATCGCCAGCTTCGCTTCCAGCGAGGCGCCGATCTGTTCGCCCTTGCGCATGCCTTCGAGCACGCGCGATGCCGTTTCGCGAATGGCCAGCAAATCCGACCAATAGCGGCGCTGTTCCGGCGAACCCTGCGTGGCGGCCAGGCCGTCGTACCAGGTTTCGAACAGCACGCTTTCACTGCGTTTGCCCGGCAGACTCTGCCAGATCTCCTCGGCGGTGAAGGTCAACACCGGCGCGAGCCAGCGCACCAGCGCTTCGGCGATGCGGTACATCGCGCTCTGCGCGCTGCGGCGACCATGGCTGTCGGTCGGCATCGTGTAGAGACGATCCTTGGTGATGTCCAGATACAACGCGCCCAGCTCGTTGGTGCAGAAGTTCTGCACGCGCTGCACGATCTCAGGGAAGTCGTAGCGATCGTACGCGGCCGCCACCGCTTGCTGCACGTCATACGCCTGCTGCACCGCCCACTGGTCCAGCAACAGGCTCTCCTCCACCGGCACCAGGTGCTTGGTGGGGTCGAAGCCATCGAGATTGCCGAGCAGGAAGCGTGCGGTGTTGCGGATACGGCGATACGTATCGGATACACGCTTGAGGATCTCGTCCGACAGCGACATCTCGTTGCGATAGTCGGTCGAGCAGATCCACAGGCGCAGGATGTCCGCGCCCAGCGTCTTCATGATGTCC
>OULU01000015.1_pt1 | contig 35098 bp, 35 predicted proteins | sample 1690801 | NCBI WGS metagenome assembly OULU01 (sample SAMEA3914812, study PRJEB12502) | metagenome | biome: forest; material: soil | place: Canada | collected 2011-07-07 | depth 0.1 m
GCTTTGGTGGCTCGTTCGTCACTGCCAACTCGTTGGGCACGCAGTCCGACACGGTTGCGAAGATCGATGTATCGCTGATGGGGCCGCACCAATCGATCGGCGCCTTCAGTCAGCTATTCGCGCAGTTCCAGCGCGACTGGGTATTGGTGCGCGGCGGCTTCCAGTATCTGAATACACCGTGGATGGGCAATAACGACTCGCGCGTCATTCCCTCGTCCTACAACGCGATCCTCAGCAAATTCACGCCGGTGGATGGTTGGGATATCTACGGCATCCGCAGCTTCGACTGGAAGAGCCGCACGTCAAACGGCATGTACGCGGACAACCTGTACTACCCGAGCACGTACGACAATGACTCGATGTACGGCAACAACGGCTCGTTGCCCGCCACGGCCCGCTCTGCCACCGGCACGTGGACCGGCGGTACCACCTATACCGGCAACGGCTTCAAGGCCCAGGCCTGGTACTACGACTTCATGCACTTCGCCCGCATGGGCTACATCGACGGGAGTTATACCCTCGACACCGGCACGCCGTTCAACCCGTCCATTGCCGGGCAGTACGTGACTGAAACCACCGGCGGCGACAACGTGCTGGTGGATACGCATACCAAGTTGTTCGGGCTGCCTGGCACGAAGATCAGCAACGATACCTGGGGCGCGGATCTGGGTACGTCGATCTTCGACGGTCGTGTCGACGTGGCCTACAACAAGATGGAATACAAGGACGGTGCTGTTGGTGGTGGTGCGTTGATTTCGCCGTACACCACCAACTACGCCACCGATCCGCTTTACACCACCTCGATGATCCGCGGCCTGGTGGAAGAAGGCCCTGGGCACGCGTGGAGGGCGAAAGCCCTGTACAACTTCTTCAACAAGAAGCTGCAGGTAGTGGCGGCGTATGCCAAGTACGACACCGACCTGCGTGGCAACAGCCACGACATCTATGCCGACATCATCTACAACTTCGATGGTGCCCTCAAAGGGCTGCAGCTGCGCAATCGCTGGGAACGCTCCGTGGGCGGCATCGACAACCTCAATCCGGGCAACGAGTCGTTCACTTATAACCGCGTGATGATCAGCTACAAGTTCTAACCTCTCAGGCCCGGCGACTGTCCCGTCGCCGGGTCTTTAGAAGCATTCGGCTCAGTTCGGCCACGCGGAATGCAGGATCACGCTGCAAAAATCCGTGCGGTGAAAGTGCGGATCCTTCAGGGCCAGCACATCGGCGTTGACGTTGCCGAAGGTGCTGTCGGGCTTGTGCTTGTTGCCTTGATAGAAGGCCTCGATGATGTCCTGCTTGAACTGCGTGCCGCGCGGGTGTGCATCCACCACCTGTTGACGATCGCCATCAGGCACCGTGGCGAAGCCCATGCCCAGCACGTCCATTTCGACGCCAGCCGTGACCAGTGCGATTTCCGGCTTCATCAAGGGCGGGATATTGGGCGTGGTGTGCAGCGCAATGGCCGTCCATACCAGTTCGACGGATGCTTCCGGGACACCATGACTGCGCAGGAAGTCGCGCGCGGCATTGGCTCCATCCACCTCAAAACGTTCCGTGGCGCTGCTGTAAGGCGATACCAGCCCCATGTCATGGAACATCGCGCCGATGTAGAGCAGCTCAGGGTCGAAGGCCAGTTCCTTGCGCTTGCCAGTGAGCGCACCGAACAGGAATACGCGGCGGGAGTGGTTGTAGAGCAGCGGCGTTTCAGTGTCACGGACCAGATCGGTAGCCGCGCGTGCCAATTGGCTATCGGGAATCTGGATGCCGGCGATCGTGGTGGTCATGGTGGGTACCTCGCTGGATGGATGCTTGGCGCCGGTTACGGCGTCGGGTCAAGCTTATTTAAGCGCGCAGGCGTCATGGCAGGGATCGCCATGAAATATCAAATACGGACATTTTGTATAAAATTGGGACGCGGCCGCACGGCCGGCAGCCGGAGTTGTTGCTGTCATGAGCAAGGCCATCGCGTTACTTGCCTATCCCGGCGTGCAGATGCTCGACGTCTCCGGCCCGCTGGATGTGTTTGCGGAAGCGAACCGGCAAGTTGCAGGTGATGACTTCTACACGCTTAGCGTGATCGGCACGTCATCACGCTCCATCGAGAGTTCGTCGGGCGTGCGATTGGTGCCCCATGGAACGATCCGGGACGCGACCGGGCCGTTCGATACCGTGCTGGTGGCGGGCGCGCCGGACCTGCCCGATGCGCCGACCCAGATCACCATGCTCCAGTGGATCCAGCGCAGTGCGGCGACAGCGCGGCGTTACGGGTCGATTTGCAGCGGCGCCTGGCTATTGGCTGCCACCGGCTTGCTCGATGGGCGGCGGGTCACCACGCACTGGAGCGTCGCTACGCGCCTGCAACAGCGTTTCCCGGCGCTGACGGTCGAGCCTGATTCGTTCTATGTCCGCGATGGCCCGGTGTGCACCTCGGCAGGAGTAACTGCCGGCATGGACCTGGCGCTCGCCCTGGTCGAGGAGGATCTGGGGCGCGCGATCGCCAAGGCAGTGTCGAACCAGCTGGTGATGTTCTTCAAGCGGCCCGGCGGGCAATTGCAGTTCAGTCGTCGTGATGGCATCGAGTTGAGCGGCAACCAGGTGCTGCAGGAGTTGCAGCGTTGGGTGGTAGCTCATCCCGATGCCGATCTTTCCGTGTCCGCGTTGGCGGCGCGTGTCCGCCTCAGCCCGCGCCATTTTGCACGCGTATTCCTGCACGAGATAGGCATGACGCCCGCTGACTTCGTGGAGGTGGCGCGGGTGGAAGTTGCGCGCCGGTTGCTCGAATGGGGACAGGACCCGCCCAAGCGGGTGGCCGTTTTGTGTGGCTACGCCGACGTCAACGGCTTGCGGCGTGCGTTCGAGCGTCGGGTCGGCATGACCCCCGCGCACTATCGCAAGCTTCATCAGGGCTATGACGAACGCTGAGCGAGGTATTTGGCTTTGCAGTGTCGGTAAGCAAGAGCCGACGCGCCGCTGTTACCACCATGAAACATCGCGTTGATGAGGCGCCAGATCTGGCGCCCGATCGCCCATGCTTGCAGTTTCTATTGCGTAACCGGCGCTGCCCGGAACGTCACCACCAGCACATCACGAAATGCGGGTTCGTCGGCGACCAGTGGCATCACCGGCGTCACTCCGTGGAAGACGCTGGGGTCGTGAATGAGCGCGGCATCCAACGGATGGGTCAAGGTGAAATCGCCCAGCAGCCGACCATCCGGCGCGTGAATGGTGGTGGTGCCACTGGCAATGTTCTGGCGGTTCACCAGCAGCACGAGTACGTAATCCACGCCATCGCGATGGCTGCCTTCGGGCGTCGGCTCGCCTGCGGCTCCCGTCGTGGCCTCGATGCGAAACTGATGCATCTCTATGTGCCAACGTTGAACAGCGGGCGCCAGCGACCCAAAGAATTCGTTGCAGAATTGCAGGATGGAACGCAGCGTGGCGCCTGTCACCACCGATGGGCTGACTGGCTCGAACCATCGCTGGATATCGCCTTGCAGTGCGTTGTACTGCAGCGCCTGGAAGTGCGCCTGATGAGGTTCGGGCACGACGGCCCCGTGCGCGGTGGCGGAGAAGGTTGCATGCCGCCTGCGGCGAAACCGTCCCTTGGTTGCCAGGTATTGATCGGGCTCGAGATGGTTCCAGCTGTCTACGAAATGGGTCCAGTCGGACAGCGCACCCAGCGACGCCAGCAGCGGCCGCATATCGCTGGCTTCTACAAACGCAAAGCCCTCGCGCGCTACTTCATCGAGTAGCACCGAAGCCGGCGAATCAGTGTGATTGAGCATCGCTCAATTATGAGCGATAGCAGGGGGCTTTGATACCGGAGGCGGGTGCCGGGCTTACCCGGCCATTGGCCCTGCCGCTGACCACGCAAGGATCAGCGCGGTCAGCAACATGATGATGGCCAGGTACTTGTGTCTGTTTCGCCGGAGTGACGTCATTGATGTACGGGATGCGAGCGCGTTGTGCCGCACGCATCCCGTACTGCTTTGGTCAGCGATGTTCATTGGCCACATCGGCCGCAAGGCGCAGCTCTTCGTTGGCCTCGCTCAGCAATTCCTTGGCGCGTGCCGCATGACCGCCGAGTCGAGAATTGTTGTCGTACTGGGCGGTGCCCACCAGCTGCCAGGCTTGCACAATGTGCTCTTGGGCGTTGCGCAGATTGCCGTGGCGATAGCCGATGTCGACGAAGGGGCCGCCATCCTGGGCGATGGCCACACTTCCGAAGGCCAGTGATGCGCCCAGCGCGACGCCAACCAGTAGTGCTTTTGCTTTCATGTCATGTCACCCATGCGAGACAGAAGAGAATTTCGACCGGGCGCTGCAGATCAGCGCTTGGTGCATATGCTCGCATCGTGGTGTCGGGGGGTCTTTCTGATCCGCAGCCCGCTTTTTCAAAAGCAACGGTGGCGTTCGCTCAGGCCACGCGCTGGCAATATTCCAGTCGGGCCCGCCGCCACTGGTTGGGCGTGGTGCCCTCGATCTTCTTGAACACCGTCGTGAAGTGGGCCTGAGTACGAAAGCCTACGCTCAGCGCCACATCGACAAGTGAGCTTGAGGCTTCAGCAAGCAGGGCCTTGGCTTTCTGGATGCGGCACGACAACAGGTAGCGATGCGGACTGATGCCGGTCGATACCCGGAACTGAGCTGCGAAATGCATAGGCGAGAGCTGCGCAGCCTCAGCCATATCGGCAAGGCTTATTGAATCGTCGATGTGGCTCTCGATATAAGCAATCACGCGATGAAGACGCCAGCGGGGCAAGCCGCGAATCGGCAGCACCGCCACTGGGGATGAGGGTTGCTCGCGCAGGCGGATGATGCGCGAGACCAGTGCCTCCACCAGGTGGTTGCAGCACGAGGCGTCCAGTCCGCTGTCGCCGCAATCGCGCAATACGCGTGATAGCTGCAGTACGGAGGCGTCCCGCTGGATGTCGGTTGCGCCAAGGGCCAGGCACGCGTTGCTGCTTTGAAGCATCTCAGTGGGCGCGTAAAGATAGATCACCTCGCACGCCGTGCGACTTTCTACGCACACCTTCTGGCCGGGGTGACTCACGTGAAAGACACCTTCGGTGAGATTGTCGTGCCGTACAACATGCGGCCCGATGCCAAGGGTAAATGAGCAAGTGCCCAGCGCAATGCGGATCAGGCAGGTGCCAGGGGGCGTCTGCACGACATGCTTGCCGGGCACATTGCCTTGATAGCGCCATACCCAGGCACTTGCCTTGCCGCCTTCCAGTTCGGCCGTGGCCAGTGCTTCAAGCGAAAGGTCGGGTGCTTGCAGGCTTTCGAACACGCGGCCCGGATCGATCGGGGCGTGGTTGTGTACATCGAGATACATGCTTCAGTCTCCTGTCGGCCCGGGGTCGGATCGACGGTGGTTCTCTTTCACTTCGGTTGCTGAGGAGGCGAGCTCGTGTCGTCCGCTTGGTGGGCGGGCACGTCTCAGTGGATGTGCGAAACAAAGCTGCCAAGGAAGCCGAAGGGCACCCGCTGCGGCGGTGCGACTGGGGGTTCTCTGGCTGAGTTATGATGACAGTGTCAAGATAGCTTGAATTCATCCCAACCCACTGTCAAGTAAAATCTTTACAGTGTTAAGATGGAAACCATGAAAACGACTCCTTATCACCATGGCGCCTTGCGAGAGGCCTTGTTGGCAGCCGCAGAGGCCATCCTTGCGCGCGATGGCGTGTCGGGTCTCACGCTTCGCGCAACGGCCCGCGAGGCTGGCGTATCCCATGCCGCACCGGGCTACCACTTTGAGGATTTGACGGGTTTGCTCAGCGAACTGGCCGCCGTCGGGTTCCATCGTCTTGGCGACGCGATGCGCGAAGCGATCGACGCCGACGATCCCGCAAGTTGGAGCATTGGCCGCGCCTATGTGCGCTTTGCAGCGGCCAACCCCGCGCTGTTCCTGCTGATGTTTCGGCTCGAACGACTGGATGCGAGCAGGCCATCCCTGCGTGAGGCACGGCTTTCGGTGTTCACCTTGCTGGGCCAGGCACGCGGCGGCGGCTCGGAAGCGCCCACGCTGGATGAACTGGCCGTGATGACCGGCGCATGGAGCCTTGTGCATGGCTTTGCCATGCTGCTGATCGATGGCAGGCTTGCGCCGCTGCTACGGGCGGCTCCCGAAGGCACTACGGCAGACGACTTGCTCGAGGCGATGCTCGTGTCATCAAGGCGGGCGCACTGGCCCTAAGCGAGGCCCCACTTGCACGGTGGAAATGGATGGGGCCATGCTGTTTGCCGTCCAAGGCTGGCGATGTGGCGCTGGCCAAAGGCGAGCACGAACCCTATCGGCTTGAGCTGCCTCCAGGAGGGCAATGCCATGCCACTGCTTCGCATCGATGTTGTCGAGGGTCGTAGCAAAGACCAGCTCAAACTCCTTTGTGATTGCATCCACAAGGCGATGGTCGACGCGTTTCATGTGCCGGTGACGGATCGCTACCAAATCGTCCATCAGCACGAGCCGCACACGCTCCTGGTGGAAGACACCGGTCTTGGCTACCCACGAACCTCGCATCTGGTCGTGATCAGCATGGTCAGCCGTCCAAGGACGGCTGAGGCCAAGGTGAAGTTCTACGAGCTGGTTTGCACGCGCCTGGGCACAGAGTGCGGCGTACCACCGACGGACGTGGTGATCAATATTTCCACGAACCACGATGAGGACTGGAGCTTTGGTCGAGGTCGAGCCCAATTCCTTACTGGGGAGTTGTAGCTCGACGCTACGGCTCTGCCATCACTCATCAGGCAGCCACCAGGGCTCCGGTTTGATCGGGCCGTTCACGGTGAAGAGGTGTTTGAGCGTCGACGGCTGGCAGCGCAAGTATTGTTTGGGCGCGCGCACCTGCGCACCCAGCTCCGCGGCAGCGTGCCAGGGCCAGCGTGGGTCGTAGAGGACGGTGCGGGCCAGCGCGATCATGTCGGCCTCACCGGTGGAAACAATGGCTTCGGCTTGTGCCGGTTCGGTAATCAAGCCCACGGCGACTACGGGCATGCGGACCGCCGCCTTTACCGCGCGCGCCAGCGGCACCTGATAGCTGGGTCCGACGGGGATTTTTTGTCCAGGATGCAGGCCGCCGCTGGAGACGTGGATGGCATCGCAGCCGCGTGCCTCCACTGCCTTGGCAAAGGCAATGACCTGCTCGACGTCGAGGCCACCCTCGACCCAGTCGGTGGCAGACACGCGTAGGGTCACGGCCTTCTCGTGCGGAAAGGCAGCACGCACCGCGTCGAATACCTCGAGCGGAAAGCGCATGCGGTTTTCCAACGAACCGCCATAGGCGTCGGTGCGGTGATTGGAAAGCGGCGAAAGAAACTGATGTAGAAGATAGCCGTGTGCGCAGTGCAGCTGCACGCCGTCGATGCCAAGTCGCGCGGCGCGCTTGGCGGCAGCAACAAAGGCATCGCGCACGCGCGCCAGGCCTTCGCCATCGAGCGCGAGCGGCGTTTGATAGCCCTCGGCAAACGGAATCGCCGACGGCGCTTCGACCTGCCATCCATGCGGAGGCATTGCGGGCAGCGGGCCGCCGCCGACCCAGGGTACTTCGGTCGACGCTTTGCGTCCGGCGTGATTGAGCTGGATCGCGATCGGCATGGTCGACCAGCGCCGCACGCCCTCGACCACGCGCCGCATGGCGGCCTCGGTGTCGTCGTCGTAAAGGCCGACATCCCCATAAGTAATGCGGGCCTCCGGGGATACGGCGGTGGCCTCGATCGTCAGCAGGCCGGCACCTGAAAGAGCGAGCTGACCCAGATGGATGAGGTGCCAATCGTTCATGCAGCCGTTCTCGGCGGAGTACTGACACATCGGCGCAATGATGATGCGGTTCGACAGCTCTAGGTTGCGAACGCGGATGGGCTTGAACAAGACGGGGTGGGGCATGTCGATCTCCTGCGCTTTGACCAGCGAAGTGGCGAATCGGGTTTCGAAACCGGAATGCTACCAGCGAAGGTTGTTACGTCGCGTCTACGCCCATGGCGTAGACAGTTGTCGGCATGTGCTCCCGCAGGTGCGCAAATTCTCGCGGTATTTGCCCGCGCGACGCGGGGCGTGATCGCTTGGAGTTCGCTTGGTCATCACTCTCGCCATGCCACCCTCCGGACCTTGCTTTTGGTGCATACGCTCCGGCTGGAGCTGGAGCTACGAAGAAGTTCTACCGGGGATACCCATCCAATCCTTGCGAATGAGGCGATCATGACGACCGTAGCTGAGAGACTGGTTGAAACCCTGGAGGCCGCGGGTGTGGAGCGCATCTATGGGCTGGTTGGCGATTCGCTCAATGGCATCACCGATTCGCTGCGGGCGCGCAAGCGTACACAGTGGATCTCCGTCCGCAATGAAGAGGTGGCGGCCTTTGCAGCAGGCGCCGATGCGCAGCTGACCGGAAAGATCGCGGTGTGCGCCGGCAGTTGCGGTCCGGGCAATCTCCATCTCATCAACGGGCTATTCGATTGCCACCGCAATCGCGTACCGGTGCTGGCCATTGCCGCACAAATTCCCAGTACGGAAATCGGCTCGGGCTATTTCCAGGAAACCCATCCGCAGTTCCTGTTCAAGGAGTGCAGTCATTACGCAGAACTCATCAGTGACGCGGACCACGTCCCTCGTATTGTCGAAACGGCGATTCGCGAGGCCATCACTAAGCAAGGCGTGGCAGTCATCGTTATCCCGGGTGATGTCGCGTTGCGCGAAGCCGGCGCGCGCAAGCCTTCGCCAAAGTTGATTCCCAAGCTGCCGAAGGTCCTCGCGCAGGACGCGGACCTTGATGCGCTCGCTGCGCTACTCAATAGCGGCAAGCGGGTGACATTGATGTGTGGTGCGGGCTGTGCGGGTGCCCATGACGAAGTGGTCGCCCTGGCGGCCAAGTTGAAGGCTCCGGTCGTGCACGCCCTGCGTGGCAAGGAGCATGTGGAGTGGGACAACCCGTACGACGTCGGCATGACCGGCTTAATCGGCTTTTCATCGGGTTACTACGCCATGTTGGCGTGCGATACGTTGCTGTTGTTGGGCACTGATTTCCCCTATCGCCAGTTCTATCCCGAGAAGGCCCACATCGCGCAAATCGACATTCGTGGCGAGAACCTCGGCAAGCGTTGCCGTCTCGACCTGGGTGTGATCGGCGACGTGCCCGAGGCGCTCAAGCGCCTGCTCGATCGCGTTTCGGAAAAATCGGACGACTCACACCTGAAGACGGCCGTCGATCACTACAAAAGGGCTCGGGCCGATCTGGACGCTCTTGCAGTTGGCCATACGTCAAAGCGCGCGATTCATCCGCAGCTTGTGGCGAAAGTGGTCAGCGATTTGGCCGATGAAGACGCCATCATCAGTTGCGACGTCGGCGAGCCAACGGTGTGGGCCGCGCGCTATTTGCATCTCAATGGCAAGCGCAGACTGCTTGGTTCCTTTTTGCATGGATCGATGGCCAACGCCATGCCCCAGGCCATTGGTGCTCAAGTCTCTCATCCGGGTCGGCAAGTCATCTCCCTGTCCGGCGATGGCGGTTTCACCATGCTGATGGGCGATCTGCTCACCATCCGGCAATCGAAATTGCCGGTGAAGATCGTGATTTTCAACAACGGCCTGCTCGGCTTCGTCGATATCGAAATGAAGGCCAGCGGCTTTCTGCCGACGGGCACGCATCTGGACAATCCGAACTTCGCCAAGATGGCTGAGGCGGTGGATATCTATGGCGTGCGGGTGGAGGACTCCGCGCAGCTCGCCGACGCCGTCAAGAAGGCTTTCGCGCACGATGGACCTGCAGTCATCGACGTGGTCACTGATCCTTTGGAGCTGGTGATGCCTCCCAAGATTACGATAGAGCAGGCAAAGGGATTCAGTGTCTGGATGATGAAGGCAGTGCTTAACGGCAAAGCCAATGAAATAGTCGAATTGGCGCGCACCGCTTTCGGACGCTGAGCAACCTACAAGGCAGGGGGCCTCAAACGCGAGACGCCTCGCCACGCCAGGAGTATTCCCGTGAGCAGTGTGCCCCTGCCTTCCACCGTTTCGCAGTCACAGGCCCGAGCGTTCGCGATCGCCTGGGGCTGTGCGTTGCTGTTCTATTTCTTCGAATATGCCGGCCGCTCAGCGCCTGCGGTAATGATTCCAGAGCTTTCGCAGGCGTTCGGGGTGAGCGCGCTTGGGGTCAGCTCGATTCTCGGCACCTACTACTACACCTACTCTGTCACCAGCCTGATCGCCGGCGTCATGCTCGATCGACTGGGTGCAAAGTACGTCGTGCCGGCGGGCATGGCCATTCTTGGTTTGGGGTGTCTACTGTTTGCGGTGCCACAGGTGGTGGCGGGCAATGTTGGCCGTCTCCTGCAGGGCGCCGGCTCCGCCTTTGCGTTTACTGGCGCGGTATACCTCGCCAGTCACGGTTTTTCTGCGCAACGTCTGGCGACCGCTATTGGCCTCACCCAGTGCTTGGGGATGCTTGGCGGTTCGGTAGGGCAGATCGCGGTCGGTCCGCTGATTCATGGGGTCATGTCGGTAGCAGGCTTCTGGGTGTTGCTTGGGGTGCTTGTACTCATCACTGGCGGCTTGTTGATGGTGCTGACGCCCAAAGAGCCTCGCGCACCCGCGGTAACCGGCGGTGTGTCTGGATTGCTGGGCACGTACAAGATCGTATTCTCAAACCCGCAGTCGTATTTGTGCGGCCTGGTCGCGGGCCTGCTGTTCGTGCCGACCACGATTGGCGACATGGTGTGGGGCGTGCGCTTCTTTCAGGAGGACAAGTTGTTCACCTACCAGAGCGCCGTCTTTGCCGCCTCCATGGTGCCCTTGGGTTGGGTCATCGGCTGTCCGTTACTTGGTTGGCTCGCCGATATGCTGCGTCGACGCAAGCCGGCGCTCGCAGGCGGCATCGTGGTGATGCTGATATGCGTGGCCCAGCTGACCTACTTGCCCGCGCTTATTCCCGTGTGGCTGACCTTGCTGATTCTTGGCGTGGCTTCCGGCGCCGCCATGATTCCTTACTCCATCATCAAGGAAGTCAATCCGGATCGCGTTAAGGGTAGCGCCACGGGCGGCATCAATTTCCTTACTTTCAGCGTAACGGCCCTGGTCGGACCGATATTCGCGAGCCACTTCGGCAAGACTCTCGGTGCCGTCAACGCGGATCCCGCGGATCACTTTCGTCATGCGGGATTGTTCTGGATCGTGATCATCGCATTGGCGCTGCTGGCGTCGTTGTTCCTCAAGGAGACCGGGCAGGCGAAGCAAAAGCAGTAATGCCGGTTCGATGTTTTCCTGCGACTTCGTCAGCATCAGCTTGTGCGGTCCATTGAAACGAAGGCTCGCTACAAACGCCGGCGCTCAGGCTTTAGTCGCAGGGCCCTGACGAAGCCTGGCCGCCATGTTCACCAGGTCAGCCAGAGAGGCAGCTTTCATCTTGCGCATCACTTGGCCACGATGCGCCTTCACCGTGATCTCGCTGATACCTAGCTCACCGCCTACTTGTTTATTCAGCAGCCCCATGACTACCAGCGCCATGACCTCGCGTTCGCGTCGGCTGAGTGCTTCGTAGCAACTCTCCAGCAGGTGAAACTCTGCCTCTTGCTCAAGGGCCCAGTGGCTGCGATCGATGGCGTACCGAATCGCCTTCAACAGCGCTTCGGCCTCAAATGGCTTGGTAAGAAACTCGACCGCGCCTGCCTTCATGGCTTGGACGGTCATGGGCACGTCGCCATAGCCGGTGATGAAGATGATCGGCATGTCGATACGGTCAGCTGCAATGATTTTTTGCAGATCCAGCCCGCTCAGGTCAGGCAGGGAGACATCGAGCACCAGGCAGCTTGGGGCAAGGACGCGAGGCCGACCCAGAAAGTCCCGTGCGGATGCGAAGGTTTCAGGATGCCAGCCTTCGAATCGAATCAACGCGTCTAACGATTCGCGTACGGAGATGTCGTCGTCGACAACAAATACGACGGGGATGGCAAGTGGTGGGGGGGATGGGTTGATTCCATGGTCATGTTCGTTCGCCAAACGCATGGTTGTCTCCGAAAACGAGAGCGCCACCTGTCGCTCAATTCAAAGAAAGGCCGCTTTGAGTGCAGCGAGCAGCACCGCCTCGCTGAAAGGCTTGAACAGACAGTCTACTGCGCCACGCGAAAGTACGCGCGCGCGAACCGATTCATCTTCGTTGGCGGTGATGAAAACAATAGGGATGTCCCGCCCGCGCAGCGCCAACTCGCGCTGAAGTTCCAGCCCCGACATACCGGGCATGGCTACGTCGAGAATCAGGCATCCGGACCGACCGATGCAGTCGGAAGAAAGGAACTCCTCCGCGGAGGCAAAGGTGTTGGCTGAAAAGCCAAACTCCATCAACAGGTCAGGCAACGATTCGCGTACCGACTCGTCGTCGTCCACCACTGTGACCAGCGGGCGGATGGCAATCACGGGTTCGCCACGGCGTGTGTCGTACTGTGTCGTACCTCTGTCGCCGGTCGGCCGTCTTCGCCGATACCGGCTATTAGGCGCGGGACGGAGAACCAGAATGTTGCTCCAGGGCCGTTGTTGGGCGCCGCCTGCAAGCGACCGTGATGGCGCTCGATGATGGACTGGCTGATAGATAGGCCAATACCCATGCCGCCTCCCTTGGTGGTGTAGAAGGCTTCGAACAACTTGTCCATGCCGTCCGGCCCGAAGCCAGTGCCCGAATCCCTTACGGTCAGGCGCACGTGGTCGTCCGGGTCCTTTTCAGTGCTGATGACCAGCTTTCTGGGGCGGTCATCGACGTCCTTCATGGCCTGTACCGCATTCAGAAGCAAGTTCAGGATGACCTGCTGGAGCTGTACCCGGTCGCCTCTCACCGTCGGCAGGTCATCGCAAAGCACTGTCTTTAAAATGACGCGGCCACGCCTCAGGGTGTTCTGAGAAAGCGCTATCACCTCTTTGGTGGCCTCATTGAGGTTCACCCATTCGGCAACCAGCGTCTTCTTGCCAAATAGTGCGCGCACCCGGGTGATGACGTCGGACGCGCGATGTCCATCGCGGATGGTTCGCCTGGCTGTTTCCCGCGCACCGTCAATGTTGGGCGGGTCGGCGGCCAACATGCGAAGGCATGTGCTGGCGTTGGTAATAACGCCCGATAGCGGCTGATTCACTTCGTGCGCAATCGACGCGGTCAATGCGCCAAAGCTGTTGATCTTGGCCATGCGTGCAAGCTCGGAGCGGAGCCCGCCAAGTGTCTCCTCCGAGACACGTCGCTGCGTCACGTCCTGCACCGCGCCGATGTATTCGGGCCGGTCGTCCCGCCCACGCGTGCTATGCGAAACGACGTGCACGTATTTGATCGCGCCGTCGGGCAGGAGCAGGCGCATCTCGTAGTCATGGTCCGAGCCAGTGCTTCGCGCATCGGCCCTCTTGTCGAACAAGAGCGGAATGTCATCCGGGTGAACCCGGTCGGCAATCCGTTCCAGCGTCACGGGCGTACCAGGTTCAAATTCAAAGATGCGGTAGAGCTCCTCCGAAAACGTCAACTCGTTGGTGTCGAGAAGCCAGGAGAAACTCCCTGCAAGGCCGGTGCGCTGGCCTTCCGCGAGAAACGCCTCGCTGCGTCGCAACTTTTCCTCGGCTCGTTTCCTGTCGTCGATATCGATATTGATGCCGCACCATTTGACGATGGCACCGGCTTCATTGCGAAGCGGGTTGACGCGAAACAGGAACCAGCAGTACTTGCCGTCAAAGCGACGGAGCCGCGCTTCGGTTTCGCCAGGCTTTTGGACTTGGATGATGCGTGTCCATGAGGCGATCAGCTCGCCAGCATCATCGGGGTGAACCGCCACCGTCCAGCCCCATCCGCAAGCCTGTTCTGCAGATAGGCCGATGTAGTCAAGATAGTGCCGGTTGAAGCACTCGGCGGAGCCGTCGGCGCGAGCCGACCATGCCAGCGCGGGAATCATGTTGATGATCGAGCTAAGGTCGCGCTCCACCGTGCGAAGCGCTTCTTCGGCGCGCCTTCCATCATCGATGTCGATCTGAAAATGGATCCAGCAGACGATAGCGCCCTGTGTGCCCCGCAATGGCATGCCAATGACATTGAACCAACGGTAGATGCCATCGGCGCGACGATGGCGGCTTTGCACGTTGTAGGTGGCGCCCGTCTTAAGTGCCTTCGATTGTGCGGCTACGATATATGGCAGGTCATCCGGGTGGACGGTGTCCGCCACTTTCAGGCCCTTAAATTCATCAAAGCTGCTTCCGAAGTAGTCAATGGCCGGTTGGTTGAGCTTGCAGATGTCACCGGAGGGCGTCGTCACCACGACAGGTACGGGAACACCTTCGATGATCGATAGCGCGGCGGGTTTATTCGAGCGCCCCGGCGCATGGCGCCACTTTCCGGCACGATCGGACGCGGAGGCTGATGCATTGGGGCGAGAAGGAAGCCAGCGATAGTCTCCGTCGCGATGACGCAGCCGCGCGCTCGGGTCGATCATTTTTCCGGAAGGTGCCGTCGAGTGGCGACCTCCGGGTAAGTGAGGCAGGTCTTCCGGCTGGATCATGGTCTTCCACCCCTGGTAGCAGGCATCCGCGACGCCTGGATTCGTGCTTTCACGCCAGCGTTTTCTGGCGAAGTCGACATGCTCATCGGGAATCGCTGTACCACTGGACTCAGAAAGCGCATCGAGGAGTTGGCTCAACTCGTTTTCCATGGCGATGGTCCTCAGGGTATTTGCTCCCCTCTGCAGAGATCTGTCCATGATGCTTTGGTGTCGATCTTGGTCAGGCACCGGGCGCTGCGCGTGTCGCGTCAGCCGGGTTTGCCGCCGCCCGCACCAAGGGCAGTTGCGCGCAATCCAGCGTGGCAGCGAGCGCCAAATGGCTAACATGCATTTTCTCGTACTGGCCCGGGCTTTAAATACGCACTTTGAACTCAACGACTCATAAGGTTGCGCGTCAAAGGGTTAAGCCAATGCATTCCGGCAGCTCTTTCATCGTGAGCTGTGGAATCTTTGGGCGGCACGTGGGTGATGTATTCGGGCGATAGCCGGCTGATGGTCGCTAGGGATGGTCGCCGCCGAGCATGCCGGTGTAGTAAGGGAGTCGTTTTTCCACGCCGGGGTTGGTCTGCAGGCCCATTTTCATCAGCTCGGTAATACGCTGCTGTGCGGCCGGTCGTTGCACCCTGCGAATGAAGGTTGCCCACTCCGCGCCCAGTTCCGCGTCTGGCGGAAGGCTGGAGATATCGACTCGCTGCTTGATGTCGGCGAGCGTCTGTTTGTCGAACCTGGCGATGCGCCGCGCCAGCTTCTCGACGAACTGATCCAGCTCGGCGTCTGGAGGCGAGCGATTGACGTACCCGTACCGCTCTGCGAGGTCGCCATCGATGTCATCGCCGGAGAGCAGCACCTCAAGCGCGCGCCCGCGGCCAATCAGGCGGGGAAGGCGGGCCATCGGGCCGCCGCCGGGTGTGAACCCTGCACCAACTTCAAATTGGGAAAGAATCGCCTTCTCGCGACTGGCGAACCGCATATCGCTGGCCAGGGACAGCTCGCTGCCCACGCCACTGGCGCGGCCGCGAATCAGCGCGATCGATACCACCGGCGCGCGACTTAGGCGCACAAATAGGTCCGGCAGCGCGGGCAGGTCAGTCTTGCCAGGCGATAGGCTGGTCGTATCCGAGAGTGGAGGAATGAAGTTGTAGTGCGTCAAGAAGAAACCAGGCACCGCGCTGTCGAATACGACGACTTTGAGTTTCGGATCCGACTCGATCTGCGTGACCGCTTCATTTAGCTGAGGAGTCGTCTCGGGGCCAAAGATGTTGAATGGAGGGTTGTCGATCGTAACGCGCCCATATTCGGGCGTGACGCGCGTGATGCGTATCTCCTGCTTCGCCGCGTGACTACTCTTGGCCTGCACATGGGGGGACATCCGATTTTTGGTCGGCTGCGGTTGCGGTGTCGCCAGCGTAAGCCATGCAGGCGGCGATTAGCGCAACGGCCATGGTATGCGGTTTCATGGTGGATGCCTCAAGGTGGTTGCAGCGGCCGGCTAACTCGAGCACCAGTTTTCCAGCGCCACTTCCTCGATAACGACAAATGTCGAATCCAATGGTTTTTTGAGCACGTTCATGAGCGTGCTTTGGATGTAGACGGGTTCATCACAAACCATCCGTAGAGACAAATCCATTGGACAAAAGAGTCGGCACCAGCCCGCAGGCTGTCGCATTCCTGCCATACGCTTTGGTCATTCCCAGGCTTAGGTTCTTCCGTCAGAGTGCTGCAACGTCTCCTTTACCAGGCACACATTTCCGACGGCTGAAACCGAGACGCCGGCGTTTGTCGGCGTCTCGGTTGTCCTTAGGTCTCTGGCAAATCGGATCGATGTTGCGGAGAACCCTGGCGGCGCAAGCTGCCAGGGTGGCGAGCGTTCAGAACTGGCTCAGGCCGCCGTCAACCACAACTTCGGTGCCCGTAATGAACGAGGCCTCATCGCTGGCAAGGAACACGGCAGCCCTGGCCACTTCATCGGCCTCGCCAAAACGACCCAGCGGAACCTGCGCTTCGATATCCGATGCGGCCGCGTTGAGTTGCTGATCCGTCAAGCCGAGCTTGCTGTGGAAGGGCGTGCTGATCGGGCCCGGGCTGACGGCGTTGACGCGAATGCTGCGCGACGCCAGCTCTGCACCAAGGGTGCGAGCGAGCGAGCGTACAGCTGACTTGCTCGCCGACAGAACAGAGAATCCAGGCACACCGACGGCATTGAGGAAGGAAGTGGTCAGCACGATGCTGCCGCCCTTTCCCATCAGCGGAACCGACTTCTGCACGGCGAAGAAGACACCCTTGAAATTGATGTCGAACAGGCGATCGACATCGTCAGTGGTGACGCTCTCTAGCGGTGCCACCGTGCCGACGCCGGCATTGGCGAACAGCATGTCGATGCGGCCATGGTTCTTCTCGATATTCTTGAATAAGGCGTCAAGCTCTGCGGGCTTGCGAAAGTCGGCCTTGACCACGGTGACGCTGTCTCCCAGCTCCTTGGCGGCGTCTGCGAGGCGGGTTTTGTCGACGCCGGTCACGATCACCGTGGCGCCTTCGTCACGCAGGCGCTTTGCAGTGGCGAGGCCGATGCCCGTGGTGCCGCCGGTGACTAGCGCAATTTTGTTCGATGCTTTCATGTTGATTCTCCGAGGTTGTGAGGGGTGGTGTGTTGGCCACGGCGCCAATGTCCTCCTGGCCGCCAATGCCCACAACTGAGAAGAATTGCGCCATCAACATAGAAAATCTTTGCCGGTATTTCGCGTCAGGCGAAGCCCGCGCCGCTCGTCTTTGGCGCTGGCAAAAGCAAGAAAATGCGCTCCATCATTCGCGACCCTATCGACGGCGAGGAGTGGTCATGGGCGTCGTGACGGGGCGCGATTCAACTCAGTTGCACAGCCGAGCGCATCGATCTTGACCCACCGCTCGCCCGATACCACGATGCCGCTTGCCAGCAAAGAAAACCTTGGGCGCCACGATGCGAGCGACCGATCATCTCAATGCCCTGAGGGCCTTCGAGGCCGCCGCGCGCCACCGCAGTTTTGTAGCGGCTGCCGAGGAGCTCTATGTCACCCCGGCAGCAGTAGGTCAGTTGGTTCGGGGGCTTGAGAGCGCGTTGAACGTATCGCTTTTTCACCGTGCGTCCACAGGGCCTGCGCGGCTGGAGCTCACCGATGAAGCTCGCGCGGTGCTTCCCGATGTGCAGGCGGGTTTGGATCGCCTCTCCTTGGCATTGCAAAAGCTTCGTGCCGGTCCAGCCTCGGAGGCGATAAAAGTAACGCTGCCTCCCGCCTTTGCCGACAAGTGGCTATTGCCACGCCTCGAGCGCTTTCAGGCGCGCCACCCTGAGATCGTGCTGCATCTGGAGACCACGGGGAAATTGGTCGACTTCAAGTCCGAGCGCGTTGACGTTGGCATACGATACGGCGCAGGCAAGTGGCATGGCCTCAAGGCAACCTACCTGCTGAGGGACGATTTCTTCCCCGTATGTAGCCCGGCGCTCGTGGCCGGATCTCCACCTCTCGCAACGCCAGACGACTTGCGTCATCACACGCTGATCCATGACTTGTCCATGGGCGCCGAGGAGCGATTCCCCACCTGGGAGTCGTGGCTTGAGGCGGCCGGATATGGCGGGTTGCAGGCCAGTCGCGGAGTGCGCATCAACGATTCGGCTGCTGCCATTCAGGCCGCCATCAATGGAGCAGGTGTCGCGCTCGGGCGCACCAGCCTGGTACAGGATGATCTGGCCTTGGGACGCCTGGTCCGTCCGTTTGGCCCAAGTCAGTCGTGTGATTTCTCGTATTACATGGTCCAGCCATCTGCCCGAACGTCGTCCATAGGCGTTGACGCGTTCCTGGCTTGGCTACAGGAAGAGGCGGCAGGGGAGTGCGGTGAAGCCCTGGGTGGATGACAAGACAAGGTCACCGTTCTTTGCCAAAAGAGCCACTCGTTTCAGCGTTTACGGAGTGCCCGCTTGAGCGTGCGTCATGCGGCTGCGTTGCCGATCCAGGAATTGCAGCGTGAGGTCCGCAACCTCCTGGCTCTTGGTGTCCATGGCGAAATGGCCCGCGTCGAGGATGTGGACTTCCGCCGCAGGTACGTCTCGCTTGTAAGCCATGGCCCCGGCGACGGTAAAGGAGGGGTCGTACTTGCCCCACACCACCAGCATGGGTGGCTGGTGTGTCTTCAGATAGTTTTGCCACAGGGGATAGGACGCCACGTTGGTGCGGTAGTCGTAGAAGAGGTCCTCTTGAATCCGATCTTCGCCGGGACGGCTTAGGAAGGCGGATTCGTCGACCCATAGATCCGGGTCGTAAAGCTCGGGATGGGGGTCGGTGCCGAGATGGCGTTGTTTTGCCGCGTCGAACGAAATCAGGTTGGCGCGAAGCTTGTCAGCATAGGCCTCGCGGTTGGCCCAATACTGTCGGCGCGTAACCCATAGAGGCCCCAGGCCTTCATCGTGCGCAACCGCATTTTGAACGACGATGGCATCGATGCGTTCGGGGTGCATCAATGCCAGGCGGAAGCCCACCGGGCCACCGTAATCCTGCACGAATAAGGCGTAGTGGCTAATGCCGAGTTGCTGGGTGAGCGCGTCGACGACCGACGCCAGGTGGTCAAACGTATAGGCGAACGCCTCCGGCGAAGGCGCGTCGGAGTGACCAAAGCCTGGATAATCAGGTGCAATGACGTGATATCGCTTGGCGAGCTGCGGTATCAGCTTGTCGTACATGCGCGATGACGACGGAAACCCATGCAGCAACAGCACGGTGGGCGCATCACGGTTACCGGCTTCGCGATAGAAGATATTCAATCCTTGAACATTTGCCGTTTGATAGGTCGTCATGGCATTGCCCACTTGTTGCGTATGCTCGTGGTTGCCTGTTTCCTGCGCGGCCAGGGAGTTGACGCCCAGCAATGCGAAGGCGGCAAGGAAAATTGCTCTATTCAATGGAAACCTCTGGATGACTCGATCTGGCAGTGAGGCTGGTGTGGCCCGGCCGCAAAGGTATGGGGTGCAGACTTGGGCGCGAGGGAGTCCCGAACAAGCATTTCACGCTTGCTCCGGTGTGGGGCGGGTGAAAGGTCGGCTCTCAGTCATTGGCATCGACGCCCACCACGATGCCAGCCGCAAGCCAATCGGCGAGCAGGGCGCCGGCCCTGGCTACGCCTTCGTCTTCTCCCAACTGCTCGACAAGTGCGTCGCAAAGAGCGGTGAAACGACCGTCATCGCGCATTGAGAGCAATGCCGCGTGTTCGACCGCATCGATGAATCTCACTCGCGAGGTGAATTCGCGGCGCCACACGAGCAGGCCGCCTGGTGCATCAAGCATTTCACCCTCGAGCACCTCGGCACCGTCCTGCAGCGCAGACCAGATGGCATGTGCATTGGTGCTGGCGGCGTGTTGGCGCAAGCTTGGGCTCAACTGAAGGCTCGCGATGTCCCAGTCAATCTTAAGTAGCTCATCGTTCGCGATGACGCCCGCGTCGGGGGCAACGAACGACTCGGACAAGGACCACTCGATCCAGGCCAGTTCATGGACATCGGGGTTGTGGGGCAGCATTGTCCGCAGGGTTTCACCGAAGTCGGCACCATAGGCGTCGAGCGTCCAGGCGTGCGGTGGCCGGCTGTCGATATGGGCGATGGCTAGCTGGATAAACACCTCTTCGCCGAGCCACGTAAGCACCAGGGGATAGCTCACCTTGAGACAGGTGATGAGTTGGCTGCGGTAGTTGTTCTGGTAGATCGCCAGTCCAGCTTCTGAATGGGCGTCGAGGCGCTTTTCAAGCGTGCCCTCCGCGGTCACCAGCCAGTGGCGAAACTCTTGCTGGAATTGGGCGAGCTTCATGCTGCCTCCAACACGTGCGTGTTGCGCGGTTGCAGGCTGCGGGCCGTGTCCAGTTCGTCGAGCAGCTCCGCCAACGGCGGGATGGCATCATCTCGCTCGATCATCGTCGCGACGGGGCCAAGCTTCGACATGGCCTTGGCATAGAGTGCCCAGACATCGGCCGGCACCGGTTGGTCATGCGTGTCGATGAGCAGGTACTCGCCCTGAGTATGCCCCGCCAGGTGGATCTGGCGCACGCGGTCTGCTGCGATGCCATCAAGGTAGGCATCGGCATCCCAGCCGTGATTGCGCGAGCTGACGTAGATGTTGTTGATGTCCAGCAATAGGCCGCAGCCGGTGCGCCGCGTCATTTCGTTGAGGAATTCCCATTCGGTCATCGTGGATGCCGTGAAGGTCACGTAACTGGACGGGTTCTCGAACAGCATGGACCTACCGATGGCGTCCTGCGCGGTGTCGATGTTGCCGCAGACGACAGCGAGTGTTTCCTCGGTATAGGGCAGCGGAAGCAGGTCGTGCGAGTTGAAGTGAGCAAACCGCGACCAGCTCAAGTGATCGGAGACGAATAACGGATTGATTTCGTCGACCAGCGCACGCAGGCGGCGGAGATAGTCACGCCTGAGCCCGTCCGCCGAGCCGATCGACATCGACACGCCGTGCAATGCCACCGGATGGCGCTCGCGTACCCGGCGCAGGATGTCCCGTGGCTGGCCACCGTCGACCATAAAGTTCTCCGAGATCACTTCGACAAAATCGACGGGTATGTGGGTGTCGAGAAAGTCGCGGTAATGCTCCCGGCGCAAGCCGAGCCCATAGCCTGCAAAAGTCGGTAGCGAGGTGACCATAGTGATGCTCCAGTAAGGAAGAGGGGCGGGACTCGCGCGTCACGAGTCCCGCCTTGCGGTTACTTCGGCTCGGTCTGCGTGCCGCCAGCGGCAGCGCACTCGCTTGGGGTCTTGACGACGACGCCCTGGCCCTTGCAGTCGTTCAGGCCCTTGCAGTCGTGCTTGGCCGTGGCGCAGAGGCTTTGGCCCTTGCAGGAATTGACGCCGTAGCAGCGGCCCGGCTCTTCCTTTTGAACGGCATGGTCGGCCGCCCGTGCTGGCGAATGGAGCGAGGCGAGAGCGAGCGCGACGGCGACGGCAGCGGCGGCGAAGCCGTTACGGGACTTGGTGATGGTGGTGGTCATAGTGTTTCTCCGTGGATTGGGTCCGGGGACCGTTGGGGGTGGGTGCGGCGTTACTTCAAGCTCTTCGCCGCGTCTTCGATGACTTGCGCAACCTGTTCCGGCTGCGATATGTAGACCAGGTGGCTGCCCTTGATCTCAGTGACTTTGGAGCCGGCGCGCTGGTACATCGAACGCTGAAGTTCGGGGCTGTACACGCGATCCTCGGTGGCCACGACGGCCCAGCTCGGCTTGTTGTGCCAGGCGGCGACCGCGGTTGGGTTGCGGAAGGCGGTGACCGTGGCCGGCACCTGCGAGACGGACAGAAAATCGGTGCGGTTTGTGGTTAGGTCGGCGCCAAAGTCGGCACCAAACTGCTTCTGGTTGACGTAGATGAAGCCGTCCCAGGAGGGTTGCAGATCGTTGCTTGGCTCAGGCATGGACTCGACGAGTTGGAGCACGCTTTCGCCCACGGTCGGGGCCACTGCGGCCACGAAGACTAGGCCTTTGACCTTGTCACGGTTGCCAGCCTCGGTGATCACGGCGCCGCCGTAGTCGCTACCCACGAGCAGGGTCGGACCATCCTCCTTGCGGAGCTGCCGGTAGACGGCGTCGGCATCGTTGGCCAGCGAATCGATGCGGGGCTGCACGACATTCACGGTGTAGCCCTTGTGGATCAGGATGTCGTGGACGACATGCCAGCCCGAACCATCGACGAAGGCGCCGGGCACGATCACGATGTTCTTTACGCCGGGTGGTGTGGCGTCGGCCGCGAGCACCGAACCCGTCGATGCCGCAAGGGCGAGGGCGAGGCCCAATAATTTACGCATGGTGCATTCCTGATGATGGAAGTTGGTGAGTGGGTCGGAACGAGCAAAGGCGCGGCGCGTTGTTCACTGGCGTCCGCGTCGCCGAGAGAAGACGTGGTCGAGCGACCAGTTCCCACCACCGCGGGCCACAAGCGGAAGTAACAAGCCCGCCCAGCTCAGGTGCGTAGGCCACGCGTCGGGGTAGACGAAGATCTCGATTACGGTGGTCATGCCGAGCAAGGCGAGCGCGGACGTTCGAGTGAACAAGCCCAGCACCAGTAGGATCGGAAACAGGTGTTCCGCACCTGTTGACATGCGCGCGGCCCAGTCCGACGGAATCAGCGGTAGCGCGTATTCCGTGGCGAACAGGTCGTAGGTCGATGGCTTGATCGACAAGATGCCATCGACCTTGGTACGGCCGGAGAGGAAGAACACCGAGGCAATGCCCCAGCGCGCAACCAGTAGTAGCAGCGCATCCGGTAAAGCCCGGAACTGCCACTGGGCGAACGTCGACACCTTGGGTGAGGAAATCAGGGCCCGCTCCGGCGCCGTAATCACGACTTGGCCTCCAGCGTGCCATAGCCCTTGGGTGTCTTGATCGTGGTGCAGGTGCCTTTGTCGACCAGCACCCAGGCGTTGCCCTGGTAGTCGGCCTTCGCGGTGCCGGCGCAGCTCGTGCCGGAGCCGGCGGCACAATCGTTCTTGCCGGCGAGCGCAACGCCGTAGCATTTCTCCATGGGCTTCCTGGTTTCGTCCGCATGGGCGAAGCCGGCGACGGTGGCCAGGGTCAGGGCAAAGGCGGCGGCCAGTGCGGTGCGGTTGGCTTTCATAAGTGTGTCCTCAGGTGGAGTGTCTGGTTGGATGCGAGCGTTGGCTCAGGCCAGGGAGAAGGCGACGTCGATGTTTCCGCGCGTTGCCTTGGAATAGGGGCAGGTCTGGTGGGCAGCATCGATAATGGCCAGCGCAGCGCCACGCTCCACGCCAGGCAGGCTCACGTTGAGACGGGCCTGCAGGAAATAGCCGTTGTCGCCCAAAGCCAGATCGACTTCGGCGTCGACGGCAACATCACTGGGGAAGGCAACCTTCAATGCCTGGGCGGCCTTGCTCATGGCGCCAATGAAGCAGGCCGACCAGCCGGCAGCGAACAGCTGCTCTGGGTTGGTGCCGGTGCCCTTGGAACCGGGAGGCGACAGCTTGATATCCAGGTGGTTATCGCTGCTGCGCGACTGGCCGTCGCGGCCGCCGGTGGTGGTGGTCTTGCCGGTGTAAAGAACGGAGGTGTTGTGAGACATGGTCGGTTTCCTTGGGTAAGGCCCTTGCCCTGGCGTGGTGCCGAGGCGTTGGCCGGTGTGCAAAGGAAACCGCGGCGACGTATCCCGGATGTGTCGCGTGAAGCGTTAAAAAGTAACGCAACGTGTAGCGGCTGGGCCCCGATACGTTTCGATACAAAACCCGTCGGGCAGGGGCATCAGGCGCGGCGATCGGGTCGTACAAATGGATACAAAAAGCCGTCGAAGCAGACACGTTGGAGATACTTCAGGCGGGTCAAATGGCACTCATGGCAGTTGCTGTGCGCGCCGCCGCCGATCACTGATGAGGTAAACCCCATGACTTCCGTGCGAATCGCTGCTGTGCTGGCCGCCCTTGGGGCGGCGCTGATGATCTCTTGGCCTGGCTTCTGGAATACGGCCAGCGCGCAGGGAGCTGCCGCCAAAACGTTGGCCCCGGAGCTCACCGGCGCCGATCGCTGGTACAACTCCGCCCCGCTCACGATGGAGGGGCTGCGTGGCAAGGTGGTGCTGGTGGAGTTCTGGACGCGCGAATGCATCAATTGCATCGACGTGCTGCCGCACACCAAGGCGCTCTATGACAAGTACGCCAAGGATGGGCTGGTGGTCATCGGCGTCCATACGCCCGAGTACGACGAGGAGCGCGACCCAGCCAAGCTCGTGCAGGCCATCCATGCGTACCAAATCAACTGGCCGGTGGCGGTGGATAATGAGAATCGCCTCTGGAATGCCTTTGGAAACCAGTACTGGCCAGCCCTTTACCTTATCGACCAGAGCGGCCATGTGGTCTATCGGCACGTCGGTGAGGGAAACTATGACGAGACCGAAAAGCGGGTACGCGAGCTGTTAGGCAAAGCGTAAGTAGGCGCGGGATCCACACAGCCCCGGAATAGATGGACATGGAACACATCGACCACATCCTGGTTGTTGACGACGACCTGGAGATTCGTACCGGCGTCGTGAACTACCTCAGTAAGAATGGCTTGCGCGCCAGCGCGGCTGCGGGTGGGCGGGACATGTTCGTCCTGCTCGACACGTCGGCATTCGATCTGATCGTGCTGGACATCATGATGCCGGGTGATGACGGCCTGGTGCTTTGTCGGACCTTGCGCAGCGGCAAACATCGCGCTGTCCCGATTCTTTTGCTTACGGCCCGGGACGACGAGGCCGATCGCATCATCGGCCTGGAAATGGGCGCCGACGATTATCTGGTGAAGCCGTTTTCGCCACGCGAATTGCTCGCCCGCATCAAGGCAGTGATCCGGCGCACGCGCATGCTGCCACCCAACCTGCGTATCACGGAAAGCGTCGATACGCTGGCGTTCGGCCGTTGGCGGCTGGACACCGGGGCTCGTCACCTGATCGATCAGGACGGCACTATCGTTTCACTGAGTAGCGCCGAATTCCGGCTGCTGCGCGTATTCCTGGATCATCCCCAGCGCGTGCTGTCGCGCGACCAGTTGCTCAACCTGACCCAGGGCCGCGATGCGGAGTTGTTCGACCGCTCCATCGACCTGATGGTGAGTCGCTTGCGCCAGCGCCTGTTGGATGATGCGCGCGGCCAGGCCTATATCAAAACGGTGCGTAGCGAGGGCTATGTTTTCTGCATGCCGGTGACCGTGCACGGAGGCCAGACATGAGTCGCGCGGTATCGACGGCTCCGGGACGTTGGCTGCCGCGCAGCATGGCCTCGCGCCTTTACCTGATCATCCTTGCCGGCCTGATGCTGGCACAGGGCCTTTCCTTTGCGCTGCTGTTTTACGAACGCTACGAAAGCTCCGTCAAGGTGATGCTCAATACGGTGGAGCACGACGTAGCCACGTCGGTGGCCGTGCTCGATCGCCTGCCGGCGTCGGAGCGTGCCGACTGGCTGGGCCGTCTTCAGCGTGACAACTACCGTTACTTGCTGGGCGGAGGGCAGCCCGGCACGCCGCTGACGTCCGATCGTTCGCGTGAGGTGGTGCAGCGGATTACGAAAGAGGTGGGGGCGGACTTTCATGTGCACGCCGACACCATCTCGACCGACCCCGAGCGCTACCAGGTGCACTTCACCCTGCATGATGGCTCGCCGTTGACGCTGGAAATCACCCCGCGCACGATGGCGGTGGCGCAATGGTTGCCGTTCGTGCTGGTTTTGCAGTTGCTACTCCTGCTGCTGTGTACATGGTTGGCAGTGCGCTTGGCGACGCGGCCGTTGACCCGATTCGCGCAGGCCGCCGAGTCGATGGCTCCAACGGCGAACGGGCCGCCCATGAGCGAGGAGGGCCCAACCGAAGTTGCTCACGCGGCAGTGGCCTTCAACGCGATGCAGGAGCGCATCGCCCGCCATCTCAAGGAGCGCCTGCATATCCTGGCCTCTATCTCTCACGACCTGCAGACGCCAATCACGCGTATGCGTCTGCGTGCCGAAGCGCTGGACGAGGGAGAAGAGAGCCAGAAGCTCCTGGGCGACCTCCGCGAAATGGAGCACCTGGTGCGCGAAGGCGTGGCTTATGCGCGCAGCGTGCATGGTGGAGCGGAATCGCCGGTGCGCATGGATGTGGCGGCGTTCCTTGAAAGCTTCGTGTTCGATTACCAGGACATGGGGCACCCCGTGAGCCTGTCGTGCTCCGCCAGTGGCACCGCCATGGTTCGGCAGCAGGCGCTGCGTCGCGTGCTGGGCAACCTGGTCGACAATGCCATCAAGTACGGTGGCGGCGCCGAAGTCGGCGCCTGGCGGAACGGGCACGGTGCGCTATGCATCGCCGTGTCCGATCGCGGGCCAGGCATTCCTGAGGAAGAACTGGAGCAGGTGCTGCAGCCGTTCTATCGACTGGAGGCATCGCGCAACCGCGATACCGGTGGCGCCGGCCTCGGGCTGGCCATCGCCGCACAGCTGACCAGTTCGATTGGCGGCCACCTCACGCTGGCCAACCGCGAGGGCGGCGGCCTGGAAGCGACCATCTCCCTGCCTTGAGTGGCCAATGCCCCGGCGCTGAGGCTATCGGCAGCAACTTGTAGCAAACTGACCTGCACGCCACGTTTGAAGCCGCCGCGAGGAAGTTGATATGGACCGCATCGACGCCATGAAAGTCTTTGTCGCTGCGCTCGATGAGGGAAGCCTTGCGGGCGCCAGTCGCAAGACGGGGCGTTCGGCCGCGGCGGTAAGCAGGGCGATTGCCTTTCTCGAGGCACATGTCGGCGTGCCGCTACTGCACCGAACCACGCGCTCCATCAAGCTCAGCGAGGCGGGCGAGCGCTATGCCGTTGCCTGCCGCAAGGTGCTGATGGATCTGGAGGAGGCCGACCGCACGGCCGCCGGCGAGCGGTCGGTGCCGCGTGGCACGCTGACCATCACCTCGACCGTCTTTGCGGGTGTGGAAATTCTTCGCCCCATCGTTGATGCCTTCATGGCGGAATATCCAACGGTTGGCGTGCGCATGCATATGCTGGAACGGCCGGTCAACCTTATCGATGAAGGGCTGGACCTGGCGCTGCGTATCACCCATCTGGCTGACTCGTCCCTGGTTGCGCACCGTATTGGCGAGGTGCGGCGGGTGGTGGTGGCATCGCCGCGCTACCTGGCAACACATCCGCGGATCGAGGCGCCGGCCGACCTCGCCAAACACGCCATCGTCACGCTGGCACACATGGGCATGGATTCCTGGAGCTTCCCGCCGCAGGAGGGCAGCTCGGTGCCGCGCTCCGTGTCGTTTACGCCGCGCCTGGTGATCAACAGTGTGCGAGGCGCTATTTCCTCGGCAGTGGAGGGGCATGGCGTGACTCGGCTGCTGTCCTACCATGTGGCGCCCGAAGTTCGGCAAGGCGCGCTAAGCATTCTTCTTGCCGATGCCGAGCCCACGATGGTTCCGGTGCATCTGGTGTCGCCCTACGGTCGGCTGGCCGTGCCGAAGGTTCGCGCGTTTGTGGACTTTGCGCTGCCACGCCTGCGCGCGAAGTTTGCCTCACTCGCCCTGGGCGCAGAAACGCCATCGGTGACGGGCGAGCCATAGAGGCATCCGCCTCCGCCATATTGACGCTTCCTTTCGAGCCGCTATGGCACGCTCGTGCACCTATCGCATATGGGAGCACGCGTCATGGGCCGGCGATTCGATGCTGTCGTGGTGGGTGCCGGGCAAGCGGGGCCATCGCTGGCCCTTCGTCTTGGCCAGTCGGGGCGCAAGGTGGCCCTGATCGAGCGCAAGTTGATGGGGGGCACCTGCGTAAATACCGGCTGCATTCCCACCAAGGCCATGGTGGCCAGCGCGTACGTCGCTCACATGTCTCGCCGTGCAGCAGATTACGGCGTAAAGCACGGCGACGTCGCGGTAGATATGGAGGCAGTGTGGGAACGTACGGGCGGCATCTCTGGTCGCTCGCGAAGGAGCGTGGAGACGTGGGTGGAAGGTATGCCCAATGTCACGCTATTTCGAGGCCACGCCTCGTTCGAATCGCCGCAGAGCCTGCGCGTTGGCGATGAAGTCATCGAGGCTCGCGAATTTTTTCTCAATGTGGGTGGTCGCGCCGTGGCGCCTGATTTTCCCGGTGCCGATACTGTGCCTTACCTCACCAATACGGGGATATTGGAGCTGCGCGAATTGCCAAAGCATCTGGTGATTGTCGGCGGCAGTTACATCGGGCTGGAGTTCGGGCAGATGTTCCGCCGGTTTGGCTCGGAAGTGACCATTGTCGAGCGAGGCAAGCGATTGCTCCCTCGCGAAGACCCCGATGTGGCCGCCGCTGTGGTGGATATCCTCGAACGCGAGGGCATCAAGCTCTACCTGGGCGCCGAATGCATCGAGCTGGAAGGTACGGCAGGTGACATTTGCGTCATCGCCGAATGCGCTGAGCCGCGCATGAAGGTGCACGGAACGCATCTCCTGATAGCCGTGGGTCGCCGCCTCAACACCGACGACCTGGGGCTGGACAAGGCGGGCGTGGCAACCGACGAGCGCGGCCATATCGTCGTGGACGACCAGTGCCGCACGAACGTCCCGGGCATCTGGGCCATGGGCGACTGCAATGGCAAGGGCGCCTTCACGCACACTGCTTACAACGATTATGAGATCGTGGCCGCCAACCTGCTGGACAACGAGCCGCGCCGTATCTCCGATCGCATTCCTTGCTATGCACTCTTCATCGACCCGCCGCTGGGACGAATCGGAATGAACGAAGAAGAGGCTCTGAACGGTGGCTACGACGTGCGTGTTGGTGTGCGACCGATGCAGCGCGTAGGCCGTGCCGTGGAGCGCGGCGAAACGCTTGGTTTCATGAAGGTTATTGTGGACGGCGCCAGCAACCGTCTGCTCGGTGCTGCCATCCTCGGCGTCGGTGGCGACGAAGCCATCCATTGCCTGCTTGATGTGATGTATGCAAAGGCGCCGTATCAAACGGTGACGCACGCCGTACATATCCACCCAACGGTCTGCGAGCTGTTGCCGACAACCTTGCAAAGCCTATCGCCCGTGAAATAGCGCGGCGCGCCTGGATTCATTCAGGGCCATCACGACGCCATTCGTGAAATATCACATGTCAAAGACGCTTGCGGCTGCACGGTAGCCGCGCAGGGCTAGCCTCTTGCGGGCCAATGGAGAAAGCCGTGACATCGCAGCAAACAAATGAATCCGGAAGGGTGGTTCCCGTGCGCGGACCGGAAAAGCAGCGTGGTGGTATTGGCTATGTAGTCCTCTGGCTGCTGGGCGTGCCGATTCCCGTGCTGATCCTTATCGCGCTGTTGCGCGGGTGTGCCTGACGAATGGTGTCGGGACGCTTTGCTTATTGATCTATGGAGGGTGATGTCATGGCGCAAGTCGTCGGAGCTTCCGTGCTGGTTGAATCCAGTCCCGTCCATCCCGTGATGAACTGGGGTGCCATTTTTGCGGGTTGGTTCGTGGCGACGGCCATTGCGGGCCTGCTCTACATCGCGGGATTGGCGCTCGGCTTTGCGGCCTTCAATCCTCACGATGTCGCAGCAACAACCAAGGGTATCGGCATCGGCACGGCCGTATGGGTGGTTTTAAGTTGGATCGCCGGTCTTTTCGTGGGAGGCATGTTTGCGAGTTGGTTCGATGGGGAGCCCGACGAGACCATGGGCACCATGCATGGTGTTGCCGTGTGGGGTGTGTCGCTAACCGCGACGGCGTTGTGGCTCTCTCTTGGCATGGGCTTCGCATTTCATCACGGCAAGCCGGCAGAGGGCATGGCCGTCGGTTCGGCGCCCGGCGCCACGATGGCGGCGCCAAATGATGAGGCCGTTTGGATTCTGCGCGCCAATGTGCATCGCTTTACGAGTCACGGGCAGGGCGTTTCAGCCGAGTCGCCGACCGACAAAGCCGTAGTTGGCGCGCTCCTCGCTGGTCACAACGACACTGCCAAGGCGATTCTTCTTGCCTATACGGAAGAGTCCTCCGAGGCGGTGGACCAGAATTTGAATGGCTGGTCGAGCCAGATTGGCGCCGCGCAAGCAGAGCTGAAGAGTCAGGCCGAGCATGCAGCTCACTACGCATCCATGGTTCTCTGGATTGGCTTCGTAAGCGGCCTACTGGCTTTGTTGACGGCAGCCGTGGGCGGTTGGCTCGGCGCCAGCAACATTCACAGGGTCTATCACACACGCCGTGATCCGGGACGTCCGTTTGCTGCCGGCAGCTGAACTTAGAAGCATGCACCCACGCGATATCTCCGACATCGATAGGAGTCCGTAGTGCGCCCTCGAAATAGAGTCGCCATTCGAAACAGCACCCCATGGACATGGTGGTGGGACCTGGCCACCCAGTCCTCAGAGATGATCACCGCCTCTGCCGAGGTCATCGCCAGGCGAAGTATTCAATTGAGTTCGATGACAACGCCACCTTCCGCTTCGGATCAGCGCGAACTCACCGGCATGGTCACCGAGAAAGTGGACGCTTTTCAGCGATCCGCAACGGCCATGATGACGAGTGCCTCGACTTTTTGGATGAATCAATGGATGGCGAGCGCAGGCTTGGGCCGGCCACGCATTTCGGTGGCCAATGCGACACAGGCCTCCGCCAAGATCCTCAAGGCAGGCCTGCAACCCTATCGGCAACGTGCGGTGAGTAACGCCAAGCGGCTTCGAAAGAAGCGCCCTTCGCGCTGAACGAAACGCAGGTCGCCAGGGAAGCAGGGTGAGGAATTTCGAAAAATCACCTCGGCATGCCGACGGTTCGACAACCTGTTCACTAGGTCGGACACAGGATCACCCGGCAGACGCAGTTTTGCGTTTGTGTCCCTGATCTTTCCTGCTCGAATCTGTCGAGGCACCCTCATGCTGTTTGGTATTCCACTTGCCGACCTTTCGGGCCGGGTTTGCGTTCAGCGGGTGTGGCAGAACCGCGGCGTGACGCGCATGGACTTTTCGATCGTCGTGGCCATTCCGGCCTGTGACGAAGAGGGGCGTATCAGGCGCTGCCTGGAGGCAATCTGTTCACAGGAGGGGATGTCTTATCTGGACGTCGCGATCCTGGTGCTCGTCAACGGTTCGGAAGATCGCACCTTTGTCGAAGCGATGAGTTTCAGCGAAACCGCTACGGTTCCCATTGCTGTCGTGGAGGCCCGGCTGCCGGATGCGCGTCGCGACGCCGGTACCGCACGTTGCGTGGCGGTTGAACTGGCGGCGCGAATGGGATCGCAGGACGGCCTCCTGTTTGTCACCGATGCGGACAGTGTCGCGCCTACGCAGTGGATAGAGCGCTACGTGCGGATGTTCTCCGAATACCACTGCGATGCCATCGCGGGTCTTTGTGACCTGTTTCAGGACGATCTTGGGTCACTGCCGCAATCGCTCATGGAGCGGGGCGAGTGGGAAAGCCGGTACGAGTTGTGCCTGGATGCCTTGGAGGCATGGATCGACCCGCTGGCACACGACCCTTGGCCACGGCACTACCAGGCCAGTGGCGCCAACCTTGCGCTCAAGATGGGCCTGGTGCGCGCCACCGGTGATTGGGTTTGGCCTGCCTGCGGCGAAGACAAAGCGCTGGTGGAGTTTCTGGAGGATCGCGACTACCGGATTCGTCACGATACGTCCGTGCGCGTGCTTACCTCGGGGCGCCTCTTTGGCCGCGCCAAGGGCGGCATGGCGGAGACCATGCGTCATCGAATCGTCGAGCCGGAATCGCCTTGCGATATCCGCCTGGAACGGATTGATCGCGCCTATTTTCGTGCGAGAAGCCGGCGGATATTTCGCGATCTCCATGCATGCCATGACGATCCTGTCGGGCAGGTCACCCAGTTTGCCGCGCGTCTCCAGCTCCCCCCGGAAGCCGTTGAGCATGCGCTGGCGTTGCCGCATTTTGGTTGTGCCTGGCATCGTGTCGAGTTGGCGTCGCCAAGGCTACATCGGGACGCGCTGTTGCCATCGCAGCTACCCCTGCAATGCGTACGGGCTGAATCGCTGTTGTCGCGGTTCGGAGTGCCCTCTGCGTCCTGGCCACAGCCCATCGCGGTGCCAGCATCATGAACGTCGCGCGGCTCGATGAGGTAGTCATCTCCGGGGCGCTGGCATCCAGGGTCTCCTCCCTATTGCCCGAGTTGGAAGCGACGGCGATAGCGGACGATCGGGATGAATTGCTGCCGCTTGCTGGCCTTCGATTGCTTGCCAGGTGCGGTGCGATGGGCGCCGTGCTGCCGCCCATCTCCGGTGGCTGCGCACTGGGTTGGTTGCGTGGGGCGTCGCCTTTGCTGATGGAAATCCTGGTCATGATAGGGGGCGCGCATTTATCGCTGGGCCGCCTCTACGAGGGCCATGTCAACGCGTTCCAGTTGCTGTGGTCCTTGGGGTGCGCGGCGCAGCGTCAAGAAGTTTGCCGATACGTTGCCGACGGCAAGTTGCTCGGTGTCTGGAACGCCCCTCACGCCACGGGCCCCCTGGTCTTGCTGGATGGTCGCAAAGGTGGCTATGTGCTGGACGGTCAAAAGGCTTATGCCTCGGGGGCGGGGTACGTGGAGCGGCCGCTAGTGACGGCGGAGCACGCCGAGTTAGGGCGCGTGCTGGTGTGGCCTCGCGGAGGCTATGCCGCCGGTCCGATGAGTGACTGGGAGATGCATGGCATGCGCGCGTCTGTCACCCGCAGCGTTCGGTTCGACAATGTCGCCATCTCAGCTGATGAGATCGTTGGGCACGATGACGATTACCACAAGGAACCGCTTTTTTCGGCGGGGGCGTGGCGCTTCCTGGCCGTACAGCTGGGGGCTGGGGAGCGCCTGGGGCAACTGATGGCGGCAGCGCTGGTGCGTGCGCGGCGTCAACACGATGCTCATCAAAAGGGCCGCATGGCTGATGTTGTCACTGCATTGGCCACGGCAAGGCTTTGGGCCGACAAGGCCCGTCTTGCCGCCCACGATGGCGCGCTGTCACCCATCGATGCGGTGCAGACGGTAGGGATGGCCCGTACCGCGATCGAGCGCCAGCTGCTTGAGGTAATCACACTTGTGCAGCGTTCGGTAGGCCTGGGCGCGTTTCGACGAAGCGACCCGCTCGAGCTGGTGGCGCGCGACCTGGCGACTTATCTTCGCCAACCCATGCCTGACCTGGTGCGAGACAAGATCGGGGAGTGGGCCTTCGCCGATCCGGCCCGCGCCATTGGCAATCCTGCTCTATGACCTTCGCCGACGCCGCGAATCAATTGTCCATCGTTACCCCGGCGACCCTGCTTGCGGAACGAGGACTGCTGGTGATCGCTCCACATCCTGATGATGAAACGCTCGGCTGTGGTGGCTTGTTGGCGTGGGCAGCGGAGCGCGGATGTCTGGTGCATGTGGTGTTTCTGACCGATGGCGAACGCTCGCATCCTGACGCCAGGGTCGATCTTCGGCGCATCCGGCGTGGCGAGGCGCTGCTGGCCGCTACGCGATTGGGGCTGTTGCCGCAGAACATCAGCTTTCTTGGCTTGCCCGACGCCGGACTGCAGATGCTTAGCGAGTTGGACGTTGCCTGGGTGGGGCGATGGATCAGAGCGCTAATGGCGGAGCGACGCCCTTGCCTGGTTGCAGTTACCGCCCCCAGTGATCCCCATGGCGACCACCAGGCGGCTTATGCCTTGGTGGCAAACGCTGCACGGGAGCTCGCTGGGGTCGAGGTGATGGCTTATCCCGTGTGGAGTTGGCTACTGCAGGACGACACTGCACCCCTGCAGGGCCTGCGTGTGGATATCAGGAGGCAGGCACCGGCAAAAAGGGCTGCGCTCGATGCCTATGCAAGCCAGCGGGGCCACATGCCCCTTGAGGTCAACGGTTTTGTCCTTCCCGACGAGTTGCTGAGACACGCTCATGCAGACACAGAAGTGCTATTACACGGAACGCTATGACCAGGACTACTTCGAGCGGCTCTATGCCGAACATGCCGACCCCTGGTCGGTGCTCGCCAGCGCGTATGAGTACGATAAGTACGCGGCGACCATGGCAGCACTCGAACGGTCACGCTATGGCAGCGCGCTGGAACTTGGCTGTTCCATTGGCGGCCTGACCCGTCGACTGGCAACACGGTGCGACCGCCTGGTCGCCGTCGATACGAGCCACGCTGCGCTGACCCGTGCCCGGCAGGTGTGCGGGTATTCCAATGTCGAATTCATACAGGCGCATCTACCCGATGGCGATTTAGGCGGCCCCTTCGACCTCGTCGTGTTGTCAGAGATCCTGTACTACTTTTCGATGCCGGCGCTGGTACGTCTGGCGGATCGAGTCGCGAGGGTGGCCAAACCGGACGCCGAATATGTGGTCGTGCACTGGACGGGTGAAACCGATTACCCGCTCACCGGCGATCGGGCCACCGAGTTGTTTCAGATGCTCGTGCGCGCCAGGTTGCGCTCTCGGACGCGCCATCCGAGCTATCGCCTGGAAAGCTGGCAAGCCCCGCGGCGAACGGGTAGCGTGGTGTGAGGCGTTCCATGCGCTCAGCGCCGTCGCAAAAATCGCAAGGTCGCGCGCTCAAGCATCCGCGGGTACTTTGCCACTGAAGTCGAAACCGCCTGTTGGAGACTGCCATCTTCCCAGCCCGTGAGTGCTTTGGGATGGATATAGGAGCTGCGGCAGACAGCTGGTGTATTGCGGAGCAGGTCCGCCACCACGCGCACCACCTCATTGACAATTCGTTGCCGCTGCTGTTTTCGTCCATTTGGTGGCACCGGCGTGCAGGCAAGCTCACCGATGGCGTGCACCGTTGCCGACCAGGTACGAAAATCCTTCGCAGTGAAGTCACCAGCACCGGCCTCGCGCAGGTAATCGTTGACCATGCCCGAATCGACAGCATGCAACAGGCCGTCTTCGTCTACGTATTGAAACAGCCGCTGTCCCGGCAACTGCTGCACGCGCCGGAGCATGCGCACAAGCCGCTTGTCGCTTATGGTGACTTCGCTTTGGCGGCCACTCTTGGCGCTAAAGCAAAGTCGCAATCCTTTCGTTCCGCTGTGCACATGGCGTGCACGCAAGGTGGTGAGTCCATAGTTGCCATTTTCATTCGCGTAGGCTTCGTTGCCGACGCGGATCAAGGTTTGATCAAGTAAGCGCACGACC
>OULU01000026.1_pt1 | contig 23104 bp, 17 predicted proteins | sample 1690801 | NCBI WGS metagenome assembly OULU01 (sample SAMEA3914812, study PRJEB12502) | metagenome | biome: forest; material: soil | place: Canada | collected 2011-07-07 | depth 0.1 m
CAACCGCATCACCGTCGAGGGCGGTGATACACAACAATCCGTACGATTTGGAGGGGAAGGCAAATGAAGTTGCGCTACTCGGCGTTGTATATCGCCATGTCTGTCGTGTTCGCACCGGGCATGGCGCTCGCTGTGGATCAGGATGCGTCACCGCAGAGTTCGTCTTCGCAGAATCCGGCCCCGCCAATCGAGAAGAAGGTCAAGCAGCTCGACGCCATCTCGGTGAGCGCCACCAAACGCGAGACGCCGCTGCAGAAAACGCCAGTGGCAGTCAGCGCCATCTCGGCTGACACGCTCGACAAAGAGCGCGTGATGACGGTGCAGGATCTCACCAAGCTGGTACCAGGCCTGCAGGGCACCAGCGAAGGCGACCACGGCGTGGTCACCCTGACCTTGCGTGGCATCGGCAACGATAGCGCCAAGACCGAATACGCCGACCCCGAGGTCGCCACCTTCGTCGACGGCATCTACGCGCCGCGTGCCGAGGCGGCATCCGGCCTGCTGCTGGACATGGACGGCGTCGAGGTGCTGCGCGGCCCGCAGGGCACGCTGTGGGGTCGTAACTCTACCGCCGGCGCGATCAGCTTCCAGACGGCCAAGCCTGACCTCAATGCCGGTTTCTACGGCAATGGCCAGGTCGAGGCTGGCAACTTCAATCAGACCGGCGAGCGCGTTGCCATCAATCTGCCGATCAGCAGCACGTTCGCGATGCGTGTGGCGGCGGTGCATGAGCAGCACGACGGTTACGTCAACTATCAGAACCCGGCCAGCGAAATCCCGTCGGTGCCGCAGCAGCAGGCGAATTACCTGGCGTCGGGCGGCAACATCGCCAACTTCCAGCCGATCAACCTCAATCAGTACGTGCAAACCGGCAAGAAGTACAACGCGCAGGATCAGTCCGCCGTGCGCGTGAGTGCGCTGTGGCAGCCCTCTGACAACTTCAAGTGGAACCTGTCGTATGAGTACTTCCTGGATCGCGGCACGCCCGACCTGAGCCTGATGCAGAACCCGCGTCCGGGCCAGCAGTTCTGGTCGGCGCTGATCGACACGGCGCCCTACCTGGACCGCACGTCCAAGACGGTGCGCAGCCGCATGGACTGGGATTTCACCGATGGCATGGAGCTGAGCTATATCGCTGGCTACAACCGTTTCTCGGGCAAGGGCGACTTCGATCAGGACGTGGGCGTGGGCGTGCCCACCAGCTTCACGACCGGTGCCGTGTACCAGGAAGACCGCACCAATTATTCGAACTACGAAAGTTACAGTAACGAAGTGGATTTGAAGTCGACCGGCCAGCAGACCATCGACTGGATCGTGGGTGCGTACTACGAGCACGAAGACAACAACATCCGCTTCGATATTCCGATCATGAACGGTACCCAGCAGGGTACGGTCAACTGGCAGGGCTCTTTCATCCAGCCCGAGGAGACCGTGGCGTCCAAGGCGGTGTTCGGCCAAGGCACCTGGCATATGTCCGATAGCTGGCGCTTCACCGCAGGCGCACGTTGGTCGCACGACAACAAAGCCAACGATGGTGGCATCAACTGGGATTGGGATTACGACCCGACCGTGCCGCAGATACCGATCTCGCCGGGTGTGTTGCCCAGTCCGGCGGTTGGCTTCTCGGCCGGCCAGTTCAACACAGCCACCTACAGCAAGAGCAAGGTCACGTGGCTGACGCGCGTGGATACGGACATCAGCGAGCACGGCTTGGCTTACGCCAGCATCTCGACCGGTTACAAGTCTGGCGGCACGCAGGATGGTGGTGCGCTGTATCAGCCTGAAACACTCACCAACTACGAAATCGGCACGAAGTTCACCTTCCTCGACGGTCACTTGACCTGGAACAGCGCGGCCTATTACGAGGACTTCAAGAACTTCCAGCTGTCGTCGGCGATTACCTATGCCAACGGTGCGCATGGCTTGGGCTTCTCCAACGTGCAGGGCGATACCGAAGTGATCGGTATCGAATCGGAATTGGCCTTGCAGGAGCAGGACGACCGCCTCAACCTGATCTTCTCCTCGATTCCGAAGAAGAAGCTGGGCACGCTGATGTACGCGGGAAGCAATGACTACGCGGGTTTCCCCACGTGCCCGCCGACCGCGCCGCTAGGTGTTGGCACTTGCCTCAACGTCACTGGCAACGACCTTCCGCATGCGCCGAACGTATCGTTGACGGCCATCTACGAGCATGACTTCCACCTCGGTAACGGCGGTCGCCTGACGCCGCGCGTCAGCGCGCAGTATCAGAGTTCGCAATGGCTGAGCTGGTTCAACCTAGGCGCACCCGACGAGCAGAAGGCCTATGTACGTGGCGACCTGTCGCTGCGCTACACCGAGCCGGGTGACAAGTGGTACGTCAATGCCTATGTGCAGAATGTGTCGGACGACCGTATCAAGACCAGCTCGGGTAGCTGGTTGGTCAATGGCAATCTCATCTACACCGCGCAATACCTGCCGCCGCGTACCTATGGCGTCCAGTTGGGCTTTTGGTTCTAACACCATGGTCGGGCGGTGACCCACCTCGCCTTTGCCGCCTATGGTTTTGCCGTTCTGAGGGCGACGATCCCGAGATGTCGCCCTTTCCTCCCCATGAATCGCCTTTTGCCGGATCCCTGTGGGGGGATCCGGCTTTTCTTTGTCCCCTGGTTTAGCATGCGTGACACCGGGGGAAGTCGACCGCACAGCCGATAGGAAGACCTCATGGCGCGCTTGAAGAAAGTACTGGTGGTGGGTGGTGGCACGGCCGGCTGGCTCACAGCCTGCTATCTCGCCAAGGCCGTCAATGCGATCGATCCGAATAGCGTGCAAGTGCACCTGGTGGAATCGTCCAACATTGGACTGCTCGGTGTGGGCGAGGCGACCTTTCCGTCCATCCGCGGCACGCTGTCGGCGATTGGCCTGGACGAGCGGCGCTTCCTGGTCGGCGCCACGGCGACATACAAGCAGGGCATTCATTATCGTCACTGGGTGCGGCCGCCCGGTACCGAGGGCAGTGACCACTTCTTTCATCCATTCAGCGCGCCCAGTCAGCGACCCGGTGGCCCGGAACTGCTGCCGTACTGGCTGCTGGGTGGCGCACCCGAAGGCACGTCCTTCGCCGACGCGGTCACCATGCAGAGCGTGCTGGTCGACCACGGACGCGGCCCCAAGCGCCTGAAAGACCCGGACTATCTGGGCCCCATGAACCACGCCTTCCATTTCGACGCGGCGTGTTTCGCGAAGGTGTTGGCCGAACACGGACAAGAAACGCTGGGCGTGAAGCGGCATGTGGCCACCGTCGAGCGCACCGAGCTAGACGAGCAGGGCGCCATCGCGCGCGTCATTACTACCGAACTGGGCGAGCTCACCGCCGATCTCTATGTGGATTGCACCGGCCTGCGCGGTGCGCTGATTGGCGGCGTCATGCAGTCGCCGTTTCGCAGTCGTCGCGACGTGCTGTTTGCCGATCGCGCGGTGGCGATGCAGGTGCCCTACGCGCAACCGAATACCCCGATTCCCTCCTACACCATCTCCACTGCGCAGGAGGCCGGCTGGATCTGGGACATCGGTCTGCAGAAGCGACGTGGCGTGGGTTACGTGTACTCCTCGCGGCATACCGACGATGAGCGCGCCGAAGAGGTGTTTCGCCGCTATCTGGGCGCCGCGGCAGAAGGCCTCAAGGCCATCCATATCAAGTTCGAGACCGGCTATCGGCCCGAGCACTGGCGCAAAAACTGCGTGGCGGTGGGCCTGGCCGGCGGCTTTGTGGAGCCGCTGGAGTCGACCGGCATCGCACTGATCGAGTTGGCCACCTATTTGCTGACGCATCTGTTGCCCGGCGACACTGACGACATGGAGCGAGCCGCCAGACACTTCAACGAAATGGTGGTAGCGCGCTACGACCGCATCATCGATTTCATCAAGATGCACTACTGCCTGAGCCAGCGTCGCGACTCGCAGTTCTGGATCGACAACGCCGATGCAGCCGGCATACCGCAGACGCTGCAGGACAAGCTCGCACAGTGGAGGCTTCGTCCGCCGCATCGACTCGACTTCGTCAGCGACCTGGAGATGTTCCAGACGTCGAGCTGGCAGTACGTGCTCTACGGCATGGAGTTCAAGACGAATATCGAGCCCATGCGCCATGTCTATCCGCGCATGGACGAAGCCCGCCAGGAGTTCGCGATGATCCAGCGCGCCGCGTCACAGGCGTTGACCGATCTGCCCGACCACCGGGCGCTGGTCGAGCAGATGTGCAACGAGTACCACCAGCGTGCCGGTACGGAAGGCCTCGTGACCTGACGGTGCCCGCGGCGGTCGGCTAAGCCAGGGTTGCGCGGCGAAAATCGGTAGGCGAGCGGTGGAAGGCTTGCCGGAACGCACTGGTGAAATGGCTGTGACTGGAGAAGCCCAGTTCGGCGGCCAGCGCTGACAAATCGTCGTATTGGTCCATGAGGTCAAGCGCACGCGCCAGCCGCAGCTGCAACTGATAGCGATAAAGCGGCATGCCCTCGACCTGTCGGAACACCTGGGTGAGGTAGACCGGCGAGCTGCCGATTTCATGGCCGATAGCGGCCAGCGTCCAGCGTCGTGACAGGTCGCTGGCCAGTAGCACTTTCACGCGATCCGCCAGTCGGCGCCGTGCATGCGTGGAGGTGGGCTGTCGTGAGGTGCGCGGCCCGAGGCTGCGCCCTACCAGGGTAAGCAGCAGCGCTTCCGCCTCCAGCGGCTCGATGGTTCCGCGATCGAGGCTGTGGCGCAGCAGCGCCACCAGGGCCTGTGCGCCTGCGTCGATGCGCTGCGATTGCGCGCGGAACGCCATTGATCGGTCCGTCTGCAGCAGCGGCCGCGGCGTCAATTCCTCAAGCACGGCTTCGTCCAGCTTCAAGGACAGGCAGGCGTCGCCGCCATCCAGGGGATGACTGACCTGATAACCCTCGTGCGCATTGAAGAACAGCACGTGGTTTGCATCGGCCACAGCCTGATCCGACCCCAGGTGTCTGAGGTAGATGCCGCGATAGGGAAACACCAGTTGCACTGACGATGCGCACTCTTCGTCGCCGCGATGGCGACAGGCACCGTCACAGTGGACATGTCGCAGCGTGAGCGAGTGCGTGGACAGCAGAACCTGTGAAGTGAGGCTCGACATGGTCTCCAGGCCGACAGGCGCCTTGGCGGGCAGCGGGCCGAGCTTATCAACCCGCTCCCCGGGCCGCCTGTGCCCCGGTGCGATGGCTAAAGATTCTGACAGCGATGCCGCGCGGCCGGTGGTCTCCTAGTGGTGCCCGGTTGGCGGGCGCAGAGAGATCGTGGCCATGAATCGTGAACAGAGGAATCGTGCGGAACGCCTGCATCAGTTGCATGTGGGGCCGGCGCCGCTGGTGTTGCCCAATGTCTGGGATGTCGCCAGCGCGCGGATCGTCGAGCAGGCCGGGGCCAAGGTCATTGCGACCACCAGCGCCGGCATGGCGTGGGCGCTGGGGTACGCCGATGGCGAGCAGATGCCCGCGCAGGAATTGCTATCTGCCTGCCGCCGTATCTGCCGCGCTGTGAATGCGCCTGTCACCGTGGATATCGAGCGCGGTTTTGGAGCGAGTGCCCAAGACACGGCTGTGCTGGTGAACGCCCTGATCGAGATGGGCGTGGTCGGCATCAATATCGAAGATGGCACGGACCCGCTGACCCAAGCGCTGGCCGATGCCGCCGTACTCAGGGAGCGCATTGCCTGCATACGCGAGGTCGCGCGGCAGCAAGGCCTGCCTCTATTCATCAATGCACGCATCGATACCTATTGTGCCGCCGGGGTGCCGGCGCAGACGAGGCTCGAGGAGACGCTGCGGCGCGCGCTCAGTTATATCGATGCCGGGGCTGATGGCATCTTCGTTCCGGGCTTGGCCGATCCCGATGAAATCCGCCATCTGGTCAGCCGGCTTTCGGTGCCGCTGAATATCTACGCGGGTTATCCCGGTGCGCCTGCCGTTGCGGATCTTCAGATGCTGGGTGTACGACGGGTGAGTCTCGGCTGCGGTGCCATCCAGGCTGTGCTGGCGCATCTGGCCAACATCACCACGGAAGCGCTGGTTGAGGGGCGCTACGACACCATGGCAAGTCACATGTTGAGCACCGGGCAGATCAACGGTTTGTTCGCGCAGGCGTCCGCAGAAGAAGCAAGCGATGTGCGACTTGCTGCAGCAGGGCGAACCTGATCCGGAGGCCCCAAAAAAGAACGGCGCCAGCATGCAGACTGGCGCCGAGGGTTTTTGCCGACGCGGGGAGATGCGTCGCTATACCTGTTCTTATTCTGTCGTCGTCCGAATTACTGGGCCGAGGTCGAGCCTGACGTCGGATGCTGGGCCTTGAACTGCTCCCACTGCTGGTGACGCGCCTGGTTGGCGGCCTTGATCGAGGCCAGCTGGGTCTGCTGGGCCGGGGTCAGCACGGCATAGATCTGGGCGCGGATGGCAGCACGCTGCTGCACGCGAGCGACGGCGGCGGCGCCTTCAGCCTGGGCGAGGCTGGCGGCAGCGGCCTGGTAGCCAGAGGAGTTGGGAGCCAGCGCTTCAAAGGCTTCGCGCTGCTGGTGCAGGGCCTGACGCTGCGGCTTGTTCTGGGCGAAGGCGGTCTGCATGATCTGCTTGATGCTGGCCTTCTGGGCGTCGCTCAGGTTGAGCTTGCTCATGGCAGCGAACGCAGCACCGTGATGGCCATGACCGCCGTGCGGACCACCATCCTGTGCAGCAGCGATGGCGAACGGAGCGAGAGCCATGGCCGAAGCGAGCGCCAGGGCGAGAGTGATGTTCTTGCGCATGGGGGAATACCTTTTCGTTGGGTGGACTTGCTGGTGTCCATTTGACGACAAGGCTATGTGTCTGTTCTTTGCCGAAGCGTAAAGAAGCGTAAAGCCGGTAGAGTTCTCGTCGTGGCGCCGCTTGAATCCGGCCAGGAGACACGAACCCCATGCCCAGAATCCTTATTGTCGACGATGACCGCGCCCTGGCGGGCTTGCTGGCCGAGTACCTCCAGCGCGAGGGTTTTGTGGTGGATGTCGCGCATGACAGTGAGACGGGTCTGGCGCAGCTGCACAATCAGACCTCGCGGCCCGATCTGCTGATTCTGGATGTGATGATGCCCGGGCGCGATGGCCTGGAAACGTTGCGAGAGCTGCGCATGAAGCACCGGCTGCCGGTGATCATGCTGTCCGCGCGCGGCGAACCGGTGGACCGAGTCATCGGCCTGGAGCTGGGCGCTGACGATTACCTCACCAAGCCTTGTCTGCCGCGCGAGCTGCTGGCTCGCGTGCGCGCACAGCTCCGCCGCAATACGCCGGCCACCGCCGGCAGCCTGCAAATTGGCACGCTCCGACTGGAACCGGGCGAGCGTCGCGCTTATGTGGGCGAACAGGAGCTGTCGCTGACTGGTGCCGAATTCCAGCTGCTGCTGGCGCTGGCGCAACGTACTGGCGAACTGGTCGACAAGGCGACGTTGACGCGCATGGCGCTCGGACGCGAGCTGGAGCGTTTCGATCGCAGCATCGATGTGCATGTGAGCCGCCTGCGCCACAAGCTTACCGAGGCATCGCCGCAAGCCCCGCGCATAGAGTCGGTGCGTGGTTCCGGCTACAGCCTGGTGGCGGGGGCAGCGTGAGTCCATTCAAGAGCTCGCTCTACTGGCGCCTGCTGATCTTTTTCTGCGCGGCGAACCTGCTGGCGCTGGGCGTTGGCGGTTTGCTGACCCAGCGCTTCATCGAATACACCACGGCAGTGGAAATCAATTGGAGTTCGGTAGCGCAGGGCGCCGACCAAGCCTATGAGAGCGGCGGCACCGCCGCGCTTGCCGAGTGGTCGGCACAGCAACGTCACGAAGGCATCGAAGCCACGCTGTTCGAGCAGGGGCAGGCCTTGGTGCCGATCCGTCTGCCTTCATCCGTACAGGGATCGCTGCAAACCTGGCTGGATGAGAAGCGCGACGTGGTGTTGCAGCCGTGGCCGAACCTCTATCTGGCGATCCAGCAGGTGCGGGGCCAGGACGGTCAGACCCGGCAGCTGGTTGCGGTCAGTCGCGTGCATTCACGCGTGCGGCAGCAGACGCGCCAGACCATTTTCCTGGCGATCCAGGGCGTGCTGTCGCTGCTGTTCATCGGCATCATCGGTTGGTGGGTAGCGCGCAGCGTGGCCCGCCCCGTGGAAGCCATCAGCAAGGCGACGCGGCGCATGGCATCCGGCGAATTGTCTGCGCGGGTGGGTCATCAGGATGATCGTGCGCATGACGAGCTGGCCGCGCTGGCGCGCGACTTCGATGCCATGGCCGAGCGCATCGAAGCGTTGGTGGCGCACGACCGTAGCGTGTTGCAGGACCTCTCGCATGAACTGCGCTCGCCGCTGGCGCGGCTACACCTGATTCTCGACCTGGCCCGGCGCAGTACGGACGCAAACGAAGCGGCAGGTTACTTCCAGCAGGCCGAGGACGAGATCACCCGACTCGACAACATGACCGGCGAAATGCTCGCGCTCTCGCGCCTGGAAGGCGGCATCCCCGGCGTCAATCGCGAGTCCGTCGATGTGGTGGCGCTGTTGCGCGAAAGCGTGCGACGCGCAGAGCTGGAAGCGCAGGCGCGCCATATCACCATGACGCTCAGCGCGGTGGGTGCGATAACGGTGTCGGGCAGCGAGCTACTGCTGGAGCGCGCGTTTGACAACCTGATCGCCAACGCCATCAAGTTCAGCCCGCCAGGCGGACAGGTGGAGCTGTCCATGCAGGCGATCGGCAAGCAGGCGGAGCTGACTATTCGCGACTATGGGCCGGGTGTGCCAGCGGCTGAGCTGGAATCGTTGTTTCGACCGCTGTTTCGTGGGAGTAACGCGGTGCGGGCTGATGGGCATGGGTTGGGGCTTGCGATTGTGCAGCGGGTGGTGCGGGCGCATGGCGGGGATATTCATGCCGGTAATGCAGAGGGTGGTGGGTTGATTGTGCGGCTGCAGTTGCCGTTGGGAGCGGATTTCGCTGGTTGATGGGTTGGCCTATTGAGGCCTTCTTTTGCGCGTTATCCTTGCGAAGCACGCAACTCGTCATCCCTGCGTAAGCGGCACCCTGGCGATAACACTCCAATTGAAACCGCTGCGTAAGCGGCACCCTGGCGATAACTCTCCAACTGAAGCCGCTGCGTAAGCGGCACCCTGGCGGTAACACTCCAACTGAAACCGCTGCGTAAGCGGCACCCTGGCGGTAACACTCCAACTGAAACCGCTGCGTAAGCGGCACCCCGGCGATAACACTCCAACTGAAACCCGCCGCGTAAGCAGCACCCTGGCGATAGCGCGACAACCATGGCGAACAGTCACTAGATCCCTGCTTTCGCAGGGATGACGAAGAACGGGGACTTACGAGAACACGTCGCCAACTGCCAAACTCAACTTTTCCCAGCGGGATCTCCATGCGCTCGAACGCTTTCGCCGCGGTGGGACTGGCGCTGTGCGCAGCGCTGTTCTTCACCATGACCTACGTACTCAACCGCAGCCTCGTGGCAGGCGGTGGTCACTGGGCGTGGGCGGTGATCCTGCGTTATCTGATCACGCTGCCGCTGTTGGCGCTGGCATTGCCGTGGCAGGGCGGGCTGGGTGCTTTGCCGAAGGAGCTGCGGCAGTATCCGCGGACATGGTTGCGCTGGAGCGCGGTGGGTTTCGTGCTGTTTGGGTTGCCGCTTACGTGGGCCGCAAACAGCGGGCCGTCATGGCTGGTGGCCGGTAGTTTCCAGACCACGGTGCTGGCGGGTCCGTTGTTGGCGCCTTTTATCTACCGTGATGAGCGGCGGCATCTGGCTTGGCGCAGTGTGGCGATTGGCCTGCTGATTGTGGCGGGTGTATTTGCGCTGCAGTGGGGGCATGCGCAAGGGCAGCTGCGGGCCAGTGACTGGCTGGCAATGGCGGCGGTGGGGTTTTCGGCGTTTGCGTATCCATTGGGCAACCGCATGTTGCTGTTGCATCTTGAGCACAGCGGCACGCGCATCGGCGCGACACAGCGCGTGTTCGGCATGACCTTGTGCAGCTGGCCGTTCTGGTGGGTGCTGGCGGTGGTGGCCTGGTTCACCATCGGGCCGCCGGGATGGCGCGAGATAGTGCTGGCGGGTGGCGTGGCGTTGTCCTCCGGTGTGATTGCCACGGTACTGTTCTTCCGCGCCACCGACATGGTGCGCAGCGAACCCACCGCGCTCGCCGCAGTGGAGGCTATGCAAGCCGCGGAGTTGTTGTTCGCCACGGCCATCGGCGCGAGCTTTCTGGGGGAAAGCTGGCCGCATGGCTTCTCCGCCGTGGGCGCGCTGATGATCATCGCGGGCATCGCGTTGTTTGGCTGGGTGAGCGGTCGATCCGCAGCAGGGCACGATGAGGCAGTACGCACATTGCGCAGTGATCGGGGCGCCTGACCGGCACCTCTGGAACTTGCCCCCACCTGTCTTCTCGGGTTAAACACGCCAGTCCGGTCATGAAAAGCGTGACCGGCTGTCATGGGGGATCCGGAGTAATGATGGGATATCGGCGTAGTGCATGGATCGTGGCGGGCGTGTTGCTGATGGCAACGCCCTGGGCAAACGCCGCCGCTGCAACGTCGCAACAGGCCTTGCGCTGGGACGCGGATACGCTGGGCAACCATCGCTACCTCGTGCAGGTCGATGCACCGGCTGCCGCGGTGCGCGTTGTGATTCCGTGGCGCCGTCGCGATGCCCATCCCGAGCAAGTGGCGGTGATCGTCACCGATCCGACGGGCAAGCCGGTCGCCAATGTCTTGCGTGGCGTTATCGATCGCGCCAGCGGCGAACTGGTTTTTCAGGCCGCGCAGCCCGGCGTGTACGCCATCTACTATCAGCCGTACATCAGCACCGGGCGCAGCAACTATCCCACGGTGACCTATGCCGCGCCCAAAGACACGGCGGACGCGTCCTGGTCGCGTAACGTCGGTCACGCGTGGCAGCGACTGCCGCAGGCGCATGTGTTGCGCTACGAGGCGGTGGACGACTTCGACGCCTATACGTCGATGGAACGCACGGCCACGCCGCAGGAACTGCAGGCCTTGCTGGCAGCCCATCGGAACGACGCATTGCTGTTGTTTCCCGAAACCCGGGCCAATCCGGCGCGCATGTTCGACACGTTGCCGGAGAACTGGGCGCAGCGAGGTCCGGGCGGCACGTTGAGTCAGACCGCGCTACGCGGCGAATACGTGAGTTTTCAAGTGGGCCTGTGGGCACCGCGTGTTCGTGTCGACGACGTGCGCGTCACCTTCAGCGATCTGCGGGGCAACGACGGCGCGAACATCCCGGCCAGCGCGTTGACCTGCTTCAATCTCGGCGGCACGGATTTCACCGGCAAGCCGTTCGCGCTGCGCGTCGACGTGACGCAAGGGCGCGTACAGCCCTTGTGGATGGGGCTGGATGTGCCGACCTCCGCAAAGCCCGGTGTCTATCGCGGCGAGGTGGCCATCTTGGCCGAAGGCGTGGCGCCGCAGAAAGTACCGCTGGTCATCACCGTCGGTGAAGGGCTGGCCGTCGCACATGGCGATGACGATCCCTCCAAGCTGACGCGTCTGCGCTGGCTCAATTCCACCCTGGCGCAGGACGATTCGCTGGTGAAGCCGTTTACGGCAGTCACTGTACAAGGGCGGACGCTGGGCATACTCGGTCGCGATGTGACACTGGATACGAACGGACTGCCCAAGCAGATCAGCAGCCACTTCGACGAGCGTATGACCGGCTTTGCCAAGCAGCCGACGAACGTGCTGGCGGCGTCGGTTCAACTGATGGTGGAAGACGATGCCGGCAAGCATGCCCTTGCCGGAGTCGGTTCCTTCAACGTGCAGGCCGATGGCCCCGCCAAGGTGCACTGGCAAGTGGCCGCACAGGGCGGACCGCTGCACGGTGAAGTGAGAGGTAGTCTCGAGGCAGATGGCACGCTGGTCTATGCGATTGCCTTGACTGCCACGCGAACGATCACGTTGCGCGATATCCGTCTGGAGATGCCGCTGAATCGCGATGTTGCGCAGTACCAGCTGGGTTTGGGTCGGCAGGGCGATCACGCACCCGCCGATTTCAGCTGGGCGTGGAACGTGCAGAACAACCAGGACGGCGCATGGATCGGCTCGGTGAACGCGGGTCTTGAATTCCATCTGCGTGATGAACACTACCTGCGCCCGCTGAACACCAACTTCTATCACCAGCAGCCACTGCGTATGCCGCTGTCCTGGGACAATGGCGGGCAGGGGGGTGTGCGTTTGCACAAGGGGCAGGCCAACTACCTGGTCGAGGCGTTCAGCGGTCCGCGCACCATGCAGGCCGGTGAAACGCTGCGCTACGACATCGTCATGCGTGTGACACCGTTCAAGACGATCAACCCGGTGGAACACTTCGCCGAGCGCTTCTACCACAAGTACGACGATCTCGACGCTATCAATGCGGACGGTGCCAACGTGGTCAATATCCATCACGCCACGCCGATCAATCCATGGATCAACTATCCGTTCCTTGAGACGGACGCCATGCACGCTTACGCCGACGCGGCGCATCAGCGTGGCATGCGCGTGAAGATCTACGACACCGTGCGCGAGCTGTCCGGTCGTGCGCCGGAGCTGCCGATGCTGGAAAGCCTGGGCCATGAAGTGATCAGCAGCGGCAAGGGCGGCGGCTTCTCCTGGCTGCAGGAACATCTGGATGGCGACTACATTGCGGCCTGGCATGTGCCGGAGAATCGCGATGCCGCGGTCATCAACGCGGGGCAGAGTCGCTGGCACAACTATTACATCGAGGGTCTGGACTGGCTGGCGCGCAATGTGGGCATCGATGGCCTGTACCTCGATGACGTCGCCTATGACCGAACCACCATGAAGCGCGTGCGCAAGGTGTTGCAGGCGAGCCGGCCGCACCCGCTCATCGACCTGCATTCGGCCAGTCAGTACAACCCGCGCGATGGCTATATCAACAGCGCGTTGCTCTATATGGAGCTGTTTCCGTACATCGATCGGCTATGGTTTGGCGAGGAATTCGATTACGAAAAAACCTCGCCTTCGTACTGGCTCACCGAGATCTCCGGCATACCCTATGGCCTGATGGGCGAGATGCTGCAGAACGACGGCAACCCGTGGCGAGGCATGTTGTTCGGCATGACCAATCGCCTGGGTTGGTCGCCGGGCAGCGATCCGCGCGGCCTGTGGAAGCTATGGGACAACTTTGGCATGGCACAGGCCGAGATGATCGGCTGGTGGGTGCACAACACGCCGGTCAAGACGAATCGCGACGACGTACTGGCCACCAGTTATGTGCGCAGAGGCAACAAGACGCTGATTGCACTGGCGTCATGGGCGCCGGAGAAAGTGGCCGTGAAGCTCACCGTTGACTGGAAGGCGCTGGGACTGTCACCGCGCAAGGTCACGCTGGTGGCGCCGGAAGTGGCTGGCTTCCAGCCGCAAGCCCATTTCAAGCCGGATGATGCCATCACGGTAGAGCCGGGCAAGGGCTGGCTTATCGTGGTGCAATGAAGACGCACACAGAGGGAAATTGCATGGTGAGGAATTCGTGGCGGCGCACTGCGCTGGCATTGCTGTTGATGCTCGGCGCAGCAGGGCCGGCGGTGGCTTCGCCGGTGGCTGACGATGGCATCGAGGTAAAGACGCTGGCGCTGGATGCAAAGGCCTTCGCGCCGGAGCAGATCAAGCTCACCGTGTACTTGCCGCCGGGCTATGCCGCTACAGGCCAGCATTACCCGGTGCTTTATGCGAATGATGGCCAGGACATGGCGGCGGTAGGTTTGCGCGAGACGCTGGATAAGCTCTACGCCGATCACGCCATTGAGCCGGTGATCGTGGTGGCCATCGACATGCTCGCCGACCGTGCGTCCGGCTACGGGCTATCCGACCGCAAGACGAAGACGAGCATGGTGGGCGATTCGCGCATTGGTCCCATCGGCAGCCGTGCCTACGAGTACTCCAGCTGGCTGGCCACGCAACTCGTCCCCTACATCGATGCGCACTACCGCACCGAGGCATCCGTGCGCGGGCGCACGATATTGGGATGGTCCCTCGGTGGCCTCAACGCGTTCAATCTGGGCTGGCAGTATCCGGATGTGTTTGGTCGCGTGGGCGCCTTCTCTCCGTCGTTCTGGCTAGCGGCGGATCGCGGTAACGCGCAAGCCATCGAAACGTCGAGGCTGGCGCAGGCCATGGTGAACAGCTCGCAGCGGCGCGCCGGCGTGCATTGGTGGTTCTCGGTTGGCGGGCGCGAGGAAACGAACGACCGCAACGGCAACGGCGTCATCGATGCCGTCGAAGACGTGCAGGATCTGATCAACGGCTACCACGCCGCCAGCGGCAGCTATCTGCGCGGGTTGCGCGATCTGGGCTATAGCGTGGAGCTGGACTATATCCATCACCCGACGCACCGCACCGACGTCGCGTTCTATTTGCTACCGGACGGCGAGCACAACCAGGCTACGTGGAAGCGGATGCTGCCGCTTTTCCTGCAGTGGGCCTACGGAACCAGCAGGTAGGTCCGTCAGGTGCCTGTGGCGGCAAGCGGCGCTTCGTGGGCGACGATGCGGTTTCGCCCATCGGTTTTGGCGCGATAGAGCGCCGCGTCGGCCCGCGCGATGAGTTCGTCGGCGGTGTCGGCGTAACCATCGAGACTGGCCACGCCCATGCTGACAGTGGTCTGCAGCGTGCAGCCACGCGAATGGACATGCAGCTTCTCGATGCGTTGGCGGATGCGTTCGCCAATGGCCATCGCATGGTCGTGTGTGGCGCCAGGCAGGCCAACGACGAATTCTTCGCCACCGTAGCGGCCCAGCCAGTCGGACGGCCGCAGTTCGTCGGCAATGGCCTCAACCACCGCCCGCAAGCACGCATCGCCTACCGGATGCCCGTAACGATCATTGATGGACTTGAAGTGGTCCATGTCCAGGAACAGCAACGCCAGCGGTGCCTTTTGCACACGCGCATCGGCGATGCACGCATGCAGCTTGCGCACCAATGCCCGGCGATTGAGTACGCCGGTCAGCGCGTCGTGGTCGGCCAGATGGTGCGCCACATCGCGTTCGCGTCGCGCGCGCAGCGACATGTCGGCCAGGCCGATAGTGAGCACGACGCTCGATAGCGCCATGGTGAAGGGGAAGCCGTACTCAACCCAGCGTGGTTGATCCAGGCTGAGCAGTACCTGGCCAAGGCGCAGGAAGGTAAACAGCACCTGCGGCATCCATGCAATCAGGAAAAATTTCGCTTGCCGGCCGTGACGCGCCACGGCAAGCATCACCGTGCCCAGCGACCACGCCGAAGTGATCATGAACCACAGGTTGTACGAACTGGCCAATGCGTGCGCCCGCTCGGCGAATGGCAGACACAGCAGCAGCGCGGCAACCAGGAACGGCCAGCGCATCCACCCCAGGATCTTGGCCGCCGTCGGCGTGATCTGGCGAAGATTGCAAAATTCAAGGATGAATGAGATGGACAACGGCGCACTCAGCGCTGCGAACAGCCATGGCGCATGCGTGCCCAGTGGCACCAGTAACGTGCCACCCGGCAGCTCATAGATCTCGCCACTGGTGAGCATTTCATAGATGAGATGGAACGTCGCATAGCCGATGAAGTACACCAGCACGCGATCGCGCAACACCAGCCACAGGCACAAAGCCGCGAGCATCATGGTGAACTGCACGCTTGAAAACAGGGTGGCCAGCCGGACATGTTCCAGGTCGTCGGCCTGATAGGTGGCCATGTCAGTCAGAGCGGGCTTGATCTGCCGTGTGAAGCTGTCTGCGGCAATTTCGAGATAGATCGGCTGCCCGGCGCGAAGGCCGAGAGGCAATTCCACGGCGAGGCGATGACGCGAAAAGCGCGGTGCGTCCTCGGTCTTTGCAAACCAGAGTTCATGCGGCCGGTAATCGGGCGGCGCATAAGCGGTGATACGGATATACATGGCGCCGGTGAAGTTCAGCACCGGTGAGGTTGCACCGTTCCAATCGATGTTCGTGGTCAGTCGGTACCAACGTTTGGTTTCGATCGCGTTGGGCGTATAGGGCGACGGAGACGGTACAAAGGAGGCATCCATGTCACCGTTCACAACCTGGGCCGGTGAGGGTGCAGGCGTGGTGGCGGGAAGCGCTGCAATCTGCAGCATGGGTGCCCGCGGAGCCATCGGCGAGGCATGCGCCACCAGCGCAAAAAGCGCTGCAAACAAACACGCGACAAAGACCACGATGGGCTCGCGAATCACTGATCCCCCTTTTCCGGCCCCCTGTAGCCGGTTCATGAGCTCAGCCGATCCTTCGGATGAGGTCTCAATGTGCACTATGTATCACGTTTTCCCGAGTGGTATGCAGTGGTCGACGACATCGGTATCCCGCAAGGAAATGCTTTCCAAACAGATGTTTGAACGATGAGTCGATCGCCGTAACCGCAAGTCCTATGCTGTGCGCTGTTGACGTTGGCAAGGCAGTTCACGCATGGCAAGGCAGGAAGATGTGGAACCAGTGTCTCGTCAGGGACATCGGCCGCGCGCGCAGGAACTTGAGTCCCATGGCTTCATCCGGCACGGCACGCCGGTGTTTCGCCAGACCAACCTGGCCTTGTTTGCCGCCGGTGTGGCGACCTTCGGCCTGCTGTATTGCACACAGCCTTTGATGCCGGAGTTCAGCAAGGACTACGGCGTAAGCGCGGCCACCGCGGCGTTGTCGCTGTCGCTTACGACCGGCGTGCTGGCGTTTGCCATGCTGTTCGCCGGCGGCGTCTCCGATGCCTGGGGACGCAAGTCGGTAATGACCGTATCGCTGCTTTCTTCGGCAGTGTTGGTGCTGCTTACGGCGCTGGTACCGGACTGGCACATGCTGTTGATCCTGCGCGCGCTGCTTGGCCTCACGCTCAGCGGCTTGCCCGCGGTGGCGATGACTTACCTCAGTGAGGAGATGCATCCCGAATCGATCGGGCTGGGCATGGGTCTTTATATCAGCGGCAACGCCATCGGCGGCATGGCAGGGCGCTTGATCGCCGGCGTGCTGGCCGAGTTCGTGGGCTGGCGGGGCGGCGTGGCCGCGGTAGGTGCGATTGGCCTGATCGCAGGCTTGATCTTCTGGCGTAGCCTGCCGCCATCCCGGCATCACGTGCGCCACCCCTTGAAGCTGGGCGCGCTGGTGGGGCGGTTTGCGCTGGCTTTTCGCGATGCCGGGCTGCCCTGGCTGTTTGCCGAAGGCTTCCTGCTGCTGGGCGCATTTGTCACCATCTACAACTACATTGGCTACCGCCTGCTGGCGCCGCCGTATGGACTGGGCCAGGCAGTGGTCGGCGCGATTTTCAGCGTGTACCTTATCGGCACCTTCAGTTCGGCATGGATGGGCCATCTGGCCGGCCGGCTGGGGCGTCGCAAGGTGCTATGGACCGCCTTTGCATTGATGCTGCTGGGCGTTGGCCTGACCATGATGCGGCCGCTGGTGCTGATCGTGCTGGGCATTGTGGCGATCACGTTCGGCTTCTTCGGCGGGCACTCCATCGCCAGCAGCTGGGTGGGTCGGCGTGCCGGCAGCGCCAAGGCGCAGGCCTCATCGATGTACCTGTTTTCGTATTACATGGGTTCAAGCCTGGCAGGCGCCGGTGGCGGCCTGTTCTATGCCTGGCATGGCTGGAAGGGGGTAGCGCTGTTTGTCGCTACGCTGGTGCTGGCCGGCCTGTTGATCGCCTGGCGCTTGTATCGTTTGCCACCTTTGCCCGGGCCGCCATCGCCCGGCACCGAACCACCACTACCGCAATAGAGCGTATCGCGTGAAGATCGAGGCTCTTGATCATCTGGTGCTGACCGTTGCCAATGTCGCGGCAAGCTGCGCGTTTTACGCGCGCGTGCTGGGCATGCAGGAAGTGACCTTCGGCAACGGCCGCAAAGCGCTGGCGTTTGGCGCACAGAAGATCAACCTCCATCCGCACGGGCACGAGTTCGAGCCCAAGGCGCGACGACCAACGCCCGGTTCGGCGGATATCTGCCTGCTGACTGCCGATTCCATCGCCCACGTGATGGACCATCTGCATCGCCACGACGTGGTGATCGAGGAAGGCCCGGTGGCGCGCACCGGCGCGCGTGGCCCGATCGAGTCGGTGTACTTCCGCGACCCTGACGGCAACCTGATCGAAGTGAGCCGGTACTCGCCGTAATCGCTCGCTGTAGTAGCGCACCCTGTGTGCGACAAGTCGGCGGTGACGCCGGGGCGATTGTCGCGCGCAGGGTGCGCTACTACAGATGTGGGGTTTACTGCGCGTCGGGCTTGAGCATGTTCTTTACGGCCTGATAGTCGCCATCGTTGGTGGCGGCGGGCAGGTCGAGCAGGTGGGCCATTAGCGGATAGACGTCCACATTCGGGAACGACGGCACCATGGCACCCTGGCGGAACGCAGGACCGTGCGCTACGAACAGTGCCTGCATCTGCAGCGCCTCGTTGTCGTAACCGTGTTCGCCCAGGCTGAGCTTGCCCTTCTTCTTGCTGGTGTATTCGGTGGTGGTGATACGCCAGCCCACATCGGCCAGGCACAGCAGCTGCGGCACGCGCGGGTTGCTGCCGTAGGCCAGGCGTGCAGGCACGCGCGACTTGTCCCAGCACGTCATGTGCTTCTGCGGCTTCTCCAGCTGTGCTTCGATTTTCGCGAAGTCGTGGCCCGGAGTGGGATTGAGGCCGGCGAGTATGCCCAGGCTTACCACGTCCACGCGAGTGAGCGGAATGAGCTTGTCCAGCATCACGCTGTTCTTCGCCGGTACGCTGGCCATGCCGTGGTCAGCGACCACAATGATGTTCATCCGATCGAGCAGGCCGCGCTGCTTCAGGCCTTGCACCAGTCGTGCAAGGGCAGCGTCGGATTCGCGAAGGGCCTGGTCGACCTCCGGCGTGTCCGGGCCGAAGGTATGACCCTGATGGTCCACGTCGTCGAAATAAAGCGTAAGGAAAGTGGGGCGTTCGCCCGCCGGCAGATCCAGCCATGCCAGCACCTGGTCTACGCGTTGGTCGGGCGTCACCTTGCCGTCGTACGGCTTCCAGAAATCCGGATGCTTGCCGTGGATGTCGGCCTCGGAGCCCGGCCAAAACATCGTGGCGCTCCTGAGGCCATGCTCGCTGGCGGTTTCCCACAGCGGCGTACCACCGTTCCACCACTGGCCGTTGCTCACCGCATCGCGGTTGCCGAGCGAGAACTTGCCGAGCACGGGATCGACCATGGTGTTGTTGACGATGCCATGGTGATCAGGGCGCAGGCCGGTGACGAGCGTGTAGTGATTCGGAAACGTCAGCGACGGAAACGATGGTTGCATGCCGGTGGCATGCACGCCGTTTTTCGCAAGTTCTGCCAGGGTCGGACTCAGGCCGCGTTCGATGTAGTCAGCGCGGTAACCGTCGATCGAAATCAGCAGCAGCGGCGCGGGCGCTGTTTTCGCCACGGGCGTAGTGGGCGTGGTGGGCGGCGGCGTGGGCTGCGTGGCGCAACCTGCACTGAACGCAATCAGCGAACAGAACAACAGGCGAAACGGTATTTTCATGCGTGAGTCCGTACGATAGGCAAATTCAAACCCCGTATGATCGCCTAGTCATATGACCATTACACGTCCTTTCTCACACATTGCCCTGTTTGCATTGCTGGGCGTGTCCGGTTGGGCCGGTGTAGCCGAGGCTCAGCTGCCGCCCGCCGCCGCACCCGCGACGGCAGCGTCCACGGCGAAGGCGGGTTCATCCGTAGCGAAGCCGACGCCGCATGTGCAGGTGTCCAGTCGCCACGTGCCGCCGAAGAGCGCGACGAGTACGGCCGAGGTGGACAAGAACCACCTGGGTGATCGTTACGCGCCGCAACAGCGCGGCCTTATCGATCAATACCAGAATGCCGTGACGCCGCCGCCGATGGATAGCGGACGCTAATTTTCCAATCGCGTTTGCAGCGCTGCACCGAACAGGTCGCCATGGGCGACGCGATGTTCCATCGACAACAGATAGCGCTTGGTCGATAGCCCACCACCGAAACCGATGAGGCTGCCATTGCTGCCGATGACGCGGTGGCACGGCAGCACGATGGGCAGCGGATTGCGTCCGTTCGCGGCGCCCACTGCGCGCATCGCCAGCGGCTGGCCGATACGACGTGCCAGCTCGCCGTAGCTGATGGTGGTGCCGTAGGGAATGCGCGCCAGCTCCCACCACACTTCCTGTTGGAACGGCGTACCGCGTGGATGCAGCGACAAGTCGAACTGCTGGCGTGCGCCGGCGAAGTATTCCTCCAGCTGCTGCCTCGCCAGGGCCAGCGGCTCGGCAGCACGACGCCAGCCAGACAGCGGTGCTTTTTGGTGCCGCCCGCGCTCAAACCAGATTTCGCGCAGCCCGTTGTCGTCGGCGACCAATCGCAGCACGCCGATGGGGCTGGGCAGTTCGTCGTACCAGAACAGGGTGTCGCGTGGCATCAGGGAACCTTTCTTGTTGCGTTGGCTGCGTCGGTAGCGCTGCGCCAAAGATGCATCACCGTATAGGCACGCCATGGGCGCCACGCCTCTGCCATCGCGGTGAGTGCTTTTGTGCTGAGTTCAGGGCCATCGCCCGCTGCGGCTCGGCGAAGAATCAGGTCGGCGGCGGGGAAAGCATCCGGATGACTCAGTGCGCGCATCGCCATGTAGTGCGCGGTCCATTCACCAATGCCCGGTAACGCCACCCAACGCTCGACGAATTCGTCCAGCGGCTGCTCGCTACGGAAATCGATGCGACCATCCAGCAACGCCTGCGCCACGCCGCGAACGGTGCCGGCGCGTGCTGTGGTCAGGCCGATCTCGCGTAAGTCGACATCGGCCAGTGCCTCCGGTCCGGGGAATAGCCGTTCGAGACCCGGCAGCGCCGATTCAACTGGCGTGCCATATCGCTGCACGATGCGCGTAGCGAGCGTTCGCGCTGCAGCCACGCTCACCTGTTGTCCCAGGATGGCGCGCACGGCAATTTCGAAACCATCCCAGCCGCCCGGCAGGCGCAAACCGGGCCGCTTGCGCAACAGCGGCTTCAGCACCGGACTTTGCTTCAGCGCGTCGCCAATGGATTGTGGATTGGCATCGAGGTCAAACATGCGTCGCAGCTTCGTTACCACGCCGAGCATCTGCATCGGCTGAGGGCAATGTAACTGCAGTCGCAACGCGTGCTCACCGCCGGGCCAGGCACTCAGGCGCAGCCAACCGGGGGCGTCCACAGGACCGAACACACGCGCATAACTGTGCTCGTCGACCAGCTCGACCCCGGGCAACGCGCGTCCGCGCAGGAACGCAAGCATCGCCTCGAAATCATACGGCGGCCGATAGCCAAGCCGCAGTGCGATGGCATCTTCGTTGGAGACGCTAGGATGCCGCCGTAATTCACGCGGCGGTACGCGATTGGCCTGCAAGAACGCCGCATTGAAGCGCCGCAGGCTACGGAAGCCAGATGCCAGCGCCACTTCGGTGACAGGCAGCGATGTCTCAGTGAGCAGTTGTTTTGCGAACAACAGGCGGTGCGTCGTGTGCACGCTGATCGGCGGTGCACCGACCCGATCCACGAACAGTCGACGCAGCTGGCGCGCGCCCAGGCCCACGCGTTCGGCCATGGTCTCCATCGACAGCTCGTCAAGCGCGCCGTTTTCCATCAGCTTCAATGTGCGTGCGATGACGTGATCGCCGCGTTGCCATGCATCGTTGCCTGGCGCCAGTTCCGGACGGCAACGCAAGCACGGGCGAAAGCCGGCCGCTTCGGCCGCCGCCGCGCTCGCGTAATAGCGCACGTTCTGTGGCTTGGGTGAGGGCGCTGGACACACCGGCCGGCAGTAAATGCGCGTGCTGGTGACGGCGGTGAAGAACAGACCGTCGAAACGCGCGTCGCGACTCAGGCGCGCCTGCTCGCAGGCGTGCACATCGGGTAGCGGATGGTCGGGGGCGGAGGGCATGGCTAAAGGCTAGCACCGCTTCCGTCCCACGACTCGCCGTTTTCGGACATCAATACCCTGACTGTTTCGGTACTTCCTGCACGCGGGGCACGGGTGGCGATGGTCGGTATCCGGTCATGCTCGATAGCACGCCGTCACGGCGTATCAGCCCGTGATAAAGCGCGGCCGACATGTGCCCCAGGAACGTCAGGAACAACAACATCGCCAACCATGCATGCGCATGGCGCAATACCGCAAATGCGGACGGGCTCACCGGAAAAATGGCAGGCAGGCGGATCGATTCGCTCATCATCACCGGGTAACCGCCGGCCGACAGCATGGCCCAGCCCACCAACGGCATCAGAATCATCAGTGTGTAAAGCAGCCAGTGCGAGGCAAGTGCGGCAAGCTTTTGCAGCGGCGGAAGATCGGCCGGCAACGGCGGCGGCGGATTGCGCAGGCGCACGATGAGCCGTATCACGGCCAGCACGAGTATCGAGATGCCCAAGGGCTTGTGGATACGTATCAGCGCGTCATGCAGTGGCGATACCGACGCGACCATGCCGACACCGATGAACAGCATCGACAGGATCAGAATCGCCATAAGCCAGTGCAACGCGCGGGCAGCGGGTACGAAAGTCGGGTTGTTCGAGTTCATGGCTGGGCCTCCGCTTGCGGGCGCGCGGCGGCGGTGCCGGGCAGCTGGGCTTCCTCACTGGTGCGGCGCAGATACGAGGTGGCATACACAGCCGACCGGGCCGGTAGCAGCGGATCGTCCGATAGCTCGATACCGGCCGGTAGCACCGTTGGGTCGTAGTTGATGTCACGGCACGGGCCGTTTTCCTGCGACTCGGCGTGTTCGATCACCAGCATGCCCGCATCGACCGTGCGACGGCTGTCGGGCCACGCTTTGGTCGCGTCGTTGGTCGGGTCGCCCGGCTCGGCGAGCGTGACTAGTAGATGCCAACGCAACGGGCCTTGCGCCATGCGTTGCAGCAGGTCGGCGGCCAAGTAGTTGGGGTCGCCGGCTTTGGCCGGCTCGCCACCGGTGTCCGCGGTCTCCGGCACCATGCGCCAGCGCACCGGATGACGCACGCCATCGGGGCCGACGAAAACGAACGCATTCATGCTCCCGTACGTATCGGGGACGTAGCTCGGCAAGGGTTTTGCGGTTTTGACCCACGCAAGGAACGGGCCGGTTTCCGGATGGCTG
>OULU01000031.1_pt1 | contig 20342 bp, 16 predicted proteins | sample 1690801 | NCBI WGS metagenome assembly OULU01 (sample SAMEA3914812, study PRJEB12502) | metagenome | biome: forest; material: soil | place: Canada | collected 2011-07-07 | depth 0.1 m
CCCCAGTGCGGTCATGCCTTGCGCACCGTGTGGCGTGAGTACGCCAGGGGCGACCGGCCATTCGGCCCAGGGGCGGTTGGCGTAGGGGGCGAGCTCGGCCGGCGTGCTGGTGGGCGAGCGTACGCCGTGGCGCATCACCACGATGCGCAAGACGACCTTCGGCGCGGGCGTCGTCTCGGCTGATGCACTTGTTGCGACGGACAAGGCGAGGCCGAGCGCGCAGAGGCCGGCAAGCTGCCGCGCCTCTTGCGCCATGCGGGCGATGGCGCGCATCACAGCTTCACCGACAGATCGAGAAACACGCCGCGGCCGGGCAGGCCGAAGAACAGCGGTGCGCCGCTGACCGCCTGGGTGCCGGCGTAACCGGTGATCTTGTGGACGTTGAACAGGTTGTTGATGTCCACGCTTACCGAATAGCCCTTGATGCCCCATGGGCCATGATCCGTACGGTAGCCCAGCGCTGCATCCGTGGTCAGGTAACCGGCGATGGGCTGGCTGTTCTGGAAGGCAGTGTCGCCGTTGCTGAGTGTCACGTTGTCCACGCCGTATTGCTTGCCGGCGAACTTGCCCATGAGCGAGCCGAAGTATCCCCGTGGGCTGCTGTAGAGAATGCCGAGCGCGGCGGTGGTCTTGGGTGTGGCAGCTACCTGCACGTCGGAGTTCTTGTAGTTGGCCTTGTTGTAGCTGGCGTTGCCGTAGAGGCTGAGTGTCTGCGTCAGCGCATAGGTGGCTTCCACCTCGGCGCCCTTATAGATCGCGCCGCCGGCATTGACGTAGGTGCTCTCGTTGCCATTGGAGGTTTTTACCTCGGTCTGCGCGATGTAGTTGGAGAAGTCGATGTAGTAGATGTCCGCGCCAAAGGTGAACTGACGCGTCGCATAGGCGGTGCCGAGCTGATAGTTGGTGGTCTGCTCGGGGTCCAGTCCCTGCGAGCCATTGAGCTCGATTACGTCGATCGGCGGCGCGAGAAAACCCTTGGCGACCTGGGCATAGGCGCTCCATTCGTCGCTGAGCTTTTCGTGCGCGCTGAGCGAGGGCAAGGTGGCGTCATAGGTGGCCTGCGCATACGACGGCACCGGCGGCGATACCTTGTTGAGCGCGGCATCGAGCTGACGCGTGACCGACGAGTAGCGCACGCCAGGACTGAGCGTGAACGTGTCGGTGACATTCCAGTCGTATTGCACGAACGGCTGCGCCGTGTCGGTGCGGTCGTTGAACTGGTAGTTGTAGAGCGGCCCGTATTTGGTGCCGGTAGCCTCGCCGGTGGTGAGGTCAAGCGGCAACTGGTAGCGCGCATCGAGATTGCGCTCCAGCCACACGCCGGTTTGAAACGTGCCCGGTCCGAGTTCGCGGGCCAGGCGCAGCACGTCGCCAAAGGCGTGGAAGCCCGAATCCGCCAGCTTGCCGGGTACGTCGGTGGCCGACTTGCCTATCTTCTTGCCCTTGGCGTCATAGAAGGTGACGCCATTGTCGGCCGGGTTGTTGTCGCTGGCGTCGGCGGCCTTGTTGGCCCAGTGATCGAACGTGTTGAGGTAGACCTTGTTGTCCACGTCCCAGTCGCCGAGGCGGCTGGTGAGGCCCACGTAGGTGAAGCTCGAATAATAGGCCGCGTTGTTGTAGCCCTGGTACGACTGCAACGCCGGGTTGTCGGTGAGGCCGTAGCGCCAGCCGAACTGGTCGATCTCTTCCTTGGTGGCGCCTTGCACGGTGTTCTGGTGCTCGCGGTTGTAGCTGGTGACGAAGGTCAGCGTGGTGGCCTCGCCCAACTCGGTGATCGTCTTGATGAAGATGTGCTCGCGACGGTCGTCGGTGCCCTTGAGGTAGGTGTCGCTGGCTTCCTTGGAAATGTCCGCGAACAACTTGGTGTGGTCGCCAAGATTTTCGTCGACGTTGACGCCGCCGGCGCGCGTGTCCCAGCTGCCGACTGTCGTGTATGCCGTGACGCCCGGCACCTCGTTCGGATCGCGCGAGCGCAAGGCCACGGTGCCACCAAACGTTGCGTTGCCGATGGTGGATCCGCCACCGGGGCCGCGATCGATCTCGGCCTGGCCAAGCACGTGATTGTTGAAGTACGCCGAGGTGGTGTGGTGCAGGTCGCTCGCATCGCCAAACGGAATGCCGTCGAAGGTGATGTTGAACTGGCCATCCTGGAAACCACGGATGCTGATGCCTTCGTTCTTGCCCAGGCCAGGGCCTTCTGGCGACGTGACGGTGACGCTGGGCGCGTACTTGATGATGTCGTCGAAGTTGGCGTTGAGGCGCAAGCCATCGCGGATGAAGCGCTCGTCGATCACCGAGGTGGGCTGCACCGCGTCCAGCGGCGCGGCGCTGGGTGCCAACGTATTCACGGCGTTGGCGTGAACGCTGATCGGGGCGAGATCGCGCGTGCCGTCATTGGGATTGATCGGCGGAAGGCCGCGCGACGTTGCTGCGTCCGCGGCCGTCGAGTTTCCCACTGCACGCTCCGGCACGATGTTGACGGTGGTGGGCGTCAGAAAGCGATAGCCAAGCCCGGTGCCCTTCAGCAGCTGCGTTAGCTGCTGCTTTGCATCGAGTCCCGCCGCCGCGCCGTTGCTGCGCAGGCTGTCGGCGACATCGGCCGCGTAGACGATTTGCAAGCCGTTGCTGCGCGCAAATTGGTCGAGCGCCTGGGTCAGCGGCATCGGCGCGATGGCAGGCGATGCGGTGGCAGGCGAGCTGGCTTGGGCCAGCACAAGCGAGGAGGTGGCGCTGCCGAGGAGCAGCGCGATCTGAAGGGCGAGCCGTTTGCGCATGGTTACGTTGAGCCTTCGATGGAGGGTGTCGGGGCGGCGATGAGCTTTGCTTATCGCTGCGGCATGACCCTCTACGAGTGCGCGGCCGCACCATCGGGTACCGTTATTTCGATGAATTTTTTCTTACAGTGCCCGCGTGCCCAACGCCATGTGGTTGGTGCTGACCACATGGATGTCGCTTGCGCCCCTCACCACGCGCACGCCAGGCATGGTGCGCAGATAGGCGATGAAGGCTTCCATGTCGCGGGCGTGAAAGCGCCCGGAGATACGCGTGGCGGCAATGGCGTCGTCGTCGATCAGCAGCGGCCGCGTGCTGTAGGCATTGAAGCGGCGTGCCACCTCGGCCACGCTGGCATGTTCGAAATGAATGTCGGTTGGGAGCCACGCGGTGCTTAGCGCAAGGTCGGCTCGTCGATCGATCAGGTCCAGGGAGCCGTCCTTGTGCACGCTGGCCTGCTCGCCGGCCGCCAAGTCGGCAACCGCTGCTTTGCCGGCAGTGGCAAGCGGCGGCGAACAAGCGCTATCGGCGCATTGCCACAACTTGACCCTGCCACTGATCACGGTGACACGTGCACCATCGTCGGATCGATGCGCATCGAAAACCGTGCCGATGTCCTGCAGCACGTCGGCATCGAGCTGCACCAGCAGCGGGCGTGACGGATCGTGCCCGACGTCGAACAGCGCGCCACCTTGCTGAACATCGACCAGGCGTTGATGGGCATCCATGCGCACCGTGACCCGGCTGTCGCGATCGAGCAGCAACTGCGTGCCATCGGGCAGGGCTACGCTGCGCAATTCATTGGCAGCGGACGCATAGGAATCCCAGGCGTGCAACGGCGCTTGCAGCGACGCCGCCGCACCGACGAACAGTACCACCGCGGCAGCGGCCGCCTGCATTGCCCAACGGCGCCAGCGATGGTTGGGCTTGGGTGTGCTGGGCGAGGTGGTGCGTACGCCAGGGCGCAACGGCACCACGGCCGGCTCGCTGGCGGCCAGCTCGCTCAGTTGTTCGTTGTCGAGTGGGTCAAGTGCTGCAGCGCCGCCCAGGTCGCCATGCAGGCGCGTCATGGCCAGGTATTCGGACACGTGCAGCGGCGACAGGCGCAGCCACGCCAGGAACTCGGCCTGCTGCGTGTCATCCATGCCTTCGCGTTGATCCAGGTACCAGCTGGCGGCCTGCTCGGTGATGCGTCGCTGGTGCTCGGCGGCCTGGCGGTGGCGATTGAGCTCAGTCATAGCGGGCCATTCCCACGCGGCATGTGGCCAGCGCCTTGACGATGTATTTCTTTACCATGTGCGAGGAAATCTGCAGTCGTTCACCAATTTCGCGATAGCCCAGCTCATCGCGGTAATGCATCACCAGCACGGCGCGGCACTTGGGCGTAAGCCGGCCAATGATGTCGGCAAGTCGCTGGCGGCGGAGCGCACGGTCGACGCCGGCAGCACCATCGCAGGGCGTGGCCAGGCGCTCGATGACTTCCTCCAGCTCGTCGCTGCCCAGAGGGTTGCGGTGGCGCCGGGAGGCGTGTTCCTTCACCAGGTTCGCCGCGACGGTGAACAGGTAGGCTTCGGGATTCTGGATTTCGCCTGTGCCCTCCCGGTCGGTGCGCAGCAGGCGCAGGTAAAGCTCCTGCACCAGATCCTGCGCATCCCAGGCATGGGGCGTGCGCTTGAGGAAGTAGCGATGGAGCGTGGCGTGCTGTTCTTCGAACAGTCGAGCCAGTCCTGGCATTGAATCGGCGGTCACATGCACTCGCAGCGCCGTCGACTCGGCGTCGGCTGGGATTTGTTCCAGGCGCCACGCTAGTGGCGATTCATGACGATTCTGTGAAAAGCCGGAATCCCGCTGGCTGAACCATCCGTGTGGGCCCTCATTGGCGGGCACTTACGAGGCCGAATCGACTGAGGCACATTCGGCCAGGCTGGCGGTCCACCCCGACCAGGGCGGTGGCCGGAGCTTGCTGTAAGGGACGGATGCCTCAGGCATCCCTGGATGGGGAGTGGGCTATGGAGGGGAAGCTTATGCAGCATGCATCGAATCGTTGGCTTGGTCGCTTTGCAGCGATGGGCCTGTTGGCCATGACGCTGGCATCGACCCGTGTGATGGCTGCCGGCGCAGGCACCACCGGGCTGGGGCAGTCGTGGCCAAACGCCAGCGATGTCAGTGCGAGTACGCACTGGCATGTCTATCTGTTTGAGCGAGACGGCATCCGCTATGTCCAGATCAACGATCTGGGCGGCAAGGTGCGCGCAGCGTTTGCGGCCTCGTCCGGCGGCTTCCTGGGCTTGCCCATCGGCGTTGATGCATCTCGCGTGGCCACGCCGCAACAACCGTTGCCGGCGCCTGCAAACACGGTCGGCGAGATCGTGTACCAGGATGCGTTAGTGAAGGTGCTGGTGGCGCCTCAGGCGGACGGTACCACCCAGGTGTTCGTCGCAGATGGCGACTGCAAGGATCCGATCGAATGCAGTTCGCGCATTAACTAAGCTTTGCCGACGAGCCGGGGCGCCTCTAGACAGAGGCGCTTCGGCCAAGCGGCACGGCGCGCAGCGAGTCGTGCAGCAGCAGGGTGACCGACAGACCCGTGGGTCGGTCGCGCAAATGCACGTTGCCACCATAGATCTGCGCGCGGTCGCGAATGGTGGCGATGCCCAGGCCGCTGGCTCCGAGCAGCGTCATGGCCTGCTTCCACGCCTGCGGTGACGGCGTGGCCTGCTCACCGGCAGTTGCAGGCCGTTCGCCGGTAATACGCATGACGACCCAGCGGCGTCCATCGGTGTGACCGCCGCGAACCTGCAGGTGAACGTGTTGCGTGGGGTTGCGCGAAAGTACAAGCACCAGCACTTCGCAGGCCAGTCGATAAAGCGCCATATGGACGTCGGGCGCCAGTTGGCTGAGGCCGCGCCCCGACAAGTCGCAACGATAACTGGCACCTGCCATATGGACTGCCTGGGCGAAAGGCCCTTCGCGCAGGGTGGCGGGTACGCCGCGTTCGCGCCAGCCGCGTGGGTAGAGTGCGTTGGCTAGTCGATGCATTTCGTGTTGTGCCAATGCGGCCTGTCGAGAGTAGGTACGCTCTTCGCTGGCCGGCAGCACATGGCGCAGGCTGTCGAGCAGGCGATTCTGGCTTTCGCGGAGGTTGTGCCCGATGTGTTCTAGCGCATCGGCCGCCTGGCGCAGGCGCAATTCTTCCAGATACAGGCCCTGCTGTGCCAGCTGGAGGCCCCGTATCGTATCGATGCGGCCAGAGCGGGCGAAGTAAGCCTGATGCCCGATTCTCGAGCCGAGCATGAGCAAGGTGGTGATGGCAAAGGCGATCAGTGCCTGAGCCTGGATCACGGCCGGATCACGCACCATGGCCGAGGTCAGGGTGACGGCGGTGCTTGCCAGGGTTCCTCCATAAGCCGCGCCTTGCCAGCCATGGCGTGCGGTGAGCCACACCACCGGAAGGAACATCGCCATGCGGAACACCTGCGTGCCGTCCCCTTCGCTGGAGAACACCAGGCACATCAGCACCAGCAGCGGCAGAAACACGCCGACCAGGCAGTCGCGCGCGAGCGCGCTATGCCAGAGTGCCGCGCCAACCGACTCGTTGCGGATTTGGCCAAGCCACAGGTAAAGCGCAGTGGCTGAGGGCGCAATGGCGAGTGCGCCCAGGTAGTTGCCGAGGAAGTAGCCAAACAAAACGCGTGCATCGATGCCGGGTGCGGCCACGCCAGCGGGCAGTTGCACCACGGCAAGCGCAGCTGCGTTGCCGCAGGTGGTGAGCAGGGCGCCTGCCAAGGTCATGGCGAGCAAGGTTGCCGCGTTGATCTGGTGGGCGCCGCGCAGCAGGCGCGTGTGTGGGCGGCACCAGGCAACCACCGGGGCCAGCAGCGCAATGGGAGGAATGGCGGCCAACACCGCCCAACGCCAGCCGAACTCATCCTCGTTATGCCAGGCGTGATAGCCGACGGGCAAAAACTCGCCAACGATCAGGGCAGGCCAATAGCGGTAAGGAAACAGCAGCAGGCAGGTGATGCGAAGTCCTGCTGGCAGGTTCCAGTGCGAAACCGATGCTTCCCGCAAGAGCATGTAGCAGAGTGCATAAGCGCAACAGACGGCCACTTGTCGGCCCCAGGCGCGCAGCTCCGTTCCAACCGCCATAGCGTGCTTCCCCGTGATAGCTACTTCCCCCTCGGGCTCGCGTGGCCCGAGGTTGTAAAGGTGATTCCGCCGCCATGGCGCGGCTTCCACCCAGCCCCCTCGGACACACTTCCCGACAATGGATCGCGCCGCCAACGAGGTCCGTAACCTTCTGCGGCATGGTCCAGATTCCCGGCAATGTCTCACGGGGTCGGGTGATATTCCAGTGAAGGCTCCGCATTATTGCGTATCGTGAATACTTGCGCTGGCGCGCGTTGTTTACGCCAGGCTAATGCCGCGCGCGCTGGTGATATCCACTCCTTCGCGCATGGCCTTAGTCACTGGGGTATTGGCGACGATCTCCAGCAGGCGCTGCCATTGTTCGTCGGTCAGCGGCTGGTCGGAGTGCAGCGTGCGTTGCACGTGCAGGCGGCCATTCTCGTCGCGCACCAGTTCCAGTTCGGCGCGAAACTGCCCCAGCTCCCAACCTTTGTGCTGTGCATACATGCGCAGGGTAATCGCCGTGCAGGCAGCGAGCGATGCCAGGTAGTAGTCGAACGGCGCAGGGCCGGCACCTTGCCCGCCCAGCCTGGTGGACTCGTCCGCATCCATGGCGAAGTGGCCAGCGTGGATGTGATGAAGATAGTTGGTGTCGGTGGACACGATGGTGGCGAATGAGATGCGCGACATGGGGCAGGGCTCCAGTGATGTCATCGGCTGGGTGTGTACGCACCGACTCGTCGGCGCAATTGGACCTAAGTAGAAGGCGTTCCCATGTGTCGTGCTGCGGCTTTTCCATGCGCTCGCCTTGGGGCAGACGATATAATGGGCCGAGTGTGTGCTTGCTGCTTCACGCCAGGTCGCCCCGGGCCTGCGCCGATTTCGATGTCGGCTATGCGCGTCAGAGATCGTTGTCACCTTGATCGATCGCGAAGCGGTTGGCACGCACGACTGCCTGTTTTCATTTCTGGATGATCCCCGCCATGCGTCCTGTCGCTCTTCCCGCTGCCATCGCGTTCTGTCTTGTCCTGGCTGGCTGTGCCACCAGCCGAGGACTGCACACCACGGGCAAGCTGACTGACCCTGGCTCGCTCAAATCCCAGCAGAGCCTGGCCGACACCCAACTCAGCCCCACCGCGTGGCCCGAGCAGGACTGGTGGGTGGGCTTTGGCGACCCGCAGCTCACCGCGCTTATCGAAGAGGCGCTGAAGAACAATCCCAGCCTCGACCAGGCGCAAGCGCGTGCACGCCAGGCGCAAGCCGTGGCGGACAGCTACAACGCAGCGCGCCAGCCGCAGGGGGAGTTGGATGCATCGATCATTGGCTCACGACTGTCGGGCAAGGATCCGGTCTATCCGGCATACGCCATCGGCACCTTTGCCTGGGGCAAGTCGGTCACCGCTGGTTTTTCCTGGGATCTGGACCTATGGGGCGGCAAGCGCGATGCGTGGGAGGCGGCGCTTGGACGCAGCCGCGCCGCGCAGATCGATGTGCATGCCGCGCGTATCGAACTATCGGTCAACGTGGCGCGTGCTTATGTGCAGCTCGGCTATGCCTTCGCGCAAAAGGACGTGGCCGACGCCGAGTTGCAGCGCGCCAGCCAGTCACTGGACGTAACGCGGCGATTGGTCAGTGGCGGCCTTGATACCCCACAACAGGAACATCTGGCCGACTCGCAGCTGGCCGGCGCCGAGCAGCAGAAAGTCGCAGCCGACCGGGCCATAGACGCTGCGCGCAGCAGTCTTTCGATCCTGTTGGGGCAGGGGCCCGATCGTGGCCTGGCGATTGACCGGCCACACCTGCTCGATCGCGGCCCCGCTGTGCTGCCCGACAAATTGTCGGTAGACCTGCTGGGCCGTCGTGCCGACCTGGTCGCCGCGCGTTGGGAAATCGAGGCCGCCAACAAGGACGTCAAGGCTGCCAAGACCGAATTCCTGCCCAATATCAGCTTGAGCGCCATGGCCGGCTTCGTTGCGGTTGGTGGCAGCACCAGCGTGTTGCAATTGCCCGCACGCACGTATGCGTTTGGCCCCGCACTCAGCCTGCCGATCTTCGATGGTGGGCGCCGCCGCGCCCAGTTGGCGATGGCCGATGCCGACTACGATGCGCTGGTCGCGCGCTACAACGGGCTGCTGGTAAAGGCGCTGAATGACGTCTCCGACGAGGTGTCCGCGCTGTCGTCGGTGCGTGAGCAGATCGCGCTGGAGAAACGCTCCGTGGACGATGCCCAGAAAAGCTGGGACGACGCGCTGAAGGCCTATAAGGGTGGCCTGAAAGGCCCGCTGACTCCGCTCACCAGTCGGCAGCAGCTACTGGCTGCGCAGCAGCGCCTGGCCTTGCTGCAAAGTCAGCAGATCGATATTTCGGTTCGCTTGATCGAGGCGCTTGGCGGCGGGTTCGACGGTAGTGCCGACGTAGCCGAAGTGACTTCGTCGCAGCCGCCGCAGGCCGCATCCGTCAAGGACGGGCCGCGCTGATCGATGCGGTGATCCGCCGCTTAAACCGGGTGGATCATGTCCCGCGCATAGGCCAGCCCGATACCGTAGCCGCCGCCGTGCGATTCCACGATGGCGCGGGCGTTGTCATAGGTTTCGTGACGGGTCCAGTCGCGCTGCAATTCCAGCAGCACCTGGATCCACGAGGTGAGCTTGACGCCGGCCGCCTCCAGGCGCCGCAGGGCCAGATCGTGACTGGCAACAGTCAGGCCGCCGCAGGCATCGGCGACCACCAGCACGTCATAGCCGTCGGCCAGCGCCGAAAGTGCGCAGAAAGTCACGCATGCCTCGCTCAGCAAACCTGAGATCAACAGCCGCTTGCGACCGGTGGCCACGACAGCGGCTTGTGCCGTAGCGTCCTCCCAGACATTCATGTTGCGGCGTTCGATCGGCTGCACATCGGGAATGGCGGCATGTATCGCTGGCATGAGCGGACCGCTGTAGACCTTCGAGGCCGAAGTGGACGCAACAATGGGCAGGCCAAATGCCGAGGCGGTCCGCGCCAGCGCCACGACATTGTTGAGCAGGGCCTGCCGATCGATCGAACCCACCCCGAAGGCTAGTCCCGCCTGTTGGTCGACCAATACCAGAGCGCAGTCGGCGGGCGTGAGCAGGGCGGTAGCGAAGGACATGGGCAAACTCCTGATGATCCTGCCGTGGATGGCGTTCGAGCTTTCTAGCGGGGCGATTGTCAACGTGACGTGCTGGCTGAATGCATGGACAGGCGTGTCGCCCCGGCCCATGGAAGCTGCTTGGGAGTGTCCCCATATGAGTATCGACATGCGGCCACGTGTGGCCGTATCGGATCATTGGCTTTGCGGCGAAACCTGAGGCAACCATGGCTACTGGCTGGGCTGGCGACAACGCAGTGCAGGACCAGATCGACGCGACCGTCGAGGACGCGGTGAAGCGTGCGCGCAGCCAACTCAACAAGGGGCCCAGCCTGACTCATTGCGAGGAATGCGGTGCGCCCATTCCCCCGGCGCGGCGCGACGCCGTGCCTGGCGTACGCCTGTGCGTCGCCTGCCAGGAAACACACGATCGCGAGCAAGCCGCTCACAGCGGCTACAACCGGCGGGGCAGCAAGGACAGCCAGTTGCGCTGAAGCGGGCGGTATTGACAGCGACCGGCGGGGCAGTGGTCAATGGACCTCTTTTACCACCTGCCACAGCGCGCTATCGCATGACGAAATCTTTTTGCTTCAGCCCATGCCACCTGCCAACCACTGCGAAGGTGCGCTCATGAGCGCCAGGCTCAGTCCACTGGCCGGCAAGCCGGCACCTGCATCGTTGTTGGTGGATGTGTCCCGGCTACGCGACGCCTATGTGGATCTACGGCCCGATGCGGGCGTGCCGGCGCAGCGCGTGGCATTTGGCACCTCAGGGCATCGTGGCAGTTCGTTCGAGCGCAGCTTCAACGAGTGGCATGTGCTGGCGATCACCCAGGCGATCTGCGAGTACCGTAAGGACAAGGGCATTGATGGCCCGCTATATATCGGCATCGATACCCATGCTCTGTCGCAGCCGGCGTTCGAGAGCGCGCTGGAGGTGTTGGCGGCCAACGGCGTGGAAACCATGATCGCCAAGGGTGGCGAGTACACCCCGACGCCGGCGATTTCGCACGCCATCCTCACTTACAACCGGGGCCGCAGTAGCGGGCTGGCAGATGGCATCGTGGTAACGCCGTCGCATAACCCGCCTGACGGCGGCGGCTTCAAGTACAACCCGCCCAATGGCGGCCCGGCTGATACCGATGTGACAGGCTGGATCCAGAAGCGGGCCAACGCCCTGATCGAGGGCGGACTGCGGGACGTGCGCCGCGTGCCGTTCACGCACGCACTGCGCGCGTCGACCACGCATGAGCACGACTTCATCGCAGCCTACGTGGGCGACCTTGGCCAGGTGGTGGATTTCGATGCGATCCGCGGCAGCGGCGTGCACCTGGGTGTCGATCCGCTGGGCGGCTCGGGCGTGCATTATTGGGCACCGATTGCCGAGCGCTATGGCATCGACCTGACCGTGGTGAGCGATGAGGTCGATTTCACCTTCGGTTTCATGAGCGTGGATTGGGACGGCAAGATCCGCATGGATCCTTCGTCCTCCCATGCGATGCAGCGCCTTATCGAACTGAAAACCCAGTACGACGTGGCGTTTGCTTGCGACACCGACCACGACCGGCACGGCATCGTGACGCGCAGCAGCGGCTTGCTGCTACCCAATCACTACCTGTCGGTACTGATCGATTACCTGTTCCAGCACCGCCCGCATTGGCGCGGCGATGCAGCCGTGGGAAAGACCTTGGTGAGCAGCGCGCTGATCGATCGCGTGGCACGCCGCATGGGGCGTCGGCTGTATGAGGTGCCTGTCGGTTTCAAATGGTTTGTGGATGGCTTGTTCGATGGCTCGCTCGGCTTTGGTGGCGAGGAAAGCGCAGGCGCGTCGTTTCTGCGTCGCGATGGCTCGGTGTGGAGTACCGACAAGGACGGCATTGCCGCTGCACTGATGTCTGCCGAGATCACGGCGCGCACGGGGCGTGACCCGGGTGAGTTGTATCGGCAGCTGACCGCTGAATTGGGTAGCCCGGTTTCGGAGCGCGTCGATGCGCCGGCGACGGTCGAGCAGAAGGCGCGGTTGTCGAAGTTGTCGCCGGGGCAGGTGAAGAGTACTGAGCTGGCTGGCGAGCGGATCGAGAGCGTGCTGGATCGTGCGCCAGGCAATGGTGCGTCTATTGGTGGCATCAAGGTGTCGTCGGCCAATGGGTGGTTTGCGGCGCGGCCTTCTGGCACTGAGGACATCTACAAGATCTATGCTGAGAGCTTCAAGGATGAGGCGCACTTGGAGCAGTTGTTGCGGGAGGCGCAGGCGATGGTTGATGAGGCGCTGGGGGCGGGTGGTTAAGTCGTTTTCGCTTGGGGGGCTTTGCTCGTTATCCATGGGCAGGCCGGATCTAGTGCTTTATCGCCTGCTTGTAGCGTGGCGGCCAGGTTGCCGCTTACGCAGCGGCAACCTGGCCGCCACATGACAACCGGAGCGAGCAGTGACCGGGTTCTGTTGTTAAGCCGACGCCCGACGCCATCAAACCGGCGGCGGATTCAGCTCAACAAACCCGCGCTGATGCCAATACGGATAAGCCGGCGCCACCTCACTAGCGGCATCCAGCTTGGCGACCTGTTCCGCCGTAAGGCTCCAGCCCACGGCCCCCAGGTTCTGCAGCAGCTGCTCTTCATTGCGCGCGCCGATCACCACCGTAGAAACCGTGGGGCGCTGCAGCAGCCAGTTCAGGGCGATTTGCGGCACGCTCTTGCCGGTTTCGGCAGCCACCTCGTCCAGCGCATCGATGACCCGGTAGAGATACTCGTCGCTCATCTGAGGCCCCTTGTCCGCGGTGGCATGCAGGCGGCTCTGCGCGGGCAAGGGGGTGCCGCGGCGCAGCTTACCGGTGAGTCGGCCCCAGCCGAGCGGACTCCAGACGACGGCGCCAACGCCCTGGTCGATGCCTAGTGGCATCAGCTCCCATTCGTAGTCGCGTCCGATCAGCGAGTAGTACGCCTGGTTGGCGATATAACGCGAGTAACCGTAACGGTCGGAAACAGCCAGCGACTTCATCAAATGCCAGCCGGAGAAATTGGAGACGCCGATGTAGCGGATCTTGCCGGCGCGCACCAGGTCGTCGAGCGTGGACAGGGTCTCCTCAACCGGTGTATGTGCGTCGAAGCCGTGCAGCTGAAACAGGTCGATATAGTCGGTGCCAAGACGCTTGAGGGCCGCGTCGCAGGCCTTCAGGAGATGAAAGCGCGAGGAGCCGATGTCGTTGGGGTTTTCACCGGAACGGAAGGTGGCCTTGGTGGAGATCAGTACGCGATCGCGACGTCCCTTGATAGCGCCACCCAGTACCGATTCGGCGGCGCCGTCGGAGTAGACATCGGCGCTGTCAAACATAGTGAGGCCGGCATCGAGGCAGATGTCGACCAGGCGCTTGGCCTCCGCCACATCGGTGCTGCCCCACGCACCGAAAAACTCGCCCTTGCCGCCGAACGTGCCGGTGCCAAAACTGAGCACCGGAACCTTGAATCCCGATGCACCCAATTGCCGGTATTCCATGGAAAAACCCCTCGATCATGGTGAATGCGTATGTCATGGGGATGGGCGGGGCGGTTCCAAGGTGACGTGCCGGGAAAAGGCCGCCTTTGGGGCCATGCGCGACTCTTCACGTCGCGCATGAAGTGCTTGTGCTAGCCCTGTTAGCGACATTGACTTTTGTACGCCGGAACTTGTACGAAGAACATGGCTTCCCGATGGCGGGCAGCCGGCTTCGCCTTATATCGAAAGGGTGACCGTCATGGTGGCATTGGCGACGGAGCACGTGATCGACGAGCACCACTGGAACGACAGTCTTTTCAGCTTTCGCACGACGCGCGACCAAAGTTTCCGTTTCGATAGCGGGCACTTCGTGATGATCGGCCTGGAGGTGGAGGGGCGACCGCTGTTGCGCGCCTATTCCATTGCCAGCGCGAATTACGAGGAACACCTGGAGTTCGTCAGCATCAAGGTTCCCGACGGCCCGCTGACCTCGCGACTGCAGCGGCTCAAACCGGGCGACCCCATCATTGTCAGCCGCAAGCCGACCGGCACGTTGGTGCTCAACGACCTCAGGCCGGGCAAGCATTTGTACCTGCTGGGTACCGGTACCGGCCTGGCGCCGTTCCTGAGCATCGTGCGCGACCCGGAAACTTATGAGCGGTTCGACAAGATCGTGCTGGCTCATGGGGTACGGCACGCCAGCGACCTGGTCTACGCCCAATATCTGGAAAACCGACTGCCCCGGCACGAACTGCTGGGCGAACTCGTGCGGGAGAAGCTGGTCTATTACCCCAGCGTCACGCGCGAGCCATTCCGCAACCGTGGGCGCCTGACGGACGCCATCGTCGATGGCCTGATGAGCGAGGCCGCCGGATTGCCCCCGCTCAGCCCGGAAACCGACCGGGTGATGTTGTGCGGAAGCCAGTCGATGCTAGATGACTGCAGCGCGCTGCTCGACGGGCGCGGCTTCGAGGCGTCGCCGCGCACGCGCGAGCCGGGTGATTACGTGATAGAACGCGCGTTTGTTGAAAGATAGAGGAAGGTCGAGCGCAGCACGATAGGCGGGCGAGCGACCTGGAGTGACGGCGACTGTTATAGCTTTTCGAAGGGATTGCCAGCGGAAATGCGGGATACGCATAGGTAAAGGCACCACGACTTCGATCGGATGAGGATGCCAAGGCAGGCGCGAGTGCAACGCTGAAACGACTGCAGAAGACTCCGGTGACCCCGAGGAGAGTCCGTCGTGTATGACTTGCTACGAACCATCAACTCGCCCACCGACTTGCGCAAGCTCGACCGGCCGGCGCTGCACGCCTTGGCCGGTGAGTTACGTGCTTTCATTCTAGAGAGCGTGTCCAAAACCGGCGGTCACCTGTCATCCAATCTTGGCAGCGTGGAACTGGCTATTGCCCTGCACTACGTGTTCGACACGCCCAACGATCGCCTGGTCTGGGATGTCGGTCACCAGTCGTATCCACACAAGATTCTTACCGGTCGCCGCGAAGAGATGGCGCATATTCGCCAGCTTGGCGGCATCTCCGGGTTCCCGCGCCGTAGTGAGTCGGTCTACGACACCTTCGGCACCGCCCATTCGAGTACGTCCATCTCAGCTTCGCTTGGCATGGCCCATGCGGCGCGCATCAAGGGCGAGCAGCGTCACAGCATCGCGGTGATCGGCGACGGCGCCTTGAGTGCGGGCATGGCCTTCGAGGCAATGAACAACGCGGGCATTACCGAGGACATGCCGTTGCTGGTGGTGCTCAACGACAATGACATGTCGATTTCCCCGCCTGTGGGCGCCTTGCGTCATTACTTTGGGCGGCTGATTGCGGGCCGCTTCTATCAACAGACCAGGCAGGGTGTGCACTACGCCTTGCGCACGTTGCCGCCGATCAGGCATCTGGCCCGTCGCCTCGAGTCGCAGGTAAAGGGCATGCTGGTGCCGGCGACATTGTTTGAGGAGTTTGGTTTCAACTACAGCGGCCCCATCGATGGCCACAACCTCGATGAGCTCATTCCGGCCATGCAGCGCCTGCGCCATCTGGAGGGTCCACAGTTCCTCCATGTGGTGACGCAGAAGGGGCACGGCTACAAGCTCGCCGAGGCCGACCCCATTCAGTACCACGGCCCGAGCAAGTTCGATCCCGAGGTTGGGCTGGTGGCGGTCAAGCCGACGAAGAAGAGCTACGTCCAGGTCTTTTCCGAATGGCTTTGCGATGAAGCCGAGCGCGACCCGCGGATCGTGGCGATTACACCGGCGATGCGCGAAGGTTCCGGGCTGGTGGCATTTGAGCAGCGTTATCCAGAGCGCTATTTCGATGTGGCCATTGCCGAGCAGCATGCGGTGACTTTCGCCGCCGGGCTGGCGACGCAAGGGCTGCATCCGGTGGTGGCGATTTATTCCACCTTCCTGCAGCGCGGTTACGACCAGCTAATCCACGACGTGGCCTTGCAGAACTTGCCGGTGACTTTTGCCATTGATCGCGCCGGCATTGTGGGTGCCGATGGCGCCACGCACATGGGGGCCTTCGATCTCGCCTACCTGCGCTGCGTGCCCAACATGGTGGTGATGGCGGCCTCCGACGAAAACGAATGCCGGCAGATGTTGCATACAGCAGTGGGCTACGAAGGGCCGGCTGCCGTGCGCTATCCGCGCGGCAATGGACCGGGTGTGGCTACGGTGGCGGAGATGACGGCGCTGCCGATCGGCAAGGGTGAACTGCGTCGCCAGGGCGGCGCGATGGCCGGCAGGCGGGTGGCGATCCTGGCCTTTGGCACCATGGTGGCGCCCAGCCTTGCCGCGGCGGAGTCACTGGATGCCACGGTGGCCAACATGCGCTTTATCAAGCCTTTGGATGAGGCCATGGTGCATCAGCTTGCGCGGACCCATGACGTGCTGGTGACCGTGGAAGAGGGTTGCCTGAAGGGCGGCGCCGGTTCGGCCTGCCTTGAAAGCCTGGCTGATGCAGGCCTGGGTGTGCCGGTGCTGCGATTGGGGCTGCCTGACGAATTTATCGAGCATGGCGATCCTGCCGCGTTGCTCAATCACTATGGGCTCGATGCGGACGGTATTCGCGCCTCGATCCTGCGCTTCGTCGATCGGATGAAAGGACCGGCTGTGACGTCCTACGAGGCCGTGCCGTCGACGCGCGAGGTGCGCTCGCTATGAAGGTGCTGCTGGCCCAGCCCCGAGGTTTCTGCGCCGGCGTGGTGCGCGCCATCGATATCGTCGAGCGCGCGTTGCAGCGATTCGGTGCGCCGGTGTATGTGCATCATGAAATCGTGCACAACCAACATGTGGTTGAAGATCTACGGCAGAAGGGTGCGGTGTTTGTCGATGACCTCGCTGAAGTGCCTGAAGGTGCGCATGCCATCTTCAGTGCACACGGCGTAGGTCGTACCGTGGAGGCGCTTGCGCGGCACCGCCAGCTCCAGGTGCTCGATGCCACCTGTCCGCTGGTGAGCAAGGTGCATGGGCAGGGGCGACGCTACGCCACCGACGGGCGAACGGTGCTGCTGATCGGTCATGCCGGGCATCCTGAAGTCATTGGCACCATGGATCAGATTCCGGGCGAAGTCGTGCTGGTGCAGAGCATGGCCGAGGCCGAGACGCTCGAGCTGCCGCCGGACGCGCCGTTGGCTTATATCTCGCAAACCACGCTGAGCGTGGACGACACGCATCGCATCATCGATGTGCTGAAGCAGCGATTCCACAACCTGGTTGGGCCCGACGTCGGCGATATTTGTTACGCCACACAAAACCGCCAGGGCGCCGTGCGTGAGCTCGTGGGCCAGGTCGATGTGATGCTGGTGGTGGGTTCGCCCAATAGTTCCAATTCGCGGCGGCTGCAGGAGATTGCCGCCGAAGCCGGGTTGCCCAGTTATCTACTTGCCGATGGCAGCGAACTGCGTCCGGAATGGGTGGGCGACGCGCACTGCATTGGACTGACCGCCGGCGCTTCGGCGCCCGAAGCCTCCGTCAACGACGTTATCGATGCACTGCGTGGGTTGGGCCCGGTGGAGCTGGTACCGATGGAGGGTCGTAGGGAGCGAGCGGTATTTCCACTGCCGGCCGAGCTGGAGACGGTTTGATGAGCGAGCGCGCTGCAATGCATGGTCGGCAACGCCTCGCCATCCTGGGCTCCACGGGGTCGATTGGCGGCAGCACCCTGGACGTGATTGCCCGTCATCCTGATCGCTTCGAAGTGGTGACACTTACCGCGCATCGGCGGATCGATCGATTGTTCGAGCAGTGCGTCGCCTTTCGTCCTCGCCTTGTCGTGGTCGGCGGAGCCGAGGACGCGGCTCATCTCGAGGTGCAGCTGCGTGCTGCCCAATTGCCTACCGAAGTAGCGCATGGCCCGGATGCGCTATGCGCTGCCGCCAGTGCGGGCGATTGCGACACCGTGGTGGCCGCCATTGTCGGTGCCGCCGGGCTGCCTTCGTCGCTGGCAGCCGCGCGCGCGGGCAAGAAGATTCTGCTTGCGAACAAGGAGGCCCTGGTCATGTCGGGGCGGCTGTTCATGCGCACCGTTGCCGAATGTGGCGCTACCTTGTTGCCGCTGGACAGCGAGCACAACGCGATTTTCCAATGCCTGGGCCGCCACGGTGGGGTGGAGCGACTGATCCTTACTGCGTCGGGCGGCCCGTTTCTCACGCGTGCACTGGATAGTCTCGATAACATCACGCCCGACCAGGCGTGTGCTCATCCCAACTGGGTGATGGGGCGCAAGATTTCGGTTGATTCGGCCACCATGATGAACAAGGGGCTGGAGGTGATCGAGGCGCATTGGTTGTTCGACATGCCGGCCGAGCGCATCGAGGTGGTGATCCATCCGCAGAGCGTGATTCATTCGATGGTGGCTTATGCCGACCAATCCGTGCTCGCGCAGCTGGGGCGTCCGGACATGCGTACGCCGATAGCGCATGCGTTGGCATTCCCCGAACGCATCGATTCGGGTGTGGCGCCACTCGACCTGGCGCACATGACCAACCTCAGCTTCACTGCGCCCGACCTGGCGCGGTTCCCTTGCCTGCGCTTGGCGCTCGAGGTGCTGCGCGACGGCTGCGGCGCCAGCGTGACGCTCAACGCGGCCAATGAGGTTGCCGTCGAGGCGTTTCTGCAGGAACAGATTCGCTTTACCGAGATCGCCGTGGTGGTGGAGGAGACGCTGGCGCGCTTGCCGGCGCTGGCCGAGCATCACCAGCTTGACGACATCCTGGCAGCCGACGCGCGCGCACGCGCCATGGCGCGGCAGATCATTCACGACTTGCCGGTGCGGCAGGTCGCTATCCACCAGGGAGGATCCTTGTGAGCGAAGTCTTGCAGTTGTGGCCGGGTTCGTTGGATTCGGCATCCAGCCCCTCGCCGCTCGATACATGGCTGCCAGTCATCGTCGAACGCACGGAGCGTGCGCTGGATAGATATCTGCCGGCGCCCGAGCAGCCACTGGCAACACTGCATGAGGCGATGCGCTACGCGACCCTGGGGGCCGGTAAGCGCCTGCGTGCATTGCTTTGTCACGCGGCGGGCGAACTGGTGGGCGCCGACCCCGCCGTGCTGGATGGGGCTGCCAGCGCGATCGAAATGATTCATGCCTATTCGCTCGTGCACGATGATCTGCCGGCGATGGACAACGATTTGCTACGACGCGGCCAGCCCACCGTGCACGTGCGTTACGGCGAGGCCATGGCCATCCTGGTGGGCGATGCACTGCAGGCCGAGGCTTTCCTGGTGGTTGGCGAACTGCCCGTATCGGCGACGCAGCGGGTGGCATTGCTGCAGGAGCTTGCCAGGGCCAGCAGCTCGCAGGGGCTGGTGGGTGGCCAGGCCATCGACCTGGCCAGCGTCGGCTACGTGCTGCCGCGCGAGGATTTGGAACGCATGCATCGCATGAAGACAGGTGCCTTGTTGCGCGCGGCTGTTTTCATGGGCGCGCAAAGCGGCGCGCTGCCGCTGGCGCCCGAAGTGCGATCCGCCCTGGACGACTATCAGCGGGCGGTGGGCCTGGCATTCCAGGTCGTCGACGATGTGCTCGATGTCACCGCCGACGCGGCCACATTGGGCAAGACGCCCGGCAAGGATGCGCAAGACCATAAGCCCACTTATGTGTCGCTACTCGGGCTTGATGCTTCGCGCGAACTGGCTGAGCAGTTGGGTGATCGTGCGCATATCGCGTTGCTGCCGCTGGGGCCGCAGGCGGCGCACCTGGATGCGTTGGTGGACATGATCGTGCATCGGGTTCGCTGACGGTCACGGCGTCAGGGCTCCGTGGATTGGTCGCGCGAGGTTTGGCAACGTTCACGCCTCGCGATACCAAAGCAGAATCACGCCAATCAACATGAAGCACAGCGGCCATACGGCGCCAGCAATGCGCCCGCCGCGCCCAGGCAGGCGCAACTCCAGCCAGCGCGCCCAGCCTGCCGCCACGCCGGCCAGGGCGAGCGGCGTGTGGGTCAGTTCGATCAGCATCTGATCCTTGACGTTGGAAATCTGGTGGCTATGAGTGAGCAGCATCGCGCCACCTATGGCCACCAACAGCGGAAACACCAGCGCGGCTTTCTCATTGCGCAAGCGGCCGGTTCGCACCGACCATTCAAAGGCGCCAAACAACAAGATCAGCGCTACGAAAAAGCGATGCTGCGCAACTTCCACGTCGCGCCATGCCGCCCAGAATCCCTCGTTACCCAGTGGCCACACTTCCGGGTCGGAGCGCACCAGCAGAAAAGCGGCCATGGCTATGAACAACAGCGGCCAATGTCGCGCCCATCGCATGCCGGCGCGATTGAGCAGGGCCAACAGGCCAATCAGCAGCACGAAGATGCCGGCCCAGTGGTGGTTGTACTCCGACCAGGCGATGTCCTCCGC
>OULU01000022.1_pt1 | contig 16883 bp, 16 predicted proteins | sample 1690801 | NCBI WGS metagenome assembly OULU01 (sample SAMEA3914812, study PRJEB12502) | metagenome | biome: forest; material: soil | place: Canada | collected 2011-07-07 | depth 0.1 m
GCTGGACGATATGCGCCGATGGCTTGCCCGGCTTGGCGTACTTCTGATAACGACGCAATTCATCCGCAGCCAGTTCCGTGTCGAACGCTGCCTGCAAAGTGGCGCGGCGAGCCTTCAGCAATTGAATCAGTGCGTCCGCCGATTTCGTGCGCAGCCCGGTTTCAGCAGACACCAGTGGCGTGCGCGTAAAGAACGGCGACAACGGCAGGCTCGCATCCAGTCGAACGGATGCGTCGAGATGCTCAAGAGCATCCAGCAAGCCTGCGTAAGGAAAGTGCGTCGTTGTCATGGGGAAACCTGAGGCGGGGAAGGGGAACCATACGCTGTTAGCTATCGCCAAACACCGCAGACATCAAGGCGTCATCACTTGCACGGCTATCCAGCGTGGCCGGGAACTCGCCGAATATCTCTGCCGGTTCGGCGTTGACCATGCGAAGTTCATGCGCATCGGTCGTGTCGATGATCCACGCGCCAGAGGCGGTCGGAAACATCTCGCGCGCATGGCCACCGCGAATAGCGGCCTCGCCCCTCAAACCATGCGCGAGCGTCGAATTGCCCACGCCAGACGAACCAACAATCGCCACCGCCTGTCCCGCCCCAAGCCAGGGCGCAAGTTGCGTCAGCGATGCGGCGTCCGTGGCATTCACGCTGACCACGTCCATGCCTGGCAACACGTTCCGTACCCGCGCGACATGATCATGCGCATCAGGATTGAGGTCGCAGTTCACCACCACCGGTTCAACGCCCGCCTCCATGGCCAGCGCGAGATAGCGCTTCAGCCGCATCGAATGGAAGTCGTCGATGCACGAAGCAACGATAAACAACGTGTCGATATTGGCGGCGATGGGCTGACGACGATGGCTTGCCACGCACGTGATCAACGACTGCCGCTCGATCACACGCACGACCCGGCAGGCATCGTGTTCAACCATTACCCAATCGCCCATCGCGACATCGGTGTCCACGAGGTGATGCGGCCATTGCAGCGAGCCACGTCCACGCGACGAAAGCACCGATAGCCCACTGCGATGCACCGCGATCACTCGCGCGGGATAGCCCGCCTCGAAATCGGCCAACGTCAGATGCTGCGCATGGTTGAACCGCCAGCCAAGCTGGTGAAGTGAAAACGACTGAAAAGACATGAGTAGCCCTGGAAACGGGGAAAACGACGGCCTCCCGCAAGGGAACCGAACGAATGGCCAGGGAACAACGCGAGAAGATGAAGCGGGCCAGCACGTGTGCTGGCGAAAGATCAGAAGCGCGTCGACCCGGCGGAGGCTGCAGCTACAACAATCATTGTTCTCTCCTCCTTATGGCTGGGTTGACGGGACGCGCAGGTTAGCGATGCGTCGATGGGCTTGCAAGTGCTGGCAGCAAGGATCTCCCTGCTGTTTTCGAGCAATCCGGTTTCCCCCGTGGTCACCGGAATCAGTGCACTCGCCATCGGGCCTTCAGGTTACGTCGCTGCCCAGCCGCAGATTGATGCCGAGCGCTGTGGCCAGCTCACGCATGGGCTCGGCATCGCGGGTCAGCGTGATCCATCCGGCGTAGCTGCCGTCGTCGGTTTCCCGCGCCCACAAGGTGTAGCCATGCGGGGCGAGGCTGTCATACGCGATGGCGAATAGCGACGCCGCATCGATATCGGCATGGAACTCGTCATCCTCCGGATCGCCCTCCCAGTCGATTGAGAGATTCCAGCGCGACACCAGCTCATCGATGGCTTGCACTAGCGCCCGCGTGTCGTCGGCGTCGACCTGGAAACCCGAGTGCCAGTCGATCACCTGGCCGATTACCCGCACCGGCTCGATCTCCTCCTCGTCCGCATCACCCACCGCTTCGCGGTAGGCCGCAAATTGCTGGAACGCCGTGTCGTCATCGCCCGGGTTGATCAGCAGCAGCAACTGCCAGACATGTGCATCGAGCGAATCGTCGTCCTCGTCGTGCTCGTCGAAGTGGCGCTCAGTGTCGAAATCGTCGTCGGAAGAGCTCATGGGTGCGTACCGCCAAAGTGGGGGCTCATGATCGCGCCCGCGGGGCCGCTTGGCAAAGCGCGGCGTGACTGTGCGGCACGCCAACCGTCCGGCTGGCGCCGCTGCTTTCCCACCGCCTGCCGATCAGTCCGCCTTGAAAGCGGCCGACTCCTGCGCCGGCACATACACCGGCGGCGCGTACCCCACCGGCTTGCTGCCTACGCTTGCACCACCATGCAGGCGTGTTTGCTGCACGTCGCTGAAGAACCAATAAGGGAATGGCGCATCGAGCGCGCTTACGGCATCGAGGCGGCGGCGCAGTTCCGCGGGCAGCTCAAACGACAGGGCAGCCAAGTTGTCTTCCAACTGCGCAAGCTTGGTCGCGCCGACAATGACCGAGCCTATCGCTGGCTGCGTCGCCACCCAGTTCAGCGCAACCTGCGCCATCGGCCGACCCAGCTCGGTCGCTACGGCCTCCAGCTCGGCGACGATCGCCCAGTTACGCTCGGTGAAACGATCGAAGCCCGGCAAACCCGACACCTTGTCCAAACGCCCGTCGCCCGCCCCGCCAGCCTGGCAGGGCTTGTACTTGCCTGACAGCAAGCCCATGCCCAGCGGACTCCACGCGGTGATGCCCATGCCCAGTTCGATGGCCAGATCGGTGAACTCGTGCTCCAGATGGCGCTCGATCAGCGAGTACTCCAACTGCAGGTTCACCAACGGTGCCAGCGCGTGGGCCTGTGCATGGGTCTGCGCCCGCGAGGCGTACCACGCAGGCACATCGGACAGACCCGCGTAACGGATCTTGCCAGCGCGCACCAGGTCATCCAGCGTGCGCACCACTTCCTCCGCGGGGGTGATCCGATCCCAGGTATGCAATAGGTAGAGGTCGATGTAATCGGTGCGCAGGCGACGCAGCGAGCCTTCCACTGCACGAAGGATGTTTTTGCGCCCATTGCCACCCGCATTCGGGTTGCCGGACTGCGCGTTGTAGCTGAACTTGGTGGACAGCACCATGCGGTCGCGCGCACCGCTTTCGGCTACGAAGCGGCCAAGCAGTTCTTCGCTGGCGCCGTCGGTGTAGAGGTCGGCCGTGTCGATAAAATTGCCGCCCTCCGCCAGGTAGCGATCGAACATGGCGCGAGCGGTGTCCTCGGCGGCGCCCCAACCCCAGTTGTCGCCGAAGGTCATGGTGCCGAGGGCCAGACGGCTGACACGCAGGCCCGAGCGGCCCAGGGTGTAATACGAATCGAGCGACATGGTGGACTCCAGTACGGGTTGGGGTACGTGGGCAGTCTGCCGCTTGCCATTGCGCGGAAAAATCCGGATCTTGTGCAAGCACTATTAAGCCGGACTAACAAATGCGTCTGGACGATACCCCCGCGCTACGCGCTTTCCAGCTGATCGCCCGCTACGGCAGCTTTACCCGTGCCGCGGCCGAACTGGAGGTCTCTGCTTCTGCGCTAAGCCAAAGCCTGCGCCAACTGGAGCAGCAGCTTGGCGTGCGGCTATTGCATCGGACCACGCGCAAGGTGGGCCTTACCGAAGCCGGCCACGCCTTCCTGGCGCGCATTGCGCCAGCGCTCGGCGAGATCGATGCGGCCGTCGAGGCGTTGCGCGACCAAGGCGAGCGCCCCACGGGCACCCTGCGCGTGACCGTCCCGCAAATGGTGCTGGATCAATTGATCGCCCCCTCCCTGGCCGGCTTCATGCGCCAATGGCCAGGCCTGAAGGTCGACATCCAGGTCGAGAACCGCCTGACCGATCTCGTCAGCGACGGCTTCGATGCCGGCATCCGCCTCGGTGAGCGTTTGGCGCGCGACGTGGTGGCCGTACCGCTGGGTGGCGCTCAGCGCGCCGTGGTCGTGGGCTCACCCACCTACTTCACGCAACATGGGCGGCCGCAACATCCACGCGAGCTTTCCGCCCATGAAGGTGTGCGATATCGCTTCGACAGCAGCAGCGCCATCTATCGCTGGGAGTTTGCGCACCCGGACGGCGAGTTGCGCGGGCAATGGTTCGACATTGACGTGGACGGCCCACTCACCACCAACGATCCCAACATCGCCATCCGCGCCGCCATCGATGGCCTTGCCTTGACCCACACCATGGAAATGACCGTACGCGCGGCTTTGGCGAACGGCCAGCTGCAATCGGTACTGGACGATTGGCTGCCCGCTTTCGACGGCTTCTATCTCTACTACCCCACGCGCCAGCAGGTGCCACCCAAGCTGCGTGTCTTCATCGATCATCTGCGCGCACATATCGCGGGCACAGGGTGAGCTCGTAAGGAAAGCAGCGACGTCGCATCAAACGAAAGCGTCACTGCTTCCCATCATCCGAGCCGCTCAGGGAACTGCGTGCGTAGCCGCCTGCTCGATCAACGCCGCCACCTGATCAGGATGCGACTCGTACACCGAGTGGCTGGCGCCCTGCACTTCAATCGTCTGGCTATGCGCACGCTTGGCGTACATCCGCTCCAGATCGGGGTTGATGATGCGGTCGGCAGTGGCCACGGCATACCAGCTCGGCTTGGTCTTCCACGCCGGCACGCCAGCAGGAGAATTGAACACGGAAGCGGCGGTCAGCTCTTGCGAATCTGCTTCGAACTGCGCCTGCTTTAACGGCAAATCAGCGGCGAAGTCGGCCGGGTAATGCGCCGGGTCCAGGTACAGAAAGCCATCAGCGGTTTTCTTGATATCAGTAGTTTGACTGGTGGCGCTGGGAAAGCGCTTGCCGTTGGCCACTTCAGTTTCGCCCTGGTCGAGCGCGTGCGCGGCGATATAGACCAGGCCCACCACCTTGGCGTCGTTGCCCACGTCCGTGATGATCGCGCCACCGTAGCTGTGGCCCACCAGAATGGTCGGGCCGTCCTGCGCATCGACGATGCGTTTCACCGCCGTCACATCATCGGTAAACGAGGTCAGCGGATGTTCCGCCACGGAAACGTGGTAACCGTCCTTGACCAGGATGTCATACACGGGCTTCCAACCCGAGCCATTGACCCATGCGCCATGCACCAGCACGATGTTGTGTACAGGCGTGGCGGCCATGACCGGGCTGCCGAGGGAGGCTGCGCCAAGCAGGAGTGCCGTGGCCAGGAGCGTGCGCTTGCCGAACTTGCCTTTCATGATGTCTTTCCTTGCAGAAGGGGATGGGGAGGCATACCGACCAGCGAGGCGTTGGTGTCTACGGCGATATGACAGGGTTGATCGGCCGAATCCGTCAAAGCAACACTGGGCAAAGCAACCATTCCAAATGGACAAGGACGGCGAAGATCGAGAGTCTCGCTTTCCCATCCTGGTGAGCAAAGCCTACTCCCGCCGAAGAGGCGGATTTATGAAGTTTCCAGCGCCCATTCAGAGGGTTTTACGATGCGGCCTTTACCCACCGAGCTTCTTCGTAGTTTCGTTATCGTGGCCCATACCGGAAGCTTCACCATCGCGTCCGAACACATCAGCCTGTCACAGTCGACGGTTAGCCAACACATACGCCGACTGGAAGACCTGGTAGGCCTGCCACTGTTCGAGCGCGACACGCGCAACGTGCGCTTGTCTTTGCAGGGCGAAACCCTGCACCGCTACGCCACGCGTATTTTGGAGTTGATGGACGAGGCCATGACCAGCGTGTGTGGGCCGCCGCTCAACGGTACCGTCCGCCTGGGCCTTCCCGAAGACTTCGCCTCGTCAAGACTAGCCGCCGCGCTGGCCAGCTTTGTCCGGCGCAACCCCGACGTGGAATTGGTGATCAACACGGGCCTCAGCGGGGACCTGTTCCGCGGCCTGGACGAGAACAAATACGACCTGGTCTTTGCCAAGCGACTCGCCGGCAGCCGACGCGGCACCTTGGTGCATAGCGAGCCGCTCTATTGGTGCACCAGCGCCACCTCGCCGCTACGCGATGGCGAAGCCGTGTTGCCACTGGCCGTACACCCCGAGCCCAGCATCACCCGCACCCGCATTTTCGACGCATTGAAAGCGGCAAATCGCTCCTATCGCGTAGCGGTCGTGAGCAGCAGCGTGATGGTGATCCAGGCCGCGGTCAGCGCCGGCCTAGGCGTGAGCGCCTTTACCGGCTACGCGATTCCTGAAGGCCTTGTTCGCCTAGACGGAAACCTGCCTGACCTTGGCATCATGGAATACGTGATCGATCGTCCGTCGTCCGTATCACAGGCTGCGCAGGCGCTGGAGCTGGTGTTGGTGGACGCGGCGAAGGAGCTTTAGCTCCGCGCCACAGCGAAACTGAAGCCCTTTTCAGCCGACAGGCTTACATCTGCTCCACAGGCAACACACGGCGTCGTGACCGTTCGCGCAGCGAACAGTCGCGCAAGGTATCGGCCAAGGCTTCCAGATCCGCGATGCCGTACAGATAAACCGAGGCCATGCCCGCATCGGACGAATGCAGATGCACCGTGGCATAGCCGAGCATGCGCTGGCCCACTGGCTTGTGCAGGTCGATGTGATCCACCCGGAACAACTCCAGGTTGTCCTGCATTTTCGAGAACAGGCCGCGCTCGATGCGCACGCGCTGCGTGGTGATGATGAAGCGCGTGGACTGGCTGCGAATCCAGTAGACCAGCAACGCAATACCAAGGGTCAGCACGATGGCAACGTACTGCCCGGCCGAATACACCACCGCTGGATGCCCCTCGAAAAGCGTCTTCTCCACCGTAGCCTCGCGCGCGGCCACGTAAGCATCGATATCGGTGCCGCAGAACCGGCACTTGTGTGCCGTGGCCATGATCATCTCGCCACAGGCCGGGCACGGCTTTCGCTGCTCTTCCATCCATTACCCCCTCTCATTGATCCCGCCGGGATTATGCGGCCTGCGCGTGCACGACGTGTGGGGAAAAGCTAATCCAGAGGAGGCTTAGAAGCCTCCCATGTTCAAAACGCGCGCCGGGCACGCCTTCAGGCTTTATTTTGCGCTCGCGTGCATCCGTTTGCCCCTCGCCTCCGTATCTAACTGTGCTTCCAGCCGGAAGTCGCCTATTACGGAGATCATCATGAAGAGCAATCAACGCGTACGTTCGGTGCTACTGGGCACGTTTATGGTGCTGGGCACCAGCGCGCTTCCGCCCTTGGCCATGGCCGGCAACATGGATACGCCAGCGTCCGTGATGGTTGGCGGTGCCGCGATGTATCCCAGCAAGAACATCATCCAGAACGCTGTCAATTCGAAGGACCACACCACCCTGGTTGCTGCGGTCAAGGCAGGTGGCCTGGTGGATACGTTGTCCGGCCCCGGCCCCTTCACGGTCTTTGCGCCCACCAACGAAGCCTTTGCAGCTCTCCCCGCGGGTACCGTCGATACCCTTCTCAAACCCGAAAACAAGGCCACCCTGGACAAAGTCCTTACCTATCACGTGGTGTCGGGGCGACTCACCGCGAATGACCTGGCAGCGAAGGTGGCGGCTGGCGGCGGCAAGGCCGAGCTCACTACGGTAGAAGGCGAGCCGCTTACCGTGAGCAAGGACGGGGGCAGCTGGGCAATCACCGACTCCAAGGGCAACACCGCCCACGTCACCATTGGCGATGTCATGCAGTCCAACGGCGTGATTCATGTGGTCGACAAGGTCTTGATGCCCTGATTGCCTCGATGTTGTGGACACATGCCAACCTCGCCGCCCCCTTTCGAGTGGGCGGCGTCGTTGCATCGACAGGAGAGGCCTTGTGAGCCAGGGAACCGCAAGCAGTGAACCTGGACCGTTGCACCAAGTTGCCAGGGCGTACCGAAAGGATCCATGCTGCTACACGCTGCCTGCTTCTCCGCCTTCCACCACTGCAGGAGACCAGCCGCTCCGCGGCGCACCCATGAACCCTGTCGCTGATGATCGAGACGAGCTGTCGCGGACCCTGATACGGGTTGCCGCCGGTGATCAGCAGGCTTTTTCCGAACTCTATCAGCGCACATCGGCCAAGCTGTTTGGCGTATGCCTGCGCATGTTGGTCGATCGCGGCGAGGCAGAGGAAGTACTCCAGGAAATCTATACAACCGTGTGGCGCCGCGCCGAAAGCTTCAACGCAAAGCGTGCGAGCGCCATTACCTGGTTGATTGCCCTGGCGCGCAACAAGGCGATCGATCGCTTGCGCCAGCGGCACGAGAACATGCCGACCCACGACATCGATCTTGAGCATCTCGTCGACCAAGAACCCGGGCCCGCAACCCAAGCCGAAGCGAGCCAGGAATATCAACGCCTCCAACATTGCCTGGAGGCGCTGGAACCCAACCAGCAGCAATCGGTGCGCGCAGCCTTTTTCTCGGGATCGACGTATAACGAACTGGCTGCGCGCTGCAACGTGCCACTAGGAACGATGAAGAGCTGGATTCGCCGCGGCTTGCTGCAACTTCGCACGTGCCTGGAAGCATGAACACGCCACTCAACCACGACAGCTCCCAGCTTCGATACGCCGAGTACGTGCTGGGCGTGCTGGATGCGGATGAGCGCGCAGAGGTGGCACACGAAATGCGCGACAGCGACGAAGCCACTACCGCCGTCATGCTGTGGCAGCGAAGACTGCAACCATGGAGCGACGAGGTGCCGCCCGTCACGCCGCCCGCTTACGTGTGGACCCGCATCCAGGGAGCACTTAACCTCGATACTCCTACTCGCGAACGCACTGCCGCGACACGCCCTGGCCTGTGGGAAAACCTGCGCTTCTGGCATTGGCTCGGCTTGGGCGCCAGCACGCTGGCCGCAGCATGTCTGGTGCTGCTATTGGCCACCTCAGTCCAGCGCAGCGTGCCCCACGCGCCCGCCATTCCCTTCATGGCCTCCGCCATCACGCAAAGCGATGGCCACGTGGGCTGGACCGCCACGATGGATATCCAGCAGGCACGCATCATCGTGGTACCGGTGGCGCCAGCCTCGTTCGGCCAAGGCAAGGCGCCGCAGCTATGGCTGGTGCCCGCAGGGCAAAAGCCGATTTCAGTCGGCATGATCGCCGCCAACGCACCCACTACGCTGAAGCTGGATAGCACGTTGCTCGCACAACTTGGGCCTACCGCGGCGCTTGCCGTATCGGTAGAACCCATCGGCGGATCACCCACCGGCCAGCCGACAGGGCCGGTGATCGCCAAGGGCGCCATTGGCGCTGCGCCCGATAGCGGGCAGGCGCGAACGGTCAGCCTGCAGCCGCCACATTTTCCGGCTCAAAACGCGACCTGAGCCGCCGCGCAAGACGCGAGAAATTTCAGCCCGAGGGACGCCACCTTAAAAAGGAACAGAGGTAGTCATTTCCCTTAACTACCCCCATTCCTTTTCTCCATCGATAACAGTCCACGGCGCGAAGCAAGCCAAGCGCTTGGCGAGTATCTACTGAATATCATCGCGTGCTGCGCGCCGAGCTATTGCTGAAACAAAGCGAAGGCGTGCAGGTTGCAGCTTCATTCCGAAGGCGAGGCGCAGCGCTGCAAACCTGCGTACACATCCCTCGTAAAGGACAAAGCATGCGCCCATGCTGAGGACCAGGATGACGAAGTACTTTGTCCACGGCGCCCATGCGCACTGGATGACGTAGTACCCGATCATGACGATGATCGTCTGATGCAGGATGTAAAAGGGATAACTGGCCTCTCTCGCCCAGATAAGCAACGGATTGGCGAAGGAGAGATAGCGGTAGCCGTAACCCAGGAACACCATGACCCAAAGCCAGGTAAAGATGTTGGCGCCGATTCCATCGGCTATCGAATCGTGGCGGATCACGCCTGTGTTGAACAGCGAGATCAGCAGAGCGAACATCGCAATTCCCATGATCAGCGACCATCTGCGAAATTCAGACAGCCATTTCCAGAGCCCCGGTATGGAAGCCATGAAGTACCCATAGGCTGTCAGAAGCAAGTAGTGATTGAAGATGTACCAATCGCCGACGAGGCTATGGGTCTCAGGGAACAGCGGCTTCAGAAAAGCTTCGTTGATACCGAGGGGAAGCCCCAACAGGCACAGCCAAAGGCCCGGTGCGATGTGCGGCGTGAGTCGCTTCCACCAGAGCATGGCGGGAAGTAGCAGCAAAATGTACAGGTAGAGATAAAGGATGAACCACAGGTGGTTCCAGCCGAAATCACCGACCGGGTAGAGGTGAAATTGCAACACTCGCGTTGCATAGAAACTCAAATAGTCTCCGCTCCATTGGCCATGGAGTAGCCGTTCGAAGTAGATCTGCGGCGGCACGACCAGGAACATGCCGATGATCAGCGGCAATAGCAGTTTTTGTGTCCTTTCCTGCACGAAGCGGCCCGTGCTGCGTCGCTGCAGCGCAAACCACATGCCGGCGCCGGCAATCACGAACAGCAACGGCATGCGCAATCGGTGGGCGATATCCATCGGCCACTCCAGCGAGGGGATGGTCTGACTGTTGACGATATGCCAACCCCAACCAACGAAGATCATTCCCGTATGAAAAAAGAACAGCACGAAGATGGCGATAACACGCAACCAGTCCAGAAACTCATAGCGCTCGTGCAATTCGTCGGTAGCAAGCATGGCTCACGTCTCCTATCTCGGCGATAAGTAGGAGCCTGGTCCATCGCCCGCCGGCCCGCGGCAGATTTGGGGTAGACGGAGACGTTCGCGTGGTGAGGCGGACCTTACCGACCCATGCGGGCAAACAACGCCTCGCGATACCGCCTGCTGAGCCGGAGAATGCGGCCATTGCGCAGCTGGATTTCGTAGTCGCCCTTGAAGAGCGGCGAGAGCGAACCGATAGAGCCGAGGTTCACCGCGGTCGACCGATGGATCCGTACGAAGCGCTGCTCACCCAGCTGGGACAACAGATCCTGCAGTGTCCTTCTTAGTAGATAGTTGCGCGTGGCAGTGTGCACATGCACGTAGTTGTCGTCGGCTTCGAGCCATTCGACGGATGCTGCATCGATCAGCTGTAGCCGTTCGCCATCCGGCACGAGCAAACGCTCACAACACGGCGCCCGTGCCCGCCCGATCGCCACCGCTGTGGCGCCCGACTCATGAGAGTGCAGCCGTTCCCTAACGCGCTGCACGGTGCGCGCGAACCGATCCCGGTCGTAAGGCTTGAGCAGGTAGTCGACCGCGTTGAGATCGAACGCATTCACTGCATGCTCGTCGAATGCGGTCACGAACACGATCAGCGGCGCGCAGGATGGTTCGAGCTGCGCCGCTACCTGGAGCCCCGACAACGTCGGCATCTGCACATCGAGAAAGGCCACGTCCGGGCGGAACTGTTCGATGCACTGCGCCGCAGACAATCCGTCCTCGGCCGACCCGACCACCGTCATGTCCGACTGCTCCGCCAGCCAGCGTTCGAGCTTCTCGCGAGCCGGTGCCTCATCGTCGGCGATCATGGCGCGGATCATTGAATGGTGCCCGTCAGCGGTATGAGAACGCGGGCGGCAACCCCATCGCCCTCGTTGCGCACCCGCAGTGATGCCGCGTCGCCGTAGAGGATGCTCAGCCGCTCCCGGCAGTTGCGAAAGCCCACCCCATCGCCATGCTCTGGCTCCAGCATGGAACCGGAGTTGCTTACGACGATTTCCAGCGAACCACCTTCGCGTCGGGTGCTGATAGTGATGCGGACGGGCATCACCGTGCGTTCGACGCCGTGCTTGAACACATTCTCCAGCAGGGGTTGCAGCAATAGCGCCGGAACGCGGATGTCGAGCAGCGTTCGATCGGTCTGCCAGCTCAGCGTCACGCGATCCCGAAATCGCTCGCGCATGATGTCCGCATATAGCTCAAGCGTGCGAAGTTCTTCGGCGAGCGGCGTCATCTCATTTTCGATGGAGCGAAGACTGATACGCAGTAGGTCTCCAAGCGCCGCAATCAAACGGTCGGCTCGCGCCACATCGGTATGCATCAGGGCCGAGACGGTATTGAGTGCGTTGAACAAGAAATGCGGGCGCAGCTGGCCCTGAAGTTGTGCAAGCTGCGCCTCGGCCAGCGCTTTCTGCGTTTGCAACAAACGCTGCCGCTGGAGCTGCCACTGCCCGTAGGAATCGATGCCAAACAAGATCCCAAGCCACAGGCCCGTAAAAATCGCCAGCTTGAAACTCTCGTACACAACGACGAAGCCCCAGCTTGAGTGCTCGTAGGTACGGCCCACGGCGGCGTAGACGCCATGTCGTATCGCGTACACCGCTGTAATCCAAGTAAGGATCACCAGTGGCAACCATCGCAGGTAGCTACCGAACCAGATCAAGGGCCTGTCCAGATACGGCGCATAGCGCCCACGAACCCGGACGGCAAGCAACAACCATCCTGTTGCAACCAATGCCGAGCTTCCCTCCCACAGCACTGGCTCCCACCACCGCGTGAGCGGATTACGGAGCGCGTCCTGGAGGGAAACGCTGATCATGAGCAGCCAGAATACCGCCCATAACGCAGCCAACGTTTTCGGAGGAGGCATCGCGCCGTAGTCGGTAGGGACGTCTGCCGGAGCTCGACGAGATAGCGCGTTCATCAAGATCGAGTGTAGCCGCGCCCACGGCGACGGGCGCTGCCTATGTGGCAAGCGGGACCAGTGTGGGGCGAAGCGGTCGCAGGCGGGGCATTGAAGGTCGCTTTGTCGGCAGCAGGAGGTCGCGGACCTGACTGGCAGGCTAAAAAAGCAAACTCCACTGTCTCAATAGACCGTGCGAATTCATCGACATGAGCCGTAAAAAGCAACTTTGCGGCTCACACCCTCGGTTTACGGCTCCCAAGATGAGTCGCAAATAGATACAATGCGGCTCACACCCTATTGAGGCCCTCCCGCTATGCCCTGGATCTGGGAAAACCCCGCCTGGCCAGCTTTCCGGTACGACGAAGCCGCCCTCCGGCCCGTACTGCGCGACTGCGTGGCGGCCAGCGGCCGGCTGGGCGGCATGACGGCGGCCATCAGTGCGGACCAGCAGGCCAGGGACGCCCTGGACGCCCAGCTCCAGAACATCATCACTTCCAGCGCCATCGAGGGAGAGCGGCTCAACGAAGATGCTGTCCGATCGTCGCTGGCCAAGCGCCTTGGCGTTGCGGCGCCCGAGCGACGCCCGACCGCGCGCGCCGAAGGCCTGGCCGGTCTGCAGGTCGACGCCACCGAGCACTACAACGCGCCGATGACCATGGATCGCCTGTTTCAGTGGCATCGACTCCTGTTCCCGGATGATCCACACGCCGTGCTGCCCCAACACGTACGCCCGGGTGAGCTGCGTGGCGACGAACCCATGCAGGTGGTATCGGGTCCGATCGGACGCCAGCGCGTCCACTTCGAGGCCCCACCACGCGATCGCGTCGACGCCGAGCTCACGTCCTTTCTCGACTGGTTTGCCCAGAGCCGAGGGAGCCGCGACCTCGACCCCTTCGTACGTGCCGGCATCACGCACCTTTGGTTCGTGACCATCCATCCGTTCGAGGACGGCAACGGTCGCCTGACCCGCGCACTCACTGACCTTGCGCTGGCCCAGGCCGAACATCAGGCCGTGCGCTTCCACGCCATGTCGGCGAGCATCCTCGCCGATCGCGAGGGTTACTACCGCATGCTCGAAGCGACCCAGCGAGCCGATATGGACGTCACCCGTTGGCTGCAGTGGTTCCTCACCACGCTGCTAGCCAGTTACCAGGCGGCATTCGCGCGCATCGACCGGGTGCTGCACAAGGCGCGCTTCTGGCACACGTTCAAGCATCAGGACTTCAACGAGCAGCAGTTGAAGGTGCTCAACAAGATGCTCGACTCCGACGGCCAGGACTTCCCCCACGTGATTGGCGTCCGTCAGTACATGGGTGCCTCAGGCGCCTCCAAGCCCACCGCCACGCGCCATCTCGCCGACCTGGTGGAAAAGGGCGCGCTCATCAAGTTGCCTGGCGTTGGCAAGGCCACTCGCTACCAACTCGGTGACATGTCGCCCCCTGAAAGCCAGCCCGAGTAACGCCAAACGCACAGCAACGACCCGTTGCGCGCACCGTACTTTTTCGTTGTAGCCCCATACCGAGAGCCCAGTGCAACGCCCCGTTCGCGGCCAGAAACGGGCGATTCCAGGCGTTAAGCCAGGGCCGCTGGTTGCACGCAACCCGTCTTACGATGGTCACGCCCGCCCGAAAATGCGAAAATTCGCAGTTAATGGCCGCCCTCGCTGCGCCAACCACCCCCAGAGATACCGTGAAGACCCCCCAAGCCTTGCAGGCGCTGATCGATGACGGCGTCATTGATGAAGTACTGCGGCCACTTAAAAGCGGCAAGGAAGCGGCGGTTTACGTTGTCCGCAGCGGCCACGACGTACGCTGCGCAAAGGTCTACAAGGACATGGCACAGCGCAGCTTCCAGCAGCGCGTGCAGTATCAGGAAGGTCGCAAGGTACGGGGCAGTCGCGAGGCCCGTGCGATCGGCAAGGCCAGCAAGTACGGCCGCAAGCAGCAGGAAGTAGCCTGGAAGAACACTGAGGTCGATGCGCTCTATCAATTGCGCGCCGCTGGCATGCGTGTGCCTGAGCCGCATGGCTACTTCCACGGTGTACTCGTGATGGAGCTGGTCACCGACGCGGAAGGCTTTTCCGCGCCACGCCTGGGTGAGATCGAAATCACTGCCGAGCAGGCGCGTGAATATCACCGTGTGCTGGTGCGGCAAGTAGTGCTGATGCTGTGCTGTGGGCTGATTCATGGCGATCTGTCCGCCTACAACGTACTGGTCGGCCCGGACGGCCCGGTGGTAATCGACTTCCCACAAGTGGTCAGTGCCGCGGGCAACAACGCGGCGCGCACGATGCTGCTGCGTGACGTCAACAACCTCACCGCACATCTTGGACGCTGGGCACCCGAGCTGTTGGATACCTGGTACGGCGAAGAGATCTGGGCCTTGTTCCAAGCCGGCGAGCTACGACCCGATACCGAACTGACCGGCGAGTTCGAGCCAGACGAAAGCGAGGTCGATCTCGAAAGCATTCGCCAGTCCATCAATGATGCGCGCGAAGAGGCTCTGATTCGACAGCAGGGCCGCGAAGCGGCGGCGGAAGACTAGAAGCGCCGCCTCCCTGGCGACGTCGCACTGTTCGCGACCCTGCCGATGCGCAATCGGCGGATCGACATAATGCCCCCGTCCACTTGCACCAACCTCTCAAGCCGGCTGCGCGGCAAGTGGCCGCCTGGGGTCGCGCGCGCTGCGCAGTCTCCGCGCCCCCGATCTTTAGCGCGATTTAACAAGGATTAACCGCGGCTCGAAGCCTTCGTCGGCTACCGTCCCTACCATCGCAAAGACTAGGGAGAGACGCCGTGCCTAAGATGTTCCTCCATGCGCCAAAGGGCGCGTTCACGGCCGATGCCCGCGCCAGTGTCGCCGCTGAGTTGACCGATCTCGGCATGGCCTGCGAACGCCTCATCGACACGCCGCAAATCCGCGCTGGTATTTGGGTCTACTTTGTCGAACACGCGCCCGACACGGTGTTCCGTGCCGGAAAGCAGGCTGCCGAGCCGATTATGAGTCTCAAGGTCTACGCCCTTAAGGGTGGCTTTAACGCAGAGACCAAGACGCGCATGGTCACCGAGGCGACGGCAATCCTCGGCAAATATTCGAAGACCGACAGCGGCCAGGTGCCAGCCTATGTCGTCATCCTCGAAGTCCCCGAAGAGAACTGGGGCATGTACGGCAAACAGGTCCATTTGGCGGCCATGCAGATCAAGACATGATCTGAGACGGGTCCGTCTCCATATACACCTGGGGCGGAAGCGGACAGCTGGGCGTGCTTCCGCCTCAGTGTTTTCTGAGCAGACTAATGCCCAGCAACACAAACCCGACCACCATCATTACGACGTACAGAATCGAGCGTGCTTGAGCGAGTCGACGCAGGTTCTTGGTTTGCAGCGGAAACACGCCCCCCCCTTTTGTCACTCGATGACGATCCGTAATGTAAACGACGTTCAACAGTATCTAATGCACGCCCAACGGGGGCGCCGTGTTCAGCGTAGTTCTGGCTGATATCGACATGATCCGCCAAGCAACCAAACATCGAAGCTAGTTTGTTGGCCGATGAAGAGGCGCCTAACGTTTCGGTGAACAAAAGAACCGCCCACTTCCACACAACGGCATTGCGGCAGCCATAGCGAAATTGCATCCGGGCGCCGCGTGCACGGCGGCGCCGGTTACTGGACCGTCGTTGCAAAGCGAATGGTGGGGAGGCGAGCCATTTGAATGGCCTCTCCCCAACATGCGCTTACCCGGCTTAGAAAGCGTATTTCAGGCCCAGCGTCGCAGTACGCGCCGTGGTGCCTTTGCCGGCGATCTGGCCATCAAAGTTCACCCACCACGACCAGTTCTTGCCGACCTTCTGCGTCACGCTCATGCCTACCCAGCCGCTGTTCTGCACAGGGTTAATGCCCTGAACCGAGAAGGTTGCGGTCGGAGCACCAGCGAACGCAGCGTTGAAGCTGAGGTCCGTGCCGGTAAAGACGTGCTGCCAAAGGGCATAGCCGCTCAGGTAGAACACGCTATTGTCCACGTTCCACGAGTAGGCCACGCGACCACCGAACTGACCCAGCGTCTCGTTGAAGCTCTGGCTCTTGGCCGTCAGGCCCAGACCGCCAGCGCCCTGTTCGGTGAAGCCATCACGGTCGAGGTGGTTGTAGCCGACCGAGGCGAACGGGGTGACAGTCCAGGCGTTGGACTTGAACTTGTATCCCAGCTCCGCATAAGCCGACGTCACCTGGTCGTCGCGCATCGTGCCGATGTACTGCGTTTCGCCACCGAGGATCGCCGAGCGATTCACCGTCGAGCTGACCCAGTCCTGACCTATTCGGCCAGCAAGGTACGTGTTGTCCAGATCAGCGAGGCCATAGATGGAGATGCCCGTGGAACGCGAGGTGCTGCGACCAGCATCGCCCGAGTAATCGGACGTGAGGCGATCCCAGCTCAAAGCAGCACCGACGACGTTGCTGCCACCGACAATGCGATCCACACCTGCCACCGCGCCGCCGCCGGTGTA
>OULU01000027.1_pt1 | contig 16710 bp, 13 predicted proteins | sample 1690801 | NCBI WGS metagenome assembly OULU01 (sample SAMEA3914812, study PRJEB12502) | metagenome | biome: forest; material: soil | place: Canada | collected 2011-07-07 | depth 0.1 m
CGCCGGCATGCCGGACGCCAAGGCGCAGGATCTGGCGAAAAACGTGGTGGACTGGCGCAGCTTTGCCATCGCGCCGCCCGGCACCGTACCCAATGCGACCTACTCGCAGGCTGGCCTCGACTACGGTCCAAGGCATGGACCGTTTGCATCCGTTGAAGAGTTGCAAATGGTGCTGGGCATGGATCCGGCGGTGTATCGAAAGGTGGCTTCGCAGGTCACGTTGTGGTCCGGCCGGCCAAGCCCCAACCCTGCCACGGCGCCGCCGTTGGCGCTGGCCGCCGTGCCTGGCATGACGCCCGAGCAAGCCCAGGCAGTGCTCGCCGCGCGACAGGCCGGCCCACCGCAGCCGGGCCTAGCGGTGCCCCAGGGAGTAACGCATAGTATTCGTTCGGAGGCTACGCTGGCCGACGGCACACGTGCGATCCTGCGCGCCACAGTGCGCCTGCAGGGACTTCGCCCCGGCGCGCCGCCGTTTGCTGTATTGCGTTGGCAGGAGGGTGACGGGGAATGAGTTCCGCAACGCAGCCACTACGGCCGCAGCTTGACCGTGCACGCCGCGCCTGGCGCGCCTCGCCGTTGCCACGCTTCCTGGGGTGGTGGAGTGGCGAACTGGCCGCGCTGTTGCCGACGCGCTGGCGCGCCATGTTCGCCGGTGGCCTGGACTGGTTCGTACTCGAGCGATCCGGTGACGACTGGCAGGTGCGCCGCGCCGGTCGCGCCGAGGTGCTGGCGCGCTGGAACAGCCAGCTCGATCCGACGGCGCAGCAGGTGGCGTTGGGCGATGCCGTGCGCGGAGTCGACGTCGAGGATCTGCGCGTGGCGCTGTGCCTTGATCCGGCCGATGTCTTGCGCCCGCGACTGAGCCTGCCGCTGGCCGCACGCGACAACCTGCAACAGATCGGTGCGTTCGAGATGGATCGGCAGACGCCGTTCCGCGTCGAGCAGGTGCGCTACGACGTGCGCGAATTGCGTACGCATGCCCCGGCAGGCCGCTTCGCCGCGGAGCTGGTGGTGGTGCCGCGCGCCACGCTCGACCCACTGTTGGCCAAGTTGGCCGCGTCGGGGTTGCAGGTGGATGCGGTCGATGTAGCTGCCGGTACCGATCGGCTTGGTGCCAACCTGTTGCCTGCCGACATGGTTCCGCGTCGCCAGCATCCGCGTCAGCGTTTCAATCTGATGCTGGCTGCGGCGGCGCTCGTACTCATCGTGCTGGCGCTGTTGCAGTTCCTGCACAACCGCGAAAGCGCGCTGGAGCAGATGCGCAGCGATGTGGAAGCCATGCGTACCGAAGCGCAGCAGGTAGGCACCTTGCGTCAACAGCTGCAGGACAACGCTGGCGCAGCGGGATTCCTGGCAGAGCGCAAGGCGCACACCGTGTCCGCCATGGCTGTGTTGCAAGATCTCAGCCAGCGCCTGCCCACCAGTGCCTGGCTGGAGCGCCTGAGCATCGACAACAGTGGCCAGGTGGGTTTCCAGGGGCAGAGCCCGCAGGCCGCGCGCCTGGTCGATGCGCTGAAGGGTTCGCCCGTCATCACCGACGCCAACTTCCAGGGCACCATCCAGGCCGATCCGTCGACTGGCAAGGAGCGCTTCTACATGGTGGCCCAGCTGCGCAAGCCCGCCGAGAGCAAGCCCAAGGCGCCGCCGCCGGCAGCCAGCGGAGGTGCGCCATGAAGCTGGACGCACTGAAGCCGCGCGAAAGCCGCATCGCGGCCATTCTGCTGTTGCTGGTGGTTATGGTCATGGGCTACTTCGTGCTGTTGCACTGGTGGTTTGTGGCGCCGCTGCAATCCATCCACGCCGAGATGGACGACTTGCGCGATACCCATGCCCGTTTCGCTGCCGCCATTGCCGAAAAGCCGCAGCTGCAAAAGCGCATTGCTGCGATGGGCGCGGGGCAGGCCGCCAGTCACGCGTTCCTGCCTGAGGATGATCCGAACGCCGCCGCTGCTGGCCTGATGCAGCGCGTGGTCGATGCCGTGGCCGCGCATCCGCAAGGTGGCGCCTGCGATGTGACGCAGAAGATGCCGGTGACCAATCCGCCGGCTGCGCCGGATGAGCCCTACCGCAAGGTGGCGGTGAGCATCAGCCTGCGCTGCGATGTGCAGCCGCTGGCCGAGACGCTGCACGATCTTGAGCAGGGCGCGCCGTATCTGTTCGTGGACGACCTGAGCATTTACCGCAACCCGGTGGCGGCGCTGCAGCAGGCGGCTGCACCGCTGGAAGTGCAATTCACCTTGTCCGGCTACGTGCGCCAGCCGCGTGCCGAAGCACAGGGAGGTGCGCCATGAACGCCGCTTCCCAGCGACGCCTGACGCCGGTGCTTGGTGGCGTGGCTGCCGTCGCGGGCCTGCTGCTGTTGCTGCTGCTTGCCGGTGTCGGTCGCGGTGTGCAATGGGGGGCACCACGTCCGGTGCCCCCATTGCCCGAGGCGCGCGCCCAGGGCTTGCCGCCGCCGGTGCCACTGGCGCAGTTCGCGGCGGTGTGGCAGCAGCCGCTGTTCAATCCCGACCGCAAGCCGAGCCTGCGCGCCGCCAGCGGTGGCGCGAGCCTGGGTGACATGCAACTGACCGGCATCATCCTCACGCCGGGCCTGCACATGGCGTTGCTGCACGACAAGGGCGGCGATCGTGAAGTGCGCGTGCGCGAGGGCGATGCCTTGCCCGATGGCAGCTGGAAGCTGGCTGAGCTCAAGCCGCGCGCCGCCGTATTCGAGTCCGCCAGTGGCCGCACCCAGCTGGATCTGCCCGCCGGTGCGCCTATCGATATGCCCAAGGCGGCAACGCCCAATGGCGTCGCGTCTTCGCCAGGGCCCGTACCCACCACCTTGCCGCCGGGTGCCATGCAGATGAGCAATCCTCCGCTACCGGCCGCACCCGCCATGGACTCGGCCGGGCCGCAGTCCGATCGCATCCGCCAATTGAAAGAAGCCATCCAGAAGCGTCGCGCCCAGCAAACGGCCGCACCCTCCGAAGGAGCACACTGATTTATGTCCACCCAGCGCACGTCGCGGATCCACCGCATCGGCACGCTCACCCTGGCAATTTGGCTGGCCGGATGTCAGACGTTGCCGCAGCCGCACGATGACGGCGCACTACAACGCGAAGCCATGGCCGGTACGGAAAAGCCGGTGCCGCCTCCGTTACCGTTGAACACCGACAACAACGCCGACCAGAACAAGGCGGTGCGCCCTGAGCTGAGCACCGGCAGCGGCCAGTTCGTACATGCCACGGGGCTGGCACAGCCACGCAGTGCGGCAACCGGCGACGGTGCCGTCACCTTCAACTTCGAAAACCAGCCGGTGCAGGCGGTGGTCAAGGCGATTCTTGGCGACCTGCTCAAGCAGAACTACACCATCGTGCCGGGCGTGCAGGGCAATGTGTCGTTCTCCACGTCCGAGCCGGTGGACAGCAGCCAGGCGATTCCGATCCTCGAAACGCTGTTGTCATGGACCAACAATGCGCTGGTGCAGCGTGACGGTCGTTACGTGGTGATGCCGGCCAAGGACGCCGTGGCTGGCAATCTGGTGCCCAGCCTCAACGCGGTGGCACCGCAGGCCGGCCTGCAGGCACGCCTGTTCCCGCTGCGCTATATCTCGGCCAACGAGATGCAGAAGTTGATCAAGCCGTTCGCGCGTGCCGATTCCGTGCTGCTGGTGGATCCCTCGCGCAATCTCATCGTGTTATCCGGTACGCCGTCGGAGTTGGACAACTACCAGCGCACCGTCCATACCTTCGATGTGGATTGGCTGCGTGGCATGTCGGTGGGTGTATTCAGCCTGCAACACGCCAACGTCGGCGAGTTGATGCCGCAGCTTGATCAGATGTTCGGTACCAAAGGCGACACGCCGTTGGCTGGCATGCTTCGCTTCATCCCGATCGAGCGCACCAATGCGCTGGTGGTGATCAGCACGCAGCCGAACTACCTGCAGGAAGTGGGCGACTGGATCACCAAGATCGATCGCGGCGGCGGCAACGAGCCCGAGCTTTTTGTCTACGACGTGCGCAACATCAAGGCGTCCGACCTGGCCCAGTACCTGGCGCAGATCTATACCAATGGCGCCAACGGCAACAATGGCGGCAAGGTGGGCCCCGGCCTCACCTCCGGCACGCTGGGCGCCAGCGACAACGCCAATGGCTCGGCCAGCGGCATGGGCAGCACCGCAGGCAGCTTCGGTAGCAGCACCACCGGTGGCCTCAACGGCGGTGTTACCGGTACGGGTGGCGGCTTCGGCACCGCCGGCGGCCTGAACAGCGGCACCGGCACCAGCACCACGGGCCTGGGTGGTACTGGCGGTGGCTTTGGCAGCACCGGCAACAACTCCAGTGGCGCCGCGTTTGGGGCAAACAATGCGGGCGCCAACAACAATGGCGCGGGGCAGCAGTACACCTCCGAAGACGGCAGCATCCGCATCAGTTCGGTCGATTCCAACAATCAATTGATGGTGCGTGCGCGGCCATCGCAGTGGCTGGAGATCGAGCAGGCGATCAAGCGGCTCGACAACGTACCGCTGCAGGTGCAGATCGAGATGCGCATCCTGGAAGTGGATCTCACCGGCGATCTCCAGTTTGGCGTGCAGTGGTATTTGCAGGGCCTGGCTAACAGCACGCCCAACGCCAATGGCATTGCAACCAGCATTTACCCTGGCGCGCACCGGCAGATCGCCCTGGGCTCCGGCGGCAATCAGTACGGCGGCGAGCCGTTCTTCTATTCGTTCCTGAGCAGCAACGGCAAGTTCCAGGTCGCTATCCGCGCACTGGAAACCAGTGGCAATACGAAGACGCTGTCGGCACCGTCGCTGGTGGTGCTCAACAACCAGGTGGCGCATATCCAGGTGGGCGACCAGATCCCGGTCAACCAGACATCGATCGTTACCGGCCTGGGCACGACCACCACGGCGGGGACGGCCAGCAGCGTGACCTATCTGCCAACGGGCGTGATCCTCGATGTGCAGCCGCGCGTGAATCCCGGTGGCCTGGTCTACCTCAACGTGCAGCAACAGGTAAGCAATACCACCGGTGCCGCCAACTCACAGGGCAACTTCACCATCCAGCAGCGTGCGGTGGGTACGCAGATCGCGGTGCAAAGTGGACAGACGGTGTTGCTGGGCGGCCTGATCCAGCAAAATGAATCGAATACCGATACCGGTATTCCCGGGCTCAATCGCATACCGGTCGTGGGTCGCCTGTTCGGCACGATGGACCACAGCCGCAGCCGTACCGAGCTGATCGTGCTGATCACCCCGCGCGTGATCACCAGCAGCGAGGAGGCCAAGCAGGTCACCGACGAGTACCAGCGCAAATTTGAATCGCTGGCGCCGCTGCGGGCCTCCAGCAACGCCACCACCACACCTGCGCATCCCTGAGCCGTTTCGCCCTCTCCCCTGCGGGGAGAGGGCTGGGGTGAGGGGCGGGTGATCGAGATGGCGCTTCTACAGAGCGCTCGCTCTGCACAGCTATCATCTGCACGATGAGCACGCCGCCGTCCTTCCCCATCACCCCGCTGTTGCCCGAGATCTGCGCCTCGCTGGCCGCCCACCCGCGCCTGGTGCTGGAAGCGCCTCCAGGTGCCGGTAAAACCACGCAAGTGCCGCTGGCCCTTCTCCGCCAAGCATGGCTCGACGGTGGCAAGGTACTGATGCTGGAACCCCGCCGCATCGCCGCGCGCGCCGCCGCGCAATTCATGTCGAAGCAGTTGGGCGAGGAAGTGGGGCAGACCGTCGGTTACCGCATCCGGTTTGAATCGAAAGTAAGCGCCGCCACGCGCGTCGAAGTGGTGACCGAGGGCATTCTCACGCGGCTGATCCAGGACGATCCCGAACTCAGCGGTATCGGCGTCATCTTGTTCGACGAATTCCACGAGCGGCATCTGGCCGGCGATCTTGGCGCCGCCCTGGCGCTGGATGTGCAAGGCACCTTGCGGCCGGAGCTTCGGCTGGTGGTGATGTCGGCCACGCTCGATGGCGAGCGCATTGCGCAATGGCTGGATGCGCCGCGCATCAGCAGTCCGGGACGCAGTTTTCCCGTGCGTGTGGAGTATCCGCCAGCGCGTGTGCAGGAAAGTGTGGAGCATCATCTGGCGCGCATCGCTCGTCAGGCGTTGCAGGAAAATGATGGCGATGTATTGGCGTTTCTGCCGGGGCGTCGTGAGATTGCGCGTGTGCAGGCCGTGCTGGAGGAAAATCTTTCCCACCTCGAAAGAGTGCGGCCGGACTCCCAGCCCGTTGCCCCGAGGCAGAGGGCGGACGTCGAGATCGTGGCCTTGCATGGCGAACTGTCGCTGGCCGAACAGCAAGCCGCCTTGAGTCCTGCCGAGCCGGGCACGCGTCGCATCGTGCTGGCCACCAATGTGGCGGAATCGAGCGTGACCTTGCCGGGTATCCGTGCGGTGGTCGATAGCGGGCTGGCACGCGAGCCGCGCTTCGATGCCAACTCCGGTTTCACTCGGCTGGAAACGGTCAACATCTCCCAGGCATCCGCCGATCAGCGTACCGGCCGCGCCGGTCGTGTCGCCGAAGGCACGGCCTATCGGCTGTGGCCGCAAAGCAAACGACTCGACGCCTCGCGCACGGCAGAGATCGCGCAGGCCGAACTGTCTGGCCTTGCACTGGAACTGGCGGCGTGGGGCATCACGGCCCACGGCGGCAACGAGCTGCCGTGGCTGGACGCACCGCCATCCGGTGCCCTGGCACAAGCGCGCGAACTGCTGACGCAACTCGGCGCGCTTGGTGCGGACGGACGCATCACCGGGCTCGGTCGCGAGATGCTCGAACTCGGCGCGACGCCGCGCCTGGGCGCCGCTGCCTTACGTGCAGCGCCCGAGCTTCGTGCGCTGGTAGCCGACCTGCTTGCGTTGATGGAAGCGCGTTCCCCGTTGCGTGGCGAGCAGGCGCGCAGCGACGACTTCCGCGCGCGCGTCCATGCACTGCATGCCTGGCGTGATCGCCGCACGGCGGGTGCACGTGGTGGTGCGGATACCGGTGCCCTCGCCGCCATCGAGCAGGCCAGCAAGGGCTGGCGTCGCCGCCTGGATGTGCGCACGGCCGCCAGCGGCGTGCCCGATAGCCATGCGGTGGGGGATCTGTTGCTGCATGCCTTTCCCGACCGCGTGGCACGCCGCGATGACAACAACCCGCTGCGCTACACACTGGCCAACGGTCGTGGTGCGCGCTTGCATGAAAATACCGCGTTACACGGCGAGCCCTGGCTGGTTGCGCTCGATCTGCGCTTCGAGGCCCGCGACAGCTTGATTCTTGCCGCTGCACCGCTCGATCTGCGCGTGCTCGAACGCGACTATCCCGCCCAGTTTCGGCGTGAGCGCGCGCTGCGCTGGAACGACGACCGCAACGCCGTCGAAGCCTTCGAGGAACATCGCTTCGCTGCCATCGTGCTCGACCGCCGCAGCGTGCCGGTGAAGCCCGAGGACGCCTTGCCAGCCTTGCTCGCCGCCGTGCGCGCGAAGGGTATCGATGCGTTGCCGTGGAGCGAACACGCCCGTCGCCTGCGTGCACGTATGCAGGCCCTGCGTGCATGGATGCCCGAGCTTGGCCTGCCTGATATGTCCGATAACGCACTACTGGACACCCTTGAGGACTGGCTGGCGCCCTACCTCAACGGCAAGCGTCGCCTGGATGCACTGAGCGCAGAAGAACTCTCGCAGGCACTCGGCACGCTGTTCGACTACGAGCAACGCCGCCAACTCGACGCCCAGGTACCCGAAAGCCTTACCGTGCCCAGCGGCATGAACCGCCGCCTTGAATATGCGCAAGGCGAGCCACCCGTGCTCGCGGTAAAGCTGCAGGAACTGTTCGGCCTGGCCGACACGCCCCGCGTTGCCAACGGCCGCATACCCGTCACCCTGCACTTGCTCTCACCGGCCGGCCGTCCGATCCAGGTGACCCAGGATCTGAAGGGGTTCTGGGAGCGCACCTATCCGGAGGTGAAGAAGGAACTCAAGGGCCGCTACCCACGCCATCCATGGCCGGACGATCCGTGGACCGCCGCACCGACGCATCGCGCCAAGCCGCGCGGTACTTGATAGCCAGCCGGCACCGCACTGGAAACCCAAACCAACGCGTGTAGACTCCCCCGGACCACCAACGTCACCAGCCATGCCGCGCATGGGTCAAGCGATCCGGCGCACGACTGACAGCAGAGCGTTCCCTCCACGCACGAGGTACCTCCATGTTGATGCGATGCGCAGTTTTCCTTGGTCTGCTTGTCCTGTCGATGCCGACGCTGGCGCTTAAAGAGCCGCCCAGCGCCGTTGGCATCACGGTCAAGGCCGACACGCCAAGGGTGACCCCGGCAGGTACCCAGTTCACGGTGCCCGCCGAATGGTCGGTTCGCACCAGTGGTCCCAAGGTCACGCTCGCCCCGCCGGAAACCGGCTCGCAGGTGGTGCTGGTTGATGTAAAGGCAGCTGACGCCGATGCCGCGGTCGCGCAGGCGTGGAAGCTCTTCGCGCCCGTCAAGACCTGGCCATTGCAGGTGGCCACCGATAGCGCGCCGCGTGACAACTGGGAGCAGATTCGCGTCTACGACTATGAAACATCCGCGAACGACAAGCGCAGCGTTTCCGCGGTTGCTTTCCGGCATGGCGGTCAATTCACCGTCTTGATCTACGACGTTGCCAATGCGGTCGGCGAGAAGCGCGCCTCGCAGTTGCGCGCCATTTCCGATCGCCTGTTGCCCAAGGGTTACAAGCGCGAGAGCTTCGCCGGCAAGAAGGCCCACCCACTCGACGCCGAGCGCATCGAGCAGCTGAAGAACTTTGTCGACAACGCGCGCAAGGCCTACGATGTGCCCGGCGTGGCTATTGGCCTGATCGACCATGGCAAGGTGGTGTTTGCTGGCGGCCTTGGCGTGAAAGAGCTTGGCAAGCCCGAACCGATCGACGCCGATACGCTGTTCATGATTGCGTCCAACACCAAGGCGCTCACCACGCTATTGCTCGCGCGACTGGTCGACCAGGGCAAGTTTGGCTGGGACACGCCAGTGATCGACGTAATGCCATCGTTCAAGCTGGGTGACGCACAGACCACGCGCGAGGTGAACATCCGTCACCTCATCTGCGCGTGCACGGGCATGCCGCGGCAGGACATGGAATGGCTGCTCAACAGCCGCGACGCCACGCCCGAAACGGTGCTGAAGGCCCTCGGCGGCATGCAGCCCACCAGCAAGTTCGGCGAGTTGTTCCAGTACTCCAACCTGATGGCGGCCGCCGCCGGCTATATCGGCGGGCACGTGCTGTATCCCAATATGGAACTGGGTGCGGCCTACGACCTGGCCATGCAGAAGCAGGTATTCGAACCGCTCGACATGAGCCTGACCACCTTCGATTACGACCGCGCACTGCTCGGCGATCACGCCACGCCACACGGCCTGGATGTGGACGGACACACCGCCGTGGCCAGCATGGGTATCAACGATTCCATTCGCGCCGCACGTCCGGCCGGTGCGGCGTGGAGCGCGGTGAGTGACATGCTGCGCTATGTGCAGATGGAGCTCGATAACGGCTTGCTGCCCGATGGCAAGCGCTACCTGTCGAAGGAGGCCCTGCTTGAGCGTCGCAAGCCCAACGTCGCCATCGGTACCACGGCGACCTACGGCATGGGCTTGATGGTCGACAAAACCTGGGGCGTGCCGGTGGTCCATCACGGCGGTGACCTGGCCGGCTTTCATTCGGACATGATGTGGCTGCCGGAGCAGGGCGTAGGCGCGGTGATTCTCACCAACGCCGATGCAGGCGTCTTTATCCGTGGACCGTTCCAGCGTCGATTGCTGGAGGTGTTGTTCGATGGCAAGCCGCTGGCGCAAGGTCAGATTGATACGGGCGTGGCACGGCTCAAGGCGCAGGTCGCCGCCGAGCGCAAACGGCTGACGGTGCCGGCCAATCCCGCTGACGTCGCCAAGCTTGCGGATAGTTATCGCAACGCTGCGCTTGGCAGTATCCAGGTGGAGCGTGCCGACAAGTCGACCGCCTTCAACTTCGGCGCGTGGAAAAGCGATGTCGCCTCCCGCAAGAACGACGACGGCTCGATCTCTTTCGTCACCATCTCGCCAGGATCGGACGGGTTCGAGTTCGTGGTTGCCGGCACCGCTGACAAGCGCAAGCTGGTGCTGCGTGATGGTCAGCACGAGTACGTCTACGACGCGGTGCAGTAGCCCGCGCACATGTCGAGGATGGAACGATGAAAGCCTGCAGTCGTTTTCTACCGGGTGTCGTGATGCTGCTAGCCGTCACGTCGGCCGAGGCCGGCAGCTTGCAGGTGCCGCAGGTGCAGACAGGGACGCCGATCACGCGTACTTATCAATGCGAAGGCGGCAAGTCGTTGCAAGTGACCTATTGGAACAGCAACAACGGCCAGAGCTTTGCGCTGGTACCGGTGGAGGGCAAGCCGCTGCTGTTCGTCGATACGCTAGCCGCGTCAGGCGTGAAATACGACGCTGGCCATTACACCTGGTGGACCAAGGGCAATCACGGCGACCTGTACGACATGACGGCTGGCCCGAACGCGCCGCCGATCATCGCCGGCTGCGCAAGCGACGCATCGAAGTAAGCGGCCGGGCAACATTTTTGCTGCACGCCGCATGGGTTCTCATCTTTTCAGGGAGCGTGATCAGTCATGGGTTTTCGATTTCTCGCAAGTTGCCTGCTGTTCGCCGCATTGCCCGCGTGGGCGGCCGAGCCGGCGGTGGCGCCGCCGGGACCGCAGGTCATCGCCGTGCTGGTGGATGGCAAGGCAACCACCACGCTTGACCACGCCGCGCTTGCGGCCATGCCACGCGCCAGCGCCACCGCGGCCACCCATGACGAAAAGCCGGCTGTGTGGCAGGGCGTTGCCCTGGAAGAGATCGTGCATCACACCGGCGTGCCGGAAGGCACGGCCATGCGCGGACGAGCCATGGCGCGCTTTGTCCGCATCACCGCCTCCGATGGTTACCAGGTGGTGTTCAGCGCAGGCGAGCTGGATCCCGCATTCGGCAACACCCAGGTCATCCTGGCCGAGCAGAAGGATGGCCAGCCGCTGACCACGGATGGTCCGTATCGCCTGGTGGTACCCGGCGACAAACGCGCTGCCCGCTGGGTACGCAATGTCGCCACGATCGAGGTGATCGACGCTTCGACACGCCCCTCCAGCTGAGCTGCTGTCGCCACTGAAGACGGGAAGACGGCTCAACATGAGCCAATACACGTGCTTCAAGCGTCCAGAGACACTCTGATGTCCAGCGCCGAGAAGAAAAGAAATATGCCAGGGAAAAACTTTCTGACAAAAGCCGCCGTGCTCGGGGTCGTTGCCGTGTTGAGTGCGTTCGCGCAGGCGTCAACGCAGACATCGCCGCGACAAAGATTTCAACTGACCATCCAGGATGGCTCGATCGCGCGTAGTGCCAGAGGCCTTTGGAACCTGCCAAGCTACGGCATGCTGTTGGACTTCAGCGGGCAGACCATTGGCATCTATCACCAGGCCGGCGCCTTCTGCTGGCGCGATCCGGAAGTGGACGGCGCAGCCTCGGTGAGCGATCTCTTTCCCTATTACGTGCGGGCGGACCAATCGTCGACCGCCGTGTTCGCTACGGCGCCCGATGGAACCCAATACACGACGGAGTCGCTCCGTGCGTTGCCCGAGGCATGCACCAAGCAGCTTGATCGCCATGCACCGAGCTATATCTTCGAGGCCGTCGTCAGTTCACTGATCGAACTCTATCCATTCAAACACGAGCATGACGTTGATTGGGCGGTGCGAGCGGAGAAATTGCGGCCTCGTGTCGCCGCGGCAAAGACCGACCATGACCTGCAGGTGCTTTTGGCCGAGCTGTTTCAAAACATTACGGACCCACATACCAGCATCAGCGGCACGCTCGATGGAAAACCCTTCAGGATCCGGACTTTTCGAGGCAAGGACTTCCAGCGACTGCAGGAAATGTTTGGCCGACAGAGCCAGTACAACAGGTTCCTGGATTGGGTGGACAAGTCTTGGATGCCGAGTGAGTACGATCAGGCCTATGCATTGCTTGAACCGGCGACGCGTCACAGAGCACTCTCTGGCACAGTGATCTGGGGTCGCCTGGGTGGCAATGTGGGATATCTATCCATCAACGCCATGACGGGATTCGCGGATGACAGCAATCTGGCCTCCGATCGGGCCCTGCTCAAGCCCGTGCTCGACCACGCCCTGCGCGATCTGAAAGACACTCGTGCGCTGGTGCTCGACGTATCGCACAACCTCGGCGGCGACGATGAAATAGCGGCCGATGTCGCAGCGCGCTTTACCGACCAGGCGCGTGAGGCCTACAGCAAGCGCGCCTATCGGGGTGGTGTCGACCAGTCGTTCGTGATGTCGCCATACGATGGTCCGCGTTACCTGAAGCCCGTTTACCTGCTTACCAGCGAGCTGACCGCCAGCGCCGCTGAAGTCTTCACGCTTCGAATGCGCAACTTGCCTATGGTTACCCAAGTTGGCGAGTCGACTCAGGGCATTTTTTCCGACTCAACGGAGAAGGGGCTTCCGAACGGTTGGACTTTCGCACTGTCGACTGAAATCTATCGGGACGCCCAGGGTAACAACTATGAAGGCATGGGTTTGCCACCGGCCGTCCCCTATGAGGTCTTGGGCACAGGCGCCATGTCCGAGGGATATCGTCGCGCGATTCTGCACGCGGCGGATCTCGCCAGGCAGCGCTGAAGCTTCGAAGACAAAGTCGTGGGCATGCGTTGCTGGAAACATTCGAGTTCCAAGCGGTACCTTTCTACGTGAAGCACGACTACAGGGTAGTCACGATGCCATCCGCCGACGAAGGAAAGCCCATGTCGAAACTATGCGTGAGAAGCTTTGCCGTCTCCTTGGATGGCTATGGCGCGGGTCCTCGCCAGGATCTGCAGAATCCGCTCGGTGTTGGCGGCCCTGAGTTGATGGAGTGGTTTTTCCACACGCGTTCATGGCAGGCCATGCATGGCCAAGACGGTGGGGAAACGGGAGTCGACGATGAGATCGCAGCGCAAGGTTTTGAAGGCATCGGTGCGTGGATCATCGGGCGCAACATGTTTGGGCCCATACGAGGGCCGTGGCCGGATGACAGCTGGAAGGGCTGGTGGGGTGATGAGCCGCCTTATCACGTGCCGGTGTTTGTGCTGACGCATCACTCGCGCGCGCCGCTCCAGATGGCCGGCGGTACCGAATTTCGCTTCGTGACCGACGGGATCGAGTCTGCCCTCGCGCAGGCCCGGGCGGCGGCGGGTGGTCGCAATGTTCGTCTTGGCGGTGGCGTGTCGACCGTTCGGCAGTTTCTGCAGGCCGGCCTGGTGGACGACTTGCATTTAGCCGTTCGGCCTGTGCTGCTTGGTGCGGGGGAGCACCTATGGAACGGCATCGATATGCGCGCGCTTGGCTACCAGTGCACCCGAAGCGTGGCCGGTGAGCGTGCCATGCATGTTTTCATCAGCAGGCATGCCTGACGCATCGAAGTTGCACGTTTCAGCCAGCATGGCGAAGGCTACGCGGACACATGCGATCGAGTGCGCTCATTCGACGCCTAAAGCGCCAGATGAAAGAACTGATTGAAGGGGCTTGGCGTGTAGCCGCCAAACGCCTTGCCTTGAGTAAATCCGCGCTTGCGATAGAGCGCGAGTGCGGCTTCGAAGGCCGGGCCACTTCCTGTTTCGAGGCTCAGTCGATGCATGCCGCGTGATGTGGCAACGGCGATGAGATGCTCGAGCATGGCCGAGGCGGCGCCCTGGCGCAAATGATCGGGATGAGTGCGCATGGACTTCAGTTCACCCGTAGCGTCGCCTAGATCCTTAAGTGCGCCGACGGCAACAAGCCGGTCTCCTTGCCATGCGGTCCAAACCGAAACCTCCGGTACCTGCAATCCGGTTAGATCGAGTGCAAACACACTGCCGGCCGGCGAATGGATGTGCATCTGTTGTAGATGGAAGGCGAGCAATGAACGGGTGGCTTCGCCCGACAAATCGTCCTCGCGAATCGTCAGCGATGTATCCGCATCCTTCTTGGTGTCGTCATGACCTGCAGCGGGCGGGTGGATCACGCGCGTATTCCCCATGGTGGATAGCTCAAGGTTTGCTGATCGCCAGGACGCATCGCATCGGCCATTCCCCGACTGCCCGGTGCTGGCACCGGCGTTCAAACGGGATACTTTCCCAGAGGTAGGAATCGCGCAAGTGGGTCCAAACCAGGTAACCCTTGCCGGCCGTCGAGCGAACAACCAGCGAAGAGGGAGGGTTCCTTCATCGCAAACGCCGCGGAGGCGGACGGGCCATGAAGTACGGGTTGATCGTCAGCTTGCTGCTCTGGGTTGCCCTGCCGGTGTACGCGGCAGGGCCAGTACCGATGGCGCCGTCGATAAGGCTCATGCTCGATGGCAAGCCGGGCGACGTATTGGACCAGAAGCTCATGGCGTCATTGCCGCGGGTTACCGTCAACGCCGCCGAGCCTGGCGAGAAACCCAGTACGTGGCAGGGCGTGGCGCTGCAGGACGTAGTGCGGCGCACGTGCGTGGCGTCCGATGCAGCGCTGTGGGGACGCGCCATGGCGAGGTTCATTCGCGTGACCGGAGCCGATGGGTACCAGGTGGTGTTTGGCGCCGCTGAACTTGATCCCGACTTTGGCAATGTACGGGCGATCCTGGCCGATACCCGGGATGGAGAAGCGCTGACGCAGGATGGCCCCTACCGCCTGATAGTCCCCGGCGACAAGCGCGCCGGCCGCTGGGTATCCCATGTCACCAGCATCGAAGTGATGGATGCGTGGGGTCCCTGAGCCCAGCACATCAAACCCCAAATGGGCGCGAAATCTCTGCGTGGCCGGCTTCTGGCTCCCTCCCCTGCTCGCAGGGGAGGGTTGGGGAGGGGTAGAGCTCTTGCCTTGGACACGGTGAGGAGCACCCCCGCCCAGCCTCCCCCTGCTTGCAGGGGGAGGAGCCAAGCGCGTCAGCTTTGCATTTGGACGCCCGTATTCAAGGCCAGGTGACCGAGAATGCCGCCCAGGCTACGCAGGTCCTGACTGTTGTGGTGAGCCACGCGATGCAGCGGCGCCGCCGAGCCGCCTCGCAGGAAGCCGAGCCACGCAGCGGGCGCTTCGGAACCGGGCAGGTCATCTTCGCGTACCACCCGCAGCAGCTGGCGTTCGACAGTGGCCAGCCGGCAGTTCTCCCATACGCCACGCCAACGGCGGCGAACCGGATGCAGCAGGTCGAGATGGGTGAGGTCGGCCAGCGGGCAGGCGCGTTGATGCAGGCGAAAGCGCGTCTTGAGCAATGGCGCGTCATAGGACTTGCCGTTATAGCTCACGAGCACGCTGTCCGGTCGCAGCCATGACGCAAAGCAATCGAGCATGGCCGATTCGGCGGCGAGGGTAGAGATCAGTAACTGGCGCTCGCGGAACTGTCCTTCGTGCCAATCCGCCACGCCGATCATGAAGGCGCGCGTGCCGGTGCCGCCGGCAAGTCCGGTGGTTTCTGTGTCGAACAACAGCAGCCGTTCGGTGGCAATCACTTCGTCAATGCGCGCGAAGCCGGCATGGAAGTTCGATGGTGCAGGTGGCCAGATGCCCGTGTTCTCGATGAGGTGCAGGCCGGGCGCGATGGTGCGTCCTGGCAGCGCAACCTGTTCCGTCGTGCGACGTGGCGCACCGGATACGCGCTGGCGCACGCCGAGCAGCTGGCTCAGGTTGCTGGCGAGTGGCTCGGAGCGTCGCACCGGCGTTGGCATCACGCCTGCCTGGCGACGCAATCCGCGCAATTTGTCCGCGAGTGCGTTCACAGGGCAACGATCAGGTCGAGCACGCGCGTGGCGAGCGCCTTCAACGGCGTCTCGCTTTGCTCGTCTGCAGCAAGCACCGGGCCCACACAGGCGGGGCAGCCGGCGCGGCAGTCGCAGCGATGAACGAGTTCGCGTGCCAGCCGCACGAGATCTTCGCGACGTTCGTACAGCGGCGCGCTGAGACCCACGCCGCCAGGGAAGGCATCGTAGAGATACAAGGTGGGAATGAAAGGACCCTGCGTCACCAGATCGGCTTCGCCAAAGCTTGAGCGTATCTGCGCGCGACCGTTGATGTCGGGCGTGGCGAACCACGCACCATCGCCGCTGCCTACCGCTTTCTGAAGGTCACGAGCCTCGGCCATCACGGCCACCGTCGCCACGATATGCAGCGCATGGGCCGCGGCGAGAAAGCCATCGAGCGCTTGCTGGCGGTGGTCGAAGGCCTGATCGAGCGCACGTTGCGGTAGCTGCCACCAGACCGCCGTGGTGTGCAGTTCCAAGTCGGGCAGGTTCACCGGCCCGTAGCCGATGTTCTCGTGCGTGTAGTAACGAATCTTCTTGTAGCCGGCCACGCGGCGCGCGACATGCACCTCGCCGTGGTGCGCGCTGCCGGAGCCGGCGGGCGAGCCGTCGAAGGCTTCAAGCACCTTGAGCTTGGTGTAGTCGATGGCGTCGGTGTAGTAGTCGACGTGGGTGCGCGTGACATATGCCTTGCGGCCGTTCCAGTCGAGCCGTTCCACTTGGTAGGGCACGGACTGGATCATATGGATGGCGCCCTCGTACAGCGTCAGCGCGGCGGCGCTGAAATCCACTTCGGCCACGATGGTTTGCCGCCCGTTGGTGCGATCCACCACCACGAAATTGCCATCGGCCACCGAGCGCAGAGACACCGCAATGGCCGGGTAGCTGTCGGCAATCCATTCCCAACGA
>OULU01000036.1_pt1 | contig 16375 bp, 16 predicted proteins | sample 1690801 | NCBI WGS metagenome assembly OULU01 (sample SAMEA3914812, study PRJEB12502) | metagenome | biome: forest; material: soil | place: Canada | collected 2011-07-07 | depth 0.1 m
CGCGTGCTGCCGTTCGCGGTGGAGGCGGTGGTGCCTGAGCGCGATGGCGTTACCGTGGTGCATGGCGAAGAAAACACCCGGGTCGACGCGGCCGTGCTCGCGCTAGGTTCGTTGCCCCCGCAGCCGTTGAGCGGCGTCAGCGAGGCAGCGCTCGATAGCGGGCGTTACGTGACCGAGCCGTGGGGCTTTCTCGCCTCGGTGAAGCCTGATGCACGACCACGCAAGGTGGTGATCATCGGCCTTGGCCTGACCGCAGTGGATGTGTTGCTGGAACTGTCGGCACAGTGGCCCCATGCCGAATTCGTCGCCGTGTCGCGGCATGGCTTGTTGCCCGAGCCGCATCTGGAAACGGCCTCTGCACCTGCCGATGACAGCGGCGAGCTGATCGAGGCCATGCGCGATGAGCCGTATATCCGCACGTGGCTTCGCCTGTTGCGCGAAGCCACCGCGCAAAGCAGCGACTGGCGCACGGTGATCGACAGCTTGCGTCCACACACCCCGGGCCTGTGGGCGTTGTTGCCCGAGGTGGAGCGCTCGCGTTTCCTGCGTCACGCCCGCTGGGCCTGGGAGCGAGTGCGTCACCGCATGCCTCCGCAGGTGATGACGGCCTTGCAGGAACTGGAACAGGCCGGTCGCCTGCAGCGCCGTCGTGGCCGCTTGCAGGCGGTAGATGTGAGCAACGACAAGTTGCTTCTGGACATCCGTCTGCCGCACGGCCAGGGCATCGACACGATGGACGCCGATCTGGTGATCCAGACAGTGGGTCTCAACACCGATGTGCGGCGTACCCAGCATCAGCTGATTCGCCAGTTGGCCACCAATGGCCACGTGACGCCTGACCCGCTGGGCCTTGGCTGCGTCGGCACGACCGATGGTCGCCTGCAGCACGGCGGCCAGACCTGGCCGAACTTCTACGCCATCGGCACTCTGCTGCGCGGCACGCTGTGGGAATCCACCGCCATGCCGGAAATTCGCCAGCAGGCGCGCAACCTGGCCGATCGCCTGCTCGCGCCTTGATCGAGAAGGCCACAGGCGCTGTCGCGTCCGTGGCCGTTCCGCTTATCCGTCGAAACCGCTAAGCACCAGCTTGCCGATGGTGCTGGCACTTTCCAGTTGCGCGTGGGCGCGACGCAGGTTGGCAGCATTGATGCTGCCGAGATTTTCGCGCAGCGTGCTACGCAACACGCCCGCATCCACCAAGTCGGCCACTTCGTCCAGTATGCGGTGCTGCGCCTGCATGTCCTCGGTGTGGTGAAGCGAGCGCGTGTACATGAACTCCCAATGCAACGAGAGGCTCTTGGACTTCATCAAGCTGATGTCGAGCGGCGTGGCCGGATCATCGATCAGTCCCAGCCTGCCCTGCGGCTTGAGCAGTTCCACCAACGCGGGAAAATGCTGCTCGGTATGGGTGAGGCTCGACACATAGTCCACGCCCTGCGGCGCCACCGCCTTGACCGCCGCCACCAGATCGCCGCGATGATCGACCACGTGATGCGCGCCCATGTCCTTGGCCCATGCGCGACTGTCATCGCGCGACGCTGTACCAATCACGGTCTGGTTGGTAAGACGACGTGCCAGCTGGATGGCCATCGAACCGACGCCACCTGCACCACCCACCACCAGCACCACGCCGCCTGCGGTGCTGCCGCGCGGCACGCCAAGACGATCGAACAGCAGCTCCCACGCGGTGATGGAGGTTAGCGGCATCGCCGCAGCCTGAGCGAAATCCAGCGTGCCCGGCTTACGACCAACGATGCGCTCATCGACCAGTTGCAGTTCCGCGTTGCTACCCGTGCGGTCGATGGCGCCCGCGTAATAGACCGCATCGCCCGGCTTGAACAGCGTGACGTCGGCACCAACGGCCACCACGGTACCGGCGGCATCCCAACCGAGCACCTTGTCGGTACCCGCCGGGTCGCTGCGCTGGCGCACCTTGGTGTCCACGGGATTGACCGAGATGGCCTCGACCTTCACCAGCACGTCGCGCCCTTGCGCCACCGGCGCGGGCAGCTCGACATCCAACAAGCTCTGCGAATCGGCGATAGGCAGGCTGCGTCGATAAGCAATGGCTTTCATGGGATCTCCTGATGCGCGTGCGCCGCGATGAAAGGATGGCGGCGGCGAGCATAGTGTTCGCCGCTGGATGTCACTGTGAAATGCCCGGTGTCAGGTGCCTACGACGCAGCTCGCCATCGACGTTGTACGCCTGCGTTCCAGCGCCAGGCTCATCAACGTCACCAGCAAACCCAACACCGTCACCACGGCGCCGGCGACACTGACGGCAGGCAAGCCAAGACCCATGTTGATCATGGCTCCGCCGATAAAGGCACCGATCGCGTTGCCCAGATTGAACGCCGCGATATTGAGCGTGGATGCCAGATGCGGTCCATCACTCGCCTGCTGCACCACACGCATCTGCAGCGGCGCCACCGTGGCGAACGCTGCCACACCCCACACGAACACGGTGACGATGGCGGCGACGGTATCGTGCATGGTCCACGCAAAGGCCAGCAGGATCAGTGCCAGCACGATGAGCACGCCAGCGAGCGATGGCATCAGCCGCCAGTCGGCCAGGCGTCCGCCGAGCATGTTGCCGATGGTGGTACCCACGCCAAACAGCACCAGCACCCAACCGGTGGCACCCACGCTGACATGCGATTGCTGCTGCAGGATCGGCGCAATATAGGTGAACACGGTGAACACGCCACCAAAGCCCAGCACCGTCATGGCCAGCGCCAGCAACACCTGCGGTTGGCGCAGCACGCCCAACTCACGCCGCATATGTGGCGACGGCAGATCGGGCAGCGCCGGCACCAGCCGCCATACGGCAATGGCCGCCAGCACGCCCAGCACGGTCACCGCACCAAACGTGGAACGCCAGCCGGCCCACTGCCCCAGGAAGGTGCCAAACGGCACGCCCAACACATTGGCCAGGGTCAGACCGGTAAACATCAGCGCGATGGCGCGGGCGGCCTGATCACGCGGCACGATATGCGACGCCACCACCGCACCGATGCCAAAGAACGAGCCGTGACAGAAGGCCGCCACCACGCGTGCCACCATCAGCACGCCATAGTTGGGCGCCACCGCACACAGCGCGTTGCCCAGAATGAACAGGCCCAGCAGCAACAGCAGTGCGTTGCGACGTTCCAGGCGAACGGTGAGCGCGGCCAGCAACGGCGCGCCAGCCGCCACACCCAGCGCATAGCCGGACACCAGCAGGCCGGCCGAGGGAATGCTCACATGCAGGTCGCCAGCCACTTCCGGCAGCAGGCCCATGATCACGAATTCGGTGGTGCCAATGGCGAAGGCCGCGACGGACAAGGCGAACAGCGCCAAGCGGGACGATGTCGCGCTGATCGGCGCGTCATCGGGTGAAGGGTTGCTGCCAGAGCCCTCAACGGGTGCCCGGGAGTTCATGGGGACGATTCCGATGGAAAACGGCCGTCACTGTGCACCTTGTCTCAAGCTGTGTGAATTGAGCAAACTAGACAGGCATCTTTTCCTGAAAGTTGAAGATGATTTTTACGGAAGGTCGAAGATGGTCGATTTCGAAGACATGCGGCTGTTCGTCCGCGCGGTCACCGATGGCAGCCTTTCCGCTGCCGGACGGGAGCTTGGGCTGTCCCCGGCCGCCGCCAGCAAGCGCCTTACCCGACTGGAACAGGCGCTCGGCGTGCGGCTGCTGCAACGCAGCTCGCGGCGGCTGGCGCTGACCGAGGAAGGCAGCATCTACTACGAGCGCTGCGTTGCCATCATCGCCGACGTGGACGACGCCAACTCTGCGGTGGGGCTGGGACAGCTGGAAGTACGCGGACAGCTGCACGTGTCGGGCTCGGTCGACATGGGCCGCCAGTACATCGGCCCGATCGCTGCAAACTTCGCTGCGCAACACCCTCATCTGAAGCTGCGCCTGACCAACTCCGACGCCATGCTCGACCTGTTCGAACACGGCGTGGATGTGGCCGTGCGCGGTGGCGCCATGTCCGATTCACGGCTGGTGTCGCGGCTACTGGTATCCAACTTCCGCGTACTGTGCGCCGCGCCCTCCTATCTGGCGCGACGCGGCCGACCTGCCAGCGTGGATGACCTGAAGGACCACAGCTGCCTGATGCTGCACCGCCCCGGTCACGGCATCCTGCCGTGGATTCAACAGACGCCCGATGGCCCACGTGCGTTGCGCGTCGACGCCGCCATTACCTGTTACGCCGGCGACCTCATGCGCGAACTGGCAGTGGCCGGCCATGGCATCGCGTTCAAGGCCGCCTGGGATATTGCCGCCGACGTCGCGGCCGGCCGCTTGGTGCCGGTGCTGCCTGAAGTGACCCTGCCCGAAGCGCATGTCTATGCGATTTACCCAAGCCGTCGCTATCTGCCTGCACGCATCCGCCTGTTCGTGGATCATCTGCAACAGGAGTTGCAGCAGCGCGAGCGCGACGTGCTCGATACCGTACGCAATGCCATGACCTGACAATTCGCCCGCCATGACCATCACTGAGGACATCATGTCGACCCAAGGCCACACGTTCGTGCACGGCTGGCCCACATGCTAGCCAGCCTGATCGGCGCCATCCTTCTGCTACTGCACGCCGCAGGCGTGTTGGCGGCCATGCACGCCGTGATGAATACGCGTACGCCGCAGGGCGCGTTCGCCTGGGCGCTGGGGCTGGTGCTGTTGCCCTACCTCACCCTGGTGCCGTACCTCTACCTCGGCCGCAGCCACTTCCATGGTTATGTCGACCTGCATCGGCTGCGTCGCGAGCAGATGCAGACCCTAGCCCGTGTGCAGCTGACCGCTGGCCTGGTCTCGAGCGAAGCCTGCTCGCGCTATGACGAGATCGCGCACATGCTGGGCGCGCAGTTTCATGTCGGGCAAAAACTGAAATTGCTGATCAACGGCGATGCCACCTTCGACGCCATCCTCGCCGCCATCAGCGAAGCGAAACACTGCGTGCTGTTGCAGTTTTTCATCATCCATGACGACATGCTCGGGCGCCGGCTGCAGCAAGTGCTGCTGGAACGCGTGCGCGCCGGTGTCGAAGTGTGCGTGCTGTATGACGGCATCGGCAGCCATGCGTTGCCACGCCAATACGTGGACACGCTGCGCGACGCCGGCGTAAGCGTGCACCCGTTCGCCACCCAGCGGCGCAGCAACCGTTTCCAACTCAACTTCCGCAATCACCGCAAGATCGTGGTGATCGATGGTGTGCGCGGCTTCGTCGGCGGCCTCAACGTAGGCGACGAATACCTTGGCCTGATGCCACCACTGGCGCCGTGGCGCGATACGCATCTGCAGATCGATGGCCCCGCAGTGGTCGATCTGCAACGCAGCTTCGCGGAAGACTGGCACTGGGTCACCGGCGCACTGCCGCCACTGCTGTCACCCCGTGCGGGCGAAGGCAGCGCGCACACGCTGATTGTCGCCACCGGGCCGGCCGATCGACAGGAGACGTGCTCGCTATTCTTTGTTGCCGCCATCCACACCGCCCGCAAGCGGTTATGGATCACCACCCCCTATTTCGTACCCGACCAGGCCGTGATGGCAGCGTTGCGTCTGGCCGTTTTCCGTGGTGTGGATGTGCGCGTGCTGATTCCTTCGCGCCCTGACCACCACACGGTTTTCCTTGCCACCGGGCTGTATGCGCACGACGCGGTGGGCGCGGGCATTCGCATGTTTCGCTATCAACCAGGCTTCATCCACGAGAAGGTGATGTTGATCGATGACGATACCGCCTCGGTTGGCAGCATGAATCTCGACAACCGTTCGTTCCGGCTCAACTTCGAGATTGGCGCGTTGAATGTGGATCGCGCATTTGCGTTGCAGGTAGAGGCGATGTTGCTGGAGGATTTCTCGCACGCGCATGAGGTGACCGAGGCGGAGTACCTCAAGGCACCGTATTTGCGGCGCCTGGCGATGCATGTAGCAAGGTTGTTCGACCCGGTGCTTTAGCGAGCCTCCACTGCAAGAGCGCACCCTGTGCGTGACCGCAGAGCCATGTCGTTACCGCTGCGTAGGTTTGTCGCGCACAGGGTGCGCTCCTACCGATCAGCCGCGCGTGGTGTTGCCGTAGACCAGATACAACCCGCCGGTCAGCAACGCTGCCGCCAGCGACATACCCCCCGCCACCACGAACATCGGCGCATAGTTGCCACCCGACGCGATCCAACCGCCGAGCGGGCCGGTGACGCCAAGCGCCACGTCGATGAATACCGAATATGCCGCCAGCGCCGCGCCGCGATTACTGATGCTTACCCGCTGCACCGCCTCTACGCCCAGCGCAGGAAAGATCAGCGAGAAGCCGATGCCGCTCAACGCTGCGCCCAGCATCGCCACGCCGACATGGCCCGCCGAGGCCAGCACGGCCAGACCCACGCATTCGACCAACAGCGATGCCAATGCCACGCGATAACCGCCGAAATGCGCGATGGTCCAACCGAGCACCAGTCGTATGCCGACGAAGCACACGCCAAACACGCTGAGGGTGAGCGCTGCGCCACTCCAGCCCTGGCTGGCGTAGTACAGCGTGATGAAGGTGGCGATGACGCCGAAGCCGATCGAACCCAATGCCAGGCCCATGCCATAAGGGGCAACGCGGCCAAATACGTGATGCATCGGCAAGCGTTCACCGGCCTCCACGTGCACGGCCGGGCGTCGCCAGGCTAGCAACAGCCCGAACACCATCAGGGCCAACCCTGCGATGCCAATCGTCACGAAGCCGCCCGCGCTCGCCAGCAGCACGCCCAGCGGCGCACCCACGGCCAGTGCGCCATAGGTAGCGATACCGTTCCATGAGATGACCTTGGCGGTGTGCTCGGCACCCACGCGGCCAATGCCCCACATGATGCAGCCCGTAGCCACGCAGCTCTCGCCCATGCCCAGCGCCAGTCGCGCCAGCAGCATCACGCCCAGCGACGCCGCCGGCCATTCGCGCAACAGCGCGGCAACGATCATCAGCGCTCCGCTGGCGCCGCAGGCCACCATGCCGATCAACGCGGCGCGCTTGGGCCCAGCGGTGTCGGAGGTGCGTCCGGCAAAACCACGGCTCAGCAGCGTGGCGACGTACTGCGTGCTGATCACCAGCCCCGCCAGTACCGCGCCAAAACCCAGGTCGTTGTGCACGAACGGCGGCAACACCGCCAACTGCATGCCGATGACCAGATAGGCCAGGAACGTGAAGCACACGATCTGGACAATGCGAAGGGTCAACGGCAAGCCGCTGGCCTGTACTTCAGTGGGGGTATGCATGGGGAAACGCGTGGGGGAGGGAAATCATGAAACCGGCGATGCGCACGACGTACGGCGCACGCCGCAAAACAAGGACCGGCCTAGCGGGTGGCACGGCGACGTGCAATCACCAACCAGCCGAGGAATACGCCGGCACCCACGCCGATGAATTCAAACAGCACGCGCAAGCCGATGCTGTCGGGGTCATGCACTTCGGCCAGCCGCGCCCGCAGCAACTGCAACGACTGCAAACGGCCGTAATTGAAATAGAACAGGTTCCACAGATCGCCGCCGCCGGCCAACAGCATACCCAGCACATAGGCCCAGCTGATCTCCAGCCCCAGGCTCCAGCCCTGGGTGCGGCCAAACAGATGTATCAGCCCAAATAGCACCAGCCCCGCGGCGAGCGCGATGGCACCCGCTTCCAATGCACCTGTCAGGCCGAAGCCCATCCACGACTGGTCGTAAGGCATGCCCCTGTCCACCTTTGTTGTAATTTGCAGACATTATGCCCTCAGCGAGCCCTTCCCAGCGCCATGCAAAGACCTAACGTAAGGAAAGTCTTACCCTGAATCCCGCACCTCACGTACAGAGCACTCGTCGAGCCCATCACATCGCTGGAAGCAAAGGGCCGACTACACTCTGAAGCCGCAACCTTTTACGAGCCCTGCCGTGTCCACGAGCCGCTCCATCAGCCGCCACGCAGCCCTGATCCTGGTCGACGTGCAGCCGGACTTCATGCCCGGCGGCGCGCTTGCCTGCCACGAAGGCGACGCCATCGTTCCCGGCATTGACCAGTTGCTGAAACAGCGCGTGTTCCAGCACGTGGTAGCCACGCAGGACTGGCACCCCGCGGGTCACATCTCGTTTGCCAGCTCGCATCCAGGCCGCGAGCCATTCGAACGTATCCCGCTGTATGGCCGCGCCCAGACGCTTTGGCCGCCACATTGCGTGCAGGAGACGCCCGGCGCGGCGCTGCATCCGGGCATCGACTGGTCCGCCGTGCACAAGATCATCCGCAAGGGTGACGACCCCAACGTGGACTCCTATAGCGGCTTCCGCGAGAACCACGGGCCGGACGGCGAGCGCCCCTCCACCGGGCTGAGCGACTGGCTGCGCCGACGGGAAGTAACCGACGTGTACCTGGCCGGCCTGGCACGCGACGTGTGCGTGTTGTGGACCGCGCAGGATGCGATCGACCTGGGCTATCAGACTCACGTGCTATGGGATCTCACTCGTCCCGTATCGGCCGACGCCGATGTCGATCTCGCCACCCGCTTCCGCTACGAGCAGATGGGCGTGGAGGTGATCGAGTCCGACGCGCTGGCCTGAGACGGTCAGCCGTCGTTTTCGGAAGTGGCGCTTACCTGCAGCTCGCCGTCCTCATCGACCGACACGGCGATATCGATCGGACGGCAGCACACCTGGCAGTCCTCGATGTAGCGCTGGCTGTCCACCGAGGCATCCACCAGGATCTCGATGGGTTCGCCGCAATACGGGCAGTAGATGAGGACGGGATCAAGCATGCGAATCACCCCATAGAGGGCAGGATCAGCTGCGCTTGGCCAGTGACAGCGCCGAGCCGCGCGCATTCACCTGCACGGTGACGTTGTCGCCTGAGGCGAGCGTGGTGTCCACGTGGGCATCATCGCCCGGCTTATGGCAGGCGCCGGAATTTTGCAGCGATACCGCATGCGAACCACTGGGCAGATAGAGCGAGACTTGTTCGCCGGTTTCCAGCTGCGCGGCGAATTGATTGTCGATGTAGATCTGGCTGGAGCAGCCACCACCGAACAGTCCGTTGTCGCGTACGACCTGCAAAGTGGCATCGCCATTGGCCGACTTCTTGTAGAGGAACACGCGATTGGCCACCGCATCCTTGATGACCGTGTCGTGGGTACTGGCGGTGCCACAGCCGGCCAGCCCGAGGGTGCCCATAACCATCAGGCCCATGACGTATCGCACCGTTTTCATCGCCTTGCTCCTGCTTGCCGATTCACGGCGCCGAGCATCGCGAGTGTTCGATCAACCCGGCGTGAAACGTGCCCTCACGCGACCGGCAGCTGCCACGCCGACGGCAACAGGATCTGGAACCAACCCTCGCGCGCCGTGCGCGTTGCCAGCTTCAGCACCTCCTTGTCCTTGCTCAGCAGCCATTGGGCGCCGCTCGCCAAGGCCAGCTCGAGGAACTTCTGGTCGTCAGCGTCGGCGCAGCGCGGCAGCTTTACATCGTCACGCGGGAACAGCTCCGAGGCGGGAAGCCATTGCGTCCAGCGATCGAATGCCGCGGCCGCCTCGCGCTGGGTGGTCTCCTCCAGCGCCAGCGCAGGATACGTAAGCACCGCCAGCCACTCCGCACGGCAGATTTCGTCCACCACCGCCTGGACCTGCCCCGCCCGCAGGGCCGCGAGCAGCGGGGCGCAAGCCGGGTCGCGAAACACGAACAGGTCGAGCGCAACATTGGTGTCGAGAACGACGCGGGGCGGCTTGGCAGGCTTGGCAGACATGGCGCGCATGGTGGCACAGCCGATCCTGCGGTCCACAGGTAAACTGTGCTACCCCGCCTACTGGATCGCAGCCATGACCGAACGCCTCTTCGACGACTACGTGGTGCGCTCGACGGCCGTCGCCGAAGGCTCCCGCTTCACCGCCTGCATCGTTGTCACGCCCACCAGCCGCAATGGCTACCCGGTGTATTACGCGGTTTGCGAAAACCGCAGCTTCCGAAGCGAGGAGCTGGCCGAGGAATCCGCCGCCAAGGCGCAGGCCGCGGTCTTGTCGCTGGAAGGCGACGGCACCCCCGTGTTCCCCGATGGCTATACCGGCTTCGACGACGAGCCAGCGGGACCTGAGGAAGCATGACCCACCTGAAGTACCTGGGCGGCTATCCCCCCGCCCTGCAGGACAAGGTGCGCCAGCTCATCGAGCGCGACGAACTGGGCGACTATCTGCAACGTCGCCACCCGGGACGGCATGAGATCCAGAGCGACAAGGCGCTATATGCCTACACCAATGCGTTGCGGCAGGAGCACCTGCGCAACGCGCCGGGTATCGACCGCGTGCAATACGACAGCAAGCTGGACGTGATCCAGCGTGCGCTGGGCCTGCACACGGCGATCTCGCACATTCACGGCGGGCGCCTGAAGGCTCGCAAGGAAATTCGCATTGCATCACTGTTTCGCGAGGCGGCACCCGAGTTCCTGCAGATGATCGTGGTGCACGAACTGGCGCACCTCAAGGAATTCGAGCACAACAAGGCGTTCTACCAGCTGTGCGAGTACATGCAGCCGGACTATCACCAACAGGAACTGGACCTGCGCCTGCTGCTCACCTGGCGCGACGTACTCGCCTCGCGCGCGTCGACGGCCCAAACGCCACGCTAGAATATGGCCGCGTCGCTTCACGACGAACCACCCGAAGGAATGGTGCCGCGCCATGTTTGATAAGCTGAAGCAACTGTTCCAACAGGATCCGCGCACCGTCAGCATTGGCGGCCGTCCCTTCATCAGCCATGGGCTGACAAGGCGGATCTGGGACGACATCTACCACTTCGCGCTTACCATTCGCTGGCCATCGTTCTTCGCGCTGGCCGCTGCGATTTTTGTGCTGCTCAATGTGCTGTTTGGCACCTTGTATCAGCTGGGCGACAAGCCCATCGCCAACCAGTATCCAGACAATTTCAGCGGCGCATTCTTCTTCAGCGTCGAAACGCTGGCCACCGTCGGCTACGGCGACATGCATCCGCAAACGGTATATGGCCATGTGGTGGCAACCGTTGAAATCTTCTTCGGCATGCTGAGCATTGCCCTGGTCACCGGCTTGGTGTTTGCGCGCTTCTCGCGCCCCCGAGCCAAGATGATCTTTGCCGATCATCCGGTGATCCGGCTCATTCACGGCCAGCCCACGCTGATGATTCGCGCTGCCAATGCACGGCAAAACGTCATCGCCGAGGCGTCGGCCAAGCTGCACCTGCTGGTGCGCGAGACCTCGCCCGAGGGCTTTCGCCTGCGTCGTATCCATGATTTGCGGTTGCTACGCGACCGGCACCCAGTGTTCACCCTTAGCTGGACGCTGATGCATGTGATCGACGAAAACAGCCCGCTGCACGACCTCACGCCGGACGTACTCGCGGCCACCGAGGCCACCGTGATGCTGTCGATCGAAGGTATCGACGAAACCACCTCGCAATCCATGCTGGGCCGACGCCAGTGGAACTACCGAGAGTGGCGCTGGAATCATCGCTATGTCGACCTGGTGCATGACGACGAGTTCGGTGTCAGCCACATCGACTACGACGTGTTCCACCAGGTGTTGCCGGTGGGAGAAAACGAGGACAGCGATCGGTTTTAGGCGATCCGCCCGCCGTTGTAGGAGCGCACCCTGTGCGCGACCAACCGACATAGCAGTAACGACAAAGCCCTGCGGTCGCGCACAGGGTGCGCTCCTACAGGGTCAGCAGCACCTTGCCGATCGCGGTGCGACTTTCCAGGAAGGCGTGCGCCTGCGCGCCGTCACGCAACGCAAAGCGCCCGGCAATTTGTGGCTTGACCACGCCGCGACGGATCTGCTCGAACAACGCACAGGCACGCTCACGCCGCACCTCCGCACTGGTCAGGACATTCCATAGATCACCGCCGGTAAGGGTGAGCGAACGATCCATCAGCAGGCGCGGGTCCACCGGATCGGGATCGCCAGCAGCCATGCCGTAGAACACCACCGTGCCGCCGATACGCGCCGCCGCCAGGCTGTCACCCAGCGTGCGACCCACCGAGTCGTACACCACGTCCGCGCCGTGGCCACCGCTGAGCGCCCGGGCCGTTGACAGCCACTCGTCGTAATCCGCCGCCACATCAGCGCCGGCCGCGATCACCGCGTCTCGCCTGGCCTCGCTGGAAGCGACGCCCAGCACCACCGCGCCCAGGCTCTTGAGCATCTGCACCAGCAGCAGGCCCACGCCGCCGGCAGCCGCGTGCACCACCGCCACGTCGTCGGGCCGCACCATGAAACTATCGGTGACCAGGTACTGGGCCGTGAGGCCCTGCAGCAACACGGCAGCGGCCGTGTCGACATCGATGTCGTCCGGCAGGGGGATCAAACGCTCACGGTCCACTGCGACCAGTTCGGCGTTGGCATAGGGCACGTCTGCGAAGCCCACCCGGGTGCCGGCTGGAAAGAGCGAGTCGCCCGGCACGGGAACTTCCACCACCCCGGCACCCTCATAGCCCAGCACCCAGGGCGCCGATCCACTGAGGCGGTAGGTGCCATTGCGGCGATAGACGTCGGCAAAGTTCAGCCCCACGCTCTGCATGCGCACCAGCGCCTGGCCGGGGCCTGGCACCGGGTCCGGCCGCTGGGTCCAATGCAGTACGTCGGCCGGCCCGAAATGGTCAAAAGTCAGTGCATGCATGGGGCGAATCCTTGCTCGGGGCGATGTCCGACAAGCATGGCATGTCTGCGACGGGGGACGCAGAGGAGTGCGCTGCTTGACCACTCGAATGCGCAATATGACGAGCCGTCGAACCCTTCCTTGCGTGAAACTGTACTTTTCGGTCAACCGCACGCAAGATCACGCGTTGTTCACGTCCAATGGCCGCGACCTTCACGGCCTGTACTGGAGATGACGCCATGCGGCGAACCTTTGTCGTGGGGTGCCCACGTTCCGGCACGACCATCGTTCAGGCCTTGCTGGCACGCCATCCTGCGGTCTACACGCTGCCGGAAACGGCCTTCTTCGAACAGATGCATGGCGACCTGGAGTGGCGCTGGGGCGATTCGCTCGCCACCCCCAAGCGCCGCCGCTGGCGGCAACGACTCGGGCTCACCCGCCGGCACGTGCGCGAGGCCTACGCCGCCCTCCACCATCAGCTCACCGGCCGCCTCGCTTCGGTGCGCGGCCCGTTGCAAACCAGCACGCTATCGCGGCGCTTCCTGGCGCTGCTGGACCGTTCGGCGACCACCGCAGGTCGCAGCATGTGGCTGGAGAAAACCCCCAACCACCTGCTCTATATCCCCGAGATCGAGGCGCTGGCGCCCGACGCGCGCTTCGTTCATGTGATCCGCCGCGGTGCCGACGTGCTGGCTTCGTTGATCGACGTCTACCTGCGGTTCGAGAACGACCACGTCTTCGGTGGGGGCACCGTGCACTGGGCCCGTCGCTGGAATCGCGCCATGCACATCCACGGCCAGCACGTCGGGCGCGCCAACCATCATTTCGTGTTCCTGGAAGACCTGGTCCGGCACCCGGAGGCCGAATGGGCTCGGCTTTGCGACTTTCTTGAGCTGCCGGAAGACGCGCCGCTGGACCATGCCTGCCAGCAGACCATCGCCGACCTCAACCATGAGCCCTGGAAGGTCTCGGCTATCCACGGCCAGCTGCGCGAGGCCGACCGCAAGGTGGACGGCCTGTTCGGCCCCAAGATGCAGCACTGGCTGCAAACCCATCTGGCTTCGTATGACGACCTGCGCGCGCAATGCGGGGTCGACGCCCGACGCTCGGCACCGCCCCGGCTGCGCGTGGTGCCAGCCACCCAGGCCGCTGGCGTCCGCTGAGTTTTCGCCATTGGCGGCCCGGACCATGGCCGGGCCGCCGGAGTGGACTTCAGGCGCCGGGCACGGGTACTTCGCTGGCGCGATTGAAGTCGCCGATGGCTTCAACCAGATCAGTCACCGCCACACGTTCGACCTCGGTGAGATCGGGATTCCAGCTGTCCAGAATCAACACCACGCGGGTCTCCCCGCTACGGTTCCACGCCTCGTGCTCGAAGGTGTCGTCAAAGGTGACGCAGCGCCCTTCCTTCCACTCATGCAGTTCGCCACCCACATTGATCGCGCAGTCCGGCGGCACGATCAGCGGCAGGTGCGTCACCAGGCGTGTATTGGTTACGCCACGATGCGGAAGGATGTGCGTACCCGGGCTAAGCACCGAGAAAAGGGTTTCCGGCGCGTGGTCACGGATGCGCACCAGCGGCACCGTGTCCAATAGCTCCGTGGTACGCGGGCAACGGGCGCAATGCTCGTCGAAACGATCGCCGTGGCGATAGAAGAAGAACGCATCCCACGCCGCATCCTGACTACTGGACGAGCCCAGGTAGCCCTTGAGCGCCTCCGGCGACTGTTCGCCCAGGAACGGGAGCAGCGGCTGGTTTTCCGCCAGCACGGCCTGCAATTCCTCCCGGATGATGCCGGTCGCGGCTTCCAGATCGGCATGCCAGGGAAAGCGCTCGGTCGGGTAATAGGCTTGGCTAGGCACGCCCGGGAAATAGAGAAACTTCGGCTTCTGGCGCGGATCCGGTAACGGAGCCGGCTGCTCGCCCAAGTAGATCGACAGACACTGCTCCACACGCTCCAGGCCCGTGCGACCGTACCGCTCGCGCAACGGCTCCAGCACCGCATCGAAAACCTGGCGTCGCCCCGCATCGATAAAGCGCATGGCGTGTTGCACCGGCCCCTGTAGCCCGGGCGCTGTGGTCGCATCGCTCATCCAGCGCCCTTGCGCCTGGGCGGCATTGACCGCGCCAAAATAGGCGAGCAACGCCCCGTGCGTCTCCCCAAGCTGCTCCAGCGCAATGCCCAGGCGCAGACGCGCCACAAACATCTGGGGCGAGCGATCGAGTGCCTGTCGCAGGCTAAGTATGGCGCCCTGCATGTTGCCTGCGGCCATCTGCGCGGCACCCAACTGATGCAGGGTATCGGGCTGCCCGGGCCGCGCCCGTTCGGCGGCCAGCAGCATCGCTACCGCTCGCAAGGCGTCGCCTCGCAGCATGTGGCGGCTCGCCAGGAACTGCAGCGCCTCCACGTCGCGGGGTTCCAGCTCCAGCAAGCGGGCAAACGAATGCTCCGCCAGCATCAAATCCCCATTCCGCATCCCATGTAGCGCCTGTTCGCGCAAGGCTGCGGCTCCCCCACTCACCCCACTACTCATCGTGACTCCACCCTCATGACGCCTAACCCCAACAGCGCTGCGAACTTCGCAGCCGTGCTAGTGGGCATAATAGACGCGTTTCGGCGGGCCGCGTTGACCTCAACGCACTCGAAAAAAGTGCGCAACGGCGGCGCCATCCTGAGCTTGGGGAGATGAATGAATTCGCGATTGCAGGGGTTAGCCCCAAACGCCATGCAGCAGGTGATGGTTGCCGGACAGGCGCTTGACGCCGGACGCGTGGACGAGGCCGATCGGCACCTGACGCAGGTGCTAGCCACCTATCCGAACCATCCCGAAGTGCTACGCATGAAGGCTGGCGTACTGAGTCTGCGCGGCCAGCACAGCCAAGCTATCGGCACCATGCGACAGGCGTTGGCGCAGCGGCCGCAGGACGCCGCTTACCACAACACGCTGGGCTCCCTCCTGGGTACCGCAGGCGAGTACGAGGCAGCCATTGCCGCATTGCGCCACACCTGCGAGCTTCAGCCCAATCTGGCCATGGCCTGGTACAACCTGGGCGTGATGCTGATCAAGTGTGTGCGCAATGAGGAAGCCACCCAGGCGTTGCAGCGTGCCATTGCGTTGGCGCCCAACCACGGCCCGGCCCGCGCCCAGCTGGCCGATATCCTGCGCACGCGTGGCCTGGTGGACGAGGCGGCCGCCGAGTATCGACGACTGATCGCGGCCCAACCCACCTCCGGGCTGGCATGGTGGGGCCTTGCGGATCTGCGCACCCAGCGCTTCAGTGAGCAGGATATCGCGCAGATGCGTGCAGCCCTGACGCGCCCTGAAGGCAGCGAACTTGACCGTGTCACCATTGGTTTTGCGCTGGCCAAGGCACTGGACGAGGCTGGTCGCTATGCCGAATCGATGGAAGCCTTGGCCGCAGCCAAAGCGATTGCGCAACGCAGCCAGCCCTGGAACGCCCCGGCTTTTTCAAGCAGCGTCGCAGCCATCTCCGATGCCTTCGAAACGCCGCCTGCGGGCTCGCCAGAACCGCTGGGCCGCGAGGTCATCTTCATTGCCAGCCTGCCCCGATCGGGTTCCACCCTGGTCGAGCAGATTCTCGCCTCGCATTCATCGGTGGAAGGCTCGGGCGAACTGGTCGATCTGCCGCACGTGCTCGCCGAGGAATCGCGGCGGCGTGGCAAGCCGTTTCCGCAGTGGGTGCCAGACATGCAACCTGCGGACTGGCAGCGGCTGGGCCAGCGCTATATGGAGCGCACCGC
>OULU01000032.1_pt1 | contig 15522 bp, 11 predicted proteins | sample 1690801 | NCBI WGS metagenome assembly OULU01 (sample SAMEA3914812, study PRJEB12502) | metagenome | biome: forest; material: soil | place: Canada | collected 2011-07-07 | depth 0.1 m
AAAAAAGAAGCAAAAACTTTTGATCATTGGGGTGCGCGTTGAATGCAACGCGCGTCTCAAGGATCAAAAGTTTTTTGGTTCTTTTTTGCAAAAAAGAACTGCTTGCCTTTACCTTAGGCGGCCGCGGCACCAGGGCCGCTCATCTGGCGCACCACATCCACCAGCGCCGACAAGTGGAATGGCTTCTGCAGTGTCGGCCGGTCCCTGAACGATGGTTGCAACACGCCCGGCGACTGCCCGGTGACAAAAGCGAATGGCACGCCCTTCCCAGCCAGGGCCTCCGCCACTTGGTAGCTGCTTTGGCCATAGCTCAGGTTAACATCCAGCAGCGCCATATGCGGTGCCGTGCCGGCCAGGAGTTCCAGCGCCGATGTCACGTCGCCGACCGGGCCCACGACCTCGCATCCGAGTTCCGCCAGCATATCCCCCAGCACCATGGCGATCATGGCTTCGTCCTCCAGAACCATGACGCGCAGGCCACGGGGCAAGGATGGAGACGAACTCGCGCGTAAATGATTGGTCATAGTGTTGACCGATACGCTGCGGGGCGTTCCGAGTTCTCTGTCGCACGGTTGTTTTAAGTTAGGGACCTTAGGTTAAGGCGGCGTGATCCTGCCCAGCCGCGGCACTGACGGCTGGCCGCGGATCGGACGCGCAGCGCACCCGGTTCCGTCCCGCATTTTTTGCCTGGTATAGGGCACCGTCGGCCCGGTCGATCAGGGCCTTCCAGCCGTCCGGGGCGTGCGGCGCCACGCTGGCAGCGCCGATGCTGATGGTCACCACTGTGAACGGACTGTCCTGGTGGCGCATCCCGGCCGTGAAGACCGCCTGGCAGAGCCGCTCGCCCACCTCCCGCGCCTCGGCCTCGGTGGTGCCCGGCAGCACCGCGACAAATTCCTCGCCGCCGAACCGGGCTGCGAAATCGGGCGGACTACGCAACGTGTGCTGCATGACCGATGCAATCATGCGTAGACATTCGTCGCCGGCCGGGTGCCCATAATGGTCGTTGTACCGTTTGAAGAAATCCACATCGATCACGAGGAGCGACAATGTCGCCTCCTCCCGCACCGCGCGCGCCCATTCGGTATGCAACACCGCATCCAGCGCCCGCCGGTTGCCAATCCCGGTCAGCCCATCCGTGGACGAAAGCTCGGTCAGCCGCTCATTGGCTTCCGCCAGCCGCTGTTCCGAGAGCATCGTCAGCATCGTCTGTTCGCGCATATAGGATGCCATGGACAGCGAGGCGCTGGCGGTGATGAAAGCGAACACAGGGATCACCGCGTTGAAACTTGTCCCCGCAATCGCGGCACATGCCCCTACGGAGACTGTGACAAACAAGGTTTGCAGCGTGACGGTGACGGGAGACGGGGCATTCCGGGCGCTCGCGGCATTTATCCAGCCGCTGGCCACCATCACCACGAACATTTGCAACAAGGGGTCATGAAAGCGGAAAAACACGCAGATAAGCGTGGCACTCCAGATCATGCCCACGGAAACGGCGCCTACCGCGAATCGCCAGGCCCAGCGCTCGGGCGAACCAAGCTCGGGCTTTCCGCGCGCACCGGGCCGTTGTTCGTAGGCCCGGGTGAGCATCAGCCGGCCGGCCGTCACCGCGAAACAGACTACAATCAACGCGGCAAATCCCAGCCACGCCGTGCGCGCCGCGCACACCAATTCCACCGCCAGCACGCTGATCATACCTTCCACCAGGCTGCGCCGCTGGCCGAAGAGCGTGTTTACCAGCCTCCACCGGTAGGCGGGGCGTAGCTCGTCAGTTGAAAGCAGAACGGCGAAACTGCGGGCCAAGTCTGCGCTCCCGATGGGCGTGGCCGTCAGAGTGGCCACAGGCCTATCGTCTCACGCCAACCCTTACGAGGCGTTACGGCGTCGGCGTTGTCCGGTCTTCAATGGCGTGCCGCATGCGGTCGAAACAGGAGGTCAGCAGCGTCGGCCGCAGCGCCGCCACCTTCAGCCGGCGTAATCAGGGCGGCGTGATCAGGACAATGGCCAGCAGACCGTGGCGGGAGGCATCGTAAGACGTGGGCTGGCCGCTTACGGCGTAGTCTTGCTGCGCCCAGAATCGCGGCATGGGCTGGACAAACGCGGCCCGGCAGTGCTGCCTTTGGCGCATTGCCGGAGGGACCGCATGGCGCAGCATACACCCACTTCCTTGTCCGACACCCTGGGTGAAAGGCGCCGCATTCAAAACGGTGATGTCAACCTTTCCGTTGGCGTCTCCGGCTCCGGACCACTTGTTATCCTGATGCATGGCTGGCCGGAACTCGGCCTGTCCTGGCGGCATCAAGTGCCCGCCTTGGTTGCGGCCGGCTGGCAAGTGGCAGTGCCCGACATGCGCGGCTACGGGCAGAGCGACAAACCCGAAGACCCCAGCGCCTACACGCTGAACATTGTAGCGCAGGACATGGGCGCTATCGCGGCGGCGCTTGGGGCCGAAAAATGGGTCTCTGTCGGCCATGATTGGGGCGCGCTCGCCGCCTGGCGTTGCGCACTCTACTACCCGCAGAACGTGGCTGCGGTGTGCGGGATGAGCGTGCCGCACGCCGCCCCCTCACCGGTGCCGATGATGCAGCTGATCGATCATATTTATCCGGATCGCTTCTTCTACATCCGCCACTTCCAGCAACTCGGCATCGGCGAGGCGGAGCTGGCCGCCAATTCCGAAGCCGCCCTGAAACAGATCTTCTACAGCGGCAGCGGCGCTGGCGTGCGTGCGCATAAACCGCGCCACAGCCCGCGCGACGCCCCACTGCTGGAAGCCTGGGACCAGGCACCGGCCGGCGAGTTGCCGTTCCTGCCGGATTCCGAACTTGCCCAATACGCCGCCGCCTTTACCGCCGGCGGCTGGCGCGGCCCGCTGAACTGGTATCGCAATTTCGACCAAAACGCCGCCGACGCGCGCGATTTAGGCGATAGCATCATCCGCCAGCCCAGCGCCTTCTTCGCCGGCGAGCTAGACGCGGTACTGCATTTCTGGCCAGGCCAGCTGGAGCACATGCGTGCGCATCTGGCCGACCAACGCATGGAAGTGCGCCCCGCCGGTGTAGGCCACTGGTTGCAACAGGAAGCGCCGCAGGACACCACCACTGCCCTGCTGGAATTCCTAACACGCGTAAGAAACGTCTTGAAATAACCCATTTTACGGAAGCGCCGCAAAAGCAACGATATAAAGTTTTTGTTTCTTTTTCGTCAGGAAAAAAGCGGTTTTTCTCTTATATCAACCTGCATTTAGGCTGACCCATACAGCTCAGGACAGCGCTTCTTTTTGAAAAAAGAAGCAAAAACTTTGTCCCTTGGGGTACGCGTTGGATGCAACGCTTACCCAAAGGAGCAAAAGTTTTTTGGTTCTTTTTTTCAAAAAAGAACTGTTTGCCTTTGTCCACGCCAGCATGTTCGCATCATGTATGCAGCATCGGCAAGTGCTTCCCGGCCTTGCTGCCGCCCCTGAATATCATTGCTGTATAGCATCTTTTGCCACCGCGCCGGTGGACGCTTCACCGGCCGGCACTGCCCGCCCCTGGGGCGCTCTCGGCCTGGACCACAGCAATCCCGGCTGCACGTCCACGATACGGCGCTGGCCGGAAAGGCGTACCGTAAATGCGGGCGGATTGGGCACGGCGGGCAACGCGACCAGGCGAACGTCCGATGTAACCGCGGGCAAATCCCAGTCACCGGCAAGCGTGCAACTGCCGAGGGCCCCGGTGAATACGGCATGGGCAATCGTGGCTGTGCCGTTGGTGACATCGCTGTCGAAACCGCCGTCCAGCGGTCCGGTGTCGCCGGATGAGAGTGCCGCGGTCAGCGCGGCCCGCAAGCGTGGGCCATGGGCCATAAGCAGCTTGCCGAGATGCGCGAGGTCAATCCCGGCGAGCGATGCGCCGTGCAAATCGCCTTGCACATGCCCAGAAACCGTGGCCAGCAAAGCGGCATTATCATTGCCTTTCGCGCTCAAATCGATACCGAGGTCCAGCATGCCGCCGCGGAGTGGCACGCCGGCCAGCGGCGGCAGCCGGTCGATCCCGGCCCCTGCGAGGATGCCGCGAAGGGCCCAGACCGGGCTGGCCGGGGTCGTATCGATCGCAATTTCGCCCGTGAAGCGGCCACCTGCAACATTGGCAACGACATCGTCCGCCAACGCAGCACCGCCGCCGACGCCCACCATGGCGGCGCCGTGCGTAAGGGCCACATGCGCGCCAAAGCGGACTTCATCGGCGGTGACCTGGATTTGGCCCTGCCAGCCCTCCAGCAACCAGCTTGGCATCGGCGCGGATATGGATGGGAGTGGGGGCAGTACTAGCTCCTGCGCCTGCAACTGGGCTGTGAGCCGCGGCTGTAAGCCGGCAAAATCAGCGTCTCCGTGACCAGAGAGGCGTAGCGCGCCCGCGGCGATGGAGAAATCCTTAACCGTCAAAAGCGCCGGCGTGGCCGCCAGGTGGGCGAGCACCGCGACCGAGCCGGCGCCGGGCCAATCCGCGCCGGCGGCCAACCCCATCTGCACCGCGAGCCGCGGCGCACCAGGGTGGCGAATGGTAATGGTTGCGGCCAGCTGCGGAACGCTACTGTCGAGCATCATTTCGGCTTCGGCGCGCAAATCGCCGAGATCGGCACGAATTTGGCCCGCAATGGCCTGGGGCGGCCCCGAAGCCAGCAAGCCGAGATGGAGGGGGCCTTGCCAAAGCGCCGCCGGCGCCGATGGCCAGCCTTGCGGGAGTTTCAATTTGGCGGCGTCGGGAGCGGTCAGGTCCAGGCGGCCATCGTTGACGGTGCCATCCCGGCCGAACGCGCCGGATGTTTCAAGGTGGGCGGTGCCGAAATCAGCCGCCAGGCGGTGCAGCGCGATACCGGAACCGGCACCCTGGGCTTGCAACACCGCATTGCTGAACGCCCAGGCACCGAACTGCGCGTGGGCGACCTGAACGTCGAGCGTGGCGTCAAAGCCGCTAAAGCTGTCCGCGAGCGCCAGCCTGGCGGCTTGCGCGATTTGCCAAGTATCGCCAGCCGGGGCCTTGCCAGCCGGGGCATTGCCAGCCGGGGCTTCGCCGACCACCAGGCGATCGAGCGCCAGCGCCACCGTGACGCCGGGGCGCGCGGCCATGGCCATGCCGACATGCCCGGTAAGGCTGGTGCCATTGATGCTGCCGGTGATGCCCGTCAATTCAACCTGGCCGGGGCGCAGATGCAGGGTGGCATTAAGCTTGGCCGCCGCTAGCCGCGCGAGCGGCATCTCGCTCACCGTCTTTGGCCCCAGAATGGTTGAGAGAGACGGCCCGAGCCAGGCGATGACCGGCACAAGATCGGGCGCGTTCAACATGACGCCGCCCACCAGCGTCTCTTCCGATGGCCGTGCGCCCGACGCGCCATCCAGCCGGATGGTGCCGCCACCGGGCAAGGTGGCTTCAGCCTTGATGGCGTTGCGTTCCCTGCCGAGATCAATCGCGGCCTTCAGATCGCGCAGCGTGCCGCCCATTAACGACCCCGCGGTCGCCGACATATCCAGATGTATCGGCAGCGTCGAATGCGCCTCGATGGATCGGCCCCAGCCATCGAGCGGGATTTGGCCGACATGCGCCACGGCCGTCAGCGCGGGTGCCGCCCCCAGCAACAGGGTGGCGCTGGCCGCACCCGGCGACGCTCCAAGCATGACATCCAGCTTCGGCGCCCGCACTTCGCCTTCTGCCGCTTCAAACTTGCCGTGCAGGCGCCAGGGCAGTGCCGGGCCCGGAATCAGATGCCTCAGGTTGTCGCCGCGCAGCGCCAGCACACCCTGCACGCTGCCACCCGCCAGGATGCGGCCGCGCAACGTGCCGCCGGTACCCAGCACGGCGCCCTGCCCATCAAGCGTGACCGTCAGCAGCGATATGCCGTCGGCACCTGGCGCGCCGATGAGTGCCGTAAACCGCCATGGCAGACCGGCCAGCCCCGCCACGCCCTGCGCCGCGAAGGCCCCCGTATCCGGATCAATTTGCACGCCGCCATTGATGCCGGAGAGCGTGATGCCGCCGAGGCGCAGCGACCCGCCTTCCACCGAGGCCGTGAAGCCGCCGGTGACGCCGGGAGGCACGGCGGTGACAGCGCCGCGCGGCAGCGGCCAGGGAAGCACCACGGCCGGATCATCCAGTTCCAGCCGGCGCGGCACTAGGCGGCCCCGCAGCAACGGCCCCAGGGCGATGCGCAACCGCAATGCGCCAATCTTGGCGGAAACACCGTCGCCGCGGTCGGCCAATGTGACGCCATCAGCGACCAGTACGGCTTCTGGCAGCACGAGAAGCCGGATTTGGCCGCCGATGGTGACAGGGCGGCCCAGGCGGGCAGAAGCCACGGTGGCGATGGCGCCGCGGTAGCGGTTCCAGTCGAGATGGGATGGCACTTGCCAGGCGGCCAGCAGCGCCAACAGCAGCAGCGCCGTGCCCAGTCCCGCAAACAGTTTCAGGGCGCGCACATCGAGATCCTTAGGCGAGGCCCATGGCGTGCGCGGAACGCCGTGGTGTGGCGCCCCTGGCCCGGCCTTTGGGCCGGCCCCGGGGCCACGTTGGAAGCGTCAAGCGCAGAGATGCGTCGCACGACGTCCCCAGATCCCCGTGAGCCGCTCCTTTACAGCTTCTACCACCGGCGACCAATCGCCTGGGGCGGGCTGGCGGAAGATCGTCATGGACGGATACCAAGGGCTGTCCGAACGCCCCAACAGCCAGCGCCAATCGGTGTCGGCTCGGTTCAGCAGCCATATTTCGCGGCCGAGCGCGCCGGCCAGATGCGCCACCGATGTGTCCACGGAAATGACGAGGTCCAGCGCCATGATCAGGGCGGCGGTATCGGCGTAATCGGCCAGCAGCGGCGCTGCATCGAACATGCGGGCACCTGCCGCGTCGCCGCGCGCATCGGCCATTTGCAGCGACACCAGCGAAATTCCGTCCACCGCTTGCAGCGGTGCCAAAGCCGCAAAGGGTACCGATCGCTTGCGGTCCACCGGATATTTGGGATTGCCCGCCCATACCAGCCCGACGCGGCGGCCCGGCAAATGGGCCAGGCGCTGATGCCACATTTCAATCCGTGCGGGAGCGGCGTGCAGATAGGGCACCGGCTCGCCGAAGGATTCGGGCGCCACACCGAGGATCTCGGGAAGGCTCATGAGCGGGCAATGCAGATCATAGGCCGGCACCGGCAGGCCATCCGCCACCTCGGCCACATCCGGCAGGCCGCGGAGCAATGTGGTGAGGCTGGGCGGGCAGGCGATCACAACGCGCGCCAGCCGGGCCACCTGCGGGATGAAGCGGCAGAACTGAATCGTGTCGCCGATGCCTTGCTCGGCGTGAATGATCACGGTTTGCTGGGTCGGGGAGCCATCCCACTCCGGCTCGCGCAGCCGCACGTTGCCGGGCTTTCGAGTGCGCCAGCGGAACTCCGGCCAGCCGCGCGCGAAATCGCCGTTTGCCAGCAGCGCGTAGGCGTAGCAACTGCGGAAATCGGCGTCGTCAGGGCGCAGCCGCACGGCTTCGGCGTGGGGTGCCACGGATTCGGGCCATCTTCCGACGTCGCGATACGCCATGCCGAGTTCGAACCAGGCGTCGGCTTGCTCCGGTTGAAGCCGCGTCACGCGCTCCAGCAGTGGCAGGGCCAGATCGGCGCGGTCCTGCCGGGCGTGGGCCCGGGCAAGCTCGTGTAGCGCCGGGGCATGATCGGGCTGAATGGTGGTGAGCCGCTGAAGCGATGCAATGGCTTCCGCCGCGCGATCCTGCTGGAGCAATAGGCGGACGTAGGAGAGGACGACGTCCGCGTCCTCCGGCGCACCCTCTACGAGGGTGGCGAATGCCGCGGCCGCTTCATCGAGCCGATCGAGCGACGCCAAGCAATTGGCACGATTGAATGCGGCATTCGCATACTGAGGCGCACTTGCAAGCGCCTGATCGAACGCGGCGAGCGCTTCCGGTTTCTGCCCCTGCCCTATCAGCGATAACCCCAGCCCATTGAGTACCTGGGGGTGGCCGGGTGCCGCACGCAGCGCGGCACGCAAGCAGGCTTCGGCGTCTTTCGCGCGGCCGGTCTCCAGCAGCAGGTTGCCGAGATCCAGGCGCGCGGCCACGAAATCGCGGCGCAGGCGGATGGCCTGGCGAAAGCTGTGCTCGGCTTCCTCCACGCGGCCCTGGTCGCGCTGTGCCAAGGCGAGGTGGTGGTGGAAATCCGGCGTGTTGGGCTGGGCGCGCAGAGCCGTGCGGTAAGAGGCTTCTGCCTCGGCAGCGCGGTTCAGGGCGCGCAGTACGTGGCCATGGCTGCTGTGGAATTTCGCGGCCTGTGGGGCCAGGCTGGTAGCCTGACGGATGAGCTGCTCGGCCGCTGCGTGGTGGCCGGTCTGGTGCGCGAGCACGCCCAGCAGATGGAGCGCCTCCGCATTGCCAGGATCCTGCGCGAGAACTTGCCGGTACAACGCCTGGGCCTGCGCGAGTTGGCCGGCCTGGTGCAGGGCTGCGCCACGGCGCAGGAGGGCGGACTGGTCCATGCGGAAACGCGTTTAATGGGTGCGATCGGAATTCGCCACAAGGAAGCAGTTCTTTTTTGAAAAAAAGAACCAAAAAACTTTTGACTGTTATGGCGTGGTGTTGGTTCAACGCTTACGCCAATGGAAAAAAGTTTTTGCTTCTTTTTCCAAAAAGAAGTGCTTCCTTCTGCCTCAGAACGACAACGCCGTAGCCTGCACAACAAGCGGCAATTCACGAATTTCCGCGAGCACCGTTTCGGAAACGTCCTCGTCCACCGACACCAGACACACCGCATCGCCACCTGCCGCCGCACGGCCGAGATGAAAAGTGGCGATATTAATGCCGTGATTGGCCAGCGTGTCACCAAACTTGCCGATGAAGCCTGGCTTATCCTGATTTGTGACATACAGCATATGGCGGCCGAAATCGGCCTCCACAGGTATACCCTTCACTTCCACCAGCCGCGGTTTGCTGCCGGCGAATAAGGTGCCGGCGACCGACCGGGTGCCCTGATCGGTGGTGACGCTGATGCGGACCAAGGTTTGGTACTCGCTGGCGCGGTCGTGCACCGTTTCGGCAACATCAATGCCATGGTCGCGTGCGGCACCTGGAGCGTTCACCATGTTGACACCGGCGAGCACGGGCCCAAGCAGACCCGACAAGGCGGCGGACGTAAGCGGCTTGTGGTTCAGGGCGGATGCCGCCCCTTCATACTCGATAGCGATGCGGCGAATAACGCCATCTTGCGCGAAGGTGAGCTGGCCCGCGAAGGCGCCAAGTTTTTGCGCAAGCTCCATATAGGGCCGCAAACGCGGCGCGTCCTCGGCCGAAACGGAAGGCGTGTTGATGGCGTTGGTAATAGCGCCGGTCAGCAGGAAGTCGCTGATCTGCTCGGCCACATGCAGCGCCACGTTTTCCTGCGCCTCGCTCGTGCTGGCGCCGAGATGCGGCGTGCAGACGACTTTTTCAAGGCTGAACAGCGGGCTTTCCTTGGCGGGTTCGTTCTCGAACACGTCCAATGCAGCCCCGGCGACGTGGCCGCTGGTAATGGCGTCGGCGAGGGCCGCCTCATCGACCAGGCCACCGCGGGCGCAGTTGATGATGCGCACACCCTTTTTGGTCTTGGCCAGGGCAGTGCGTGACAGGATGTTGCGCGTTTGATCGGTCAACGGCGTGTGTAGCGTAATGAAATCGGCGCGCGCCAGCAGCTCGTCCAACTCCACCTTTTCGACGCCGAGATCGAGTGCACGTTTTTCCGACAGGAATGGATCGAACGCGATCACCCGCATATGCAGGCCATGAGCGCGATCCGCCACGATGGAGCCGATATTGCCGGCACCGATGAGGCCCAGCACCTTGGCGGTCAGCTCCACACCCATGAAACGGTTCTTCTCCCATTTCCCGGCCTTGGTGCTGGCCGTGGCTTCGGGAATTTCGCGGGCGAGCGCGAACATCATGGCCACGGCGTGTTCCGCAGTGGTGATGGAATTGCCGTGCGGTGTGTTCATGACCACGACACCGTGCGATGTCGCGGCTTTCAGATCCACATTATCCACGCCGATGCCGGCACGGCCGACCACCTTCAGGTTGGTGGCGACCGCGAGAAGCTCTTTTGTAACCTTCGTGTTGGACCGGATGGCCAGGCCATCGTAGCCGCCAATGATTTCGCGCAGCTCGGCCGGTGTGAGGCCGGGTTTGACATCAACCTCAATGCCACGATTGCGGAAGATGTCGACCGCGGCTTGGGAAAGCTTGTCGCTGATGAGAACTTTTGGCATCGCCGTTACTCCGCCGCCTGCGCGCCGAATTCGGCGCGCACTTGTTGTTCCGCCCAGTCAAGCCAGGGCAGCAATGCTTCGATATCGGCGGTCTCCACCGTGGCGCCGCCCCAGATGCGCAGGCCCGGCGGCGCATCGCGGTAAGCACCGATATCCAGCGCCGCCCCTTCCTTCTCCAATAACGTGGCGAGTTTCTTCGCTGCGGCCGCCTGGGCATCCGGCGCCAAGGCGGTGAACCAAGGTGCCGTGATTTTCAGGCAGATACTGGTGTTGCTGCGTGTGGCGGGATCTTCGGCCAGGAACGCGGCCCAGTCGCTCTGCGCAACCCAGGCAACGACCGCGGCCAGGTTGGCCTCGCTGCGATCAATCAGGCCAGGCAAGCCGCCGACGGAATCCGCCCAGCGCAACCCATCGAGCGCGTCTTCGACACACAGCATGCTGGGGGTGTTAATCGTTTCGCCGACAAAGATGCCGTCGATCAGCTTGCCGCCCTTGGTCAGACGGAAAATTTTCGGCAACGGCCAGGCCGGCTTGTAGGATTCCAGGCGCGCGATCGCCCGGGGCGACAGCGCCAGCATGCCGTGCGCTGCTTCACCGCCCAGCACTTTCTGCCAGGACCACGTGATGACGTCGAGCTTATCGTAAGGCAGATTCATTGCAAACGCGGCACTGGTGGCATCACACAGCACCAGGCCTTCGCGGTCGGCACGGATGAAATGCGCGTCCGGCAGCTTCACGCCGCTGGTGGTGCCGTTCCAGGCCAGCACCAGGTCGCGTGCCGGATCGATCTGCGTCAGATCGGGCAGTTTGCCGTAGGGTGCGGTGAGCACGCGCGCATCCAGTTTCAGTTGCTTGACGGCGTCCGTGGCCCAGCCTTCAGAAAAGCTTTCGAAGGACAGAACGTCCACGCCGCGGGCACCGAGCAGGGTCCACATGGCGGCTTCAAAGGCGCCGGTATCGGAGCCGGGCAGGATGGCAAGCTTCCAGCCGGGCGGCAGGCCGAGAAGGGCGGCCGAGCGGCCAATCACCTCGGCCAGGGCCGCCTTGGGCGCCTTGGCCCTATGGCTGCGCCCGAGTTGCGCCGCGCGCAGCGCATCGAGGGACCAACCGGGGCGCTTGGCGCAAGGCCCGGAAGAAAATAGCGGATTATGGGGATGTACAGACGGTTTATTGGCGAGTGCCATGTGCGGCTCTCCCTTTCAGAAGAGAAGCGCCCCGGTGGGGGGGCGTGACCCGCAGTGGCAGGTAATGGAGACGGTTTGGTTTGGCAAGGGGGGTTGTGAATTATATGCCAATTGGCATTGCGGAGGAGCTGTAGGACGCAAGAAAGCACTTCTTTTTGAAAAAAGAAGCAAAAATTTTTGCTTATTGGTGTGCGCGGTGGATCCAACACTTACCTAAAGTATCAAAAGTTTTTTGGTTCTTTTTTTCAAAAAAGAACTGTTTGCCTTCACCTTGTATAAGCCACGCTCAATTCCGGGCCATATCAGTGCAATTTTACCGTGGGTGCGGGCCGTGCACCGGGCGAAACGATGCCCAGAAGCGTCCGCCTGCCGCCGTGCAGCGCTGCTTCATGCATTTTGTAGAGCGACCGATATGCCAGCCGCGCCAGATAACCCTCGATAAAAAAGCTCCGCCCTATCAGCCCCATCAAACTTCCGACGGAGCTGTGCTTTCCAAGCCAAACCAGCGAGCCAAAATCCTTATACACATACGTCCCGAGCGGCCGGTTCTCCAACCGCGCGGCCATTTGTTTTACCATGAAACTGGCCTGCTGATGAGCCGCCTGGGCGCGAGGTGGTACAGATGTGGGAAGGCCCGGCTGTGGGCAGTCCGCGCAATCACCAATCGCAAAAATGTTGTCGTCGCGCGTGGTTTGCAGCGTCGGCTTCACCATGAGCTGGTTGATACGGTTAGTTTCCAACCCGCCGATATTGGCCAAGAAATCCGGAGCTTTCACACCGGCGGACCACACCACCAGTTCACTCGGAATAATCTCACCGTCGGACAGACGCACACCGTTCGGTAGCACTTCGGCCACCCGCGCATGAGTGCGCACAATAACGCCCATGCGGGTTAATTCCGCGTCTACGGCCACCGACATGCGCGGCTGCAAGGCCGGTAGGATGCGATCGGCCGCTTCGATCAAAATGATTTTGATGTCGCGCTCGGGATCAATCCGGTCCAGCCCATAGGCGATGATGGCACGCGCGGTGCGGTGCAGTTCGGCCGCGAGCTCCGTGCCCGTAGCACCGGCACCGATAATGGCCACATGCAGCTGGCCAGGCTGCACAGGCGTATCCTGTTGCTGGGCGCGCAGGCATGCGTTCACCAAGCGCTTGTTGAAACGGCTCGCCTGCTCGGGGGTTTCCAGCGGCACGGCGTACTCGGCCGCACCGGGCGTGCCGAAATCGTTGGTGATGCTTCCCACCGCCATGATCAGCGTGTCGTACTGCACGGTGGATTGCGGCGTGATTTCGCGGCCCTCGTCGTCCGCGGTCGCCGCCAGCGTAATCATGCGCGCTTGCCGGTCCAGGCCGATCATTTCGCCAAAGCGATAGCGGAAGCCATGCCAGTGTGCCTGCGCGATGTAGTTCAACTCGTGCTGGCTACGGCGCAAGCTGCCGGCTGCAACTGCGTGCAGCAACGGCTTCCAGATATGGGTACGACTGCGGTCAACCAGCGTAATCCGCGCACGGTCCCGGCGGCCAAATTTGTCACCCAGGCTCGTGGCCAGCTCCAACCCCGCGGCACCACCGCCGACGATCACCACATGATGCAAACCTTCATTGGCGTTCATGATTATCCTCGATCAGTTCGCGGCGAGTGCGAATAACACGTGGGTGTGCCTAGTGTTAAAATATCACGCCGTGCCGCATGCCTGTTGCGCCATAGTTTCATACCGCAGCGCAACACAAAATCGCCACGTTAAGCGTTCACAGTAAAAGTGCTGGGGGGACAGTGCCTGTCCCCCCAGACCCCCCGTCCCTTATACGAGACCTTCATCAAGGCCTCGTCTTAATACGCGACGGGGGGTCTGGGGGGACGGCACGTCTCCCCCAGCCTTCCTTCAGGGGCGGGTTTCGAGCCTATGGCGCCGGCAAAAGCATTCGGGCGGGATTTCTCCGCGTCCTTCCTGGTGTTCCTGGTGGCACTACCGCTCTGCCTGGGTATCGCCATAGCCTCCGGCGCGCCGCCGGCCCGCGGCATTGTTACCGGCATCATCGGCGGCATCGTGGCGGGCACGCTGGCTGGGTCGCCGCTCGCGGTTAGTGGGCCGGCAGCCGGGCTGACCGTGCTCGTGTTTCAGCTGGTCAGCCAATACGGCCTGGCGGCGGTGGGGCCGATCGTGCTGCTGGGCGGTGCGCTGCAGGTGCTGGCCGGCGTGGCCCGTATTGGCGGCTATGTGCGCGCGATACCCCCGGCGATCGTGGACGGCATGCTGGCCGCGATCGGCATGATCCTGGTCGCATCTCAGATGCATGTGATGATCGGCACGGCCCCTGCCCCAGGGTTTATCGCCAATATCCTGGATGTACCGGCCTCCGTGCGCACCGGCAATCTGGCGGCCTTGCTGCTGGGCCTGCTGACCATTGGCGTGATGTTCGGCTGGGAACGCGTGCGGCCCGCGCGCCTTCGCAGCGTGCCGAGCGCGCTGCTGGGCGTGGCCGTGGCCACGCTGGTGGCGAACGCATTCGGACTCGCGGTGGCCCATGTCCCATTACCGCAATCGCTCGGCGACGCGGTGGCGTTGCTGCGGGTTTCACAACTGAAGGAGCTTACCAGCCCATCCTTGCTGACAGCAGCATTCAGCATGGCGATGATTGCAAGCATTGAAAGCCTGCTCTCCGTGGCCGCGATCGACCGGATGACGCCGCGCCGCCGCCGATCCGACTACTCCCGCGAGTTAATGGCGCAAGGCATTGGCAACATGGCGTGTGGCCTGGTGGGCGCGCTGCCAATGACCGGCGTAATCGTGCGCAGTGCCGCCAACGTGCGCGCTGGCGCACGTACGCGGGGCAGCGCCGTCATGCATGGCCTATGGCTGCTGGCGCTGGTAGTTGCCGCGCCAGGGCTGCTGCGGCTGATCCCCACCGCGAGCCTGGCAGGACTGCTGGTGGTGGTGGGCGTGCGCCTGGTGGAATTGCGCCACATTCGGGCACTGGCGCGGGATGGTTTGGTGCCGCTGGGCATATACGGCGTCACAATCGGCGTGATCCTGGCTACCAATTTGCTGACCGGCGTGCTGACGGGGCTGACGGTGTACGGCGCCGTATGGGCGGTACGCCGCGCCGCGGCACGCCTCGCCTAATCCGGGCGTCTCGAAAATGTTATGGTTGGGCGATGCTGGCCATCAGGCCGGCGCCATCCTGTGTGGCCGTGGCGGATGAGCCGGAGCGCAGGGCTTCGCCCACCACTGCGCCGGCCAGAACCAGGACCGCCGCCAATGCCAGGACTGGCCATGAGAAATCACGCATGAGACGGGTCTCCTTTCGAGGAGGGATTTGGCGGAAGTTCGTGATTGAGCACGCGGATCATTTCGGCAGCGAAGCTCCGCACGGGTGCCACCGTCTGGCGAACGCGGGCCAGGATCATCGCGCCTTCCAGCGATGCCAGTATGAAGTCGGCGAGTTCGCCGGCGCGCGCAGCGGGGATTCCGGCGGCGGCCATCATATCTGCTAGCGCCGTGGTCCAAAGGCCGAAGGCGTCGCGGCTGGCGTTACTCAACCGGCTGCAATGGCCACCCGATTCCAGCGCTACGGTGGCAACCGGACAACCACGCGTAAAAGCGCTTTTTTCCAGCGAGACGCAGGTCGCCTCCGCGATCGCTAGGATGACCGCGCGTGGATCCTGCAATTGTGCCGTAGCCGCGCGAATGCGGGCTTCGGTACGGCCAGCCGCGGCCAGCAAGGCGGCCTCGCCAATCGCCTCCTTGCCCTCGGGAAAGTAGTGATACAGCGAACCGCGTGGCGCGCCGCTTTCCGTCAGGATCTCAGCCAAACCCGTGGCCGCGTAGCCCTGGCGCTGGAACAAGGCGACAGAGGCGTCGATCAAGGCCTGACGATGTTTTTGAGCGGGAGCCATAAAACGCGCTTTTCCGATGCCGGTCAGCTGTAATTATACAGACCGGTCTACATTGTCAAGATAGCTGGGCGGATTTCGAGTCCGGTTCGTTCTCCACTGGAGTAGTGTTGACGGCTCTGCCCTGTGGCCACGGGGGTAGCGCGCGAAGGGCCAGGCCAGTAGGTCAAGCG
>OULU01000035.1_pt1 | contig 14913 bp, 16 predicted proteins | sample 1690801 | NCBI WGS metagenome assembly OULU01 (sample SAMEA3914812, study PRJEB12502) | metagenome | biome: forest; material: soil | place: Canada | collected 2011-07-07 | depth 0.1 m
ATAAAAAAAGCCAGGCATTGCTGCCTGGCTTCTTTTTTCTTGCGTTTGATGCCGGGAATTAAGCGGCCATCACTTCGTCAGCCTGCAGACCCTTCTGGCCCTGCACGACCTTGAAGCTGACCTTCTGGCCTTCCTGGAGGCTCTTGAAGCCGTTGCCCTGGATCGCGCGGAAATGCACGAAAACGTCCGGGCCGTTGTCACGGCTGATGAAGCCGAAACCCTTGGCATCGTTGAACCACTTGACGGTACCGATCTGACGATCAGACATATAAATCACTCCTAAGGATTAAAGACTCAGCCAACGCGACATGCGCAGGCCGACTTACTGGTGTGCTAGGAAACCCTAGGGGTGAGGCGATGAGGCTAGATCGAGATCAGCGGCATCGGGTCACAAAACTCTGGTGACCCCGGCAAACACAGTGGGCGCATCATAGCTCTTCAATGCGCACAAGGCGAATGATTGTTTTTCGAAACTGAATGGAGGCGTTTCCCTACGGGTGAGACAGCGTTTGATTTTCACGTAATCTTCGCATTCGATTGTTGCCTCACCCCGGATGATCCGCGCCGCCTCACCAGCCCAAGGGCCGGATTGGCGCGGCAAGCTCCAGGATTGGCCATTTCCCGAGCAGGAGAAGCACCGTGAAACGCAGCTGTTACCCAGTCGTCCTCGCCCTTTTCATCGGCGCCGTGTCGCTGGCCGGCTGTGCCAGCAACCCCGCCAACCACGCTGCCCCCGCTGGAAATACAGCTGCCGCCAGCGGCGCGCAGCCCGCTCCAATCGGCATTCCGTCCTGCGACGCCTATCTGGCGAGTTACGTAGCCTGCCATCGGGCTGCGGCGATTTTCCCGCCTGACCAGATCGAAACCCACTATCAGGACATGCGCGCCAGCTTGCTGCATGACTCGCTCGACCCTAGCGTTCGCCCGCAGCTGGGCGCGCGATGCACCGCGCTGAGCCAGCAGCTCAAGCAGGTACTGCATGGGCAATCGTGCGCTACCGCCAGCGGGCGCTAACACTCACGAGGCACGCCACAGCGTGCGCAACGCCGTCACCACATTCGCCGGGCGGCTGCGCACCAGGCGGACTTGCGGCGTGCCATGCCAACGTGCGGTCGCCGTCACTGCCTGCGCCAAGTCCTTGAGCATCCTTTCCGAGGGCTCGATATCCGGCTCAAGGAACAGCGCCTTGATTTCGAAGATGCCATCACTGCGATGCGCTTTCGCATCGAGCCGGCCGATCAATCGCCCCCGGTGCAAAATTGGCAGCACGTAATAGCCATAGCGGCGCTTAGGTTCCGGCACATAGCATTCGATGGTGTATTCAAAACCGAAGAGTGCCTGTGCGCGGGCGCGATCCCATACCACCGGATCGAACGGTGAAAGCAAGGCAGTATGTGTTCCGCGAAGCTGGCCTCTGCTTGCCTGCGTCAGCAGCTCTGCGTGATCGCGATGCACATAAGCCGGCACTTTCCAACCAGTCACCTGCACCAACAGCAGTTCACCCGCAGCGACCAGCGAAGCGAGTTCACGATCGCTGACCATCGGCTTGAGGCGGTAGTAATCGGCGATCCAGCGTGCCTGCGCGACACCTAGCGCACGCACGCTATCGAGAATGAAACGTTCGCGTAGTAGGGCGTGATCCAGTTGCAATAGCGCCTGATCCAGTGGCGGATCGAGCTTGTCCAGCACACGTTCGGACAGGTCATAGACGCGTTGGAATCGATCCCGTCGCGTCACCATCAGTTCGCCCAGCGCGAACCACGCCTCAAGCCAACGCTTTTCAGGTTTCCACGACCACCATCCACCCGCGCTGCGCTTCTCGCCTTCGAAATCCGCCGCACGCGCAGCGCCTTGCAGGCGAATATGCGACAGCAATTCATCCATGCCTTGTTTGTGTTCGCGATGCATGCGTTCTGCATGCTTGTACGCCCAATGCATGGAACGCTGCAGGCGCCACGCTTGATGCAAGGCGAGATCCGCGGCTGGCACAAAACACGCTTCATGCGCCCACTGCTCAGCAAGCTTTCCGGTTTCCAGCGCGTCGTCCAGCCATTGTGGCGTGTAGTCGCCAAGTCGTGAATGCAGTACGAGATAGGGACTGCGTGCCACGACATGGATGCTGTCAATCTGCAACAGACGCATGCGCGTCACCGCCGCGACCACATCAGCGGGCTTCGCGCGCGAGCGCGGCCGGTGCAATAAGCCTTGTGCGGCCAGATGAAGCCGCTGTGCCTGCGCCAGACTCAACGAGACAGCGGCGCTTGATGAAGGGTTCGACAACGATAACGATGACTTCACGTGTTCGCGATGCCCATATTGAGGTGGCATTTAAACAGCCTTTGCTAGCGTGGGTGTCGGCGCGAAGGACTTCGCAGCACCACATCGCCACGAACACCCTGTTACGCGCATCCGTCCACAAGCCACGCATTCTGGCATGGAGATACGACGATGAAAGCACGCACTCCCCTACTTGCACTGCTTACTACGGGCTCGCTGATGTTTGCCGGCACGCTGTTAGCACAGGATCAGGATATTCCCCCGCCGCCACCGCCGATGTCGGCTTCCAGCATGGCTCCCACGACGCCAACCGCGGGCATGCCGCAAACCACTGCACAGATCAATACGGCGCAGGGCCAGGTCATTGTCCATTCGAGTGTGCCTCCGGTGGTCGCGGGACCGGCGCCAAGTTTTGAGCAGCTCTCCGGTGGTTCCCACTACATCACCGAGGATCAGGCCTCAGCCTATCCACTGCTGGCAAACGACTTCATCTATGTCGACAAGGGCCACACCGGTCACATCAGCAAGGCTCAGTACGAGCGTTGGGTAAACGACAACAAGTAAGATAAGGCTCTCGACGCGGCTTGCCAGGCATGGCGAGCCGCGTCGTCACATGCCATGCATGCCCCCGCTGGTATGCGCTCGGCACGACTGCACGCCGATGGCATGCATGACATGGACGGAGCCTAACGATGCGATTGATATTCCCCGCAGCCTCGGTGTTCGCGCTTGGCCTGGCATCGATGACTGCGCATGCACAGAACCCCGATCCCATGGATATTCGCGCCTGCGCCGCCATCGAAACCGATTCGCAGCGATTGGCGTGCTACGACCGCGCCAGCGGACGCGAGGGCCTGCCCGCTGCGCAAAAGAAAAGCGAGGCGACCACGCAGGGATCGACTGCTCAGGGCGGCACGGTATTCAACCACGAGACGTCCAAGACGACTGCCGCGAGCAATGCACAGGAACCCGAGGTGGCACCGCTGTCATTGCTCGACAGCCGTTGGGAGCTGTCGCCGGAAAGCAAGCTGGGCACCTTCAACCTGCGCGGCTATAAGCCGATCACGGTGATGCCGTTCTTTGCCAGCAGCCATCAGAACAGAGAGCCAAGCAGTCCTAATCCTTTCAACACGGTCGACACGCCCGAGTACCTGGACAACATCGAGGGCAAGTTCCAGTTGAGCCTGAAGACCAAGATCTGGCAGGGCCTGTTTGGCGATGCGGGAGATGTGTGGGTGGGTTATACCCAGTCGTCGCGTTGGCAGCTTTATAACGAGCAGGAATCGCGGCCGTTCCGCGAAACCGACTACGAACCCGAAGTCATGCTGGTGTTCAATACCAACTACCAGGTGGCCGGCTGGGATGGGCGGTTGCTGGGCATCGGGTTCAACCATGAATCCAATGGGCAGTCCGATCCGCTGTCGCGCAGCTGGAATCGCGTGATGGGTTACGTCGGCTTCGAACGCGACAGCTGGACTGTGACGGTACGCCCGTGGTGGCGCATTCCCGAAGGTGGCACGAGCGACAACAACCCCAACATCAGCAATTACATGGGGCGCGCCGACATGCAGATCATCCACGAATGGAACGGCCAGGAATTCGGCCTGATGCTGCGACATTCGTTGCGTGGCGGCAGTGAAAGCCACGGCGCCGCCCAGTTCACCTGGGCCTTTCCCGTGGTCGGCAACCTGCGCGGCTATATGGAGCTGTTCAAGGGCTACGGCGAAAGCATGATCGACTACAACCACAACGCCACGTACCTGGGCATTGGCCTGTCGCTGCTCGATTGGTATTGATCGTCAGGTCGCGCCACACGTGCGCGACCTGAACGTACCCGCGGCGCCGCGATAACTGCGGCGCAACTGGTAGTGATCAGTGGTGATGACCGCCTTCACCATGCACGTGGCCGTGCGACAGCTCTTCTTCGCTGGCAGGGCGCACGTCGGTCACTTCGACGTCAAAGTGCAGGGTCTGGCCAGCCAACGGGTGGTTGCCGTCGATATGCACTTTGTCGGCGTCGACCTTGGTCACGGTGACATTGATAACGCCCTGCGGGCCGCGGCCCTGGAACTGCATGCCCGGCTGGATATCGTCCACGCCCTGGAAAGCCTCACGCGGCACTTCCTGGATCAGCTCGGCATGGTGCGCGCCGTAACCTTCTTCCGGCGCCACGTCGACCTGGAACTGGTCGCCCACCTGGCGGCCTTCCATCGCCTTCTCCAGGCCTGGCACGATCTGGCCCGTACCCTGCAGATACACGAGCGGCTCACGGCCCTGCGAGCTGTCGAGCACCTGGCCCTGGTCGTCGGTCAGCGTGTAATGGAAGGAGACAACGGAATTGGGTGCGATCTGCATGATGTTCTCGACTAGGGATAGGGGTAGAGGCGCCGACGATGCTCGGCCCGAAGGGACAAGGTTACCAGACTGGCCACGCCGGGCCCGCGCCGCTAGCCGCGCGCGCCCTCATTTGGCGATACTTCGGCCATGGCCCCGCTGCACTACCTGTCGCCCCGCCGTGCCGTCGCCGCTCTGTGCGCTGGCTTGGTCATCTGGTCCCTGCTGACCGCCGCGCAGGCTGCCGCGCCGCAGCTCCCCGGCCCTGCATCTTCCACCCGCACCGCCCCCACGCTTGCCACGCAGATCGACAGCATCATCGGCGAACCGCGTTTTGCCGGAGCCGATTGGGGCATCGCCGTCGTATCGCTGGACAGCGGCCGCACGCTTTACGCCCACAAGGCCGACCAGCTTTTCCAGCCAGCCTCCACTGCCAAGCTGTTTACCGCAGCGGTGGCACTGAGCGAACTGGGACCGAACTACCGCATCCCTACCCGCGTACTCACCAACGGCGAGATTGACAACGGCCGACTGGATGGCCCGCTGGTGCTGTATGGCATGGGCGACCCTACCCTGGGCGCGGATGCAGCCACCGCCCAATGGGCCGATCAGCTGGCCACGCAACTGGCAGGTCAGGGATTGCGGCAGGTGCATGGCGACCTGATTGCCGACGCCACTTATTTCGCCGGGCCGATGATGGGTACCGGCTGGGAGGCCATCGACCTGCAAAGCTGGTTTGCCGTACCGGCAACGGCGTTGAGCGTGGATGAGAACCAGGTGGATGTCACCGTGACACCCGCCGCCAGTGCGGGCCAGCCCGCCATGCTGAGTTTCGACCCAGCCGACGCAATGCCCAGCGTGGTGAGTGAGGTGCGGACCAGCGAGGCGCGTACGCGCAACGATATCAACCTCTATCGCGCCCCGGGCGAGAGCGTGCTGTATGCGTTCGGCAATATCGCCGCGCGTTCTCCCGTGCAAACCTACAAACTGGCCGTGCCCGACCCGGCCCGGTTCGCCGGCAACCAGCTGCTGCAGGCGCTCGCGCGCCACGGCATCAAGCTGGATGGGAAGTTGACGGTGTTGCAGTGGCCGCGACGCGACGCCGTACTGGCAGCGCAGCCACGCACCCTGGCTGAGGTGCTGTCGCCGCCGCTTGGCGAAATTCTGCAGCGAGGCCTGAAACGCTCGCAAAATCTGTACCTGCAGAACCTGCTGCTGCTTGCTGGCGTCAAGGCGCAGGCGGACGCCGAACAACGTGATGGCTACCAGGGCTTCATCACCAGCGAGCGCTGGGGTATCCGCGCCATGCACCAAGTGCTGCAGCAAATGGGCATCGCGGCCGCCACCAGCCTGATCGAGGAAGGCACCGGCCTGTCACGGCGAAATCTGGCAACACCCAACGCCATGGCGCGTCTGCTGGCCTATCTCGCCGCACAACCCTACGCCGCCACCCTGCAGGCGGCGCTGCCGGTAGCAGGCGTGGATGGCACGCTTGAATGGCGCATGCGCAAGACGCCCGCCGAGAACAATGTGCATGCCAAGACCGGCAGCATGGCCTTCGTGCACTGCCTGGCCGGCTACGTCACTACCGCCGATGGCGAGCGCCTGGCGTTCACCATCATGCTCAACAACTACGACCCGCCGCCTGGCTCGCCCAGCGGCACCCGCGACGTGGATGCCATTGCAGTGGTGCTTGCCGGGCTGCACAGCCGCGGCGAGGCCGCGTCACCCAGCGTGGCGACTCATCCGGCCAACTGAGACTGCAGGTCCTTGCCAATCTTCTCGGGCGTGTCGGTTGGCGCGTAGCGCTTCACCACCTGCCCGTTGCTATCGACCAGGAACTTGGTGAAATTCCACTTGATCGACTCGCTGCCGAGAATGCCCTTGCCTTCGCTCTTCAGCCACCTGTACAGCGGGTGCGTACCGTCGCCATTGACCTCGATTTTGGAGAACAGCGGGAAGCTCACGTCATAGGTCGTGGAACAGAAGTTGCGGATTTCGGCCTCGTCGCCGGGCTCCTGGTGGCCGAACTGGTCGCACGGAAAACCCAGCACCATCAGACCCTTGTCGCGATCGGCCTGCCACAGCGCCTCCAGCCCGGTGTACTGCGGCGTAAACCCGCACTTGGAGGCGACGTTGACGATCAGCAGGGTCTTGCCACGGTAATCGGCAAGCGAGCGTTCGTTGCCATCGATGTCACGGGCGGAGAAGTCATAGACGGAGGTCATCGTGTTGGTCCTCGAGGCGAGACTCCAAGTCTAGTCCCGCACGCCTGCGCACGGCGACACCCACCATTTGCGGCGGCTTGGGGAGAACCTGACAGGCACATCGCTTATGCTTGCCATCGGCCGGCCCCGCCGTCGCCTGTCCGAGGCTTGTGCCTCAGGTTTGCCCGAAGGTACCCCGTGATCAGATTTCAGGCTGTCCACAAGTCCTACCGCGTCGACGGCAGGGACGTTTCTGCCCTGCAACCATTCGACCTCGACATCGCCGATGGCGAGGTGTTTGGCATCATCGGTCATTCCGGTGCGGGCAAATCGACGCTTATACGTCTAATCAACCTGCTCGAACGCCCCAGTGGCGGCCGCGTCCTCATCGATGACGTCGACATGACCGCGCTGTCGGAGGAAGCGCTGCGCCAAAAGCGCCAGCGCATCGGCATGATTTTCCAGCACTTCAATCTGCTGGCGTCGCAGACGGTGAGTGAAAACGTGGCATTCCCGCTGCGCCTTGCCGGCGAACGAAACGCCGCCGCCATTCGCCAGCGCGTCGATGAGCTACTGGCGCGCGTGGGCCTGACCGCGCATGCCGACAAGTACCCGTCGCAGCTGTCCGGCGGCCAGAAGCAGCGTGTGGGTATTGCGCGCGCGTTGGCCAATCGCCCATCGATCCTGCTGTGCGACGAGGCCACCAGCGCGCTCGATCCGCAGACCACCGCTTCGGTGCTCGAACTTCTGGCCGAAATCAATCGCGAACTGAAGCTCACCATCGTGCTGATCACGCACGAGATGGATGTGGTCCGACGCGTTTGCGATCACGTGGCGGTACTGGACGCGGGCGACATCGTGGAAACCGGTTCCGTGGCGGATGTCTTCTTGCATCCAAAGCATTCGACCACGCGGCGTTTCGTCAACGAGGCGCTGCCCGAAGAGGCCGCCGGCGAGCAGGCGCCGTTTGCGCATGTGCCCGGTCGCATCCTGCGCCTGTCGTTTCGCGGCGACGCCACCTGGACGCCCGCGCTGGGCCGCGTGGCGCGTGAAACCGGCGTGGATTTCAACATCCTCGCCGGCCGCATCGACCGTATCAAAGACCTGCCCTATGGCCAGCTGACCCTCGCCATGCAGGGTGATCGCGTGGATGACGCGCTGACCTGCCTGCGCCAAGCCGGTATCGAGATCGAGGAGATAACCACCCCGATGCAGGAGAATCGCCTGTGAGCGCCGCCCCGCTACTGCAAAACCTGTTTCCCAACATCGACGACTGGGGCGAAATCGGCCAGGCCTGCATCGACACCCTGCTGATGCTGGGCGGCTCGTTGCTGTTGACGGTGGCCATTGGCCTGCCGCTGGGCGTACTGCTGTACCTCACCGGCAAGGGCCAACTGCGCGCGATGCCCAAGCTCTATGCCGCGCTATCGCTGCTGGTGAATATCCTGCGCTCGATTCCCTTCATCATCCTGATGATCGTGTTGATGCCGGTGACCTATGTGCTGGTCGGCACCAAGCTCGGTATCCGCGGCGCGATTCCACCGCTCATAATCGGCGCCGCACCGTTCTTCGCCCGACTGGTCGAAACCGCCTTGCGCGAAGTGCAGCGCGGCGTCATCGAGGCCAGCCAGGCCATGGGCGCCAGCACCTGGCAGATCGTGCGACATGTGCTGCTGCCCGAAGCGCGTGGTGGCCTTATTGCTGGCACCACCGTCACCGCCATTGCCCTGGTCGGCTACACCGCCATGGGCGGCGCCATTGGTGCCGGCGGCCTGGGTGACCTGGCCTACCGCTACGGCTATCTGAGCTACAAATCGGACTACATGCTGGTCACGGTGGTGCTACTGATCGTGCTGGTGCAGCTGCTACAAATGCTCGGCGACCGTATCGTGGCACGTTATACGCGGCATTGACCGACCCGCCGGCTTTGCATCCGGCGGTATGGACGGCTATTCTGGTGCACCGCACCAAGACTCGCCGCCATGAAAAAGCTGATTGCCGTCCTTGCCACCTTGCTTCTGCTTGCGGGGTGCTCGTCGTCCAACTCTGGTAACAGCGACGGTGGCAGCCAGAAATTGGTGGTTGCCGCCACGGCCGTACCGCACGCGGAGATTCTCAAGCAGGTCAAGCCGATCCTGGCCAAGGAAGGCATCGATCTCGAAATCAAGGTATTCGCCGACTACGTACAGCCCAATGTGCAGGTGCTGGAGAAGTCGGTCGATGCCAACTACTTTCAGACCAAGCCTTACCTGGATGCGTTCAACCGCGAGCGTGGCACCAATCTGGTGATCGTCACGGGCGTCCATATCGAGCCGTTTGGCGCGTACTCGCACAAGATCAAGTCGATCGACCAGTTGCCGGACGGCGCCTCGGTCACGCTTCCGAACGACCCCAGCAACAACAGCCGCGCCCTGCTGCTACTCGCTAAGCACGGCCTGATCACGCTAAAGGATCCGACCAACGAGCTGTCGACGCTCAAGGACATCACGTCCAATCCGAAGCAGCTGAAGTTCCGCGAGCTGGAGGCGGCGATGTTGCCGCGCACGCTCGATGAAGTGGACCTGGCGCTGATCAACACCAACTACGCTCTCGCGGCAGGCCTCAACCCCACCAAGGACGCACTGCTGATCGAGGACAAGGATTCCCCGTACGTGAACTATCTGGTGGCTCGCCCGGACAACAAGGACGATCCGCGTATCCAGAAGTTGGCGAAGGCGCTGACGAGCCCGGAGATCAAGGCGTTCATTGAGCAGAAGTATCAAGGGGCGGTGTTGCCGGCGTTCTAAGCACGCTCGGGAATTGCTTGGCGTTTGCGGCGCTGTGCGTTGGCTTGATGGTTTGTCATTCCTGCGAAAGCAGGAGGCGCTTTGCAACAGCGACGCTGGTCATTCAGCGCCTTTGCTTTCGGCTGTGGCGTTGTTGTAAGCGGCACCCTGGCGTTAACGCCACAACCAAGAAACACAGTCCCTGGGTGACCAGCTTCGCTGTTGTAAAGCGTCCTGCTTTCGCAGGGATGACGAGCAATGGCTGCCACCGCTTTCGCGGGGAAGACGAAACAAGGCCACATCCGCCATGCGGAGTCACCCCTGCCCTCTCTACGCCGAAATGACAGCAGGCACCCCCACCCCTCAACCCACCGCCACCACCGACTCCGCCGGAATCTCAAACACCTGCCTTAGATACGCCACATAGGCAACGTCCTCGCACATGTTCTTCCCCGGCGAATCACTCAGCTTCGCCACCGGCTGGCCGTTGCAGCGAATCATCTTGATGACAATCTGCAAGGCCTCCGGCCCAACATCATTGGTGAGATTGGTGCCGACACCGAAAGCCAGCAGGCAGCGATCGCGGAAGTGTTCGAACAGGCGCATAACCTTTGGAATATCCAGACCGTCGCTGAACACCAGCACCTTGCTGCGTGGATCGACGCGGTTGGCGCGGTAGTGCGCCAGCACGCGCTCGCCCCACGCGAACGGGTCGCCGGAATCGTGTCGCGTACCGTCAAACAGCTTGCAGAAGTACATGTCGAAATCGCGCAGGAATGCGCTGAGGCCATAGACGTCCGAAAGGGCGATGCCCAAGTCGCCGCGATACTCCTTGGCCCAGGTTTCCAACGCGGCCACTTGCGAATCACGCAGGCGCGGCCCCAGTGCCTGATGGGCCTGCAGGTATTCATGTGCCAGCGTGCCCAGCGGGGTTAAACCCAGCTTCCAGGCCAGCCACACATTGCTGGTGCCCGCCAGTTGCAGTCCAAGCTCGTCACGCAGGGTGGTCACCACCTCCTCGTGCCAGGCGCGCGAGAAGCGGCGGCGCGTGCCGTAATCGGCGATGCGGCAGCTTTCGTAGCCAGCGGTATCGCGCAGCAGGGAAATCTTGTGGCGCAGCCGGCGCCGGCCCTCTTCCAGGTCGAGCCCGCGGTGTGTGTTGCGGAAATACACTTCGTTGACGATGGCCAGCAGCGGCACTTCGAACAGGATCGTGTGCAGCCATGGACCGCAGATGTGTATCTCGATCTCGCCGGGGCGATCGCGAGCGGGGCGAATATCCACGTATTTCGCGTTGAGCTGGAACAGGCCAAGAAAGTCGACGAAGTCGCTCTTGATAAAGCGCCAGGTGCGCAGGTATTCCAGCTCTTCGGTGGTGAAGCGCAATGAGCACAGCGCGTCGAGTTCGGCGCGAATCTCATCGATGTAGGGAACCAGGTCGATGCCCGGATTGCGACACTTGAACTTGTACTCGACCTGCGCGGCGGGGTAATGGTGCAGCACCACCTGCATCATGGAGAACTTGTACAGGTCGGTGTCGAGCAAGGAGGTGACGATCATGGGTCGCTCACGCGGGCACGGGGTCCGGTGATTATCCCCGCCCGGCCACCGCTGAAGCGAGCCCGGCGCGTGCTGCAGACAAATTAAAACCTCGGTAGTCAGGGGAGGGACTACCGAGGTTCTGTCAGGCCGGTCTCAAAAACAAAGAGGGGAAAAAAGGACCGACCCCTCAGTGGCACGATACTGCTGCGCCACTTCCTGTCGCCGTCACGGCGATACGATTACTTAGTGTGGCCCGCTGTGATCTAGTTCAAGGGTGGCGTCGGTTTCATTCAGGTTTCGGCAAGCTAATGCCGGCGCGTCCTACAATCGGCGGGATCTGCTATCGGGAACCCACCATGCTGCGCCGCTTGTGCCTGCTCGCACTCGTCCTCGCCCTACCCTTGCGTGCTGCCGAACTCACCGTCGACCTCGGCCACGGCGTGAAGAGCTTCAGTGCCGAGCAGCTGCTGGCCCGCAGCGATGCGCGCTCCATCACGATCCCGGACGACGTGTCGTTCAAACATGCCATGCACTATCGCGCCGTGCCATTGCAGGCATTGCTCGAAGGCGTTGATGCCGACGATGCCTTGCTGTTTGTGGCCACAGACGGATTCGCCGCGGAAATCCCTGCTGCGCTCGTGCTTCGCGCGCGTAGCTCACGGGCATGGCTCGCGATTGAGGAACCCACCCATCCCTGGCCCGCTCTGGGCGAAGGCAAAGGCGATGCGGGTCCGTTCTACGTCGTGTGGACCGATCCGCAAGCCATGAAGATTGGGCCGGAACAGTGGCCCTACCAGCTGGCGGCGATACGGCGACTGGCACCGGTAGCCGAGCGCTTTCCCGCGATCAGGCCGGACGCGGCAGTGAAGCCCGGCAGCGAGGTGCTACGTGGCTTTGCCGTATTCCAACGCACCTGTTTCGCCTGCCACACGCTCAATGGCCAGGGTGATGCCCGACTCGGGCCGGATCTCAATGTCCCGCACAATCCCACCGAATACCTGCGCGAGGACTTGCTGCGCGCCTATATCCGCGACCCGCAGTCACTGCGCCGTTGGCCACAGGCACGCATGCCGGGATTCGATCGACAGGCGCTGTCGGATGCGGACATGGATGCCTTGCTGATTTATTTGCGGCATATGGCGGGGCGCAAGGTGCAGCCGTGACGGCGCGCTTCTACAGGGAGTGAGTGGTCCCGCTGGCCAGCCACTTCTGCAGCGCCTGGTCGCGCTGAGCCTTGGGCAAGAGCGCCAGCTGTCGCACGCTGGCGTAGAACGCGGGCCACTGGCGTTCGGCTTGCGTGTAGAGCGCGGCGAACGCCGGCGTCCAATGGTCATAGATGCCGAAGGGCAACAAGCGCGCGTTGTTGATGGGAGCCGCGACCCAGTTGTCGTAACGACGATCACCAGGCCACTGGCTATCGCGCCACTGCGCATAGCGTGCGCGGAAATCGACAATTTCCCGCTGCTTCCCGGCAGCCAGCGCCTGCTCGTCGGCGCCACTGGTGTACAAGGTCTTGAGACGATCGCGCAGATCCAGCACCAGTTGAGTAAATCCATCATCCATGGCCTTGGCGTGCTCGTCCTGCGGCGTGAGACCGCGTGACAGGCGCCACTGGCGCAGGCCTTCCTCCTGCACGAATGTCGCGAAGGATTCGTTAAAGGCGCTGTCATCCTTTACGTAAACCAGTTGGTGGGCCAGCTCGTGGAAAATCGTGCTGGCCAGGTCGTCATCGTCCCAGCGCATCATGCTGCTGAGGATGGGATCGGCAAACCAGCCCAGGGTCGAATACGCGGGCACGCCGCCCACATATACGTCGTCACCGCCCTTCTCCAACCGCGCCGCCTCAGCCTTGGCCTTGTCGTGCGAGAAGTAGCCCCGATAGGCCACGCAACCGGCGAACAGGAAGCAGTGCGTTACTGGCATCACCGAATAACGCGGCGTGGCAAATACGTTCCACACCACATAGGACCGGTCCAGCTTGACGTAACTGGTGTAGCTGCGGTTACCGGGCAGGTCCAGGTGCGTGGTGGCGAACTGCCGCGCCTGCTGCGAAAGCGTCAGGCGTTGCCTAAGCGTGGGATCGGTTGCCGGGTCCTTGATGACGGAAGCCACGTCCCGGCGATGGAATACGAGGTCACCCTGGCCCTTGGCGACGTGGGCGTAGTAACTGACCGTGCTGCACGCGCAAAGCATTAGGCCCAACGCCATGATGGCGATGGGCCTGAGTATTCCCAAGAAGGGCGGCGTGATGGTGGACAACCTCATGCCGCGATTGTGCCCTGACTTTAATGGCCGTAACCGCCACCGCCATGGCCGCCACCACCGTGACCGCCGCCGCTCCAGCCGCCATGCCCGCCGCCACCGTGGCCGTAGTAGCCGCCGTGACCGTAATAGCCACCATGGCCGTAGTAACCACCGTGGCCGTAATAGCCACCACCGCCGTACCAGATACCACCGATACCGATGCTTACGGCCGGCCCGTAACAACAGCCGTAGTAGCCGCCATAGCCGTAGTAGCCCGGGTAGTAATAAGGGGAAGCGTAATAGGCGCTGTTGCCATAGACCACGCCATTGCCGTAATAGGCATCGCCGCCAGCGGTGGTGGCCACCGGGCGTACATAGCTGTAATCGGGATAGTAATAACAGCCGGACAAGGCGGCGGTAGCAACGACGAGGGCGAGACCGGCGAGTGTGCGTTTCATGACCGTGACCTCCAGGGAGGATGTGTCCACACTAGACCTAAACCGCTAAGGGCGCACTGAACGCAACTGGCCAAATCAAAAAGTATTTAGCCGCCAGCCATCTGGCAGACAGGAACGCCGCTTGCGCATTCAGAATCGCGGTTGCGCCAATTCGCCAAGGAAATGGGACAGCACCTCGGGCCGCACCAGCAAGGTGAACGCCACGCCAAATGCAGCACCCCAAAGATGGGCGCTATGGTTGATGTTGCCTTGGCCGCGTCGGTCCATATAGACCGAATAACCCACATAGAGCACGGCGTAGATGATGGCCGGCATGGGCAGCACGAACACGATGATGCGCGACCACGGCGCCAGCAGGATGTACGCGAACAGCACCGCCGATACCGCACCAGACGCACCCAGGCTGCGATAGTTCGGATTGTTACGGTTGTTCAGGTAGGTCGGCAGAATCGATACCACCAGCGCCGCGATATAGAACAGCGCAAAGCCCAGCGTGCCCAGACGCACGGTGTAAAAGTTTTCCATCGCGCGACCGAAGAAAAACAGCGTGAACATGTTGAACAGCAGATGGTTGAAGTCGGCGTGGATCAGCCCGTAGGTGACCAGTCGGTGGTACTCGCGGCCACGTGTAATGGCCGGCGGCCACAGGATCAGGTCGTTCATCAGGCGGGCATTGTTAAACGCCATGAACGAAACAACGCAGGTGATGGCGATGATGATCAAGGTGATCATGCGGTAATCCAGAAGGGCCAAAGGGCGCGACAAAGACCCCCATCTTGGCCGGGGGCGAGGCGCTTGTCGACATCGCGAATGGCCTCATGGCGCCCTCCGGCGGCCAATCCGCACTATCATTCGCGACTTTCGCGCGTTTCCCCACGCCTGCAGACTATCCCCATGTCGATTCGTTACCTGCACCTGGACGTCTTTGCCGCCACGCCCGGCGGCGGCAACCACCTGGGCGTCGTCACCGACGCTACCGGCTGGAGTGACGCCCGCATGCAAGCCTTTGCCCGCTGGACCAACCTGGTCGAAACCACCTTCCTGCTGCCGCCGACGCAGGCCGGGGCCAGCTATCGCGTGCGTATC
>OULU01000033.1_pt1 | contig 13078 bp, 8 predicted proteins | sample 1690801 | NCBI WGS metagenome assembly OULU01 (sample SAMEA3914812, study PRJEB12502) | metagenome | biome: forest; material: soil | place: Canada | collected 2011-07-07 | depth 0.1 m
CCGGCCTCGACGCGGTATTCCAGTTCCTGCGCCAGCTCGGCAACGTGGGCAAAAACGGCTACACGGTGACCAATGCCGTGGTCTACGTACTGGTGACCTTCCCGCGTCGTCTCTACGAGATGTTCGGCAACGCAGCGCTTATTGGCGGCCTGTTGGGCCTGGGCGGCCTGGCCGCCACCAACGAGCTCACCGCGCTGCGCGCCTGCGGACTGTCCAAGTTGCGCATTGCGGTGTCAGCGGTGGGCGTCGTGGCCATCATGGTCGTGGGCGTGGTGATCCTCGGCGAAACGGCTGCGCCCTGGGGTGACCAGCAGGCGCAGGCCATGCAGTTGCGCCTGAAGTCGAACAACGCGATGGGGCTCGGCGGCAACACCGGCCTGTGGGCGCGCGATGGTGACCGTATCATCAACGCCAAGGGCTGGACGGCCGAACACCGTGGCACGCATAGCACCGTGGAGCTGCATGACGTGCGCGTGTTCACGCTCACCACGGACGGCCAGGTCGACCAATTCGACTGGGCCAAAACGGCCGAGCACGATGGTCGGCAGTGGGTGATGAGCCAGGTGCGCAGTACCAAGCTCGACGCCCAGGGCACGCACACGGTCACTTCCGCCAGCCAGCGCTGGGATTCCAAGCTCAATCCGCAGGTGCTGGAGCAGTCGGTGATCCAGCCGCAGTACCTGCCCATGCGCGACTTGCGGCGCAACATCAGCTATCTGGAACAAAACGGACAGAATCCCGGCGTGTATGCCTCGGCGTTCTGGGGGCGCGCGCTCTATCCGTTCAACGTGCTGGTGCTGGTGTTGTGCGCCATGCCGTTCTCGTTCGGCACGCTGCGTTCCGGCGGCCTTGGCAAGCGCATGTTTATCGGCATGCTGTTGGCGATCGGCTGGTACTTCCTGCAGAAGGCGATGGTGAACTTCGGCACCGTCTACGGCGTGCCACCGCTGGTAGCCAATCTGGCGCCAGCGTTGATATTAGCCTTGCTGGCATGGTTGTACTTCCGCAAGCACGGATAGCCACTGAAAACGCCGCGTCAATCGCGGCGTTTTTTTATGCCCGCCCGTAGGAAAGCACCCTGTACGCGGCGGTTTCTACAAAGAGGACGCCGGAGCGGGCTCGGCATCCGCCACGAATTGCCCTTCCGCCGCCAGCCGCGCGAATAGCCCGCCCTTTCGAATCAGCTCGTCGAACGTTCCCAGCTCCTCCATGCGGCCCTGGTCGAGCACCAGGATCTGGTCGGCATGGCGCACGGTGGACAGCCGATGTGCGATGACGAACGTGGTGCGTCCCACCGTGAGTCGATCCAGCGCGCGCTGAATGCGCGCTTCGGTGGTGTTGTCGAGCGCGCTGGTGGCCTCGTCCAGGATGAGGATGGGCGCATCCTTGAGCATGGCGCGGGCGATGGCCAGCCGCTGGCGCTCGCCACCAGACAACGAGCGTCCGCGCTCCGCCACCAGCGTCTCCAGGCCCTCTGGCTTGCGCGCAATGAATGCTGCCGCTTCGGCAGCCGCCACAGCGGCCTCGATATCCGCCTCGCCAGCATCAGGGTTGCCCACGCGCAGGTTGTCCAGGATCGAGCGATAGAACATGCCGGCGTCCTGGAAGACCACGCCAATGTTCCGACGCAACGACTCGAGCGTCACCTCGCGCACGTCCTGTCCATCGATGGTGACGCGGCCGGCGCTGGGATCGTAGGCCCGGTAAAGCAGGCTAAGCGCCGTGCTCTTGCCGGCGCCCGTCGGGCCCACCAAAGCGATGGTGCTGCCCGGTGCAGCGCGAAAGTTCAGATCGTGCAGCGCCGGTTGCACCGGGTCGTAGCCAAAACTGACATGGTCGAACACCACTTCGCCACGCACGCGTGGCAGCTCGATGGCGCCAGGGATATCGGCAATCTCCGGCTGGCGGTCGAGCACGGTGAAGAAGTCACGCAACGACTGCGACTGGAAAAACAGATTGGATAGGAAGGTAGCGAACTGCTCCAACCGCCCAATCAACAACATCGAGAAACCCACGAAACTGACGATACCGCCCACGCTGATCTCGCCGCGCGAATGCAGGGCCGCACCGACCGCGAAAATCGCCACGATGGTCAATGTGCTGGCGGCGCGATTGAGCACCGACAAGATCGCCCAACCGCGCAATACGGGATATTGCGCATCGAGCGTGCGCGTCATCATGTCGCGCAGGGCACGCGACTCGGCAGCCAGGCGGGTAAAGCTCTGCACGACGGTGACGTTACCGAACACATCGCCAGCGCGCGTGGCGATCTCATGATGCAATTCCTCCACCTCGCCCTGCGCTTTGTGCGTACGCTGCACGGCCACCGCGTTGAAGATCGAGAAGCACAGCAGCAGCGCAATCATCAGCAGCGCCAGCTTCCAGTTGATCGACAGCGCAACCGGCACCATCACCACGATCGACAGCAGCGTCGCCAGATGCTCGCGAAAAAAGCTCAGCCACAGATTGAACAGGTTGCCGACACCCACATTCATGATGCGCGACAGTCGTCCGGTGTGATATTCGCCGTGGAACGAGAGTGGCATGGACGCCGCATGCTCGAAAAACAGGGCGATGGCCGCAAGACGCCGCCGATGCGCCAGCCGGTCAGCGTGCAACGACACCCACACACTGGCCAGCACGCCGGCAAAACCCACGCCCGCCCACAGCGCGATCAGGCGTGGCGCATCACCGCCGTGGGTCGCCCCCAGCGCATCCACCACCTTGCCAAACAGCACTGGCTCCAGAAAAAACACGCCCGCGAGCGAGAGATTGGCCAGCGCCAGCGTGATCGCCAGCCTCCGTTCGGGCGCCAGCAGCCCAATGACTCGTAGGTAGAGACGCAGGAACGACATGCCGTTGCCCCGATCGACTCGCGCCCGCGCAGCGCGGGTGCCACTGCCGCCTAGGCTAGCCCATGCTTGCGACCACGCAAGTGAACGATCAAGCTGCTGGCCTGTTTTCCGAACGAGCGACGACCGTGGAACCCATCGACCTGCGCAGCGATACCGTGACCCGTCCCACCCCGGCCATGCGTGCCGCCATGGTGGATGCCCCTGTCGGTGACGACGTCTACGGCGAGGACCCCACCGTCAATGCCCTGCAGCGACGCCTGGCGGACGATTTGGGCTTCGAGGCGGCGCTATTCGTGCCCACCGGCACCCAGTCGAATCTGCTGGCCTTGATGGCGCATTGCGAACGCGGTGACGAGTACCTGGTCGGTGCCGACGCGCACACCTACAAGTTTGAAGGCGGCGGTGCCGCGGTACTTGGATCCATCCAGCCGCAGCCAATTGCGCAGGATGCCGATGGCTCGCTGCCGCTGGACAAGCTAGCCGCAGCCATCAAGCCGATCGATCCGCATTTCGCCCGCACCCGCGTGCTCGCCTTGGAAAACACCTGGCACGGGCGGGTGATGTCGCTGGACTACATCCGCGCGGCGCGTGAATTCACACACGAACGCGGACTGGGGTTTCATCTGGACGGCGCCCGCCTGTTCAATGCCGCCGTAGCCAGCGGCGTGTCCGCACGCGACATCGCACAACACTTCGATAGCGTCTCGGTGTGCTTGTCGAAGGGACTGGGTGCGCCGGTGGGCTCAGTGCTGGTTGGCACGGCCGCACTGATCGAGAGGGCGCGTCGTTGGCGCAAGGTCGCCGGCGGCGGCTGGCGCCAGGCTGGCATGCTCGCAGCGGCCGCGCAGTACGCACTCGATCACCACGTCGCCCGGCTTGCTGCCGATCATGCTCGTGCGGCAGCGCTGGCAGAGGGCCTGGCCGAGATTCCAGGCGTCAAGCTACTGGGTCAATTCACCAACATGGTGTTCATTGATGTGCCGCCAGATCGCCTTCGTGATTTGGACGTCCATCTGCGCGAGGCCGGCATTCGCATCAGCATTGGCTATCTGCCGACGTTGCGACTGGTGACGCATCTGGATGTGGATGATGACGGTGTGGCACTGACCGTGGCTGCGTTCAAGGCGTTCTTTGCGGGCGCCCGCTCTTAAAACGCGGTGTCGGCTGGGATCCATTTGTCGTGATTCGGCGACCGGGCTCGCCTGCCGCAGGCGAGCCCGGTCGCGATCACGCACACCGAGAGGGGGAGCGGGCATCGTGATACACCCAGCATCACTCCCCCTCACCCATCCTCACATGCGCATGTATCGCATCCATCAGCTGATCACCGGTCAGCGGCTTGCGCAGGAACCCATCCATGCCCGCTTCGCGCGCCCGCGTCTCCTCATCGCCGCCTGAGCGCGCAGTGATTGCCACGATCGGTACGCGATGCCCCGGCTCCTCGCGCTGGCGGATCAGGCGGGCGATCTGGAACCCATCGATGCCAGGAAGATCCAGGTCGAGCAGGATCACGTCACAGGGAGCTTGCGCAAGTTCAGCCAGCGCCGCCAGACCATTGCCGACATAGCGCACTTCATGGCCGACACGTTCAAGCAGGCCGCGGATCACCGCAGCCACGATGGCGTCGTCCTCCACCAGCAGCACATGCAGTTGCCGTTGAACCGGAGCGTCGCTGTGCGCGCTGGTTGCCGCGAGCGGTTCCGGTGCCAGTTCCAGCGGCAAGCGCACATGGAAAGTGCTGCCGAAGGCCACCTTGGATTCGAGTTCAATGCTGCCGCCCATCATGCCGACCAGCTCGCGGCAGATGGCCAGGCCCAGGCCGCTGCCCGCGCGTCGCTGCGGGCTGGTGGCCTGCTCGAAACGCTGGAACAGACGCGCCTGGCTCGCTTCGGGAATACCCGGGCCGGTGTCGATGATGCTGAAGCGCAGACCCTCCTGCATGCGCTGCACACGCAGGGTGACGCCACCGCGTTCGGTGAATTTCAACGCGTTATTGGCCAGGTTGAGCAGCACCTGCTTGATGCGTACGGCGTCGCCGATCATGCGATGCGGCAGGTCGTCGGCGACGTCCACTTCGAAGCGCAATCCCTTGGCCCGTGCCTGACCCAACTCAAGCTGCGCCACGTCGGCGACCAGCACGGCGGGATCGAACGGCGCGTTTTCCAGCTCCAGCTTGCCCGCTTCGATGCGGGCCAGGTCCAGCGCGTCGTTGAGCAGCTTGAGCAGCATGCCGCCGGATCGCTGCATGGCTTCGGCGTACTCACGCTGGATGCTGCTGAGCGGTGTGCTCAGCAGCAGTTCGGCCATACCCATCACGCCGGTCATCGGCGTGCGGATTTCATGGCTCAGGGTGGCGAGAAATTGGGTCTTCGCGGCGCTTGCCTGTTCGGCGAGTCGACTGCGCTGCTCGGCCAGCTGGATCTGATGTCGCTGTGCCAGGCGGCGGCGCCATACCTGCAGCGCCAGCCACATCAGCCACGCCCCCAGCAGTACGTAGCCACACCATGCCCACCACCGTGCCCACGGTGGTGCCTGCACGTGGATCTGCAGAGGCTGGGCCAGGTGCGCCCATTCGCCATCCGCACCGACAGCCATCACATCGAGTGCGTAATCACCGGTACCCAGGCCTGCAAAATCGCGTTCGCCGCGGCTGCCCGTGTCCACCCAGGCGGCGTCGACGCCGTGCAGACGGAAACGGTAGCGATTGGCGGCGGGGTCGACATAGGAGAAGACGCGCGATTCGACATTGAGCCCGCTGTCTTTCCAGCCAAGCAACAGCTCGCCCGAGGCAGGCAACGGCAGGTCTTGCACAACGCCGTTGCGACGCACGGTGATATGCGTGATCGCCACCGTCGGCGGTGAAACGTGTTCGTCCACGCGATTGGGATTGAAGCCCATGACGCCGCCCAGCGTGGGCGCATAGATGGTGCCGTCGGCAGCCCGTCCGAAGCCACGCAGGAATTCGCCATTGCTCAAGCCGTCCTGCAGGCCAAGCTCGCGAAAGCTACTGGTGGCCGGATCGAACCGCCACAAGCCATCGCGACCGAAAATCCACACGCGCTGATGTTTGTCCACCGCCAGGTCGACCACGTTGACCGACGGCCAACCACGAGTCGCGTCGATCTTGTCGTCTAGCGCCAGGCCGTCGCTGGTGTAGTGGTAGTGCTCCAGGCCATCGGGGCGCGCCATCCACATGCCATCGTCGGTGAAGTCGAAGGCATCGACCGATTCGTCGTTTTTCACGCCGGGCACGGGCTCGAAATATTCGAGCGTGCGGTTCAGGCGCATCATGCCGCCGTCGCTGGCGTACCAAAAATTGCCATGATTGAGCGTGATCTGGCTGCCCCAGCGAGCCTTTTCCTCGGCGGGGCGGAACGGCACTGGCGTGACGGCAAGCGTGTTCTGGTCGACGCGAAACAGGCCTTCGCCGAAGGTGCGCGCGTAGAGCTTGCCGTCCGGCCCCACTTCCACTTCGAGTGGATGCTTCATGCCCTGGCTGTTGGCCGGCACCTGGTCGAGCTTGCCGTTGTCGTAGCGGAACAGGGCGCCTTGCACGGTGATCCACAAGCGCGACTGCTCATCTTCGGTCATGCCCAACACGTCGCCACGCAAGCCTGACAACACGTGTTCGACCGCGCCCGTGGCCGGCCACAGTCGATCCACGCGGCCACCGCGTTCGCCCACCCACATGGTACCGGCACTGCCGCGCGCCAACGCGTAGGCAACCGAGTCGCGCAGGCTGTTGTCATCATCGGGAATGTGGGTGAAGCGGCTGACGCTGTTCCAGCCGGGGGCAAGGTAGGCCACGCCACCATCGAACAGGGCGATCCACAGGCCTCCTTCATTGTCGGACTGGATCTGCCATATCCAGGTGCCCGGCAGGTTGCCGTACAACACCGGCTGATTGATCACCGCCTGGATCGGCTTGCCCTCGCCGTTCTGCAGGTACAGGCCACGCTGCGTACCCACCCACAAGCGCCCGGCGCGATCCCGAATGCTGCTGAGCACGTTGGTTTCGGGCAGTTCATTGCGTCCGACCTGTCGGGCGATATCGTCGCCGCGTACCACGAACAGGCCATGTGAAGAGGCAATGCGTACCTCGCTGGCGCTACCTTCGATACGCCAGGCATCCAGCGCTTGCCCCGGCGCTTCCGGCTTGATGGCGTGGAACACGCCCGCCTCGTCGCGACGAAACACGCCGTTGTCGCTACCCACCCATAGCTGCCCATGCGTGTCGACATAGAGCGACCCGACGGTACCCAGCGCTGCGGGATCGTCGCCAGTCACCACCACATGATCGAAGCCGCGACCGTCCATGCGCATGCGGTCCAGGCCCACGGCGGTGCCGATCCAGAGCGAGCCGTCACCGGTCTGCGCAATAGTCCACGCCTTGTCGCTGCTCAGGCTGGCCGGATCGTTGGCGTCGTGGCCCCAGTGGCGAAACGAGCCGGCGCGCTCGTCGTATCGATTGAGCCCCGCCTCCAAACCGGCCGCCCACAGGCGCCCGCCCCGATCGAACAGCAGCGCCGAGATACCGTTGTTGTAGAGCGATTGCGGATCGCCCACGACATGACGAAACACCTTGAAACCGACGCCGTCGTAACGCGCGATACCGCTCTTGGTACCGAACCACATGGTGCCGTCCGGCGATTGCACCACCGTATACACGCTGCTGCTAGGCAGCCCTTCGGCGGTGCCATAGCGGCGGAACTGCGGGGTGGGCAGCGCCGTGGCAGCCGGCGGCACGACGGACGTGATATCCATCGTGGGTGTTGGCGTGGCTCCAAACAGGAAGGCACTGAGCAGCAAAGACGGCAGCATGGACTCCCCCAAGTCGTACGATCATGCCAGAGCATCGATGTCAGAACGAGCGTTGAGCCGGTGTCAGCACGGGCAATGAAACCTCAACCCGCCGTGAAGGCACCTACACGGAAACAATCCGTTCCGGATGCGCCGCTGGCGCGTCCCCGGCGGATCGTCCAGACTTCTACGCATGTCCACATCACGCCTCACAAGCCGGCTACTGTTTGCAATGGCGTGCGCATGGCTGCCGCTGGCCGCCGCGCTGGCGGCACCCGCCACCTATCGCTACGACACCACGCATAGCCAGATCGTCTTCAGCATCGACCACAACGGCTTCTCGCGGCCGTTCGGGCGGCTGCATATCGCTCAGGGCTGGCTACGCTTCGACCCCGCCGACTGGAGCCAGTCCGCTACGGAACTGGATATCGACCTGTCGAGCCTGGACATGGGTGATGCAGCATGGAATGCGGCGGTGCTCAAGCCGGCGTTCCTTGATGCCGGCGGCGCGCGTTACGCCCATTTCACCAGTACTTCGGTAGAGCGCAAAGACGATACCCACGGGGTATTGCACGGCAACCTCACCTTGCGCGGTGTGACCCGGCCGGTGGACCTGCCCTTCACCTTCAACCGCCTGGGCACCACCATCTACGGCATGCACAGCACGGCCGGCTTTTCCGCCACGGCCATGCTCAACCGCGATGATTTCGGCATCACCGGCAACGCCAATTCGATTGGCCACAGCGTCAGTGTCTGGCTGGAGCTGGAAGCCATCCAGGACGACCACGCCAACACCAACCAAGGATCTCCATGAGCCTGCGCAGCACTGACCGCCAATGGGGTTCGGTCGCCAAGTTTTTCCACTGGACCACCGCGCTGCTGATCATCGGCAATGGCATCTTCGGACTGGCGATGGATCTGGCCAGCTCGCCCATGCAAAAGATCAGCTGGCTGGCCCTGCACAAGTCTATCGGCCTGACGGTGCTGGCGCTGTTGCTGCTGCGCCTGCTATGGCGCGTGGGTGATCGTCGCCCGAAGGACGAACCCTCGCCGCGCTGGCAAACGATCGTTGCGCACGCGGTACACGGCGTGCTCTACCTGCTGGTTGCCGCGTTGCCGCTCAGCGGCTGGTGGTTCAACTCGATCGCCGGCAAGCCGCTGCAGTTCTTTAAATTGTTCAATCTGCCCGCGCTGACCGCGGCCAACCCCGAGCTACGACACTTCGCCCACGGCGTGCACGAGAAACTGTTCTGGATCCTGGTTGCGATCCTGGTGCTGCACATCGGCGGCGCGCTGAAGCATCAACTGCTCGACCGCGATAACACCCTGCTGCGCATGCTCCCCTTCCGTCGCCTGCGCAATAGCTCCGCCTCCCAAGGAGAACATCGATGAAACGCCTCAAACTGATCGCCCCGCTGCTGTTCGCCCTCGCCCTGCCCACCCTCGCCAGTGCCGCGGATTACGCGGTGCAGCCGGCGGCCAGCAAGCTTGGCTTCTCCGGCAGCTTCCAGGGCCAGTCGTTCGATGGCAGCTTTGGCAAATGGACGGCTGCCATCAGCTATGACGCAGCCAAGCTCGCCGCCTCGAAGTTCGACGTGGTGGTGGACCTGGCCAGCGCCAAGACCGGCGACAACGATCGCGATGGCGCGTTGCCTGGCGCCGATTTCTTCAACGTGACGAAATTCCCCCAGGGGCACTTCGTCACCACCGGCTTCCGCCAGAACGGTGCCCAGGTGGTAGCCGACGGCAACCTGACCCTGCGCGGCGTGACCAAGCCGGTGAGCCTCAATGTCACCTTCAAGCCGCAGGGCACCGGCGCCACGCTGGACGTCAGCGGCTCGGTGAAGCGCCTGGACTTTGGCGTGGGCGGCGGCGAGTACGCCGATACCTCGGTGATCGGTGCCGAGGTGAAGATCAACGCCCACCTCGTACTCACTGCAAAGTAAGCGCGAACACCCGGTAGGAACGCGCCTCGTGCGCGCCTACCGGGCTTGCAGCAAGAACTGCTGCACTGCCTGGGCGTCGAACGGCCAGTCCAGCTCACGCCCATCCCGGTTATCGCGCAGCACCGGCACCCGGGTGCCATAGCGCGCCTCCAGCCCCTCGTCGTCATCGACCCATACGCTGTCGAAATCCGGCGCGCGGGCTTGCGCCATCACGGCCAACGCCTGGTCGCACAGGTGGCAGTAGTCACGTTGGTAAAGCACGAGTGGCGGGCGCATAGCCCGCGACCATACGCGATCGCACCCTGGTTTCGCGAGGGCGGCCTGCCCGACGCAAGGGCCTGCGGCACGGTGTCCTGGCCACGCCATTGGCAAAATCAAATGATAATCACTATCATTTGTATGCCTGCCGTGACAGTGAATGCACTGCATGGCCTGCCATGACTCGAATTGACCTGCCCCAAGGCCCTACCATGTCTCTGCCCTGTTCGTCTCCGCGGCTGCGCCGTCCCTTGTACCGCAGCGTGGCCGTTGCACTGTGCCTGGCTTGCGCCACGCCGACGTTGCTCGCCCAGCAGGGCACGCCCGCCTCGACCCGGCAGATGCACCACTACGACGTTCCCGCCGGCTCGCTGACGCAGGCGCTGGCCACATTCCAGCGCCAGGGTGGCCCGCACCTGGACAGCGATGGCCTTACATTGGAAGGCAAGCGCTCGGCCGGCCTCCACGGTGACTACACCGGTGGCGACGCCGTTGCCGCGCTACTCGCCGGTAGCGGTATCGCCGCCCAGAACCTGAGCGGTAGCCATTACAAGCTGGTTGCAGCCCCCATAGCCGCTGGTGTGAAGAACCTCGAGGGCGTACAGGCCACCGCCAACGTGGTGGCCGATGGCGATTCCTATACGACGCGCTCAAGCTCCAGCTCCACGCGCCTGCCGCTGTCGCTGCGCGAGACGCCGCAGTCGGTGAGCGTGATCACGCGCCAGCAGATGAACGACTTCGGCCTCAACGACATCAATGCCGTGCTGGACACCACCACCGGCGTCAACGTCGAGCGCGTGGAAACTGACCGCACCTACTACACGGCGCGCGGTTTCGATGTCACCAACTTCCTGGTGGACGGCGTCGGCATTCCCTTCTGGACCGGCAACCAGCAGGGTGACCTGGATACTGCAGTGTACGAGCGCGTGGAAGTGCTCCGCGGCGCCAACGGCCTGCTCTCCTTCACTGGCAACCCATCGGCGACCATCAACTTCGTGCGCAAGATGCCCACTGACGACTACCAGGGCAGCGTCGGCGTCACCGTGGGCAGCTGGGACGACCATCGCCTCGACGTGGATCTGTCCGGCCCACTGAACGACTCGCACAGCGTGCGTGGTCGCCTGGTGGTGGCCGACGAGGACACCGACAGCTATCTGGACCGCTACAACCTGCGCAAGCAAGTGGTGGACGGCGTGATCCAGGCCGACCTCACGCCCTCGACCGTGCTGACGGCCGGCGTCACCTACCAGAAAGACAAGTCGCACGGCGGCATGTGGGGCGCGTTGCCGCTCTATAACACCGACGGCACGCCGACCGACTACAGCCGCTCCACCAGCACCTCGGCCGACTGGTCGTACTGGAACACGGCGGACACCCGCACCTTCCTCCAGCTCACCCAGCAGCTGGGCAACGATTGGAGCATCAAGGGCGAGCTCGACTACCGCCGCGTCACCCAGCAGAGCAACCTGTTCTACGTGTACGGCACGCCGGACGCGTCCACTGGCCTGGGCCTGTATGCCTACCCCTCGGCCTATACCAGCAACGAGAAGCAGTACGTGGCCGACGTCTACGCCAGCGGGCCGTTCGAGCTGGCCGGCCGCACGCATCAGCTGGTGATCGGCGCGAACTGGGCCAAGGACGACGTACGCCAGTTGTCCAGCTATGGCGAAGGCATCGGCACACCGCTGCCGTCGCTCAACGATTGGACCGGCAACTATCCCGAACCGCCGTTCGACGCCTACTACGGCAGCGGCGTGACGTCGACCAAGCGCCAGGCGCTGTATGCCACCGCGCGCTGGAGCCTGGCCGATCCGGTGACCCTGATCACCGGTGCCAGCACCGTGCATATCGACCAGCAAGGTGTGAGCTACGCCGTACCGAGCAGCTACGACAAGACCCAGACCACGCCGTTTGTCGGCGTGGTCTACGACTTCGCCCAGCATTACTCGGCGTATGCCAGCTACACCAAGCTGTTCAACCCGCAGACGCAGACCGACATCAACAACAAGATTCTTGATCCGGTCACCGGCGCCAACCTCGAGCTCGGCGTGAAGGGTGAGTGGTACGACGGCCGCTTGAATGCCTCGTTCGCTCTGTTCCGCTCGCGCCAGGATGGCCTGGCCGAGTATGCCGGCCACAGCCTGGTGACCAACCAGGACTACTACAGCGGTATCGACGCCACCTCGAAGGGCTACGAATTCGATGTGAGCGGCCAGCTGACCGACAACTGGCAGGTGAGCGGCGGCTATACCCAGCTGGGCATCGTTGATCCGCAGGGCAACAACGTGCGCACCTATGTGCCGCGTCGCCTGTTCCGCCTCAACACCACCTACCGTATCGCCGCACTGCCGGGCCTGCGCGTGGGCGGCACAGTGCGCTGGCAGGATCGCATCTACATCGACCAGGATGCGGTGGCCACCAATGGCAGCGAGATCTTCACCGACCAGGGCTCGTATGCCGTGCTGGGCCTGATGGCCGGCTATGACTTCGGTCAACACTGGAGCACGACGCTCAACGTCGACAACGTCACCGACCGCAAGTACATCGCCAGCCTGTATTGGCAGCAGGGTTTCTACGCCGCGCCGCGCAGCTACATGCTCAACGTGAAGTACGCGTTCTGAGCCAGGCGGGCCTCGCCATACGGGCACGCACTGACCGGCAACGCTGCGGCGCGACAAACGTTGCGCCGCAGCCCGCGTAGAATAGGCGGTTCTCTCCGCCCACTCTGCGTATCTCCATGGCCGTCAGCGTATTTGACCTGTTCAAGATTGGTATTGGTCCGTCCTCCTCGCACACCGTTGGGCCCATGCGCGCTGCCGCTCGCTTTGCGGAGCGTTGGCTGGAGGAAAAGGGCGTGCTCGATCGGGTGGTGCGCGTGCGAGCGGAGCTGTATGGCTCGCTCGCCATGACCGGCCGTGGCCATGGCACCGACAAAGCGGTGCTGCTTGGCTTTGAAGGGGCGCATCCGGATACGGTTGATCCCGACCATATTCCCGAGACGCTTTCGCGCATTCGCACCACGCACCGCCTGCGCGTGCTGGGCAAGCATGAAATCGAGTTCGACGAGAAGCGCGACCTGGTGTTCAACAAGCGCCAGAAGTTGCCGTTCCACACCAATGGCATGCGCTTCTCCGCCTACGACGCCGAAGGTCACGAGCTGGCCACGCGCGATTACTACTCGGTGGGCGGTGGCTTCGTGGTCAATCACGACGAGGCTGC
>OULU01000006.1_pt1 | contig 12122 bp, 12 predicted proteins | sample 1690801 | NCBI WGS metagenome assembly OULU01 (sample SAMEA3914812, study PRJEB12502) | metagenome | biome: forest; material: soil | place: Canada | collected 2011-07-07 | depth 0.1 m
CGGCCAGGAAAAGTACAACCTGGAAGAAATCGTAGGTGGTCATTCAAACCACTCCGGCTTGAGCAGGGCCACGCACAGGTAGCCCGTCAGGGCCACCGCAATGACGGCAGCCACGATATAGATGACATTCATGGGTGAATCTCCCGCAGAGCAACGCGAGCAAAGGGAACGCCGCCGCCGACAGGCGACGGCAGGCAAATCAGGGGCGTCGGCCCAAGCGGTCGCAAATCATCAGAAAGCCGAGCGACGCCGCAAACAGCACGAACGAAAACAGGAGGTAGATGACATCCATGGGGGTCCGACTCACCGGGTGGTTAACGGTGCAAATTGTCGGAATTGGGGCATAAGAAAGGGGTAGCGAATCCCCCGGGGGGCGTATAGAAACCGTAAAATTTTGCCCGCCAGCCCTCGCATTAGGCCCCTCCCCCTGCTTGCAGGGGGAGGCTGGGAGGGGGTGCCCCACTCCCCCCTGCACGCAGGGGAGGAAGCAAAGCTCAAGCCGTCGTCGCCTCGACCTCCACCACGACCGGCAACTGGGCCACGGGATAGCCCGCGGTTTCCCAAGCGTCCAGCCCACCAAGCAACGGGCGAACGCGCTTATAGCCATGATCCATCAGCGCCTTGGCAACCACCGCCGCGGAAGCCTCGTTCGGACACGTGCAATAGATCACCAGCTCGGCGTCGATCGGCACAGCGCCCATGATGCGGTCGACGCTTCTCACGTCGGCCAGCAACGCCCCCGGGATCACGCGGGTATCTACCATGCGTGCGGCCTCGGAACGTACGTCCACGATCGCCGGCACCTGTCCGGCGGCAATGGCGTTATTGAGTTCTTGCACCGTAATACGCGCCATACGCAACGTGCGTATCAGGCGGTGGCGCTGCCACCACTTCGCCACGATATACAACGCCAGCAGGCAGCCCAACAGCATCAGGGCGACGCTGCCCGCGCTCGCCAGCGCGTCGAGCAGAAAGTCGATCTGGTTGGCAAACACATAGCCCAGGCTCACGGCCACGCCCACCCACAACAGCGAGCCCAGTCCATCGAACAGCGCAAACGGCCCCGTGCGCAAACCCAGCGCCCCGACCAGCGGCGGTGCCACCGTGGAGAGGCCCGGCACAAACTTGGCCAGCAGCAACACCCCACCCCGCCAGCGCTGGAAGCGCAGCTCCGACTGCTTGACGCAGGAATCTGGCGACAGGGAAATACGGCACAGCGTACGCATCACGCCACCGCCGAAATAGCGGCCCGCGGCATACCAGGCGAAATCGGCGATCAGACAGGCCACCACCGCGACTAGCACGACGCCGAAAAGTGGCAATCGATCTGCCGCCGCCAGCGCGCCGGCGACGATCATGGTGGGTATCGCTGGAAGCGGCGCACCCGCCTGTTCGACGAGCACATTGATAAAGACCAATAACAGGCCGTATTGGGCGATCAGCTCGATAATGTGATGAGCCATGACCAGTCACCTCGCCCGGCCGGAAGTCGGCCGGCATCAAGCGCAGCGCCAAGATCATTGGGGCTGATGTGCCAAAACGCAACGTATTTCGAATCCGCCGAGGGCGTGATCTCAGGCGCCTGACGAAGCTCCCAGCGCGGTGACCGTGAGGTCCCGGCCGGAGATATGGCGCGCACCCACCAGCACCAACGGTAGCCAGAGCAGGGTCATCGCCGCCGCACACAGAAATATTCCGTCCGTCCCCAGCCAGCCCAGCGCAATGCCACCGATGGCACCACCCACGAAAGCCCCCAGGAACTGGCTGGTGGAGTACGCCCCCATCGCCGCGCCGCGCAGCTGTGCGGGCGCCAGCCGGGAAACCAGGCTGGGCAACGCCGCCTCCAGCAAGTTGAAGGCGGAAAAGAACACAGTGGCCGCAACGCCCAGCACCGCCAGGTGGTCGCCGGACAAGGCGAAGCCGAGCAACCCCAGACCAATCGCCACCACGCAGATCGCCACGATACGCAGGCTTTGCGCCACCTCGCGCATGCGGTGCAGGCAGGCGCCCATCACGAAGGCAGCAATGACCATCACTGGCAGGTACAGCTCCCAGTGCCGGTTCACCGGCAGGTGCAGGCGCTCGGCCAGCAGCAACGGCAGCCCCACGAAGCTGGCCGTGAGCAACATATGTAGGAAGAACACCGAGCCGTTGAGCACCAGCATGTGACCGTCGCGCAGCATGGCCAGCACGCTGCCAAAGGCCGCCGAGGCCGGCGCCTTCTGCCGCTCCGGCGTTGGCACGATCAGCCACAGCAGGATCAGGGCGGCCAGGGCCAGCAGCGAGGTGGCGCCAAACAGGCCGGACAGGCCGCCGACCGCTTCCAGCGGCGGCCCAAGGATCAGCGCCAGCAGGAAGGCCACGCCAATAGAGACACCGATGATGCCCATCACCTTGCTTCGGTTCTCCTCGCGCGTGAGGTCCGCCGCCAGCGCTGTGCCGGCGCCCGCCACCGCGCCCATGCCCTGCAGCGCGCGCCCGATCACGATGCCCAGCAAGCTGTGCGAGCTCGCTGCCAGCAGCCCACCAGCGGCAAAAACCAACAGGCCGAGGGTGATGGCCGGCTTGCGCCCGATACGGTCGGAAAGCAGCCCCAGCGGGATCTGCAGCAAGACCTGGCCCAGCCCATAGACACCAAGGGCCAGCCCAATCAGCAGCGGTGTCGCGTCCGGCATCTGCTTCGCATAAAGCGAGAAGACCGGCATGATCAGGAACAGGCCGAACAATCGCAGGCTGATCACACAAGCGAGGGTAAACGCACTGCGTCGTTCAAGTGGGGAGAGTTTGCTCACCGAAAGGTTCTTGTCATGACGGGCGGTCCGGTCATTATACGTTTGAGGCCACAAATCGAACCGTGGCCCCGTGTCGCGGCGCGTTATTGCGCTTTTATCTCTTTATAATCGCCCAATACGACGCCGCGACTAGCTCATGACCACGACCCAAGCCGACACCAGCCGTTCCGCCGACTTTGCTGCCGTACGAGGGCTTGCCGCCGGGGATATGCAGCGTGTCGACGCCCTGATCCGTGCCCGCCTGTCCTCCGACGTGGTGCTGATCAACCAGATTGCCGACCACATCATCGCCGGGGGCGGCAAGCGCCTGCGCCCGATGCTGCACGTGCTGGCAGCGGGTGCCGCCGGCTATCGCGGCGACCAGCACATCAAGCTGGCGACGGTGATCGAGTTCATCCACACCTCCACCCTGCTGCATGACGACGTGGTGGACGAGTCGGATCTGCGCCGCGGCCGCAAGACCGCCAATGCGCTGTGGGGCAACGCCGCCAGTGTGCTGGTGGGCGACTTCCTATACTCGCGCTCGTTCCAGATGATGGTCGAGCTGGATGACATGCGCATCATGCGCATCCTGGCCGATACCACCAACACCATCGCCGAAGGCGAAGTGCTGCAACTACTGAACATCGGCAACGCCGACGTGGACGAAACGTCCTACCTGGCCGTCATTGAGCGCAAAACAGCCGTGCTGTTTGCCGCTGCCACTCAATTGGGCGGCCTGCTGGGCGGCTTGCCGGACGACCAGGTCGCTGCGCTGCGCCGCTACGGCATGGAACTGGGCTATGCCTTCCAGATCGCCGACGACTTGCTCGACTATGTGTCCGATGCCGGCACCCTGGGCAAGAACATCGGTGACGACCTGGCCGAGGGCAAACCCACCCTGCCGCTGATCTACGCGCTGCAGAAAGCCGATACCGAACAGCGTCGCTCCTTGCGCCATGCCATCGAGCACGGTGGCCTGGATTCACTTGATCACATCATCGCTTCGATCCGCGATTCCGGTGCACTGGAGCGCACGCACGAACGCGCCGTGCTGCACGCCCACGCCGCCCGCGATGCGCTGCGTGCCCTGCCCGATTCGCCATGGCGTGATGCGATGGCGACGCTGGCGGATTATTCGGTACAGCGCAGCTTCTGACGTAACGCACGGGTGCACTCCTACCTAGGAGTGCACCCTCTGCGACAGACTTTACGGCGCCCCCGTAAATGCGCCATGCAACCAATCGCGCATCAGCCGATAACTGCGCTGCGCTGCACGATCGTCATAAGCACAACCTTCGCTGTGCTGGTCCGTTTCGGTAAAGCAATGCACCGCATTGCCCAACACCACGAACTGCCAGTCGGCCTTGCTGCCACGCATCTCGTCCATGAATTTGTCTGCATCGGGCATGGTGCCCTTGTCGTCCGCGCCGTTCATCACCAGCACCCGTGCCTTGATCTGCTTGGCAAGCGACGGGTCATCGGTCTGCAGCCCTCCATGGAAGGACACCACCGCAGCCACATCCGCACCGCTGCGCGCCAGATCAAGCACGGCCGAACCACCGAAACAGAAGCCGATGGCGGCTAGTTTGCCCAGGTCGATGGGCGCGTCCTTCGCCTGCGCCTTGAGCTGATCCAGCGCGGTGTTCACGCGCTTGCGCATCAACGCGCGATCGCCATACAGCGGCTTCACCGCCGCCTTCGCCTGGTCGTCGCTGGTCGGGCGCACGTTCGCGCCGTACATGTCGGTGACGAGGATGACGTAGTCCTTGCCCGCGATACCGTCGGCTTTCTTCAAGGCGAGATCGTTGATGCCATACCAGTTCGGCACCATCACCAGGCCGGGACGCTTGGTGGCAACGGCGTCGTCGTAAACCAGCACGCTGTGGAAGGTCGTGCCGTCCTGGGTCCACTCCACCGGCTTGTGCACCATCTTTGCCTGCGCGGCAAAGGCAAAGCCGGACAACAACAGCGCACAACAGAGTCGAGCAATACGCATGACTTCCACTCCTTCGATTGAGGTTGAATGGTCAGAGACCGGCAGCGTGGTCCGCCAGCCTGCGCTTGAAAGGTGACAGCCGATCGATCACGCGCACGCCGATGCCGCGTGCCGCCGCCAGCGGCGCAGAACGCCAACTGTAGATGCGCGCAAGTGCATCAAAGCCCAGCGCATCGATGGTGTCGGCGCTGCGTCGGCGCCGCGCATAGCGTCGCAATACATGGGCTGCAGCAATGTCATGTCCGGCCTCGCGCGCCGCCACCAGGGTGTCGCGCAACTCCGCCACATCACGCAAACCCAGATTCACGCCTTGCCCGGCCAATGGATGCACCGCATGCGCTGCATCGCCCAACAGCACGAAGCGCTCGGCCTGATAGTTTTGCGCCAGCTGCAGCTTGAGCGGAAAGGCCGCGCGCGCGGTGCTACCCGTGATGCGCCCAAGCCGGAAGTCGCTGGCGACACCCAGTTCATCGAGAAAGGCCTGATCACCCAACGCCATGACCCGTTGCGCCTCCGACTCCGGCAGCGACCACACGATGGAACTGCGCCCGTCCGCCAATGGCAACAGCGCCAGCGGCCCAGTGCCGAGGAAACGCTGCCAGGCGGTACCTTGATGCGGGCGCTCGGTGCTCACATGCGCCACCACGCCACGCTGGGCGTAGTCGCGACCCTGCGTCTCGATGCCCGCCATGGTGCGCAAAGGCGAACCCGCACCATCGGCCGCCACCAGCAACCGCGCGACAAGGGTATCGGTTTCGGCACCGGACAGCGTCAGCTGCACCCGATCTTCCTGCGCTTCGTAACCACTGACCTGTGCGGGGCAAAGCCGGCGTACACCCGCTGCATCCAGGGCCTGCCACAGCCGCCATTGCACGAGATTGTTCTCGACGATGTAGCCAAGCAAATCACGCCCCTCGCTCGCCGCATCGAAATCGATGGAGGCGCCGGTGGCGGCGTCCCATACATGCATATGGGCATACGGGCTGGCGCGCGAATCGCGTATGGATGTCCATACGCCCAGATCATGCAGCAACGCGATCGATGAAGGCGCCAGGCCAACCACGCGTAGATCCACCTCGTCCTGTGGCGACCAGGCGACGGGTGCGCGCGCTTCCACCAACGCCGTAGCGAAGCCCGCACGCGCCGACGCCAGCGCCGTGGCCGCACCCACCATGCCGCCGCCGACCACCACTACATCCAGCGCAGGTCCGCGGCGCCGCGTCGTGTCACCGCGCGAGCTGATCATCGTACTCATGGCAGTCGCTCCAGTACCGCCCGCGGCGGCTCGCCGCGAAAACCCATGCCGCGCCGAGCCATCAAGCGCTGCAATGGCGGCACGCGATCGAACGCCAGCATGGCCATCGAACGCAGCGGGCCAAGCAGCGGCTGCGGCAGGCAGGCAAGTCGCACCAGGCCGTGACTCATGGTCATGGTGCCCTCGCGATCTGGGGCACGACGGGCTGCATAGTTAGCCAGCAATGCTTCCGCCCCCGGATCGGCTGCACTGGCTACCAGCTCCGCCAGCGTCAGTGCATCGCGCAAACCCAGGTTGAAGCCCTGCGCACCAATGGGATGAACGGTCTGCGCGGCATTGCCGACCAACACCGCGCGCGGCGCCACCAGCTCGCGTGCCGCTACGCGCTGGATGGCATAAGGATGTCGCCGACCCGGCCGACTCAAACGTCCCAGTCGCCAACCGAAGCGCTGTTGCGCCAGTGCGATGAAGCCGTCGTCATCCAATGCGGCCACAGCATCGGCTTCCTCGCGAGGCACGGTAAGCACCAAACCACAACGACGGCCGGCGAGCGGCAGCAAGGCGACCGGGCCGTTGTCGGCAAAGCGCTCATAGGCCCGATGCGCGTGGTCGCGCTCGGGCGTCACGGTGCAGACAAACAAGGTTTGCTCGTAGTCGTACTGTTCGGCGCTGATACCGACGCGCTCACGCACGTACGACGCGGTGCCGTCGGCACCCACCAGCAACGGAGTATCGATCTCGATCGTGCCGTCGGCTGTGCTGATGCGCGCACGCCACCCGCCCGGCAGGGGGGCCAGCGCCTCCAGTCGCGCCGGTGCCAGCCGCCTGAGTCGCGTGCACTCGTCGAGCCGGCGCAGCAAGGCGGCGCCAAGTTCGCGCGCCGGCAAGGTCCAGCCCAGCGCGTCGACACCCTGCCTCGCCGCATCCATCTGCACGCTGCCGAACTCGCCCGCTCGCGTGACGTGGATGTGACGGATCGGGGTTGCCTGCGCCACGGCGTGCGGCCAGACACCAATGGCCGCAAGGCCGTTGACGGTGGCACGGGCCAGCGCGAGGTTGCGCTCGTCATAACTGGGCTGCTCACCGACACGCGGCGCGGCCGCCTCGACCATGACGGCATCGACGCCTGCCGCGTCGAGCGCAATCGCGAGACTGGCGCCAACCAGGCCGCCGCCAATGATAAGGACTGGCTGCTTTCCGGCGGCCGCTGATGATGGGGTAGTCATGGCGCCGAATGATACGCGTTGTGGACGTCCGGACCCCAGTTCGCGCAGGAGCGGGTCCCGCGGCAATTGGGATAGACTTGGCGTCTGCACTTTGCGCAACACTTGGAGCAACTCATGGCTATGACGCGAACCCAGCGATGGGTCATCTTCCTGGCACTCGCCTTGGTGATGGCCGTTACCCGCATTCATCTCTCGCTGTTCAATCACGATGTGCGAGATGCGTCGTGGGCGGTGTTCTTCCTGGCCGGCTTCTGGCTGCGCGGCTCGGTGCGCTGGGCCTTCCCGCTGCTGATGGCCGAAGCGGTGCTGGTCGACTACCTGGTGATTCGCGGCCAGGGCCTGGATTTCTGGAGCCACTACTGCGTGTCGCCAGCCTACTGGGCCCTGATCCCCGCCTACTTCAGCCTGTGGCTGGGTGGCAGTGTGTTGGCCCGTTATCAGCGCGGCCTGCATCTGTCCACGCTTGGCCTGGCCGTGGTCGCCCTGCTGGTCAGCGAAGCGGCCTGCTATGTGATCTCCAACGGCAGCTTCTACTGGATCAGCGCAAACGTGCCGCAGCCGCGCAGCTTCAGCGCTTGGTTTGAGAACATGGGCGACTGGTACCTGCCCTTCCTCACCACCACGGCGTTCTATGTGGCCATTGGCGCCATGCTGCATGTGCTGGTGATCCAGCTGGCACGCACGCTCGGCCATGCCACCTCGCGCGACCTGCGTTCCTGAGGTCGCCCGTGGGTAATCGCCTCTCGAAGATCTATACCCGCACGGGTGACGACGGCAGCACGGGACTGGGCGACGGCTCGCGCGTTGCCAAAGATTCGCTGCGCGTCGGCGCCTACGGCACCGTCGATGAGCTCAACAGCACGATTAGCATGGTGCTGGCCGCCGATGGCGTGGACGACGCCGTGCGCGAGGTGCTCACCCAGGTGCAGCACGACTTGTTCGACCTGGGCGGCGAGCTGTGCATTCCCGGCATGGCCATGGTCGAAGACCGCGACATCGATCGGCTGGAGCAAGTGCTCGACGGCTTCAACGATCCGCTGCCGCCCCTGAAGGATTTCATCCTGCCCGGTGGCGGCATGGCCGCCGCCTGCTGCCATCTCGCGCGTACCGTGTGCCGCCGCGCCGAGCGCGAGGTGATCGCGCTGGCCCGCGTCGAGGACGTGCGCCCGCAGGCACAGCGCTACCTCAATCGTCTTTCCGACCTGCTGTTTGTGATCTCCCGTGTCCTGGCCCGTGCCAGCGGCCATGGCGAGGTGCTGTGGCAGCACGAACGTCGCCGCAAGTCGTCCTGAGAACAGGTTGCATGCTGCGGCTCTACACCCATGCCAGCTGCCTGCAGCACGACCCCGGCGCTGACCAACCCGAATCACCGGCGCGCTTGCGCGCCGTGCTCCAGGCGCTGGATCAGGACCGTTTCGCCGCCATCGATCGCATCGAGGCACCGCGGGTCACACGTGAGCAGTTGCTTCGCGTGCACACGACCGGCCACGTGGATCGCATCCTCGCCACCAGACCGCTAGGGGGAACCGTCCGTCTCGACGAGGACACCCTGATGTCGCCCGGCTCGGCGGAGGCGGCCCTGCATGCGGCCGGCGCCATGGTGGCCGCAGTCGACGCCGTGATGGCTGGCGGTGGGCAGGCCTTCTGCGCCGTACGCCCGCCCGGCCATCACGCCACGCCCGAGCGGGCCATGGGCTTTTGCCTGTTCAACAACGTCGCGGTGGCAGCGGCCCACGCCATCGCCCAGCACGGCCTCAAGCGTGTGGCCATCGCCGACTTCGACGTGCATCACGGCAACGGCACGCAGGACATTTTCGCCAGCGACCCACGTGTGCTGTTCATCTCCAGCCACCAGATGCCGCTGTATCCGGACACGGGGCGCGAGGATGAGCGCGGTGCCGGCAATATCGTCAACGCGCCGCTTTCCCCCGGGGCGGGTTCCTACGAATTCCGCGAGTTATGGGACAGCGTGCTACTGCCCCGCATGCAGGCGTTCAAGCCGCAGCTGGTGCTGGTATCGGCGGGCTTTGACGCGCACCGCCTGGACCCACTGGCCGATCTGCGCCTGGGCAGCGAGGACTATGCGTGGATCACCGAGCGCCTGCTCGACCTGGCGCACACTCATGCGGGTGGCCGCCTGGTCTCCACCCTCGAGGGTGGCTACAACCTGCAGGCCCTGGCCGCCTGCGCCGCGGCGCATGTATCTGCGCTGATGGAGTGACGGCCTGTTGGCCTCACTCGATGTGCGCCCACGCTGAATCTCCGTCGCAAAGCGGTGTCAGCCAACTGCCTTCGATGGGGGCTTTCTGATAGCTTAACGAGCCTTCCCAGCCGACAGACTGCCAACGTGACGCCCAAGCTGCCTTCGCGCCACCTGCCCCCGCGCCGCCTGCTGGCGGTTGCTGCCGCTCTCGCCCTGTTCGGCGGCCCGGTCGAGGCCCAGTTGGCGCCTGACCAGACGCAGCCGCTGCCTGAAACGCAGCAGCCGCCGGGCGCCAAGGAGAAAGCGATCCCCAACTGTCCGCTAGGCGCTTTCCGCTGTGCGCCGCGACCGGTCAACTTCAACATGTGCCGCCCCAACGCCATGCTGGATTTCTACGACCCGACCATGAGCAAGGACAGCTCGGTCCGCGACACCTCTAATACCTATGTCGTCGCCCAGCGCGTCGACAGTTCCAACCAATCGATCTATCACCTGGAAGGCGACGTCAAGGTCGACCGCGCCGACCAGCGCATCCAGTCAGATGTGACCGACTACAACGACGACACCACCGACTTCGATGCGCGCGGCAACGTGCGCTACCAGGAAGTGGGCCAGTTGGTGTCATCCGACCATATGCGCGGCAACCAGGACGCGAGCACGGCCATTGCGGACAACGTCAGCTACCAGATGCTGACCAATCGCGGCAACGGCGTCGCCACCCAGGGGCAGATGCTGGACGACCAGCGCAGCCGTTACTTGGTGGCGACGTATTCCACCTGCGACGTCGGCCACCACGTCTGGGAAATCCATGCCAAGGACATTCGCATGGACAAGGAAACCGGAGAGGGCACGGCGCACGACGCCGTCATGTATGTAGGTGGCATACCCATCTTCTACGCGCCCACCTTCACCTTCCCGATCAATGACGAGCGCAAGAGCGGTTTCCTCACCCCCACCGTGGGCAACACCAGCCGCGGCGGCTTTGAGGTCAGCGCTCCTTATTACTTCAACCTGGCCCCGAACTACGACGCCACGCTGGACCCGCGCATCTACACCGACCGCGGCGTGATGCTGGCGGGCGAGTTCCGCTATGTGGTGCCGGGCAGCACGGGCCAGATGAATCTGGAATACCTGCCCAACGACCAGGGTGAGACCGACCCCGGCTCGCTGCAGAACACCAAGGGCACAGACCGCTACCTGTTCAAGCTCAACGACCTCACGCACCTATATGGCCCGTGGTCCTTTAGCACCAGCATCAATCGCGCCTCGGACTCCGGCTACCTGCGCGACTTCGGCAACGACTTGTACACCGCGTCGATTGGCACACTGACCTCGAGCACTTACGTCGTAGGCGGAGGTATGTGGGGCAAGACCTACTGGAGCGCCCAGTTTGGTGCGGACTATTACCAGAACGTCGACCCGGACCTGCCCGACACCGTAGTGCAGTACAAGCGCTGGCCACGCGCCCATTTCAACGTGACCATGCCGTTCAACAACTGGCTTGAGGCCGGCGCCGATGCCGAGGCGGTCGCGTTCCGCAAGGACAACGTGGTCGAGGGCAACCGCCTGGACCTCTACCCCTACATTGGCGCGGACTTCCAGGGCGCCGCCTGGTTCGTCAAGCCCAAGGTGGCGTACCGCTACACCGCCTACGACCTTATCGGCAATTACCAACAGTACGGCTATTCCGGCATGCTCTCGCAAGGCCAGACCTCGCCCTTCAACAGCAGCTCGCCCAGCCGCTCGTTGCCCGTCGTCAGCGTGGACAACGGGCTGATCTTCGACCGCAGCACTTCGCTGTTTGGCACCAACTACACGCAGACGCTCGAGCCGCGCCTGTATTACCTGTACGTGCCGTACCGCAACCAGAACAATATCCCGCTGTTCGACACCAACCTGATGTCGTTCGACACCTGGCAGCTGTTCACACCGAATACGTATTCGGGCGCAGACCGACAGATCAATGCGAACAACCTCAGCGCCTTGCTGACCACCCGCCTGCTGGACGACAACGGCGTGGAGCGCCTGTCCGCCAGTTTTGGCCAGATCCGCTACTTCACGCAGCAGGAAGTGCAGGTCCCCAACAGCAATACCACGGTACCTGTCCCCACCAACTGGTCGGGCTCGGACTACGCCGTCGATTTCACTACCCAGCTCAACGACGACTGGCGCGTGACCTCGCAGTACCAGTGGAATCCCAACACCGACCTCACCGACCTGGGCGCCATCACGGTCCAGAAGCGCGTGGCCGACGGCGGCATCTTTAATTTCTCCTACCGCTATCGTCGCCAGCCGGGCAGCACGCTGCCCCTGCTGGAACAATATGACGCTTCGCTGGTCTATCCGATCAATGACCGCTGGAAACTGCTGACGCACTGGACCTACTCGGTGCTCGACAAGAAGACCATCGAAGCCTTGGCCGGCGTGGAGTACGACAGCTGCTGCGTGGCGCTGCGGCTGGTCGGGCGGCGTTATGTAAACACTTACGACTACACCACGGCGATTGGCTCAAGCAACACCGCCATCATGTTCGAGATCGAGTTCAAGGGGATGGGCCAGTTCACCGGTCAGTCGGAAAACGCCCTGCGCAATGGTATTCTTGGTTATCAATAACTTCCCTATCGCCCTTGGCGATCGAAGGCCCCCGTCTGATGAAGCAGCCCCTCGC
>OULU01000014.1_pt1 | contig 9420 bp, 5 predicted proteins | sample 1690801 | NCBI WGS metagenome assembly OULU01 (sample SAMEA3914812, study PRJEB12502) | metagenome | biome: forest; material: soil | place: Canada | collected 2011-07-07 | depth 0.1 m
AAGCGTCCCGCCTCCAACGGCGCCCAGGTAGCTCAGTTGGTAGAGCATGCGACTGAAAATTGCAGTGTCGGTGGTTCGATTCCACTCCTGGGCACCACTTTCCAACTGACCATCGTCCCACCAGCAGGATGCCGGCCGCGCGTCAGGCTTCGGCCGCCAGCGGTGTGGCGCCTCCGCCGGCTACACCCGGCGGGCTGATGCCGCCAGTGCGGCTCTCTGGCACTGCGCGTTAGCACTCGCCGTTCCAATAGCGGTATCGCAAGCACGGAAATCGGGGCTTGATACGGTAGTGGCATGACCGGGGTTGCCTCCCGCCTTGCAACGACTAAAGCGAAACTTACCAGCGGCGCCGGCTCGCGGGTACGGGAATGCGTGCTGTGCATTCAGGTGTGCTGCCGCGTATACTGAGCGCCACGATTGCTGGAACGTCCATGCCGAGACCGACTTTGGAGACGGTAGTACCGGCCTCGCTGCAAAGCGGGTTGCCCGGGTGCTATGTGATCCATGCGCCGGCCCGGCAAACCGTGCCGCTGGTGTTTTCGTCGCCGCATTCAGGCTGTTGCTACGACGATGAATTCATCGCCACCGCGCGGCTGGACGAGAAAACGCTCCGCCGCAGCGAAGACAGCTATGTTGACGACATCTTCGGTACCGCCCCCGCCCATGGCGCGCCCCTGATCGCGGCCACCTTCCCGCGCGCTTTCTGCGACGTGAACCGGGAGGCCTGGGAGCTGGATCCCGCGATGTTCGAGGACACGCTGCCAGCCTGGGTGAACACCACCAGCCCGCGTGTCGGCGCGGGCCTCGGCACCATTGCCCGCGTGGTGGCCAATGGCGAGGCCATTTACGGTATCCGGCTGCGCTTCGCCGAGGCGCAGCGCCGCGTGCATGGCTACTGGCAACCCTATCATGATGCGCTGCTGTCGATGATTGAAGATACGCGGGCGCACTTTGGCGCCTGTCTTCTGGTGGATTGCCATTCGATGCCGTCGGGCACCATCGCCGGAAGGCGGGCGATGCCGGATGTGGTTCTGGGCGATGTCCATGGCACCACCTGCGCGCCGGCGGTGATGCGGCGGGCGGAAGCGTTCTTTGGCGAACGGGGGTACTTGACGCGCCGTAACGACCCCTACGCCGGTGGTTACGTGACGCGCCACTACGGTCGCCCCAACGCCAATATTCATGCGCTGCAGATCGAAATCGCGCGCGGGCTCTATATGGACGAGGCAACGCTGGAGAAACGATCTGGTTATGCCCGGGTCAAGCGCGATGCCGATGCGCTGATCCCGGTATTGGCGGCGCTTGCCGCCGAACTGGCCGGCGGGGCATAGGCGCCCGTCCGCTAGTCTAGATGCTGCCGCCGATCTTCACGAACAGCGTGCTAAGAGTAGTTCCGAAGGTTTTGAATATACCGATCAACGCCAGGCCAAGAACGCCCGCGATGATGCCGTATTCCAAGGCCGTAACCCCACGTTCATCGTTATGTAGATTGCGCAATTGAGCAACAATTCGCATCACGACCCATCTCTCCTGACTTTTCGCTTTGAACCGCGCCCGATTTTGGAAACGCGCGTGAACCATATGCCACCACACGTGACCGAGAGCAACTATATTTTAAGAGGCTGCGCGGCGTTTGACGCTTTTTTTGGGCAATATCACACAAACGTGTGATCCTCTGGCACCTGCCGCCTACCGAAGGTTGTCCCAGGGCCGGAGTGCCCAGGCTGGTGGGACCCCCAAAAAAGAAAAGGCGGTGCCTTGCGGCACCGCCAAGTTTAGGGAGGAAACGTCCAAGAAGCAGTGCGCCAAAGCGCGCTGCAGCGCACAATCTAGGTGCGGTCCCGTGAGCATTCAAGCTTTATTTTGCACCGCAGCAATTCACGACGATGGCTGACGCGGCGCCGCTAACGCGCAAGCAAGGTGTTTCGCCTAGAGGCCATGGATGGCCTTCCAGCGAAAGCTTTTTCATGCCGTGGTGGCGTTTGCGAGTACGCCGGCGCTGGTGCGCGCGCAGGTGCCGCACTCGCCCTGCCCGGCAGCGATCGCTGCCGCGGAAGCGCAGATGCATATACCCGATGCCTTCCTGTCGGCCATGGGCCAAGTGGAGTCGGGGCGCCCGGACCCAGGCAATGACCAAACCAAGTACTCTCAATTCAGAGGCGCGGCCAAAGGCGCGGCCAAAGGCGCGGCCAAAGACCCGAGCGCCGCGCGGACACCATGGCCCTGGACGATCAATGCGATGGGCCAGGGCCATTTCTATGCCAGCAAGGCCGAGGCCGTGGCGGCGGCGCGGCAATTTCTTGCCAGCGGCGTGCAGTCCATCGATGTCGGATGCCTGCAGATCAACCTGTTTTACCATCCGGCCGCGTTCGCTTCCCTGGATCAGGCGTTCGACCCGCAAGCCAATGCCGATTTCGCGGCCCGCATGCTGCTGGGACTTTTTCAACAAACCGGAAGCTGGCCACGCGCAGCCGCGGCCTACCATTCCATGACACCCGCCTTGGGCCAGTTGTATGAGCGCAAGGTGCTGGATGCATGGGCGGCGCCAGATCCCCGGCTGCCTTACCGGGCTGCGGACGCGTCCTCCGACGGCACGATCGGGGCGCAAGCCCTGCCCGCCGCGGAGCGGGTCGCTACATCCGCCGTGGCGCGGCCGCGATTAGCGTTGACGGCCACCGAGCCGATTGCGGCGGCGCCGCCACCGGTGGCCGCGCGTGCGCGCGGCATGGAGCTGCCGGTATCTCCTGGCGCCATGCGTGCAACGTCGCCCGGCGCAAATCCGGTTTCAAACGCCCGCACCCTGGCTCTCTATCGAGCCTTCCCGGTCCGCCTCGCCTTTCAGCCACCGCCAGTCCGGCGCGTCATCACGCCGAAATCATCGCTCCCGCGCATACGTTGAGACGATTCTGGGATCCGCGTGCGTAAGCAATGCCTGCATTGATAACTACTAGACCAGGGCATGACGGTTCGGGTTGAAATCTTACTTGCCTGCTTCGAATACTGTGCCGCCATGACACGGCGAGGGGTTGCAGTTGTAATCGCGGTCTGGTTCCTGCGCCCAGGTTGCCCATATGGCCCCCGTTACCCAGGAGATTCGACCTATGCGCCGTGGGGTTTTGCCCGCCGCCTTGCCCGCGGTCTTGATTGCCATGCTTGCCGGCGGAACACAGGCGGCGGCCCAAGTGCCGCCCGCGCCACCAGTTACCGTCACCCCGGCCGCGCGGCAGGATGTGCCGGTTTATGCGAGCGGCATCGGCACCGTACAAGCCTATCGCAGCGTGCTCGTGCGCGCTCGAGTGGACGGCACGCTGGACAATATCCAGTTCCGCGAGGGCCAGGATGTGAAGCCGGGTGATTTGCTGGCCGAGATAGACCCCCGCCCCTACGCCGCTCTGCTGGCCGAAGCACGGGCCAAGCGCGCCTCTGACGCCGCTCAGTTGTTGAATGCACACCTGGACCTGACCCGGTATTCATCCTTGGCACGCACGAACTTCGCCAGCCGGCAGCAGGTGGATACCCAGCAGGCGGTTGTTGACCAGGCCGAGGCCAATCTGCAGGGCGACGATGCGGCGATCGAGGCCGCGGCCTTGAACCTTTCATTCTGCCGCATCGAAAGCCCGATCAGCGGCGTGGTCGGCTTGCGCCTGGTCGATATCGGAAATTTGATCCACGCGACCGATACCGCCGGCATCGTGACCATCACCCAGGTGGAGCCGATTTCACTGATCTTCACCTTGCCGGAAGATCAACTGCCGGCGGTGCGTGACGCCATGGCACATGGCACAGCCCCCGTGCTTGCCTACACCAGCGACGGCGGACGCAAGCTGGCCGAAGGCACGCTGCTGACGCCGAGCAATAGTATCGACACCACCACGGGAACGATTCAGCTGAAAGCCACCTTCGCGAATACCGACCGGCACCTCTGGCCAGGCCAGTTTGTCGCTGCCCGCATTCAACTGGGCATTGCGCACAACGCCGTGACAGTACCGGAAAGCGCCGTTCAACACGGGCCGGACGGGTTATACGTGTATATTGTCAAGCCGGACCAGACGGCTGCGCGGGTTGACGTAACCCTTGGCTACGAGGGCGGCGGCCAGGCAATTGTCACGCAAGGTCTTTCAGGCGGCGAGGATGTGATCACGGCCGGGCAGGTGCGCGTGTTGCCGGGTCTGAAAGTGGCGCCTCACCGGGACGCGAAAAGCTGAAGCCCGTACAATCGCCTAACACCGCCCGAGGGCTGACCACCGCCCAAGGGCTGAACAACGCACTGCAGATCGGGCTTCGCCAGTGAGCATTTCCACTCCCTTCATCGAGCGGCCAGTCGGCACCTCCCTGCTGATGGCCGCGATTTTTCTGCTAGGCGTCGCCTGTTACCCGCTGCTGCCGGTGGCGCCGTTGCCGACGGTGGATTTTCCCACCATTTCCATTACGGCCACTTACCCCGGCGCCAGCCCGGACGTGATGGCGAGTTCCGTGGCCGAGCCGCTGGAAACCCAGTTCAGCCAGATCAATGGCCTGGCGCAGATGACATCCGTCAACGTGCTGGGCACCAGCGCTGTGACGCTGCAATTCGATCTGAGCCGTAACATCGATGCCGCGGCAACGGACGTGCTGGAAGCGATTAACGCGGCCCAGGGTCAGTTGCCGAAAAACCTGCCCAGCCAGCCGACATTGCGCAAGGTTAACCCCGCCGACTCGCCAATCTACATCGCCGCGGTGCAGAGCGACGACGTGCCGATGACCACGGTGGATGATTACGCCGAAAACGTCCTGAGCCAGCAGCTATCGCAAATCACCGGCGTCAGCCAGGTTTCAGTCGGCGGCCAGCAGAAACCGGCCATTCGCATCGACATCGATCCCGCCAAGCTCGCCAATATGGGCATGACGTTGGAGGATGTGCGTGGCACGCTGGTGAACGCCACGGTGAACGGGCCCAAGGGCAGCCTGGACGGGCCCAACCAGTCATTGACCGTACAGGATAACGACCAGCTCACCGAGCCGGCACCGTACGCCAACCTGATCCTGGCGTATCGCAACGGCGCGCCGATCCGGGTACGCGATATCGGCACGGCCACGCGCGGGCCGCAGAACCGCGAATTGCTATCCTGGCAGAACGGCCACAAGGGCGTGCTGCTGGTGATATTCAAACAGCCGGGCGCCAACGTCATTGCCACGGTGGAGCGGATCAAGGCGGCATTGCCACGGCTGGAAGCCGATATTCCGCCCACCATCCACGTTCGAACCATCGTTGACCGCACGCAGACCATCCGCGCTTCGGTGCACGACGTGGAATTCACGCTCATGCTCTCCATCGCCCTGGTGGTGATGGTGATTTTCCTGTTCCTGCGCAGCGCTTGGGCCACGATCATCCCCAGTGTCACGGTGCCGCTGGCCCTGGTGGGCACCTTCGCCGCGATGTATCTGCTGGGCTACAGCCTGGATAATCTGTCGCTGATGGGCATGACAATCGCGGTGGGTTTCGTCGTCGACGACGCCATTGTCATGCTGGAAAACATCTACCGCCATATCGAGGACGGCATGCGGCCGATGGAAGCCGCCCTGAAGGGGGCCGGCGAAATCGGTTTCACAATCGTGTCGATCAGCGTGTCTCTGATTGCCGTGTTCATTCCGCTGCTGCTGATGGGCGGTATTGTCGGCCGGCTGCTGCGCGAATTCGCCATGGTCGTGTCCATCACCGTGGTGGTTTCGGCGTTCGTGTCGCTGACGCTGACGCCGATGATGTGCGCACGCTTCCTGAAGCAGGAGCACGGCGATCGCGGACGCTTCTACCAGGCCATCGAAGCGGTATTCGACGGCATGCTGAATTTCTACCGGCGCACGCTGCAAGTGGCGCTGCGTTTCCGCTTCATTACGCTGATGGTGTTCCTGGCTACGGTCTGTGTCACCGGCGTGCTGTTCGTGATGATCCCGAAGGGATTCTTCCCCACCCAGGATATCGGCCTGATCATCGGCATAACCGATGCCGCCCAGGACATCAGCTACGACGCCATGATGGCGCGCCAGGAGCGGGTGAACGAGATCGTGCGCAACGATCCAGCGGTGGCAAGCTTCGCCTCGCTGGTGGGCGCCGGCAACAACGGGCAGACGGCCAATAACGGCCGCATCTTCATCAACCTGAAGCCCTGGGGCACGCGCGACCCGGTGATGACCGTGATCGCGCGCCTGAGCCAGAAAGTGCAGGCACTGGAAGGCATCCGCCTGTTCATGCAGCCGGCGCAGGACATTACGGTGGGTGGCCGCCTGTCACGTACACAGTATCAGTACACGATCCAGGACGTGGATTCGCTAGAACTGAATAGCTGGGCGCCGAAGATCCTGGACAAGATCCGGGGCATTAAAGGCATTCGCGATGTCACCAGCGACCAGCAGAATGCCGGCACCACGGCCACATTAGTCATCGATCGTGATGCCGCCGCGCGCTTCGGCATTCAGCCGCAGCAGATCGACGACACGCTGTACGATGCTTTCGGCCAGCGCCAGGTGGTGCAGTACTTCACCCAGGTGAATTCCTACTGGGTGGTGATGGGCGTGCCGGACAAATTGGAAGGCGACGTCAATACGCTGCGCATGCTGTACGTGAAGGGGGCGAATGGCGTGGCGGTGCCACTTTCGGCGCTGGTGCACAGCAGCACGGTGCCGATTACGCCGCTGGCAGTGAACCACCAGAGCCAGTTCCCAGCCGTAACAATCAGCTTTAACCTGAGCGACGGCGCGTCGCTGGGCGATGCCGTGAACCAGATTTCCGCCATGAACACGGCGTTGGGCGTACCCCCCAGCCTGCAGGGGTCGTTCCAGGGTAATGCGGCGGCGTTCCAAAGTTCGCTGTCGAGCGAGCCGTATCTGATCGCCGCCGCGCTGGTGTCCGTCTACATCATTCTGGGCATCCTGTACGAGAGCTACATCCTGCCGCTGACGATCCTTTCCACACTGCCATCGGCCGGCGTGGGCGCGCTGGTGATGCTGATGATCGCCGGGCGCGACCTGTCGGTGATCGCCATCATCGGCATCATCCTGCTGATCGGTATTGTGAAAAAGAACGGCATCATGATGGTGGATTTCGCCATCCACGCCGAACGCGAAGGCGGCATGGAACCGCTGGAAGCCATCACGCAAGCCTGCCTGCTGCGCTTCCGGCCGATCATGATGACTACAGCTGCGGCATTACTCTCCGGCTTGCCGCTGATGCTGGGCCATGGCGCCGGCAGCGAACTGCGCCAGCCGCTGGGGTATGCGATGGTGGGCGGGCTTATCCTAAGCCAGGCGCTCACGCTTTATACGACGCCGGTGATTTACTTGTACCTGGACGGGCTGGCGCATGCGCTGGCGCCTCGGCGCAAACGCACCATGCCTCGGATGGCACAGAAGATGGGCGCCGCTACGTAAAGAAAACGAGGCCTTCGTGAAGGCCTCGTTTAAATGACGGGGGGTTTGGGGGGACAAGCTTTGTCCCCCCAATTCTTCCCTTGATTCAACGAAAGAAAGTTTTGGGCGGCGGCGGAGTCAGCTCAGGGAGTCACCTCGAACACGGCGCCGCCGCTACCAAATCCGCCCCCGGCGGCCGTGCCATAGAGGTTGCCCTTGGCATCATTTACCAGAGCCGATACGGGACCGGCGCCGTCCCGGCCGTATTCCGGATTGAAGCTATGGAGCACCTTGGCCGTCCAAGCCGTTCCACTGGCGGGTGGTGTCAGCTTGAACACGGTGCCGTAGTTGAAAGCGCCGCCCTGCTGAGCCGTGCCATAAAACGCGCCGGCGCGGTTGGCGAGCAGACCTCCCACGGGGGAGTTTCCATCCTTACCGGTGAAGCTGTGGATCAGGGTCTCGGTCCAGGCCGTACCCGTACCCGTTGGCGGTGCAAGTTTGAAGGCCGCGCCGACGTTGTTGGCACCACCCTGGGTTACCGTACCGTAGAGCGCGCCATTGGCATCGGCCAATAATTGCTCCGTCCCAGGAATGGCCCCGTCATTATCCACCCCGGCGTTGAAGCTGTGCAGGACGGTCTCATTCCACGGACCGCTCGAGCCCGCCGGCGGGGTCAGCTGGAAGACCGTGCCTTCGCCGACGGTGCCGCCAACGTAGGTTGTGCCGTAGAGCGCGCCGCTCTTGCCGAACAGCAAGGATCCCAACGGAGTGGCGCCATCCGGGCCCATGAAGCTGTAAATGATCGTCTCGGTCCAGCTGCCTTGGCTGGTTGCCGGCGGGGTGAGTTTGTACACAATGCCATTGCCCTGCGCATTGCTGCTGCTTGCGGCTCCGCCGCTGCCCGCCGTGCCATAAAGCGCGCCGCTCTTATCAGCGATCAGACCGGACTGTGGGAAGGCGCCGTCGGAGGTAGATACGCCAGTGAAAGTATGGAGCAGTTCCTCGGTCCAAGCTTTCTGCCCCGCGGCTGGCGGCACCAAGGCATAGACCGTACCGTTGCCGAAGCCGGTTCGGGTTCCGCCCGCCGTGGTTACGCCGTAGAGCACGCCGTTCTTGCCTTCCAGCAGCGTGCCGGTGGGCTCGGCGCCGTCGGTGCCGTCAAAGCTGTAGAGCTCGGTCTTGCGCCAGGCGGTTTCGCCTTTGGCCGGCGGGGCGAGTTCGTAAATCGCGCCATAATTGTAGGTGCCGCCGATATTGGTAGTGCCGTAGTACTGACCGCTTTTGCTCTTCAGCAAAGCGCCGAACGGATTGGCCGCATCGGGACCGAACGCGCGAAACTGGCGCAGCAATGTTTGAGTCCAGGCGGTGTCACCGGGTTTCGGCGGTGTCAGCATGAAGATGTTTCCACCACCGTTACCAGTCTTGAGGCCGCCATCGAACGCCGTGCCAACCAGTGCACCGCTCGCGTCGAGAGTCAGCCCGACTGGGTTGGCGCCGTTCGGCCCGGTAAAGCTGGCCAGCGCCGCCTCGGTCCAGGCCGTCTGGCCCTTTGCCGGCGGGGTTAGCGCGTATACCGTGCCGGAGCTGGTGGTACCGCCCGCATTGCTGGTCCCGTATAGCGTGCCATCGGGACTCAGGACCGGGGTGTAGTCCGGCGATCCGCCATCAAGTCCGCCGGTAAAGTTGTAGAGCACAGCCTCCAACCACGTGCTCTGACCCGCGGATGGCGGCGTGAGCGAGAAGACCGTGCCCCAACCGCCCGATCCCGCGCCGTTGGTGGTTCCATAGAGGACGCCATTGCCGTCGCGCACCAGCCCGCCATTGGGGAAAAACCCGTCGGGTTGCCCGCGAAAGCTGTACAGAATGGTTTTGGGCCATGGCGACCCGGCGGTTGCGGGCGGCGTCAGACGGAAAACCGTACCGGCACCGCTCTGGCCGCCTACCGACGTCATACCGTAGATCGCGCCGGTATTATCCAGGAGCAACCCGTTACTTGGGCTGGCGCCGTCCGTTTGGCCCTGAAAGGCATACAGCACG
>OULU01000007.1_pt1 | contig 7143 bp, 7 predicted proteins | sample 1690801 | NCBI WGS metagenome assembly OULU01 (sample SAMEA3914812, study PRJEB12502) | metagenome | biome: forest; material: soil | place: Canada | collected 2011-07-07 | depth 0.1 m
GGGCGCCCTGCCCGTCGAGTGCGATCATTCGGGGAACGGGAGCTATGCGAAAACGCCTATTGTACCCGAAGGCACGTCGACGTTCCCGCGGCGCAACACAACGCCACCCGAAGGGCCGGGCCGGGATGCCAACTGGCAAGCCTCAGCCCAAGCCCCAGCTCAAACCTCGATGATGACCTTCAGCGCCTTGTTCTGCGCCGCCTTGCCGAAGGCGTCATAAGCCTGGACGATGTCACCCAGCCCGAAATGGTGGGTAATTAATTGAGCTGGCTGCAATTTCCCCGCCTGGACGCTCCTGAGCAGCATCGGCGTGGTAACCGCATCCACCAGCCGGGTGCGCAGGGTAATGTTGTGAGACCACAGGCGTTCCAGATGCAGGGGCACCGGCACGCCATGCACGCCCAGCACGGCAATATCGCCACCGGGCGCAATTAGCGTTTCGCAGAGGGTAAAGGTGGCCGGCACGCCGACTGCCTCGATAGCACTGTCCACGCCCAGGCCGCCAGTCATCGCCATGACCTTGTCCACCAGCGTGGGGTCCCCCGCATTGAGCACGTCGGTGGCGCCAAAACGCCGGGCCACTTCCAGGCGGTTGTCGTCCAGGTCGATCATGATAATCCGCGCGGGTGAGTAGAACTGGGCAGTGAGCAGGGCTGCCAGGCCCACCGGGCCAGCACCCACGATGGCGACGGAGCCACCCGGCTGCACGCGCCCGTTGAGCACGCCGCATTCGAAGCCGGTAGGCAAGATGTCGCTGAGCATCACCATCGCCTCTTCTTCCACCCCGCTGGGAATCGGGTGAAGGCTAGTGTCGGCGTGGGGAATACGCACCTTTTCCGCCTGGGTTCCGTCGATGGTGTTGCCGAGAATCCAACCGCCCGTACGACAGTGCGAGGGCATTCCCTTGCGGCAGAAGTCGCACTTGCTGCAGGCGCTGATGCAGGAGATCAGCACATGATCACCCGGCTTGAACTGGCTCACTGCCGCGCCAACCTGCTCGACGACGCCAACGCCCTCGTGGCCAAGGATGCGACCGGGCGTACAACTGGGCACGTCGCCTTTGATGATGTGCAGGTCGGTGCCGCAAAGCGTGGTCTTCAGCAGCCGCACCACGGCATCGTCGGGCTGTTGCAACTGCGGCTCGGGCCGCTCTTCCAGGGCGATATCGCCGACACCACGATAAACAAGCGCTTTCATGCTGGGCTCCTTGGCTGTCTTCGGAAGCTCGCGCCGCTGCACATCGTTGAGGTGGGCAGCGCAAGGACGAAGCGAAGGAGTCTAGTTCTCGGAAAATCAGCACGGCGCGAACGTCGTGCAGGGGAGCGGCACGGCCTCGTGAAAGCATCCACCCCGCTCATAGCGGGGCAGGACGCGGTCGAATCAGCTGCCCTTGGCGCCGCTCTTGCTCAGCAGCTGCAGCATCTGCTCGGGTGTGACATAACCGCCAAGCATGGTGCCATCAGCGGCAATGATGGTCGGAGTGCCGCTGACGCCCAGGCGCACGCCCAGGTCGAATTCGTTCTTCACCGGGTTGTCGCAGGTAACCGACTTGGGCTTCCTGCCTTCCTTCGCCTGGGTGAAGGCCGCCTTGCGGTCGGCCGCGCACCAGACCGACACCATCTCGTTGTAGGTGTCCGTGTTGCGGCCCGCCGGATTGGTCACGCCGTCGCGCGGCCATGCCACGTATTCCAGCGCGATGCCGGCCTTGTTGAAGTCGGCAATGTGTTCGTGCAGCGCGCGGCAATAAGCACAGTTCACGTCGGTGAACACGGTAACGCGGTAACGCGGGTTGGCCGGCGAGAAGACGATGCGGTCCGCCTCGGGCAGCTTGGCCAGCTCGGCCTTGCGGAAATCCGCCCAGCCATCATCGCTGATGTTCTTCTTGGAGCTCAGGTCGATCAGGTCACCGTTCAACATGTACTTGCCGTCGGCGCTGACATAAACCAGCTGCCCCGAAGCAATGACCTGATAGAAGCCCGGCATCGGCGCCGGCTTGATCGAGTCGACGCTTACGCCTGGCACCAGCGACATCACGGCCTTGCGCACCGTGCTTTCAGGGCTCGCCGCCGCGCCGTCATTGGCAGCACAGGCGTTAAGCGCGAACCCGCTGACACACAGCGCCAGCAACCATTTCTTCAACATCGCGGACCTCGTGGGGATCCGTTTCCGCAGGCGGAAACGTTGGGACATTCATTCTCGCACAGGCGACTTGAACGATTTCGCCAGCCATGGCGCAAGAACTCACCCGCGCGGATGGTGCTGGGCATGCAGGCGCTTGAGCCCTTCCTTGGCCACCAGGGTATAAATCTGCGTGGTACTCAGCGCGCTATGGCCAAGCAGCATCTGCAGCGCGCGCAAGTCGGCGCCATGGTTGAGCAGATGCGTGGCGAAGGAGTGCCGCAGTACGTGGGGCGAGATGCGCTTGGACGCAATGCCCACCCCGACCGCATAGCGCTTGACCAGGGTCCAGAACATCTGCCGCGTCATCCCCTCGCCCCGGTTGCTGAGGAACAGCGCGACCGGTTGGCGGCCCTTGGCCAGCAGGGGCCGGGCGCCGGCCAGATAAGCCTCAATGCGCTCCGCAGCCACTTCGCCAATCGGCACCAGGCGATCCTTGCCGCCCTTGCCGGTGACGCGCACCACACCCTGGCGCAGGTTGAGCGAGGCGAAGGGCAGCTCCACCAGCTCCGAAACGCGCAGGCCCGAGGCGTACATCAGCTCCAGCATCGCGCGGTCGCGCAAGCCCAGCGTGCTGGTGACATCGGGCGCATCGAGCAGGCTCTCGATCTCTCGCTCGGCCAGGGCCTTGGGCAGGCTGCGCGGGGTCTTAGGGCGCTCGATCAGCAGCGTCGGGTCGTCAACGCCTGTCTCGGTACGGGCGAGAAACGCGTAGTAACGACGAAACGCCGACTGCCGCCGCGCCAGCGAACGCACCGCCACCGGCTGACTGCCGTGGTAGGCCGACAGATGATGTCGTTGCGCGCTGCGCAGGCCTTGGCCTTGCGTGGCCAGCCAGCGTGCGAGCCCTTCTAGGTCACGGCGGTACGCCTCGAGGGTGCGGTCGGCCAGTCCATCCTCCGACCAGACCCGCTCGATAAAGGCGTCGATACTGCGGCGATCCGCTTCGGCGATACTTGGGGATGGTTCCTGCATGGACGCGATGCTCGCCGTCGGCCACCTCGCGTGCAAGCACCTTCTTCCACGGGCTGCCCTCTCGATGAACTCGATCACTGCTTCCGCCGATGTGACCTGCCCGCTCTGGCGCCGCTTGATCGCCCTGGTCTACGACCTGCTGGCGGTGGTGGCGATAGTGATGGTGGTGGGCTACGTCTGCCAGCGCGTCACCGGCGGCAACTTGATCAGCAGCGACGGCCAGGCGCATATCGCATGGTGGTACCAGCCGCTGCAGGCGATGGTGGTCTCCGCCTACTTCCTGGTGTCCTGGCTACGCGGCGGCCAAACCCTGGGGATGCGTCCCTGGCGTATCCGGGTGACGGCCAGCGACGGTGGCCGGCCGACCCTTGCCCAGGCGCTGGTGCGCCTGGTGGTGGCCGCGCTGCCCATGCTGTTGCTCGGCTTGACACCAATGGTCGGTATGCGCGGCGCACTATGGGCGGTCGCCATCGGCTGGGGCCTCTGGTTTGGGGCGGCGGCGGTCGACCCGCGGCGTCGAGCGATCCATGACATCGCTGCTCGCACCGAAGTTCGGCGAACTGGCTGACCTTCACATTCAGCTAAGGCCTTCCCTTGCGACACTCGGCACATGCCAAGCCTTGCCCTGCCCCAACGTAGCGCTGCCGAACTCAACCGCATCAATCAAGGGTTCTATGAGTCGCTGTGGGCCGGCTCGCGCCTGGTCGACCCCAGCCGCTTCAATACCTGGCCGATCGTGCGCGAACTGGCGACGGCCCTGCCACGTCGCCTGGAGGTAGCCCCGGGCCTGCGCCCGCGCCTGCCGCTGGATGGCACCTTTTTCGTCGATATCACCCGAGCCGCCCTCGCTGGGTTGCGCGGCGAGGGCGCCAGCGCAATGCGAGGCTCGATTACGGCCTTGCCCTGCCCTGACGCCAGCTTCGACTTGATCTGCGCGCTGGACATCCTCGAGCACCTGGTGGATGACGACAAAGCGCTGCGCGAGCTCTCCCGCGTGGCGGCCCCCGAAGCGCGGCTGCTGCTCTCCGTGCCGCTGCATCAAAGCGCATGGACCGACTTTGACGAGTTCGTTGGCCACTATCGCCGCTACGAACCGGAGCAGATCCAAAGCCGCCTCGCCGCCCATGGCTGGACCATCGAACGCAGCGCCACCTATGGCATGCAGCCCGCCTCATCGCGCCTGCTATCGCTGGGCCAGTGGTATCTCACCCACCAGCGCGAGCGCGCGTTGTGGTGGTACAACCACGTGTTCATGCCGCTGGGCCTGCATTTGCAGAAGCCGCTACGCTGGCAGCCCGGGCTGGGTCCGACGGAACGCGTCGACGAGATGCTACTGCTCTGCCGCCGGCTGTAAACAACTGATTCAACAGGGCCGAGACAATGCGGCGGCGCAACACGACGACGCCAAACCGGGTAAGATGCCGTTCTCCAGACGCTTCCGGTTCCACCCCCATGCTCTATCAGATTCATGAGTGGCAGCGCGCTATCCTCGGCCCGCTGAGCCACTACGCCGAAGCCAGCGCGAAGATGTTCAGCGACCTCACCAGTCCGCTATCGCACGTGCCCGGCGCGCACCGCCTTGCGGCCGGCTACGAGCTGCTGCATCGGCTGGGCAAGGAATACGAGAAGCCCGGTTTCAACCTTCCGCAAGTCACCGCTCACGGGCAGGAAATTGCCGTGATCGAGCGCGTCGTGCTGGACAAGCCGTTCTGCCAGCTCAAGCGCTTCAAGCGCTTCAGCGACGACCCGGACACCATCGAGAAGATGAAGAACGATCCGGTCGTGCTGGTGGTGGCCCCGCTATCCGGCCATCACGCCACGCTGCTGCGCGATACCGTGCGCACCCTGCTGCAGGACCACAAGGTGTTCATCACCGACTGGGTCGACGCGCGCATGGTGCCCGCCAGTGAAGGCGCATTCCATCTCGACGACTACGTGGCTTACATCGAGGAATTCATCCGCCACATCGGCGCCCATCGCCTGCATGTGATCTCGGTGTGCCAGCCAACGGTGCCGGTACTGGCCGCGGTGTCGCTGATGGCCGCGCGCGGCGAACCGACGCCGCTGAGCATGATCATGATGGGCGGCCCGATCGAGCCGCGCAGCAACCCGACCGGCGTCAACAACCTTGCCACCACCCGGCCACTGAGCTGGTTCAAGGGCAACGTTATCCACACCGTGCCGCCGAACTATCCCGGCAGCGGCCGCGAGGTCTACCCCGGCTTCTTGCAGCACGCTGGCTTCATCGCGATGAACCCGGGTCGCCACGTGAACTCGCACTGGGATTTCTACGAGAACCTGCTGCGCGGCGACGAGGACGATGCCCAGGCGCACCGCAAGTTCTACGACGAATACAACGCCGTGCTCGACATGCCTGCCGAGTATTACCTCGACACCATTTCCACCGTGTTCCAGCAGTTCCTGCTGCCGCGTGGGCTATGGGATGTCTCGGGCGAACGCGTGAAGCCCGAGGCCATCACCCAGACCGCCCTGCTCACCATCGAAGGCGAACTCGACGATATCGCGGGCCTGGGTCAGACCGAGGCTGCGCATGATCTGTGTAGCGGTATTTCGGCGGATCGCCGGGCGCACCGCGTGGTAGAAGGCGCGGGCCATTACGGCATTTTCAGTGGCCGACGCTGGCGTCAGACGGTGTATCCGCAGGTGAAGGATTTCATCCGGAAGTTTGATCCCGCGGCGAAGTGAGTGGTGTTCGGGAGGGGGTTGCGGCGAGTGTCGCATGCCTCTCTCTTCGCTCGTGATCCCTGCGAAAGGTGGAAGGGCTCCCCAACAGCGAAGCTGGTCATCCAGTAGTTGCGCGTTCGGTTGTAGCGGCACCCTGGCGATAACGCCTCAACCAGGCGATAAGGCTCTGGATCTGACGCCAGATGCCCTCCAACGCCACCCTACCTACATATCAAACTTGTTCACCTCAAACCCACGCCGCTTGTACTCCCCCCAACGCGAACGCGAACCCTCACGCTCCGCGGGATCAGCCGCCACCACCTCCAACACGCGGTCGTAGCGCCCAGGCGCGCATTCCTCGCGCAGATTGATCTGCATAGGGCGATCAGGCGTGTCGACACCAGGCGGAACGATCAGCACGGCGGTGTGCTGATCATCATCGTCACCAGCGAGCTGGTGGGTGATGAAACCGTCTTCGTCGAATTCCCACAGCAGTTCGTCGATGGCCTCGGCCTGGGCGAAATCGCGCGCGAGGATCAGCGTAGGTTGCTGAGCCGCGTGCGCGCGCTTGGCCAGTTCGCACACCAGCAGCAGTGGCTGCTCGCGAAAGCGCGGCTTGTCGATCAGGTAGAAATCGGCACGTGGCATGGGCGGGAGATCTTGGCTGAGGGTAACGAATCGTCATTCCGGCCGTGGCCGGAATGACGAACGGGGGTTACGCAGCGCGGTCGATCAGCCACTGCACCAGCAGCGACACCGGGCGGCCGGTAGCGAGGCCCTTGCGGCCCTCGTCCCAGGCGGTGCCGGCGATGTCCAGGTGGGCCCAGCGCTGGCCTTCGGTGAAGCGTGCCAGGAAGCAGCCTGCGGTGATGGCGCCGGCGTTCTTGCCGCCGATGTTGGCCACGTCGGCAAAACCCGATTCCAGCTGCACCTGATAGTCGTCCCACAGCGGCAGGCGCCAGGCGCGGTCGAGCGTCTGCTCACCAGCGGCGAGCAGCTCGGCGGCGAGGTCGTCGTGCTTGCTCATCAGGCCGCTGGCATGCTTGCCCAGCGCAATGACGCAGGCACCGGTCAGCGTGGCGGCGTCGATCAGCACCTTGGGATGGAAGGTCTGCGCCGTATAGGTGAGCGCATCGCACAGGATCAGGCGGCCTTCGGCGTCGGTGTTGAGCACTTCGATGGTGAGGCCAGACAGGCTGGTCAGCACATCGCTGGGACGGTAGGCGTCGCCATCGGGCATGTTCTCGACGGCGGGCACCACGCACACCAGGTTCACCGGCAGGCCAAGCTTGACCGTGGCCACGA
>OULU01000001.1_pt1 | contig 6844 bp, 8 predicted proteins | sample 1690801 | NCBI WGS metagenome assembly OULU01 (sample SAMEA3914812, study PRJEB12502) | metagenome | biome: forest; material: soil | place: Canada | collected 2011-07-07 | depth 0.1 m
GTGCTGCCCATGCCGCTGGCCGAGCCACTGGCATTGTTGCCGCTGCCGAGCGTGCTTGAACCCAGCCCCGGACCGACCTGGCCACCGTTGTCAGTGCTGCCGCCGCCCGCGCCGTTGGTATAGATCTGCGCAAGGTACTTCGCCAGCTCCGACGCCTTGATATTGCGCACATCGTAGACAAACAGCTGCGGATCGTTGCCGCCACCCAGGTCGATCTTTCCGATCCAGCTGCCCACCTCATTCAGATAGGCGGGCTGGGTGCTGATCACCACCAGTGCATTGGTGCGCTTGATCGGGATGAAACGCAGCATGCCGGCCAGCGGCGTGTCGCCTTTCGGGCCAAACATCTGGTCAAGCTGGGGCATCACTTCATCGACGTCGGCGTGCTGCAGGGTGAACACACCCACCGACATGCCTCGCAGCCAGTCCACGTCGAACGTATGGACGGTGCGCTGGTAGTTGTCCAGTTCGTCCGGTGTGCCTGACATCACCAGCAGGTTGCGCTCAGAGTCGGCAAGCAGCACCGCATCGGGCCGTGCGAACGGCTTGATCAGTTTCTGCATTTCAGTGGCGGATATGTAGCGCAGCGGGAACAACCTCGCTTGCATGCCGCCTTGCGGCGCCGCACCACCGAGGCTGGGCACCAGGTTGCCAGCCACGGCATCCTTGTCCGGCAGCACCACATAACCGCCAGCACGCTTGACCAGCGCGTTATGCGTCCAGGACAACAGGGTTTCCAGGATCGGCAGCGCCTGGCTGCTGTCCACCGGCTCGGAAGTGGAGAATGAAATGTTGCCCTGCACGCCCGGCACGATGGTGTAGTTCTGCTTGAGCAGGTCGCCGAGGATCGCCTTGACCACAGCCTGTACCGGCTGATTCTCGAAATTGAAGGTCACCGCACCATTGCCGGCTGCCGCCGGACGGGGCGTACTCAACCCGCTGGGCCGTATGAAATCACCGCTTCCCTGGCTGATCTTCGGCGTCGTCGCCGCTTCGCTGCCGTTGTTGATGTCGGTATTCAGCGGCAACGGCGTCGGCACCGGATTCTGCGTACCCGCCATCGCCTCGCGCTGCAGCGCTCCATCGTCATGCGTCTGGGGAAGGGTATTGCAGCCTGCCAGCCACACGACCGCGGCGACCGTACCGGTGCGCAAGAGCTGCTTAGTGAGCTTGGAAAACATGGGTCAACGTACTCCTTCGTGAGTCGCAGCGGCCGGTGCGGCTCGACGCTTCTGGATATTTTCTCTGAGCTGTTCGATCGGCGGCTTTGGTATATGACCGCTCGGCGGCTGCAACACAGGATTCGCCGGTTGCGCAGCAGGTATGACTTGCATCATGGCGTCAGCCGGTGGATTCCGGTTCCCGCCATCCGGCGCTGCACCATCTTTCGGCGTATCAATAGGGGCGCCAGCCGGCAACTTCAGTTCGGTACGACCAGAAGCTGAGTCGAACAGCGCCGATCGCTGGCGGACTTCCACCAGGGTCACGCTGCCATCGGGCAGCGACTCACCCTCGTGCAGGCGTACCTGCCGGTCACCGTTCTTGTCGTGCAACAAGGCCATGTGCAAGCCGGGAGTCAGGATGATGCCGGTCAGATCGAAGTCTCCCAGGCTGCTGCCGCCGTTCGCAATTCGCGCTATCGGCTTGCGATCAGGACTGAACAGCGGCTTTTGCCAGACCAGCGCGAACTGTTGCAGCGGCACGGATCGTGGCAACTCGGAAGGACTGCTGGCGGCAGGCAGCGAAGCGGGTAGCCGCGGCGCATTCCAGTGCACCTTTCGGCCGATACCGGCAAACAATAGCAACAACAGCGCGCCCAGCAGCACGCAGATCACCGCGAGCACCGGGGTCAACTGACGCTGGTTGGCGGCGTTCATTGCGTGCCCCCCGCTTCCAGCGGAGCTGCCCGATCGGCGGGTGCGGCAGGCGACGCGGCATGCGAAGGACGCACATAGCCTGAAAGGGTGAACTGCACCTCCAGCGGTGCCGCGTTGCCCTGTTGTCCCGCTACCGGATTGCGGTAGATGCTGAGGTCGTCAATGAACAGGTACGGCGTGCCCTGCTCCAGTGCCTGCAATACCGTCGCCAACGGCTCGATGTCGCAGCTCAGGCTGATGCTCACGGCCGCTTTGTGATACGGCTCGCCGGGCGTCGCCGGCGGATTCGGCATGGGCATTTTCTGGCTCACCACGCAACTGCCCCCGTGGGTACTGGTACCGACCACGTCGACCACGCGCTGCATCAGATCGGCCGCGGCGGTGTTCGGATCGTCCTCGGCGAGGAAGGCGCTGCTGGCGGCCTGCCCGGCGCCGAGCGCAGCGATGCGTTGCTGCAACGCCGGCTTTTCGGCGATCGCAGCGGCATAGCGGCTATGCGTGTCGCGCAAGTCGACCATCTGACTGCGGATCTCCTGCAAGGGTGCAACGAACCACCAGTGCAGCAGCACAAAGTAGCCAAGCAGCAACACCAGCAGCAGCAACGCAATGGCGGCGATGCGGCTGTCGCGCGGCTTGAGTTGGACCATTTTCATGGCCCACCCCCGCCCGTCGCCGGCGTACCGACAGCGGGGCGTGGCTTGCCTGTCGACGGTTGGTGCACTTGCGCGGTGAGATAGAAACGCTCCTTGCCGGTGGTGGGATCCGGCTGGATGCTGCCTTGGAAGCTGGCATTGGTGATCAGGGTCGAGTCCTTCAGTGCGTCGAGCAGTTTGGCCGCCTGCTTGCTCTGGCCCTGAATCCCTATCTGGCCGGTATTGTCCACGCTGAAGCGCTCCAGCCACGCACTGTCCGGCAGTCGCTCGGTAGCGTCCTGCAGGAGGCTGAGCATGCTCACGGTGTTTTTCTTGCGCTGGGCCAGGAAGCCGGCGGCACCGGCGTTGTCCTGCAACTGCTTGCGCAACGTCGAGACCTGCTGCGCTTCGCCGCGCATGCTCTCGACCTGGTCCTGCATCTGCGCCAGTACCTCCTGCCGGTTATGCAGCCACTGTCCCAGCAGCAGCAGCAGCAGCAAAACACAACCTGCCGCCAAGGCCAGATTCAGTCGCAGGCGCGGTCGCAAGCGACGCGGCGTCTGCTCCACGGGCAGCAGGTTCATCCCGAGGCGACCGTCGCCGAATGCCAGATCCACGGCGTCAATCGAAATGCCCAGTGCGTGCAGGTGCGCCAGCATCGGATCAAGGGTGTTGCGCGTGACCACCACCAGTTCTGCGTTGAGGCGCCCGGTAGCAGCCGGCGACGTCAGTGCGCGCGCGGCAAAATACACTTGCGCAAGATTGAACGGTGTCTGCCGATCCATCTCGAACGCCATCACCTGCTGCAGGTTGTCACGGGCGGCCAACGGCAGCACCAGCGTACGCCGCAACACAGTGGAGGCCGGCAGCAACAGGGCCAAACGCAGATCTTCGCGATCCACGCCGCGCAGCGCAGCGCCCAACTCGGCCTGCTGAACCAGCGCATCGGCGCTGTCTTCCCAGCATGCCAGCGGCGAGTGCTGGCCAGCACGACGCAGCATCCATTGTGTATCTATCCGTTGCAGCAGATGCCAGTCCGCGCCACTGCTGAACCATGCGCGCCAGCGCAGCGGCAGCAACCCACGCAACTCTCGGCCCCACCAGAGGAGCAATCGCGGCAACGGCGAAGCACGCCAGGCATGGCGTACGCGCTCCAACAGCGGCCGCAGCGACTGCGTTGCCGTACTCATTCCGTATCTCCCTCCTGCCAGCGCAACACCGCAAAAGGCTGCGTACCGCTCTGCCCCGTCTGTATGCGCATCGTTGCACGCAATACCGCGTGCGTGCCGTCGGCTAGCGTGGCCTCCGACTGGATACTATGCGTTGTTCCACTGTTGAGAACCATACTGGGATCATTGGCATTCGTCAGCCGCGCGGCCAGGATCGCACTCTGCTGCTGTGGCGTCATTCCAGGGATGGCTGCCAATGCCAGCGGCGGCGCGGTGTTCGTGTCCGGAGTCGCGTTGCCGGACCAGATCGTGATATCGGGAGCCACCACGCGGTAGATCTCCGGCGTCATGCCAAGCACCAGCTGCAATTCCTCGATGCTGACGAACGGCCCGTAGCGTGGACCATAGTCAAGACCGGCGGCCACATAAGCGGTGCTGTGCGTGCCGACATTCGCCGCAACGAGTGATGCGCCGCGCCACTCCGCGACCCTGCCGGCCAATGCCTGCGCTTGCGCCGGCGCCATCCCGGCAGCCTGGAACAAGCCCTGCAACACCTCCGGCGTGGCGCTGTTGAGGTCCACCTTGCCACCTTCGCTGACCGCCGAAACCTTGATCGTGGCCTGGTCGAACTGGAGCGTATAAATTCGCCCGTCACCAATCCAGCGATTCGGGATCAGCGGATCCTGCAGTCCGTAAAACGCCCGCATGATGCCGGCCTCGGCCGCGTAATGCGCCTGGGTCTGGGCAAACTGGTAGCGCGCCTGCAGGCCTTCGGTACGTGCCAGCGCGGCATAGCCACCCAGCAGGATCGCCAGCAGCGTGCAGGCCCACAGCACCAGCAGCAGGGCCACGCCGCGCTGGCGACCGAACAGCTGTGTCGGTTGCTGCCGCCTCATCGCCCACCCACTCCGGGCAGGCCCAACGGCTGCAGACCGGCCTGTGCACCGCTGGCTGCTGGATTCACGCGCAGCGGGACTTCCAGCAACGGCCAGTCGTAGTTGCCCGCTGGCTGCAATTCCACACGCACCAACAGCGGTAGCAGGCGGCCGTCCGGCCAGATCGCCGACCAGGGCACGGCGTTTCCCTGAACATCGACGCCGCGGTAGCTGAAACTGCCGCCGCGAATGTGATCGAGCAACACCTGCGGATCGCCCAGCGCCTTGGGCGGCTGACCATCCGGCGGCAGCAAGGCGAGACTGAGCACCAGGCTCGAATTGCCGTGGCCGTCGTCGACCAGCTTCAGGCTCTGTAATTGCGGCCCGAGTTTGCCGAGATAGCCGGGCAACGGCGCCACATAGCGCAGCTCATGTTCGCTACCTTCAAAATAGACATTTTCGCCGCGTTCGTTGTGGCTGATCGGCTGAGCCATGCTTTGCGCCAGTTCGCGTTGCAGAAACTGCTGGGCGGAACGGATCTGATCGATCCGGGCGACCGCCGCCGTGCCCGAACGCACGCTGTGGGTGGCCGTGCGCAAGCCCGAGTACACCCCCACCAGAAGCAGCGCGAGCAATACCAGCGAGGCGAGCACTTCCAGCAGGGTGAAACCAGCAGTCCGGCTCACGCCAATGCGCTTTTTAAGCGGAGAATTCATGACCGCAGGCTTCATGGTTGCGGGCTTCATGACGACACGTTTGATGACAGCACACTTCATTGTTGTGCGTGTGACAGCCGCCGGATTGATGACCGCTGACTTCATGGCGTCGACTGCAACAAGTTGGGGCCACCGGCAACGTCGGCCCCGCTCAGCCGCAAAGTGCGGAAATGCGCCGAACGCGGGTGCGCAGACGGCCCCCACAGCACATCCAGGTCCAGCTGGTAGAGGTGCAGCGGCGCATTCGGCGGCGCGGCTCCGACCTGATTCCAGGATGTCACATCAAGCTGCCAGCGAAACTTCGCGTTGAACTGGCCCGAGCTGCTGCCCAGCTTCAACGACTCGCCCACGAACGCGCTGTCGAGCTTGCTGCGCGCCCACATCGCCGCCTCGCTATGTTCGGCAGCGTTCTGGGTCAGACTGATCGCGCTGCCGGCGACCTTCATCAACGCAGTGAAGGCGACCGCCAGCAGCAGGATCGCCGCGATCACTTCGAGCAGGCTGAAGCCCTGCTGCCTTCGCGCATGACTCGATCGCGAGCAAGGCCGCGTCATCGTGCAGCCACCGTGCCGACAACGGCCACTTCGCCGGTCAGCCACGACACGTTGACGTGCCACTCGCGTCGCCCACTCTGCAGCGTGATGCGGCCTCCGGTGGAACTGCCATCGGGAAAGAAACGGATGCGTGCGGTGTGATCGTTTGGCTGATCTTCCTTCGCGCTGGTGATGCTCAGACGCAGACCTTTAGGCAGGCGCACGTCATGCTGTCTCACGTCGCGGTAGGTATTCGCGCGGATGTCCAGATCGAAATTCTGATCCTGCCCGCGCACGATCGCCTGCGCGCGCGTGGCCCGCAACGCACCAGCCAGCTCGCTACTGGCAGCGTTGATGCGCGCACTGGCCAGACCTTGCGTCACCGAGATCGATACGGCCGCCGCCGCGATGCCGATCAGCAGGATCACCGCCAGCATTTCCAGCAGGGTAAAACCGCGCGCACGCCTTGCTGCCCCCACAGCCTGCGGAGAGAGGTCGCCGCAAATCACCAAGCTCGGATCCTCTTCGAAAAGCGGAAGAGAGGAGCAAGATGCGGTCCGCTGAAGCACGACAGGCATGATGGTTGCTGATACCGGCTTACTGCCAGTTACCCACGTCCAGACTGTAACCGTCGCCCCCCGGCTTGCCGTCCTGACCGTAGAAGATCAGATCGAAGCTGCCGTGCTGGCCCGGATACTGGTAGCCGAACGCATGACCCCACGGATCCTTAAGATCGGACTCCTTCGCGTAAGGCCCCTGCCAGTTCTGCGCGTTGGCCGGCTTGGTCACCAGGTCTTCGAGCTGCTGCGGCGGCGAGCCGTTGTCCAGCGCGTAGTTCTCGATCTTCTGGCTTAGTGTCACCAACTGCGCCTTGCCGGCACCGTATTTGCCCTTGTCGACATTCTTGCCGACCTGGGTCACCACCACCGTGCCGATAATGCCGATCAGCACGATGACCGCGAGCATTTCCAGCAGGGTGAAACCTTGGGCGCGCGAAGCCTTCATGTCTTACTGCCAGTTACCCACGTCCTGACTGTAGCCA
>OULU01000021.1_pt1 | contig 6731 bp, 7 predicted proteins | sample 1690801 | NCBI WGS metagenome assembly OULU01 (sample SAMEA3914812, study PRJEB12502) | metagenome | biome: forest; material: soil | place: Canada | collected 2011-07-07 | depth 0.1 m
GCATGCTGCTGATCGTGGGTGTAGCTGCCTACGAAGGCCATCTGCATCCTCCGTACGCAGCGTTGCTCAATTCCGGCCTGCTGCGTTGCACACTCGTGCTGGACATGCTGATCGGCACCGTGCTGCTGTGGCGACTGACTCCACGCATCGATGCGCGTCGCATCCGCCCCGGCAGCGCCTGCATGGCGGTGGCCGCGATCATGGCGATCAGTTTCGGGATTGCCACCAGCCTGGCATGAGTGCGCACGCACATAGGCTCTGCTGCGTTGGGCACGCAGCAGAGCGTCGCCATGGGCGGTCGTGTGTTGGCAGTGGGCGTGGGCAACGACGAACAGTGGGCAGAAGCCCAGGCGGTTCCATCCGTTTCATCCCCATCACCGGCTCAAAACTCGGGCGGGTGCCGGGGCTGCCGCGCATCTATTCCCGCAAGCGCGGCACGCCATGCTCGCTGCGTTCTTCGATCGCGACCGGGCGGGTGTCAAGACGTTCGGTTCGATAGTCCTGGGGCAGCGGCTCTGTGACCTCGTTGCGCGCGAACGCCAATGCGTTGCGGTAGCAGCGCTGGGCAAGCGAGGCGTCGCCCTGGCCTGCATGAAGATCGCCCAGCGCTTCCCAGGCGGCTGCGCTGGGCGCAAGTGCGAGCGAACGTTGCAGGTACTGATTGGCCTTGCCCCACAGCTTGAGTCGCACGCACATCCGGCCGAGCGTAAGTAGCAGAGCGGCGTCGTTGGGGTGCGCGTCGAGCCAGCTCTCGGCGCGGCGCAGGCGCGCTTCAATATCCTCGCTGCCGAGCACGCCATAGGTTTCGATCAGCAGGGGCGACCATTCGCGGCGCAACGCGGACTCGAGCTCATCCATCGCAGGCAGGATCAGGCCGAAACCAGCCGCGCGTCGGGCGTAGGCGTCGATCACCCCCGGCACCCTGCGCTGTGCTTTCGGCAGTTGCGACCACAGCGTGTTCAACGCGGCGCCATTCGTGCTGGCCTGCAGCGTGGCGACCAGCACGCGGGTCTCCAGTGCGGCGTAGGCGCGGGTGCCGAGGGCACCGCTCTTTTGCAGCGGATCGAGTGCGGCGCGGGCGCGTAGGGTATCGCCGCTGGCCAGTGCTGCCAGCGCCAGCTCACGCCAGCCGGCGGGCGTCAGACTGCCCTTGTCGGATTCGGGCGCCAGCAGCGCCAGCGCTTCGGCCGACTTGCCATCGCGGCGCAGCATGCGGGCGCGCATCACGCGTGCCGCCTGGGGTGCAGATTGCGATGCCTGATTCAGCGCTTCCAGCGCGCGGACATGTTCGCCCCGGCGCGACGCGGCCTCAGCCGCCAACAGCAAGGCAGGCCCGCGCAGACTGTCCAGCCGTGCGGCGCGATTGAGGTCACGCTCGGCATCACCGTTGCGACCTTCGATCAAGGCGACCAAACCCTCGCCCATGCGTTGCTGGCTAAGTCGCCGATGCCGCCGCGAGAATGCTCCGAACGGCCAGCGCAGCAGGCGCCATAGCAGCACGATCAAGACCCAGATCAACAGCAGGGTAAGTACCGCTCCGACGACCGTGCGCTCGGCATACCAGCCACGCATGTGCACATAGACGTAACCGGGATCTTCAGCCACCCAATGCCAGCCGAACGCGGCCAGCGCCGCGACGATCACCAGCAGCAGGATCCAGCGCCATAGCTTCATGGCTTCGCTCCGCCTGCTGTGCCGCTTGCTGCGGGTGCAGCGGCATCCGAGGCCGGTGTCAGTGCGTGCACGGCGCGCAGATTTCGCAGCTCGGTCAGTGCGCCGCCGAGCTGGATTGGTGCGCCGGTGGGCAACGCGGCGGCGAGTTGCTTGAGCGTGGTTCGCGCCTGCTGTACGGCGGGCACACTATTGTCAAACTGGGTCGACAAGCTGAGATCCACCCGCTGCAACGCCGCAGCATAGGCCGCGCTGTCGCTCGCCAGCAGCGCAGCCTGCGCCTGCGCCAGGTCGAGCGCGGCCAACTCGCGTGCGAAGCGCGCATCGGCAACGGCCAGGGGCGCTCCGTTGTCACGGTGCACGCTGAAGACGCCGACCACTGCTTGGCGGATGCGCGTCCACAGATCCGGCGCCTGCGTCGCATTCGGACTATCGAGCGACTTCAACGGCAGCGTGGGCAGCGTGCCGCGCAAGGTAGTCAGTTGTTGCAACGCGCTGGCTTGATTGCCCGGCTGACTCTTCTCCAGCGCCGCACGCTCGGCATCGATGTCCTGGCGCACCGTGGAGAAGGCGCCGTCATTGACCGCGGCCAGGGTCTGGTCGGCCAGCGCATAGGCCGTGGCCGCGCCCTGCGCATCGTGGAACAAGCTGTAGCGTTCGCTGGCCATGCGCAGCAGCGAATCGGTTTCATCCAGCAGCAACGCATCGTGGCCGGACAGGCTTTTCTCGGCGAGCTTCGCCACCGCGTCCTCGAGATTGCGTGTGCGCCCAGCCTGACCGAGCAGCTCCTCACGCAACGATCGGTTGACCGCGGCCGCATCGTTCAAGCGTTGATTGAGGCTGGTGCGTTCGCCGCTGACACCGATCAGTGTCGTTTCCAGCGCGCTGACGCGCGTCTGCAAATCCATCGTGGTTAGAACGGTCGCATGCACACCCTGGGTCTGGACCCATTGCTGCCAGCCGACGTAGCCGGCGGCACCCACAGCGATCAGTGACAACAGCACCGCCAGCGCCAGACTACCGCCGCCTCGTGGGCGTGATTCACGCAGCACAGGCGCAGGCCGCACTGACACGGGATCGGGACGGGCGCCCTCGGGCGCGATGTACTCGTTCGGCTTGTCTGGATTGCTCATGCGCGCATGCTAGCAGCCCATCCACACGCGGTCGTAGCAAGCCGGCGTGAAGAAGATCGGTGCAGAGGATCAGTTCGCGCCCTTCGCCGCGCCGAGCAGGTCGGCGGACAGCGCGGAAGCCGCTAGCGCGACGCGGGCAAAGCCAGCGGCACGGGCGGCCGAGGCGAGTCGCTCGCTGCTGACTACCGCCGTCGCCGCGAACAGCCGGACCAGCGCTGCCGGTGGCAAGATCCGGCACAAGTTGTGCAATGCCTCCGTGCTGGACAGCAGCACCAGCGCCGATGGTGGCAACTGCAGCAGCGGCTCGACATGCCGGCGATCGAGCCGTGGCTCCACCCGCCGATAGACGTGCAATTCACGCAGGCTCGCCCCACGCGCGAGAAGTTGTTCGCGCAACAGACCGCGACCGCCAGCTGCACCGATGAGGGCGACGGAGCGCCCCCGTAACCCTTGCAACGCCGGATGGTCGAGCAGCCCTTCACTATCCTGCCGCGCCGGAGCCAGTGGTGTCTGGATGCCATGCCGGCGCAGCGCCCGCGCCGTGCCCTGGCCGACCGCCAGTACCGTGGCTGTCGTGCGCAAGGGCGTCAGTGCAGCAGCAAAGCGCACCGCGGCGGGGCTGCTGAAAATCAGCATGTCATCGGCCAGTGCGGCCCGCAGACCATCGCGTGCTTCGACGTCGTTGCCCACGTTGCGCAAGGCCAGGCCCGGCAGCAACAGTGGCACGCCACCCTCGACACGCACCCGCCGCGACAGCGCCGCAGCGGTGCCGGCAGGACGGGTGATGACCACGATCCGATCGCGCAAGTCCTTGCTCACTGGGGTTTGCCGTTCCACCTGTGCACCACGTCTGGTCACTGCCATGGCCACCAGTGTAGCGGCGGCCCTACACTGGGGAGTCCTCCCCTCCCCATGGACCTTCAATCAACGTGACTACCACCGACACGCAGACTCCAGCTCAGCAGCTGGTCCAGTTCCTCCGCGACGAGATTCCACTGGCACACGCCATGGATCTGCAGCTTGGCGCCGTCGACGATGACATGCTCAGCCTGCTGGCGCCGCTGCCACCGAACATCAACGACAAGGGCTGTGCCTTCGGCGGCAGCCTGGTCAGCCTGATGACGCTGTGTGGATGGGGGTTGGTGGAACTGGCGTTGCGCCGCCGTGGTGAGGATTGCGACGTGTTTGTGGCCGAATCCACCGTGCGCTATCTGGCGCCGCTATGGCAGGACTTCCGCAGCGAGGCACGCCTGGCCGCAGATGCCGACTGGAACATGTTCTTTCACACCTTGAACGCCCGCGGCAGGGCACGCATCGAGGTCGCCTGCGTGGTGCCCGACGAAGACGGCCAGCCAGCGGCCACGCTGAGTGCGCGCTTCGTCGCCAAACGGCGCGTCCCGGAACCCGTCTAATCAGTCGCAGACGCCAGCCGCTGCTTGCGGCAGAATGGATGAGTCATTCATCGGGGGGAGACTACCCATGCGGCGCATCCTGTGCATTCCTGTCCTGTTGTCCGTGCTGTTGCTGGCCGGCTGTGCCACCCAGAAGCGCAGCGATACGCTGACCGACACCTTGCAGGCCTACAGCAGCACGCTGCGTTGGGGTGATTTCCAGAGTGCGCAGATGTTCCTCGAACCGAAGTACCGCGCTGCCCATCCGCTGAGCAAGCTTGATCTCGAACGCTACAAACAAGTGCGGGTGAGCGGGTACGACGACGGCTCGGGCCCGGTTCCCGCCGGCAAGGACGACGTGCAGCAGACGGTCCACATCGGCCTGATCAACAACAATACCCAGTCCGAGCGCAGCATCGTCGACCACCAGACCTGGCACTACGACGCAACCAGCCAGCATTGGTGGCTGACCAGCGGGCTACCGGACATCACCCAGCAGTGATGCGGCCGCAATAGGGCCCGTCCGACAGGCAATGCGCGGCGAATCGGAACGACGACGGGCTGTCGGTCGCGCCTGCCCGTATAATCGTCGGTTTACCCGACTCGGCGTGGTCACCGCGCCTGTGGAATGACGATGAACGATTTCCTGCAAAAGCTGCCCCAGTTTCTCGGCAACCATGTGGCCCTGGCGGCCCTGTTCGTGATCCTGCTGGTGGCGTTGATCGTCATGCAGGTGATCGAGTTGTTCAGCAAGACCCGTGAGCTGACTCCGGCCGGCCTGACCTTGTTGATCAACCGCGAAAGCCCGTTGCTGATCGATCTGTCCGCTTTTGCCGACTTTGAAAAGATGCACGTTCCCGGTGCGAAGCACGTGGCGATGAGCCAGTTCGATCCGGAACAGAAGGATCTGGCCAAGGCGCGCGAATTGCCCGTGGTGGTGATGGACAAGGACGGACGCGGCAACTCGATCAAGGCCGCACAGCGACTGGTCAAGGCCGGTTTCGGCAAGGTTTATACGCTCGGCGGCGGCGTGCTGGCCTGGCAGCAAGCGCAGTATCCCGTAGCCAAAGGCCGGTAGGAGCGCACCCCGTGCGCGAAAGGCCGGCCTCAAACTGACCCGCCACCCGATCGCCCACAGGGTGGGGTCCTACAGGTCGTGGATGCCGGCGCGTGAACCGAGGATTTGCGCCAGTACGTCGGGGGCGTATTCGAACGAGTCGTAATAGAGGCGCGACTCCGGCAAGCCCGCATCGAGAAACAGATGATGCCCGGCATCGATCATCGCCGGCGGCCCGCTCATGTAGACATCATGGCCGGAAAGGTCCGGCTGATCCTCCAGCACCGCTTCGTGCACCAGCCCGCAACGCAGTCCGCCGGCTTGTTCCGGATCGGAAACCACGGCGTGGAATTGCAGGTTCGGTACTTCGCGTGCCCAACGTTCGGCCAGCGGGCGAAGATAGATTTCCGAGGCACTGCGGGCGCCCCAGTAGACCTGCATCGGCCGTTGCGTACCCAGCGCGATGAAATGCTCGACGATCGCCTTCACCGGCGCAAAGCCGGTGCCGCCCGCCATGAACAGCATCGGTCGCTCGGAGTCCTCACGCGGCACGAACGTGCCCAGCGGCCCCTCGATGCGCAGGCGATCACCGATCTTCAGCGTGTCATTCACCCATGCGGTAAAGCCGCCGCCAGCGACGTGTCGCACATGCAGTTCGATGATGCCGTCAGCCTGTGGACCATTCGCGATCGAGAACGGCCGCCGTTTGCCGTCCTCCAGCAACACGTCCAGATACTGACCCGACAGCCAGTTGAGCCTGGACTCGCCGCTCTCCGGCAGCAGACGCAGCCCGATCACGTCCGGAGCCAGTCGCCACCGATCAGTGACGACCACACCCAGCTGACGGCGCGCGATATCACCCACCGAAGTCACTTCTCGCGCCTCCAGCAGCAGATCGCTGGTGGGCACCGCCTGACACAGCAGCACTGCATGCTGCGCCCGTGCACTGGCGCTCAACGCTGTCGGTGGATTGCGTGGATACTCGCAGTGCCCTTCCAGCAAGGTCGCCTTGCAACTGCCGCAGACACCGGCACGACAGGAATACGGCAACGCAACGCCCGCGCGCTGCGCCGCTTCCAGCACGGTTTCCCCGGCGGCCACCGGAAACTGGCGGCCGGACATTTTGAGAGTGACGGTAGGCACCAGACACATTGTCGCGGTGATGAGAGCGGACAACAATGCGGGCTCGACACGCAGGAATCAACGATGAGCCTCTGGAAACAGCCTACCGACCTGGCGCGGATCAACGCCTGGAGCGCAAATACCATGATGCAGACGCTGGATATCCGCATCAGCGCGATCGGCGACGACTGGCTGCAAGGCACCATGCCGGTCGATCACCGCACCCATCAGCCTTACGCCTTGCTGCACGGGGGCGCTTCGGTGGTATTGGCTGAAACGCTGGGCAGCACCGCCGCCATGCTTACGCTCGATCCGGAAAAGGAGCTCGCGGTGGGCCTGGAGATCAACGCCAACCAC
>OULU01000008.1_pt1 | contig 6636 bp, 5 predicted proteins | sample 1690801 | NCBI WGS metagenome assembly OULU01 (sample SAMEA3914812, study PRJEB12502) | metagenome | biome: forest; material: soil | place: Canada | collected 2011-07-07 | depth 0.1 m
GAAGGAACGCATGAACACAGCCACCAAGCACAGCCGCCTGCTGATCCTGGGCAGCGGTCCCGCCGGTTACACCGCCGCCGTCTACGCTGCCCGCGCCAACCTCAAGCCGACCATGATTACCGGCCTGCAGCAGGGTGGCCAGCTGATGACGACCACGGACGTGGACAACTGGCCGGGCGACGTCGAGGGGCTGCAGGGCCCGGCGTTGATGCAGCGTATGGCCGAGCACGCCGAGCGTTTCAACACCCAGATGGTGTTCGACCATATCCATACGGTGGACCTGAAGCAGCGCCCGTTCCGCCTGAAGGGTGACTCGGGCGAGTACACCTGCGACGCGCTGATCATTGCCACCGGCGCTACCGCCAAGTACCTGGGCATTGCCAGCGAGGAGCACTTCAAGGGCCGCGGCGTGTCCGCCTGCGCGACCTGCGATGGCTTCTTCTTCCGCGAGCAGGAAGTGGTGGTGATCGGCGGTGGCAACACGGCCGTCGAAGAGGCCCTGTACCTCTCCAACATTGCCAGCAAGGTCACCCTGGTGCATCGTCGCGACAAGCTGCGCGCCGAGAAGATCATGCAGGACAAGCTGTTCGAGAAGGCCGAGGCCGGCAAGATCGACCTGGTGTGGAATCACACCGTGGATGAAGTGCTGGGCGACAACTCCGGCGTCACCGGCGTGCGCGTCAAGGACATCAACGACGGCACCATCCGCGACATCCCCGCCACCGGCTTTTTTGTGGCCATTGGCCATACGCCCAACACCGGTATCTTCGACGGCCAGTTGGACATGCACGACGGCTATATCAAGATCCGCACCGGCCTCAACGGCATGGCGACCATGACCTCGGTGCCGGGCGTGTTCGCTGCCGGCGACGTGGCTGACCATGTCTACCGCCAGGCGGTGACCTCGGCTGGCTTCGGCTGTATGGCGGCGCTGGATGCCGAACGCTGGCTCGACCAGCAGGGTCCGGCAAGCTAAGTCGCTAGGCAATCGTCATTCCGGCGCAGGCTGGAATCCCTGCATGCGCCGGAATGACGGCATAGTTGATACGTGATCGAAGCCCGCTTCCACGAGACCATCGAAAGCATCCCCGCCGCGGCATGGGATGCTTTGCGCCCGGACGACAACCCGTTCGTCTCGCATGCGTTCCTTGCCGCGCTGGAACGCACCGGCTGCATCCGCGCTGACTGGGGCTGGCAGGCCCATCACCTTGGCCTGTACGAAGATGGCGAGCTGATCGCCGCCGCACCGCTCTACCTCAAGGGTAATTCGCACGGCGAGTTCGTGTTCGACTGGAGTTGGGCCAGCGCGTGGGAGCGCGCGGGTGGCGACTACTACCCCAAGTTGCTCAATGCGGTGCCCTACTCGCCCATCACCGGTCCGCGTTTGCTGGCTGGCACCGGGCCGCACGCGACTCATCGGCGACACGCACTGGTATCGGCCATGCATGCGTTTGCCAAGCGCATGAACCTGTCCTCCGTGCACGCTAATTTCCTGCTCGACGGGGAATTGGAAGCCTTCGACAACACCTGGCTGACACGCTCGGACGTGCAGTTCCACTGGCACAACCGCGACTACGCTAACTTTGCCGGTTTTCTTGCCGAGCTCAATCACAAGAAGCGGAAAAATATCCGGCACGAGCGTGCGCAGGTCGCTAGCGCCGGCGTTGCCATCGAGATGCGCGGCGGCAACGAACTGAGCCGGGATGAGTGGCACCGCGTCCATGCACTGTACGAATCCACCTTTGACGCCAAGGGCAATCATGCCGCGTTGACCCGAGCGATGTTCCTCGCGCTGGGCGAGACCCTGGGCGATGCGGTGCAGCTGGCGTTGGCCCGCCAGCACGGCACGATCATCGCCATGGCGCTGTTTCTGCAGAGCAGCGACACCTTGTACGGGCGTTACTGGGGGGCCGAGGTGGATATCCCCGGCCTGCACTTTGAGCTGTGCTACTACCAGGGCATCGAATACGCCATCCGCCAGGGCCTGCAGCGTTTCGAACCGGGTGCGCAGGGCGAGCATAAATTGGCACGCGGGTTCCTGCCGGTACGCACGCATTCGCGTCACTACCTGGTCAACGAAAGCTTCCGTCGTGCTGTGCGAGAGGCGCTATCGCGGGAAGCGGAAGCGGTCAGTGACTATGCAGAAGAATTGCAGGCGCACAGCCCTTTCGCCAAGCGTTGAGTGTGGGCGGATAGGCGGCCAAACGCCGATCGCATATAGCAAGTGGCGCACGACCGCGCCGCGCCCGATGCGCAAGACCATGCCGCCACTGATTCCGTAGCGCACAGGGCACGCCTGGCGAAGCTTTGAGGTAGCGGTCAGCCGAAGGAAAGCGCTGCCACCTTGCCGGCGTCATCCACGCCGATACCGTACTTGAGCATGCTGCCAGGCCCGAAGCGGATGGTGTAGTCGTACCACTTCAACGCGCCGTCCGTGCGCTGCCCCTTGAAGATGAAACCAGTCGGCGCACCGTAGGGCAAGAACTCCTTGGCCAGGCGCGCGGACAGCCCGGCTTTCATCTTGCCGTCAAGCTTGGCGCTGAGTTGCGAGGAGTCGTCTTTCCCGGCCTGCAGCGCAACGAATACCGCGCGCGCAGTGGACGTGATACTCGCTTGCTCGCCCGCAGCGGGCTTTTTCGCTGCCGCGGCGATCTCCGGATATAGGTCTTCGAAGATGGCGGTGGTCAGCATTTCACCAGCCTCGGGATCATCGCCGTTGTTGGTGAACGCGATGATGCGAACGTCCTGCTTGGGGAAATATTCGTTGGCCGTGGTGAAACCGAAGGAGCCGCCGGTGTGGCCCACGCGCGGTTGATCCTCCACTGAGTCAACAAACAGGCCCAGCCCATAGTCGGCGCTGCCCCTTTCGGTGGTCATCACCGACGTGCTCATCAATGCATAGTCCGCCGCGCTGACGATTTTTCCGTTGGTCAGCGCCTGGTTCCATTTTTCGAGGTCACTGGTGGTGGAGACCAGGTCGCCCGCTGCCCGGCCCACCGAGGCATGGATGGTTGGCGCGCGCTCCAACTTTCCATTCGCGTGCCGGTAACCCACCGCCATCGGGTCGAGATGCGCCTCGTCGGTCACCGTGTAGGTGTGCGTCATGCCTGCCACGTCGAGCAGATGCGTCTTGACGTAGTGATCGTAGGTTTCATGGGAGAGCAGCTCAATTACCCGACCCAGCAGCACATAGCCCGTGTTGGAATACGACCAGCGACTACCGGGCGCGAAGTCCAGCGGCTTGCCCTGGATGCGTGCCAGCAATTGCTCCAGCGTGGCCGGCTTGACCGCCATCTGCTCGACATCCGGGCCGTCCAGATACTCCGGCAGCCCGCTGGTATGCGACAGCATCTGCCGTAGCGTGATCTCCTTCGCGTGCGGCGCATTCGGCAAATAGGTTGCCAGCGTATCGTCGAGATGCAGCTTGCCGGCCTCCTGCAACTGCAGGATTGCCGCCGCGGTGAACTGCTTGGTGATTGAGCCGATCTCAAACCAGGTGTCGTCGGTGACCGGAAGTCGTTGCTGTTGGTCACGCAGGCCATAGGCATGCCGATAGAGGAGACGCCCATGCTCAATGACCGCAATGGTCGCCCCTGGCGTATCGGTATGCTGCAACACCGCCTGCACGTCCGCATCGATATGTTTCGCCAGCTGGGGATCGACCGTCGTGGCTGCCGATGCCGCTGAAACCGCCGACCACAGGGATACCACCAAGGCAATGCGGCGCATGACTATCCTGGACATGACTGGAATCGAATCATGCTAATCACATCCGCATGCGGTTAGCATCTGCCGGAAGACTCTCGCCCACCATTCGGTATCCCACGGCGCCCCACGATGATCCGACTGCCATTGCTCGACTCGGCCAAGCCGGAGCACTTTCCCGATCCGCGCAAGGCATTGGGCGAGCCAAACGGCCTGCTGGCCTTCGGCGGCGATCTTTCGCCGCGGCGCCTGCTGGCGGCCTACGCGCAGGGCATCTTTCCCTGGTTCAACGAGGACGAGCCGCTGCTGTGGTGGTCGCCTGATCCGCGCTGCGTGTTCCACACCGCAGCGTTGAAAACCAACCGCAGCCTGCGCCGGCGACTGGCCGAGGTGTCCTGGCGCATTACGGTCGACCATGCCTTTCGTGACGTGGTGGAGGCCTGCGCCGCGCCACGCCCGGGCCAGGCCGGCACCTGGATCGTCCCTGCGATGGTCGATGCGTATGCCAACCTGCACAGCCTGGGCCATGCGCATAGCGTTGAGGTATGGGACGGCGAGCGCTTGGTGGGCGGCATCTATGGCATTGCGGTGGGGCGACTGTTCTGCGGCGAGTCCATGTTCAGCCGCCAGAGCGGCGGCTCGCACGCCGCACTGGTAGCCCTGGCTCAATTGCTGCAGCGCTGGGATTTCCCACTGATCGATGCGCAGGTGACCAATGCCCACCTGTTGCAGCTGGGCGCAGCGGAATATCCGCGCGCCCAGTTTCTGCGCATGGTGGCGCAACTGACTCACCTGCCCGGACAACCGGGGAGCTGGGCCGAGTTCACCTCGCTGGCGCAACTACCGTTCTAGACGACCACTAGATCTCCAGGTGGCCCGCGCCTGTCAGCCTTCGAACAGGTGCGGGACGAAGCAGCTGGTGTTGCGGGTGATGCGATCGGCATCCTCGCGCATGCCGATGCCTACGGCGGTATGCCCTACCACCCAGGAACCCACCAACGCGTGCCGGCCTTCGTACGCCGGCAGTGGAGCCAATGCCTGGTAGATGGTTGGCTCGGCCGTCGCCGGCCCCGCGTCGCCACGCTCCAACACGATGACGCCCGCGCCCTCTCGTCCCCAGCAGGGTTTGCGCACCACCGGACCATCGATGGCGCCGCGCCGGCGACTGGCGGGAAGCAGATTCGGATGGCCGGGAAAGAATTCCCATAGCAGCGGCAGGATCGCCTTGTTCGACAGCAGCATTTTCCACGCCGGCTCGATCCAGCGCAGACGGACATCCGCCAGATGCGCCGCAAAGGGTTCGGCAAGCATCCACTCCCACGGATACAACTTGAACATGCGCTCGATCGGCACGTTGTCCATATCGATGAAATCGCCTTGCGACCAGCCGACCTGCTCCATATCCAGCGCGGTCGTGCGGTGGCCAGCCTGCATGCAGGTATCGAGCAGATAGTCCGCGGTCAACGCATCCTCGGCGCTCTCATAGCAGGCCGCGAAATGCACGTGCGATGCCTTGGGCAGCACGCGCCAGCGCTCCACCAGTGCTTCATGGATCGCGTTGAACTGGTCCGCCTGGGGCGCCACGTCCTGCAGCCAATACCACTGCGCCACGGAAGCTTCGAACAAGGCCGTGGGTGTGTCAGCGTTGTACTCGAGCAGGCGCGGCGGCGCGGTGCCGTCATAGACCAGATCCATGCGGCCGTAGAGCGCCGGCTCGCGATCCCACCAGCTGCGCTCGACCAGGCTGGCGGCACGTGCGTCGAGGCCAAGCTCGGCGTAGCGCCCATGGCGCACGATGCGATCTACTGCTTCCAGGCACAGCGCGTGCAATTCGTTGGTGGCGTCCTCGATGATGTCGATCTCGCGGGCGTCAAACACGTAGCGGGCGTCTTCACGCCAATAGGGCTGGCCATCGATCGTGTGGAAAGTGAATCCCAGCGATTCCAGCCGCTCCCGCCAGTCGGCCCGCGGCGCGCAGACTTCGCGGCGCATCAGCTAGCTCGCGCGAAGACGCGGCCCGTGGAACCGAAGCCGCCGCGCGTGCCAAGCTCGACCGCACGCGGCCCTTCAGTAAATCCGCCCGCCGGAAATCCTCGCGTCGGCGTGCCCAACGTACGCCCCGGGCCGGGATCGGCGGTGCCGCCGCGGCCATCGGTGCGATACCAAGGCCCGTAGTAATGCAGGCCTCCACCGTTGGTGCCCACCGCATTGTCCAGCTCGCACTGCCCGGTGGTGTAGTCGTGCACGCAATCTTCGAGGTTGTCGTAGCGGTTGCGTTGCACAGGCTGCCCGCGGCCGAGCATGGACATGCCGACAATGGCGGCACTGCCCAGCGCGATCAGTGGCACCGCCATCGAGCGCTTCTGCTCACGCGAGGCCAGAGGTCGAAACTGTGCGTCGCCGCGTACCGGGGAATGATGCCCGCCCTGCCCATCGGTTTTTTGCGGATAGCTCATGGCGCGCTACCAGGTCATGGCAGCGGCGTTGACCAGGCCTACGCCGATGGCGACAGCGGCGGCCAATACCGCAACCGCGCGGTTGTCGCTTTCGACCTGCGCCGCCAGGTCGTGAATGAGCAGGCGCATGGCCACGTGCGCAAGCCACTGCACGATCATCGCGACGACACCCCATAGCGCCAGGTCCATCAAGCTGACGCTATGTGAGATGGCGCTGGCCAGCGGCGCAACGAAGCCGAGCAGGGCTCCCGCCAGGCTGATCGCTGCCGCCTGGTTACCGTGCCGGATAAGAGCCAGCTCACGCTGTGGCGTAAGCCAGATATGCACCGTCAAAAAAACTGCGAGAAAAAGGACGCCAAGTCCGAAATACGCTGCAAACGCCGGCAGCGTCGAAAGATCCGGCAACACGGTATTTCCCCTGTGGATGCGCCCCTCCCGGGCGCCAACGCAGTGTAGCGCAGGGCGAATGCACGCC
>OULU01000028.1_pt1 | contig 6345 bp, 7 predicted proteins | sample 1690801 | NCBI WGS metagenome assembly OULU01 (sample SAMEA3914812, study PRJEB12502) | metagenome | biome: forest; material: soil | place: Canada | collected 2011-07-07 | depth 0.1 m
AGTGTTCAGGTCTCCTCGCCGAAGGCTGGGTGTTCACTATGCTCTTCTGGTTTATCGGCCGCGTTATGCAAACCTTCACGCCGTGAACATGACAGGTTTCCTTCGGAAGGAATTCCCTCCCAGTCTGAGGACGGCTTTTCGGCCGGCAAGTTCCCGGGGCGTTCTGTCGCAGCAGGGGAGAGCCAATGTCGCGTAGCGATCAACCGGCGCGCTGGCGCTCGCTGGAACTGGGAATACGCATGGCTTCCCGGTACTTGGCCACCGTGCGGCGGGCAACCTGAATACCCTTGCGGTGCAATTCCTCCGCGATGGCCTGGTCGGAAAGCGGCTTGCGCGCATCCTCGGCATCGACCAGCTTGCGTAGCATGGCTTGAATGGCGGTAGCCGACGCGCTGCCGCCGTCTTCGGTGGAGACGCCGCTGGAGAAAAAGTGCTTCAGTTCGAAAGTACCGCGCGGCGTATGGATGTACTTGCGCGTGGTGACGCGTGAAATGGTCGATTCATGCATGCTCACTTCCTCGGCCACTTCGCGCAACACCAATGGGTGCATGGCTTCGGGGCCGTAGTCGAGAAACGCACTCTGTCGGCGCACGATGGCCTCGGCCACCTTGAGCAGGGTTTCCGCGCGCGACTCCAGGCTCTTGATCAGCCAGCGCGCTTCCTGCAATTGCCCGCGCATCCAGCTGGCATCGGTGCCGCGTGCCTGCGCGATAAGACCGCAGTAATGCTGGTTGAGCCCGAGGCGTGGCTGGCAGTCCGGATTGAGGCTGACACGCCAACGACCGGCGTCCTTGCGTGCGTAGACGTCCGGTGCCACGTATTCCACCGGCGTGACATCGAGCGCTGCACCAGGGCGTGGATCGAGACTGCGGATCAGCACGGCCGCGGCAGCGGTGTCGTCTTCGGTGGCACGCAGCTTGCGCGCGAGTCGCGCAATGTCGTTGCGGGCCAGCAGTTCCAGTTCGGCATCGACAATGCGCAGTGCCAGTTCGCGTTGCGGCAACTGGGGATCGAACTGTTCCAGCTGCACGCGCAGGCAGTCACGCAAATCGAAGCTGGCTACGCCGGTAGGGTCGAAACGTTGCAGCATGCGCCGCACGGTTTCCACTTCGGCGGCGCTGGCCTTGAGGTCGGCAGGTAGCGCGACGATCAGCGACTCCATGCTCTCGGTGAGATAGCCGTCCGCATTGAGTGCGTCGATCAGCACGGTGGCAATGGTGCGCTCACGCACACTCATGTGCGTGAGGTTGAGCTGCCACAGCAAGTGTTCCTGCAAGGTCTCTTGTGCAGCACTCTGCGGCTCGAAGCCGTCTTCGTCGGTATTGCTGCCGTTGCGGGTGCCATTGCCGCTGCTGGAAAAATCGATGGGATCTTCGCTGCCACTGTCGCTGTCGCTCCAGTCCGGCGCCTCGGCATCATCGACCGTGTCGGTGGTGCTTGTGCTGGAACTGCTGCTTGGCAGCGGTGGCTCGATTGGCTCGCGGTCATCGCCGTCGATGTCCTCCGGGTTGTCCTCGGAAAACTCCAGTAATGGATTGCTTTCGGCAATCTGACGCAACTCCGCCTCAAGCTCAAGCTGCGACAACTGCAACAGGCGAATAGCCTGCTGCAGCTGAGGAGTCAGCGTGAGCTGTTGATTGAGTCGAAACTGCAGTCCGGGTTTCATGCCAGCGTGTCGGATGAGCTTGAACGGCATCCTAACGCTTGGCCGAAGGGTCGGCCATAGGTCAAAGGCGGAATCGCGTACTACCTCTGGTTTATCGCTGTAGCCTGGCTGTTACAGGCGGAATTCACGACCCAGGTAGACCTCGCGCACCTTTTCGTCGGCAAGGATGTGTGCAGGCGTGCCGCGCGACAACACTTCACCGTCGTTGAGGATGTAAGCGCGGTCGCAGATGCCCAGCGTTTCACGCACGTTATGGTCCGTGATGAGCACGCCGATGCCACGTTCCTTGAGGTGGCGCACGATGCGCTGGATTTCACCCACCGAAATCGGATCGACGCCCGCGAACGGTTCGTCCAGCAGCATGTAGCGCGGGTGGGCGGCCAGGGCGCGTGCAATCTCCACGCGACGGCGCTCGCCACCGGAAAGGCTGATGCCCTTCTGATCGGCGATGTGGGCGATTTTCAGCTCGTCCAGCAGGCTTTCCAGCTCGTTGGTTCGACGCTTCTCGTCCCAGCCTTCGCGCAGTTCCAGCACGGCCATGATGTTGTCGGCCACGCTCAGGCGACGGAATACCGAAGCTTCCTGGGGCAGGTAGCCAATGCCCAGCTTGGCGCGCAGGTGCATCGGCAGGCCGGTGATGTCCTGCTTGTCGAGCTTGATGATGCCGGCGTCGGCTTCGATCAGGCCCACCACCATGTAGAAGCAGGTGGTCTTGCCGGCACCGTTGGGGCCGAGCAGTCCAACCACTTCGCCTTCACGGATCGAGAAGGCGAAATCGCGCACGACTTTGCGCGCCTTGAAACTCTTTTGTAGACCTTCAGCGGAAAGCATCGATTACTGGTTCCCGGCCGGCGTGGGTTCCGGCTTGGTGGGCGTAGCCGGCGTGGTGGTCGGCTTGGCCGGCGTATTGGTTGCCGGTGTCGCCGGCTTGGCCGCCGGTGCACCCGGCGTGCCGGGCTTGGGCTTGGGCAGAATCACGCCGTGCACCAAGCCATCGCCGCCGGCCTGGCCGGTGATCAGCGCGGTGTTGGTGTTGTAGGTGAGCTTGTCGCCATGGAACTCGCCTCGACCCTGCTGACGCACCACGGCGTTACCGGTGAGCACGGCAATGCCATTGATGTTGTCGTAATCGAGCTGGGCAGCGTCGCCCTGCATCAGGTTGTTGGCGTCGTCCAGCTGTTCGATGTGAGCCGGGTTGCCTGTCACCAGGGCGCGGGCGACCTGCGTGTCCTGATCCAGGTACAGCTTCGCGATGTCGCCGGTGAGCTTCATCGTCCCCTGGGTGGCCACCACGTTGCCCGTCAACGTCGTGATGGTGTTGGGAGCGTTGTAGCCGTCCACCGTCTTGGACGCGAAGTTCATCGGCTGGTTGCGGTCGTCCTGCTTAGCCAGGGCAGGCTGCAGTGCGAAGAGCCACAGGGATAGCAGGCTGAACACCAGCTTGGGACTTGCGCGGCGGAAACGTGCCGTGGCTTTCATCGAACAGCTCCAGATGATTGGTGTTGAGATTGGCACGCATGCCTACCCCGCTAAGTTTACTGTCGCCTTGCACCATATGTGCGGGAGCTGCCGTCACCATGCGGTTTTCCTTGGGCCACGCGGTAACGTCCGAAGTATGCATCTCTGCAGCTGCCGTCGCGCAGTAGGCGGCACGATGCATGTCGACCGGCCCCTGCAGCTTCAACAGCGTGCCACTCTTGTCGACCCATGCATACAGCGACTTGCCCAGCCAGGGTGGCACCCCGGGCTGCTTTGAGGGCATTTCGAAGTCCGGGGTGTTGATGTACAGCGATTCGTCGTTCTCGCGGCGCTCCAGATGCGGGGCGACCATGCTGAAAGCGGGCAGGCCGTCCACGTCGTAGGACCACAGCTTGAAATTGGTGAGTGTGTAGCCCGAGCGCGGCGGACCGACAAAGTCGTTGACCTTGGGCGCTGGCGCCAACCACCAATACAGCATTTGTGCCGCGCCCGTGGCCAGGCCGACCAGCACGATGGCCACCGGTACGCCGCGGTCGCGCAGGTATTTGCGCAAGTTCACCGCCAACGCTCCCGTTCGGCTTCAGTCTTCCCTTGCGCGTGCAGGACCACATCGCAGACCTCGCGAGCGGCTCCCTGGCCGCCGGCCAGGCGGGTACGCCAGTGCGCCTGCTCGACCACCCAGGGGTGTGCGTTGGCCACCGCCACGGCCAGGCCGACCATGCGCATCGGCGGCAGGTCGGGCAGGTCATCACCCACGAAGGCCGCCTGGTCGGGCGTCAGCTGCAGCGCTTCGAGCAGCTGCTCGAGGCAGGCGCGCTTGTCACCCTGACCCTGGTAGACGTGGGCGATGTCCAGCTCTTCCGCACGCAGTGCCACCGGGTGGCTGATGCGTGCCGACACGATGGCCACCTGCACGCCGCCGGCCATCAACAGCTTCAGGCCGAGTCCGTCGTGGACGTGGAACACCTTGGTTTCATGGCCATCCTCGGCGTACCAGAGGCGACCATCGGTAAGCGTGCCGTCCACGTCGAATACGACGAGGCGGATCTTGGCGGCACGGGCGAGTACGTCAGCAGGGAGGTCAGCCAGATACATGGGCGAGGTCGGCAGAGGGCGGGAGGGCGATACCGTCAAACGTCGGGCTTGCCGGACGGTGTACGCAAAGGGGCGAATAGGAACGATAACGGCCGAGCCGCGAGATCAGACCACACGCGCGCGGAGCAGATCGTGAATGTTAAGCGCACCCACCACCTGTTGCTGGTCATTAACTACCAGCAGGGCATGGATCTGGTGCTTCTCCATCAACTGCGCCGCTTCGATGGCCAGCTTGTCGGCCCCGATGGTCTTGGGGCCGCGGGTCATAAGTTCGGCTACCGTCGCGCCGCGCAGGTCCACGCCATCGTCGTCCAGCGCACGACGCAGGTCACCGTCGGTGAACACGCCCAGCAGGTGCCGGTCGGCGTCGATGACCGCTGTCATGCCCAGGTGCTTGCGGGTCATTTCCATCAGCGCTTGAGTGAGCGAGGCATCGGGCGCCACCGCGGGGATGCCCTCGCCGGTGTGCATAACGTCGCTGATATGCAGCAGCAGGCGACGACCAAGACTGCCGGCCGGGTGCGAGCGGGCAAAATCTTCCGACGTGAAGCCGCGCGCTTCCAGCAGCGCAATGGCCAGCGCGTCGCCCATGACCAATGCCGCGGTGGTGCTGGCGGTGGGGGCAAGGCCCAGCGGGCAGGCCTCAGCGGCAATGCTTGCATCCAGATGCACGGTGGCCTGGTCGGCCAGCGATGAGTGCGTATTACCCGTGATGGCGATCAGGGGAATGCCCTGGCGCTTGATCACCGGCAGGATAAACAACACCTCGTCCGTCTCGCCGGAGTTGGACAGGGCCAGCACCACGTCCTGCGGCAGGATCATGCCCAGGTCGCCATGACTGGCCTCACCCGGATGGACGAAGAAAGCCGGCGTGCCGGTGGAGGCCAGGGTGGCTGCGATCTTGCGCGCAACATGCCCGGACTTGCCCATGCCGGTGACCACCACGCGACCGGCGCAGCCCAGAATCAGGCGGCAGGCGTCGACGAATTCCGACCCGATGCGCGGCTCCAGGGCGCGAATGGTCGCCGCCTCGGTGGTAATCACGGTACGCGCGCTTTGCACGATGGCGTCGGCGTTGAGCGCGTTCTGGCTGGTGGTGGCGACGTGGGCGTTCATGCGTTCTCGAAATAGGTGCCGGAATTCCGCCGCGGCCGGAATGGCTTTGGCTTTACAAGAATTTCCGTTAAATCATGGTCTTGGAATATAACGATGGCTTGGCAGCAGGAGCCAGCGTTCACTCGTGTCGTTTCTGCGGCAGATGTTTTCCATTAACATGGCATATTCGCATTTTAACGTCATAGTCGACGCTATTGGATTTCCTTGCCTTTGGAATTCCGCCGTTGACCAGAACCTCGCAAGTGGAAAAACCATGGACGCTGCCACCATCCAGGCAATGATCGAACAAGGCCTGCCCGGTGCGCAGGCGGCCGTTAACGGCGACGACGGCGTGCACTTCGAGGCTGAAGTGGTGGCGGAGCAGTTCGCTGGCAAGCTGCCGCTGGCCCGTCACCGACTGGTTTATGCCACGCTGGGTGATCTCATGGGCGGTGCGATTCACGCACTGGCCCTGAAAACCCTGACTCCCGCGGAGGCCGCGGCGCGCCGTTGAGGCTGCCTGCGACTCCCAAGCATTTTCGTAAGGACTTTTGATGGCCAAGATCCTGATCAGTGGCGGCGAGCCGCTTCACGGTGAAGTGGGTATTTCCGGCGCAAAGAACGCCGTACTGCCGATCCTCGCATCCTGCCTGCTGGCCGATGAGCCGGTGGCGATCAGCAACGTGCCCCACCTGCACGATGTCACCACCTTCATCGAGCTGCTCGGCCAGATGGGCACGCAGCTGGTGCTGGACGACCGCATGAAGATGCACGTCGACCCGCGCTCCACCGACAAGTATTTCGCCCCCTATGACCTGGTGCGCACCATGCGCGCATCGATCCTGGTGCTGGGTCCGCTGGTGGCCCGCTTTGGTGAGGCGGAAGTGTCGCTTCCGGGCGGTTGCGCGATTGGCTCGCGCCCGGTCGACCAGCACATCCGCGGCCTGCAGGCGCTGGGCGCCGAGGTCGTGGTGGAGAACGGTTACATCAAGGCCAGGGCCAAGCGCCTG
>OULU01000034.1_pt1 | contig 5770 bp, 5 predicted proteins | sample 1690801 | NCBI WGS metagenome assembly OULU01 (sample SAMEA3914812, study PRJEB12502) | metagenome | biome: forest; material: soil | place: Canada | collected 2011-07-07 | depth 0.1 m
GTGGTGCTCAACAACCTGTTCCAGCAGACCCAGCTGCAGGTCACCTTCGGCATCAACATGGTGGCGTTGCTGGATGGCCAGCCGCGCTTGCTCAACCTCAAGGAAATCCTCGAGGCGTTCATCCGTCACCGTCGTGAAGTGGTGACGCGCCGGACCATCTTCGATCTGCGTAAGGCACGTGCTCGCGCGCATATCCTTGAAGGCCTCACCGTTGCGCTCGCCAACATCGACGAGATGATCGAGCTGATCCGCACCTCGGCTTCGCCGCAGGAAGCACGCGAACGCATGCTCGCGCGCAAGTGGCAGCCGGGCATGGTGGGCAGCCTGTTGGCGGCCGCTGGTGCCGAAGCCTCGCGTCCGGAAGACATGGATCCGCGCGACGGCCTCAAGGCCGACGGCTACCAGTTGTCCGAAGTGCAGGCCCAGGAAATCCTGGCCATGCGCCTGCATCGCCTCACCGGCTTGGAGCAGGACAAACTCTCCGACGAATACCGCCAGATTCTCGAGACCATTCGTGGCCTCATTGAAATTCTGGAAGATCCGGCGCGCCTGCTTTCGGTGATCCGCGATGAGCTGCAAGCCATCAAGGACGAGTTCGGCGACGAACGCCGCACCGAGATCCAGCATTCCCAGGAAGACCTCAACGTACTCGACCTGATCGCGCCCGAAGACGTGGTCGTTACGCTGTCGCACACCGGTTACGTGAAGCGCCAGCCTGCCAGCACGTATCGCGCGCAGCGTCGCGGCGGCAAGGGTCGTTCGGCCTCGGCGCTGAAGGACGAGGATTTCGTCGAGCAGCTGTGGGTGGTCAACACCCATGACACGCTGCTCACCTTCACCAGCACCGGTCGCGTCTACTGGCTCAAGGTTTACCAGATGCCGGAGTCTGGCCCGAACGCGCGAGGCAAGCCGATGGTGAACCTGCTGCCGCTGGGCGAGGGCGAGAAGGTGCAGGCGGTGCTGCCAGTGCGTGAGTACACCGAAGACCGCTTCGTGTTCTTCGCCACCAAGCAGGGTACGGTGAAGAAGACGCCGCTTACCGAGTTCGCGTTCCAGCTGCAGAAGGGCAAGATCGCCATCAACCTCGATGAAGGCGATAAGTTGATCGGTGTCGAGCTGACCGATGGCAACAGCGATGTGTTGCTGTTTGCCTCCAACGGCAAGACCGTGCGCTTCGATGAATCGGAAGTCCGCTCCATGGGCCGTACTGCCACCGGCGTGCGTGGCATGAAGCTGGCTGAAGACGCGAGCGTGGTTTCGCTGATCGTGGCGGCCGAAGGCGATATCCTCACGGCAACCATGCGTGGTTATGGCAAGCGCACAGCACTCGACGAGTTCCCGAAGAAGGGTCGTGGCACCCAGGGCGTGATTGGCATCCAGTGCTCGGAGCGCAATGGCACGCTGGTTGCGGCCACGCAGGTCACCGAAGCTCACGAGCTGATGCTGATCTCCGATCAGGGCACGCTGGTGCGCACACGCGTGGCGGAAATCTCGCAGCTGGGTCGTAATACCCAGGGCGTGACGCTTATCCGGCTGCCGGCCGATGAATCGCTGGTCAGCGTGGTGTGCCTCGACGCGGAAGTTGAAAACGGTGAAGGCGAAGAGGGCGTGGCTGAGCCGGGGACCGATACTCCCCCCGTCGACGCCGAGTGACCCTTCGCGACAAGCAATGAAAAAGCCCGGCTTAGCCGGGCTTTTTTTATGATGACGCTGGCTCGAGCTTTCGTTTAGCCGATGGCTTCCAGCATGGCTTCGGCCGTCGACACGCGGAATTCGCCGGGTGCCTCGACCTGCAGCAGTTTCACTACGCCGTCTTCCGCGTAGAGCGCAAAGCGCTTCGCACGCAGGCCCATGCCATAGGCGCTGCCATCCAGCTGCAGGCCCAGGGCGGTGGTGAAGCTGCCATTGCCGTCGGCAAGCATCAGCAGTTTATGCGGCACCTGTTGCGAGGCTGCCCACGCCTGCATCACGTAGGCATCGTTGACCGCCAGGCACATGACCTCGATGCCGCGTGACTGGAATTCGGGGAAATGCTTTACATAGCCCGGCAGGTGGCGATTGGAGCAGGTAGGGGTGAAGGCGCCGGGTACGGCGAACATCACCACCTTGCGGCCGGCGAACAGCGCGCCGGTCTGGGCCTGCTCGATCTCGGCGCCAATGGCGCGGATCTCGACGTCGGGCACGGTCTGGCCGACCTGGATGCTCATGGCGGAATGCCTCGGTAAATGAATAAGGGAAACGGATGCTAGCGCCAGCCGAAGCGCTTGTCGCCTTGAATCACGCCGTTTTCGCACCCACTTGGCGATACAGAGGGTGGCGAGATATCGCCATGGACAAGCTTGGTCGAGTTGGGCGAATGCCGCCTTGCGGGCCGGTCTGTGGAGAACGATGATCTCCGCAGAGCCGTGTCGGCTGGGGTTTCGCCGGGGAGTAACAGTGGAATTCAAAGACTATTACGACGTCCTGGGCGTGAAGCCGGATGCGACGGAGACGGAGATCAAGGCCGCCTATCGCAAGCTGGCGCGCAAGTATCACCCGGACAAGAACAAGGAAGCGGGAGCGGAAGAGAAATTCAAAGCGATCAACGAAGCGAGCGAAGTGCTTCGTGATACCGAAAAGCGCCGCGCCTACGATGAGCTGCGCGCTGGCGGCTACCGCGGCGGCGAGCAGTTCCGCCCGCCGCCGGGCTGGGGACAAAACCATGGCTTCGATGTCGGTGGCGACGCTGGCGGCGACTTCAGCGATTTCTTCGAGAGTCTGTTCGGCCGGGGCGCCGGTCCCGGACCGCGCGCCGCACCACGGGCGCGTCGTGGCGGCGACGTGCATGCGCATGTGCAGATCGATCTGCAGACGGCGTTCGATGGCGGCCGTACGCGACTGGCCCTGCAGGACGGCAGTGGTGGCGAGCGCGTGCTGGAAGTGAAGATTCCCGCCGGTATCCAGCCCGGACAGGTCATTCGTCTGGCAGGCCAGGGGCACACCGGCATGGGTGGCGCGCCCAATGGCGATCTGTTGCTGGAGGTAGGCATCCGTGACGATGCGCGATTCCGGCTGGATGGGCGCAACGTGCTGCATGTGTTGCCTATCGCGCCGTGGGAGGCAGCACTCGGAGCCACGGTGCCGGTGCCGACGCTGGCGGGTACGGTGGATCTGCGTGTCCCGGCGGGGTCGCAATCGGGACGCAAGCTGCGCCTGAAGGGGCGCGGCCTGCCCGGTGCACACCCGGGCGACCAGTTGGTGGAGTTGTCGATTCGCGCGCCAGCTGCCGACACCGATGCACAGCGGGAAGCGTACGAGGCATTGCGCGACACTTTTGGTGACTACGATCCCCGGCATTGAGCCGTCCAGATGGAAAAAAAACGGCGCCCCAGGGCGCCGTTTCTTGTTCAGAAGCTGCGCGCCGATCAAACGGGCAGCAGCTCCTTGAGCGTGGTGACCAGTTCTTCTTCCCTGATCGGCTTGGTGACATAAGCCTTGGCGCCTTGGCGCAGGCCCCACACCTTGTCGGTTTCCTGGTCCTTGGTGGTGACCAGCACGACCGGGATATGCGACGTATCCGGATCCTTGCTGATGGTGCGGGTGGCCTGGAAACCATTGAGGTTGGGCATCACCACGTCCATCAGGATCAGGTCGGGACGCTCACGCCTGGCCGCCTCCACGCCCGCTGCGCCGTCCTCGGCGGTCAGGGCCTCATGCCCGAGCTTTTCGACGATGCGCTTGATGCCAAGCAACTGCGACGGCGAATCGTCGACGATCAGGATGCGTGCCATAAGGTGGGGTTCCCCTTGTTGTTTCCGTGGATTCTAAGACGCTGTTGCTGAGCTTCCAAGCACAGCAATCAGACTGCTGCGCCTACGCGCACCAGAGTACGACCGAATGATTCGCCTGTAAGCATGCGATTGAACACCTCGGGCAACTGCTCCAGGGTGACCTCGCGCGTGGCGATGCGCTCAAGATGTTGCGGTTTCCAGTCGCTGGAAAGATGCTCCCACACGCGATCGCGGATGTCGCGCGCGGTGCCGGCCGACGCGATGCCAAGCAGGCTGGCGCCGCGAATGATGAAAGGCATCACTGTTGTTTCAAGGCCGATACCACCGGCATTGCCACAGATGGCGACATTGCCGTAAGGCGCAATCAACGGCAGCAAGCCGGCGAGCATGGCACCACCGACGTTGTCCAAGGCACCGCCAAAGCGCACGGAATCCATCGGCTTGCCACTGAAGGCGAGCTGGTGACGATCGATGCATTCGGCGGCGCCTAGATCGCGCAGGAAGTCGAAGTGCGTAGCCTTGCCACTGATCGCGTGCACGGCATAACCCGCGCGCGTGAAGATATCGATAGCCAGCATGCCCACGCCACCCGTGGCGCCGGTGACAGCAAGCGGGCCCAGCTGGGGCGTCTGGCGATTGTCCTGCATGCGCAGAAGTGCCAGTGCGGCCGTAAAGCCGGCCGTACCGATAATCATGCTTTCGCGCAGGCTCAAACCCTTCGGCAGCGGAATGGTCCACTGCGAAGGCAGGCGGACGTATTGGCCATAGCCACCGTCACGTGTTTCGGAGAGGCCGCTGCCGGTGCAAAGCACTGCATCGCCTTCCTTGAACGCGGGATCGGTGGAAGCAACCACGTGGCCTGCTGCATCGATGCCACCGTTGAGCGGGTACTGGCGGAGGATCTTGCCCTTGCCGGTGCCGGCCAGCGCATCCTTGTAATTGATCGACGAGTAGGCCACCTGCACCAGCACCTCGCCAGCCGACAGCGCGTCGGCGCTGATCGTCTCGAGGCCGCCACGGTAGCCAGCGTCGTCGTTGTGGATGCGGAAAGCCCGGAACGCGGAGGGGGAAGTCATGGGTGCTCCTTTGCAACAGTCGTGCAGGTGGATCAGGCGTCGACGATACGCTTGTCGACCAGACGCGATGCTCGTTCACCCTGGTAGGTGGGCATCCAGTCGAACAGGCTCGCCATCTCCTGGCCAAACCATACACTCTCGCGCTGGCCGGGCGTGATGAAACCTTCGTTGGCCATATGCTCCACCATATCGTGCAGCCGGTCGTAGTACCCGCGCACATTGAGGAAAGCGCAGGGATAACGATGCAGGCCCAACTGCGCCCACGTGAGCATTTCGAACATCTCGTCCATGGTGCCAAAGCCACCGGGCAGGGCGACAAAAGCGTCGGACAGCTCGAACATGCGCGTCTTGCGCTGGTGCATGGTGTCCACCACCACCAGCTCGGTGAGCTGCGGATGCGCCACTTCGCGCTCGACCAGCTGGCGCGGAATCACGCCAATCGCCGTACCGCCACTGGCCAGCACCGCATCGGCGACGGTGCCCATCAGGCCAACCTTGCCGCCACCGTAGACCAGCGTGATGCCACGCCGGGCCATCTCGACGCCAAAGGCGCGGGCCTGTTCGGTGTATTCGGGATGCTTGCCATTGCTGGAGCCGCAGTAGACGCAGAGGGCGGTGGGAGTGGGCATGGTCATGTCGTGGCGGGCGGTGGAAGATGCGCGTCACTCCAGCTTTAGCTGGAATAGCGGTAAGGGGCCTGTGTATATGCCACAAAAACAAACGGCCCGCTCATGTCGCCAGGAGCGGGCCGTGATTCCCGTGAGGCCGGTCATCGATGGCCGGCACGGGATAAGGGCATTCTGCCCTTAATTGCCCTTGTGGATAGCGCGCTTGTCCACCGACAGGGCGGCTTCGTGCACGGCTTCCGACAGCGTCGGGTGCGCGTGGACGATGCGGGCCAGGTCTTCGGAGGAGCCCTTGAAC
>OULU01000010.1_pt1 | contig 5431 bp, 6 predicted proteins | sample 1690801 | NCBI WGS metagenome assembly OULU01 (sample SAMEA3914812, study PRJEB12502) | metagenome | biome: forest; material: soil | place: Canada | collected 2011-07-07 | depth 0.1 m
CCACGTACATCGAATAATCGAGGTAAGCCCGCTCGGCATATTCCTTGAGCGGGATCTGTTCAAAATTGGCTTGCAGATTCATGCGGTTACGTCGATGGGGTGCGCGCGGGGCGGCGCGCTTAACCGGGCGATGGTGCCAGAAAGCAGGGGTGAGGGGCGAGGGGGCCGCCCGGGCGCGTTCCTACCGCTGGTTTTTGACGGGGCTGGTTTCTATGCCGAGCTTGCGCAGCTGCGCCTGCACGCTGTCAGGCCCGGCCAGGTGGCCGGCGCCCACCGCGATAAAGCTCACGCCCGGCTGCTGCATGCGCTCGGCGATGACTTTGGCCCAGGCCTGGTTACGATCGACGATGAGGCTCTGGTAGAGCTTGGGGCTCTCCTTGCGCAGCTCCTCGTCCTCGATGCGGGCAATGGCTGCGGTATCGCCGTCGCGCCATGCGTCGATCAGCTCGCGCAGCTTGGACGGGCCCTCGGCCACTTCCTTGAAGGACTGGCGCAGGAAGTCCAACTGCATCGATTCGGGCAGGTCGGCCAGCATGCGGATCTGTTGCTCGGCCGTCTCCAGCCCATCGACAGGCTTGCCCGCTTTGAGCATGCGTGCCTTGAGCAGCTTGTCCACGCCGAGGTTCGGGTCCATGCCCGCCTCCACCAGCGGCGCCATGGTGAGCGTAAGCGCAGCGAGCCAGGGCTGCATCGGCTGCAGCGTGGCGACGCCGCCCGGCAGCTTGGCCGTTTCCGCAGCCTGCTCGAGACCCTGTTGGTCGGCGCTATCGAGCTTGCTGGATAGCGAGTGCTCGAAATCGACACCGTGCTGCATAACCAGGCTCTGCATCGACGCTGCATCGTCGTCGACGATCTCGATGCTCAGTCGCTGGCTTTCGTCCAGCGCCTTGTCCAGCGCGGGCGAGCGCCAGTTGGTGTCCGACGGCAGCAGGTGCACGGTGCCGAACAGATAAACTGTGGCGTGGTCGTTCCTGGCTACCCACAGGCCGGGCTGCGCCGCAACGGTGGTGACGAGCAGCACGCTCAGGCAGAGCGCGGCGCCAATGTGTTTGAGCAACTTCAAGGCGAATTCCAGGCGAATGAGAAGGCGGCGCAGTGCGTGTCAGAAGGGCCGCATAGCACCGCTATCATGCAGAAAACCTGCGGGTACGTCGAAGGTGACGCATGCTCAGCGAGGCACCCGATAGCCGCCGGGAACGCCATGGGGGCTCAGCGTAAGCTGCCAAAGCTGATCGCGTCGGCTACGAAACACGGCGGCCGAGACGGACAGGTAGAAGTGCCACATCCGGCGGAAGCGCTCGTCGTAACGCGCCGAGAGTCGCGGCCACGCCGCATCGAAATTGGCGCGCCAGGCGGTCAGGGTGAGGTCGTAGTCGGCGCCGAAGTTGTGCCAGTCTTCCATCACGAACAAGCCCTGGAGGGCCTCCGTCACCTGGCTGGAGGCCGGAATCACCGAGTTGGGGAAGATGTATTTCTCGATCCACGGATCGGGCCGGCTCGGCGAGCTGTTGTTGCCGATGGTGTGCAGCAGGAACAGCCCGTCCTCGCGCAGACAACGGCGCACGGTTTCGAAATAGGTACGGTAATTGAGCGGCCCGACGTGCTCGAACATGCCGACCGAGAAGATGGCGTCGAACGGCTCGTTGAGCTCGCGGTAGTCCTGCAGGCGGATGTTGATCGGCAGCCCGGCACACAGTTCACGCCCGAACTCGGCCTGCTCCTGCGACACGGTGATGCCCACACCCTCGACCCCATAGTGCTCGGCGGCATACTTCAGCGCCTCACCCCAGCCGCAGCCGATATCCAGCACACGCTGTCCAGGCTTCAGCCGCAGCTTGCGGCAGATCAGGTCGAGCTTGGCCACCTGCGCGTCGTCGAGGTTGGTGGCCTGCGCCCAGTAGCCACAGGAATAGACCAATCGCTTGCCCAGCATGGCCTGGAACAGATCATTGCCCAGGTCGTAATGGACCCGGCCAATCTCAAACGCGTTCTCACCTCGTTGCAGGTTGATGAAGCGCGCCTTGAGGTGGGCAATGAGCGTATCGAGCGTCTTCATCTCCTCGTCCAGCTGTGCGCGCAGCATGCGGGTGAACATGCCTGGCACATCGCCGGCATCCCACCAGCCGTCCATATAGCTTTCGCCAAGCCCCAGCGATCCATGCGCAAAGACACGAGAGTAAAGGCGTTCATCGTGAACGCGCAGGTCGGTGGACTCGATGCCGTCAATATGGATGCCGGCGTGTTCAAGCAAATTGACGGCGCGCTGCTTCAGGGAATCCTGGCTCATGCATTCCTCGCTTGGTGGGCAACCACGTTGCCAGGCAAGGCTTCAGACCTTGCCCAGCTTGGCAAAGCTTGCCGGGGCGATTGCATAGACAACGTCGACGCCACAGGCGCGCACGGCTTCCAGCAGCGTCTGCGCCTGGGCCTCGGTAAGCAGGAACTCGATCTTCACCGCCAGGTCGTCGGCCAGTTCGAAGAACTGCTCCTCGTGCAGCACGCCGTGCCGCCCGAAGCCGCACATGGCGCGAAAGGCCGAGCCGCCGCCGATGCCGTTTTTCTTCGCACGTTCAAGCAGCCACTCGTACATCAGCACGCCGTCGTGGCGAGCGCGGGTGTGGCAGTAGAAGGACAGCTGTACGCCTTGATGCAGAGTTTCCTGAGTCATGCTCGTCTCCTAGCGCAGTACAGCACGGGTGAGCGCGATGCCGGATATGGTCATGGCGATGGAGCCGACCAGGTGCACGAACAGGTGTCCGCCGAACCACAGGTACTGCTGGCGCAGCAGCAGCGTGGTCGACTCGGCCGAAAACGTCGAGAAGGTGGTGAGACCGCCGAGGAAGCCGGTGGCGGCAAACAGCCGCAGCTCGGGCGGCAGGGTCTGGAAGTGATCGAACACGCCCAGCACCACACCCATCAGCAGCCCACCCAGCAGATTGGCAGCCAGCGTACCCATCGGCAGGGTAGGGAAGATCGGGTTGAGCAGCACGCCAAAAATCCAGCGCAGCCAGCAACCCAGTGCGCCTCCAATACCCACGGCTACAAATCCGGCAAAGCCCACGTCTCGTCTCCTCAAGTCAGATGGACTTCCCGGAAACAGGCACGCGCCTGCGCCCCGGAAGCTCCGGTGGTGCAGGCATCATCAACCCGAAGGTGGTTTGCCCCGTGCGGTTCGCCCGATGAACGCGGCGTCGCCGGAACGGGAGGCATGCCATCTCCCAGTGCGACCCCATGCTAGCCGATGAATGGCCGATCGTCATGGCTCGGAGCGCCCCGGGGCACCGCTATACTCGGCCTCCTCGCCCGCCGTTCCCGTAGACATGAACCCAACTCAGCGCCCCGTGAGGCGCAGCCTGCCGTGGCTGCTCGCGGGTCTGTCGATGATCGGCCCGTTCTCGATCGATGCCGTGTTTCCGGCGTTTCCGCTGATCGGTGCGCGTTTCGCCATCGACAGTGCCGGGCTGCAGCAGATGATCAGCGTGTACCTGATCACCTATGCGGCAATGAGCCTGTTCCATGGCGCCATCTCCGATGCGATCGGGCGCAAGCCGGTCATCGTTGCGGGCATGGTGGTGTATGCGCTGGCCTCCGCGGGGGCGGCCATGTCGACGTCCTACGCCATGCTGTTGACCTGTCGCGCGCTGCAGGGCACCTGCGCCGGCGCTGGCCTGGTGGTGGGGCGCGCGATCGTACGCGACAGCCTCAGTGGCGCCGCCGCTCAGCAACTGATGTCCCGCGTGATGATGATCTTTGGCGTCGCGCCGGTGATTGCACCGATGGTCGGCGCGCAGCTGCTGTTCCTCGACAGCTGGCACGGCATCTTCTGGGTGCTGATGGGCTTCACCCTGATGCTGTCGGTGGCGTTGATGCTGTTCCTCGACGAGAGCCATCCGGCAGCCGCCCGCACGCCGTTCCATCCGCGCACGCTGCTGCAGAGCTACCTGAGTTTCGGTCAGGACCGTCAGTTCTGGCCGTTGTTGATCGCCTGCTCGGTGAACTTTGCCGGCCTGTTCCTGTACATCTCCTCGGCGCCGCACATCATCCGCGACCTGCTGCATCTGAGTGCGCAAGGCTTTCCCTGGCTGTTCCTGCCGGTGGTGACTGGACTGGTTGGTGGCGCCTGGCTGTCGGGGCGCCTGGCGAGCCGGCGCAGCGTGGCCTACACGGTCAACCTGGGCTACGGCTTCATGTTGCTGGCCTGCGGTCTGCATCTGCTAATGGCGCTGGTGACGCGCGAACCGGTGTTGCCTTGGTCGATGTTGCCGCTGGTGCTGCACGGCATCGGCGTACAGCTGGCATTTCCCACCCTGACTCTGCTGCTGCTTGACCGCTTTCCGCATCGACGCGGTGGGGTGTCGTCGGTGCAGGCCTTCGCCAGCTTGTTGTTGTGCGCGGTCGTGGCAGGGGTAATGTCGCCGCTGCTGTCGGGGCACATGTTGTATTTGGGGTTGGGTGCGAGTGTGCTCACCTTGGTCGGCTGGTTCGCCTGGCGCTGGTATCGCAACGTGACGCGGCGACCGCTGGGGGCGCAGCATTTGGCGCCGACGGTGGAGACGGAGTTGCAGACGGAGATTACGGAGCCGCGGTAGAGGCCTTGTCGCCTGGTTGAGGCGTTATGGCCAGGTTGCCGCTTACGCAGCGGGCGGCACCCTGGCGCTAACGTGACCTACCTGGGCGGGGTGCGATCAAAAACGCACTTTTCAGTTGCCCAACCTGCGTATGTGGGGCGCCCACTCAACGAAAAACTGGAATCCCACCACCATCCAGCAACCCCCGCGAAATTAACCATCGCCGCGCATTCTCCGCGTCCTGCTCAAACCACGCGTGCGTCGACCCCAGCCGGAACGAATACCCCCAGGCATCCATATCCGTCATCAGGCGCTGTCGGCCCACACCCGGCAACTCATCGGCGAGCACGATCTGCAGATAGCAGGTGGCGTCTTCCTCGTCGATGGAATCGGTGGCATCCGTGTGGACGGATGCGCGGCGCTCGTCAGGCAGCACGATCAAGTGGCCGGCCTCGTGCAGCAGAGAGTGCACGGGCGTGTCGTCACGTGCATAGACCATGTGCCCGATGATGCCGGCCTCTTCGTCGCCCCAGAAACTGCCGGGAATGGCTTGACCGGATTCGACGCGGATCAGCTGCAAGCCATAGCGGGCGAGCAGGGCCGTCGGCGCGGCAAAGCCGAGCTCGCCCAGGCGCATGACGCTGGCTTCGGAAAGGGGAGTGAGGTGGTCCACGTGCTGCAGCGAAACGATGGAAGGCGGCGCGGGTGTGAAACCCGCGCCGCTCGATCAGACGGTCTTGGCCGGCGTGTTTTCGGGCAGCGCCACCGAAAGCTCAAGGATTTCGTGTCCGCTGTCGCGCTCGACGTTGATGTTGATGGCGTCGAGGTCGACGTGGACGTATTTCTTGATCACTTCGAGCAGC
>OULU01000025.1_pt1 | contig 5202 bp, 4 predicted proteins | sample 1690801 | NCBI WGS metagenome assembly OULU01 (sample SAMEA3914812, study PRJEB12502) | metagenome | biome: forest; material: soil | place: Canada | collected 2011-07-07 | depth 0.1 m
CTCAAGCACCTTAGTGCGCGTGACGTGCAGGCGGTGGGTACGGCCATGGCCGGTCTCACCAATGTGTCGCGTGACCAGGTCGAGCTGGTGCTTGGCCGCCTCAACGAAGACATGGGGCGCCACACCTCACTAGGCGTGGGCACCGAGGAATACATCCGCAAGATTCTGGTCAACGCACTCGGCGAGAGCAAGGCGGGCGGCCTGATCGACCGCATCCTGCTGGGTCGTTCCAGCAAGGGCCTGGAGTCGCTCAAATGGATGGAAAGCCGCGCCATTGCCGAGATGATCAACCAGGAACATCCGCAAATCATCGCGTTGGTGTTGGCACATCTTGAGCCCGATCAGGCGGCCGAAGTCATCGGCTACCTGCCGCCGCGCGTGCGTAGCGACGCGGTGATGCGCATTGCCACGCTCGACGGCGTGCAGCCGCACGCACTGAACGAGCTGGACGAAATCATGGAGCGCCAGTTCTCCGGCGGTAATACCAAGAAGCTCAAGTCTGCCTCCGTGGGCGGCCTCAAGGCAGCGGCCGATATTCTCAATGCGATGGAATCCACGCGCGAGAACGAGCTGATGGCGGCCATCCGTGGCCACGACGCCGGGCTGGGCGGACGCATCGAAGAACTGATGTTTGTATTCGAAGACCTGGCCGAGTTGGACGACCGCAGCATGCAGACGCTGTTGCGCGAAGTGCCTACCGCGCGCCTGGTCACCGCACTCAAGGGTGCCGAACCGGGAGTGCGCGAACGCATCTTCGCCAACATGTCCAAGCGTGCTGCCGACATGTTGCGCGACGACCTGGAAGTGTCCGGCCCGGTGCGCTTGAGCGAGGTGGATGCAGCGCAGAAGGAAGTGTTGGGCATCGCGCGCAAGCTGGCTGATTCGGGCGCGATCAATCTCTCGGGCTCGGGTGACGAGCTGGTGTCATGAGCGCCGTACTGAATCGCGACAACCTGATCGGTTTCGAGCGCTGGCAGCCACCCGAGGTCGGCTTGCCGCCGGTGGAACAGCCCGCACCCGTAGAGCCGGTGGCGCAGCCTACCGTGCGCGACCTCGAAGCAATCGAGCAGCAGGCGCGCGATGAAGGCTACGCCGCAGGGCATGCCGAAGGCATGGCCGCAGCACGCGATGTATTGAATACGCGCATGGCCCGGCTCGATGCGCTGCTGGAAGCCGCCGCGCGTCCGCTGCGCTCGATGGACGAACTGGTTGAACTGGAACTGGCCCGCCTGGCGATGACCGTCGCCCGGCAGGTGCTGGCGCACGAACTGCGCACGTCGCCCGACCTAGTGGTGGAGGCTGTGCGCCAGGCCGCGCTGGCGCTGCCGTCGGCCACCGGCAAGCTGCGCGTGAGATTGCATCCTGAGGACCTGGCCCTGCTGCGTTCGCTCGATATCGCCGAGTCGAACTGGCAGCTGGTCGGCGATGGCATGTTGCAGCGGGGTGATTGCCTGCTGGAAAGCGAGCGTTCGCGCCTGGACGCGCGCATGGAAACGCGACTGGCCGCGGTGGTCGACGCCGTGCTCGGCGCCGAGGCCGAAGACATCGATGCCGATGCCGACGAGGTGCGCGGATGAACCCGCCGACCGGCCATTCGCCCACGGCGCTATGGCAGGAGCGGTTGGAGCGCCGCCGTCTGCGTGCGGTCAACGCGCGCACGCTTACCGTGGAAGGCCGCCTGCGCCGTGTGGTCGGTCTCACCCTGGAAGCCGAAGGTTGCGAGGCGCCGCTGGGAGCGCGCTGCATGGTGACCACCGCCGACGGCAGCGAACTGGATACGGAAGTGGTGGGCTTTGCCGACGAACGCCTGCTGTTGATGCCGGTGACCGAAATGCACGGCGTGCTGCCCAACGCACGCGTGCGACCGTGTGCACATACCAGCGGATTGCCGGTGGGCATGGCCTTGCTGGGACGCGTGGTGGGCGCCGATGGCGTGCCGCTGGACGGCATGGGCCCGCTCGATGTGGACGAACACGCCACGCTCAAGCGCGAGCCGATCAACCCCATGTCGCGCAAGCCGATCGATACGCCGCTCGACACTGGCGTACGCGCCATCAACGCCTTGCTCAGCGTGGGCCGCGGCCAGCGCCTGGGCCTGTTTGCTGGCTCCGGCGTGGGCAAGTCGACCCTGCTGGGCATGATGACGCGCTACACCGACGCCGATGTGGTGGTGGTGGGCCTGATCGGCGAGCGCGGCCGCGAAGTCAAAGAATTCGTTGAACACACGCTAGGTCCGGAAGGGCGTGCGCGTGCTGTGATTGTTGCCGCCCCCGCTGATGCGCCGCCACTCAAGCGCCTGCGCGGTGCGCAGTACGCTACCGCCATTGCTGAATGGTTCCGCGATCGCGGCCAGCGCGTGCTGCTGCTGATGGATTCCATCACGCGTTACGCCCAGGCGCAGCGAGAGATTGCGCTGGCCATCGGCGAGCCGCCCGCCACCAAGGGCTATCCGCCGTCGGTGTTCGCCATGCTGCCGGCTCTGGTTGAGCGCGCGGGCAACGATGCCGAAGGGCGCGGCTCCATCACGGCCTTCTATACCGTGCTTACCGAGGGCGATGACTACCGTCATGACCCGATCGCCGATGCCTCGCGTGCCATCCTCGACGGCCACATCGTGCTCTCGCGCGATCTGGCGGAGGCCGGCCACTACCCCGCGATCGACATCGAAGCATCGATCAGCCGCGTGATGCCTGCCGTGGTCAAGCGCGAACACCTGCGTGCTGCGCAGCGTTTCCGCCAGGTGTATTCGGCGTATCGCCAGCAGCGCGACTTGATTGCCGTGGGCGCCTATCAGAAAGGCTCCGATCCCCAGGTCGACCACGCCATCACGATGTGGCCGCGCCTGCGCGACTTCCTGCAGCAGGAAGTGGATGCGCCAACCACGCTTGAAGAAGCCATCGCCAGGTTGGAAATGCTCACCGCCGGAGGCACCCCGTGAAGTCGCGTGCGAACCGCCTGCAACCTGCCGCCGACCTGGCGCGCGAGCGTCAAGAAGAAGCCATGCAGAAGCTGGCCGAACACCAGCAGCGCGTTGCCAAAGCCGAACAACAGCTTGCCGAGTTGGAGCGCTACCGCCTGGAGTACGCCGATACTTCGGGCGGCGTCAGCGTGAGCGCGCTGCTCAATCGCCGCCAGTTCGTCGAGCGCATCGACCAGGTGATTTCCGCGCAAGTCGTCGAGGTGGCGCGGCTCAACCGGCAGCTCGATCTGGCACGTGGTCATTGGCGCGACGCCCACGCGCGCGAACGCGCCCTCGGCAGCGTGATCGACACCTACCGCGAGCAAGAACGCAAAAGCGAAGAACGCCGCGAGCAGTCCGAAATCGACGAACGCATGCAATATCGCCGACCCAACAAGGGATGGTCGTGATGAAACGCCAGCGGTATACCTTTATGGAGATCAACCCATGACGTCTTCCGTCGTCCTTGCCGTGAATACGGCGCCGCCGTCATCCGCACCGGCATCGGCTACCTCGGCTTCGTCCGGGGCGTCTGGCAATGGCCACAGCGATTTCACTCGCCCCCTGCTGGAAGCCCATCAGCAACAGGCGAAGCAGTCTTCTTCATCGGGCCGACCGCCATCGACTCCAGCATCGTCGACGACGCCGACGCCATCTTCGCCCAAAGGGAAGCCATGGTCTCCCAATGCCGCGCAGGATTTGGATCAGGACAAGGACGACAGCAAGTCGACGAAGAACGAGCCGTCGGACGCAGCGACCGCGATGCTGGCGCTGCTCGGTCAGAGCGTTCCAGCCATGACACCTGCTGTTGCCACCGCGGTACCGACGGCTAACCCCTCTACCGCGCCCGCCCCGGCGACGGGCATTACCGGTACCCCCGCCATGCCTGGCCAAATTCCCGGCATGATGCCGTTGGGCACAACCATGCCGACGGCGCAGGCCGCCGAAGGCGACGAGGCCGGTGATGACATCAGTGCTCTCGGTGGCGTCAAGGACAATGCACTGACCACGGATGCCGGCGATACCGATGACGATATCGCCACTGCGCTGGCCACCGCCGTCTCGAGCAGCGCCAAGGCCGATCCCCTGAGCCAGGCAGCCACCGGCCCGGCCACGCAGAACGACCGCGACAACTCGCTCGACGCACTTCGCGCATTGACCGCCGCGCCAACCATGCAGCAACCGGTTGCTGCGCAGGCAGCCGCACCAGCGCACGCCCTGACCGTGAACGCCCAGGTTGGCTCACCCTCGTTCGGCCAGGAGCTGGGCCAGCAAGTCGCCTGGCTTGGCGGCCAGGACGTAAAGCAGGCCCGCATTCGCCTGAACCCTGAAGACCTCGGCCCGCTCGACGTCAAAGTGAGCGTGTTGCACGACCACGTCGACGTCAGTTTCGTGGTGCAACATCCGCAGGCGGTACACGCCGTGCAACAGACCTTGAGCCAGCTCGATTCGATGCTTGCGCAGCATGGGCTTACCTTGGGGCAGGCGCAGGTGGGGCAGGGTGGCAGTGGCAATGCTTCTGGGCAGGGGACTCCTTCGGGTTCTGCGGCTGGTGGTGATGCGGAGTCGCCTGAGGGTGGTGTGGTCGCTTCGGTGGAGTCGGCGGTAGTGAGTGGGGTGGGCTTGTTGGATACGTTTGCGTGAGGTGAGGTTGCGATCTTGTCGATCGTCATCCCGCGAAGCTAAGGTCTAGAGCCTTATCGCCTGGTTGCGGCGTTATCGCTAGGTTGCCGCTTACGTGGCCGGCCTTCGGTTGCCACGTTATGGCCAGGGTGCCGCTTACGCAGCGGGCGTTTCGACTGACTGCCGTCAGCCGAGTCACTTTTCTTTTGCTGGCCCAAAAGAAAAGTAACCCAAAGAAAATGGCCTCAAGAGCTCATAGCATTGCGCAGGGATAAGCCCGAGCGCTTGAGGACCGTTGTTACGTGACAACCTCCGCCTCTACACAGCGGATACTTCAAAGCGCTTCGCAACGCGCCACTGCGCTGAGGGCTTAAAGCGGAGCGCTTCGCGCCTTGGCCCCCTCTCCCCTCCGGGGAGAGGGTTGGGGTGAGGGGACACTCTTGCCTCGGTACCTGTTAGAACCCGATGTCTTGGCCGTGAGCCGTCAGCGTCAAGCCAAACAGCAAGCTCGGCGATAGAACGAGCGCCGCCTTAAGCCCTCATCGCGACGGCGCGTTGCGCAGCGCTTTGAAGTAACCACTGTGTAGAGGCGGAGGTTGTCCCGTAACAACCCTCCTCGA
>OULU01000012.1_pt1 | contig 5098 bp, 5 predicted proteins | sample 1690801 | NCBI WGS metagenome assembly OULU01 (sample SAMEA3914812, study PRJEB12502) | metagenome | biome: forest; material: soil | place: Canada | collected 2011-07-07 | depth 0.1 m
TCAGGTGAGTTCTGCAAAGAACGCCTGGATGCGATCCAGCCCAGGCTGCAATTGTGCCGTGGGACAGGTGTAGGAAATGCGCATGGCACGCGGCTCGCCGAAGGCCGAGCCTGGTACGCAGGCCACGCCCTTGGCTTCGAGCAGCGCGGCGCAGAAATCGACGTCGCTATCGATGCGCACGCCGTTGTGGCTCTTGCCGAAGGCAACGGAAATATCAGGAAACGCATAGAACGCACCCTGCGGACGCGGGCACACTACGCCAGGAATCGCGCTCAGCGCATTCACCACGATGTCGCGCTTGCCGGCGAACTCCTCGCACTTGGCCTGCGGAATATCCTGTGGGCCAGCGAAGGCGGCCACCGCGGCAGCGGTAATCACTTCGGGCAGGCTGGTGATGTGATTGGAGTTGAGCGTGGTGATGGCCTTGGCCACCGACTCGGGGCCAGCCAGCAAACCCACACGCCAACCCGGCATGCCATACGTCTTGGAGACAGAGTCGACGAAGATCAGGCGATCCTTCAGCTCCGGCTTCACGTGCACGAAGTTGTGATAGCCCAGCCCATCGAACACCATCGAGTTGTAGATGTCGTCGGTGATGATCCAGGTGTCCGGATACTTCACCAGCACCTCGGCCAACGCGGCAATTTCATCGCGCGTATAGACCATGCCGGTGGGATTGGACGGGTTGTTGAATAGGAACACTTTCGGCTTGCGCGCCAGCGCGGCATCGAGCTGCGCGGGCGTGAGCTTGTAGTTCTGATCAGGGGCGCAATGCAGCACATTGGCCTTGGCGCCGACGATGTCCGCGATATCGCGGTAGGTGGTCCAATACGGCGCGGCGAAGGCAATCTCGTCGCCCTCGTCCAGCAGCGCCTCAGCCAGGTTGTACAACACCTGCTTGGCGCCGATGCCAATGGAGAGATTGGTGCGGGCGTAGCCCACGAAACCGAGTTTTTCGATATGCGCCAGGAACGCATCGAGCAGCGCATCGGCACCACGGTTGCTGCCGTACTGGCCGCTATCGCCCTTCAGCGAATCGCGCGCAGCGGCATAAACATGCTCGCCAGGAAGAAAATTGGGGACGCCAATGGAGAAGCTGATGATATCGCGACCGGCAGCCTTGAGCTGCTTGGCCTTTTCGGCGATGACCATGATGGCGCTGGGCTTGGCACGGCCGACACGCTGGGCGAGCTGGGGCATGACTTCCTCGTGTATGGGGAACGAAGACAGCAAACCCGGCGATTTTAGCATCCCGGGCGCGCCATCTGCCCGCCCCGCGTGCAAAAGGCGTCCTAGCGGGCGGGCCAGGTGCGTGTCGCAGCGCCCAAGTGCATGATGCGCAAGCCACCTGTCGCCTTGCATGAGAGGGGGCAATGGGAGGTAACGGGCACGCGGAGGCGGCTCGGCACAACCATTCAAGGAAGCCATTCAAACGCTGACCAAGGACACAAGAATATGCATTGGCTATGGGTATTCATTGTCGGTCTGGTAGTAGGTGTGATCGCCAAGGCGCTGACACCGGGCAAAGAAGCGATGGGTTGGATCATCACCGCCATCCTCGGAATCGCTGGTTCGTTCATTTCCACCTATGTCGGCGAGCACCACGGATGGTGGGGCGAAACGGGATTCGTGCATTTCCTGGGATCGATCGCCGGTGCCGTGATCCTGCTGGCGATCTATCATTTGCTGTTCCGGCGCACCGTCACCACGTGACGCGCACAAACATCGGCGGCGCGTTGCGCGCCGCCGATGGCTTGCGCTGAGATGCTCAGGCCGCGCTGTTGCCGAACAATTTGCCGGCCAGCGAAGCAAGCGAACCCAGATCCAAACCCGCACCTGTCGGTGGTACCTGACCATCCGGCGTGAGGTGATTCACCGCGTGCGGTAGCACCTGCGAAAGCTGGCCCAGAAGCTGGCTTGGATCGACACCGAGCTTACTGGCCGCCTCCTGCACTGCTGCGCCCATGCCGCCGTTCTGCAGGGCCTGGCCCAACTGGTCGCCCGATACCGTCTGATTGGCACCGGTGCCGACCCACGACTGCGCCGCATCGCCCAGTCCGTGCTGCTGCAGCATGGCCACCAGACCTTGTACGCCGCCTGCTTTTTCAATTAGCTGGCCCGCCACAGAAACGAGTGAAGAACCACTGGCCTGGCCCTGACCACCACCGAGCAGATCATTGAGAAATGACATGGCTACATCTCCTTGAGGATGGGATGACGCACAGCATGTGTCGTGTGGAGCCGTTCGATTCTAGGCCGCTGGTCCGTACGCCGCCATGACAAGCGGCCCATAAAAAAAGCCGCCGTTCGGCGAACGGCGGCTTCTTCACGTCAGCACAACGAATGGGCTTAGCCGCGCTCGTCGAGCACTGCGTTCCATTCCTTCACGCGATCGGCCTGGGCGGCCAGCAGCGCGTCGACGTCACCTTCAACGATGACCTTCTCGATGATGTCACCCTGGTGGATGGCGTCGACCACGGCCTGGTCTTCCGGACCGACCACTTCGCCGAACACACTGTGCTTGCCGTCCAGCCAAGGGGTGGCGCCATGGGTGATGAAGAACTGGCTGCCGTTGGTACGCGGACCGGCGTTGGCCATCGACAGCACGCCCGGCTTGTCATGACGCAGGGAGGCATCGAACTCGTCTTCGAAACGGTAACCCGGGCCGCCGCGACCACTGCCTTCCGGGCAGCCACCCTGGACCATGAAGTCGGCGATCACGCGGTGAAAAGCGAGGCCATCGTAGTAACCACGGCGAGCCAGGTTGACGAAGCTGGCCACGGTCACCGGAGTCTTGTCCGCATGCAGGCGCAGATGGATCGGACCGCGGTTGGTATTGAAGGTGACGTTGATGGTCATCGGAAATCCTTGGTTCAAAGGCAGCGCGCAGCCATAGGCGCTCTGCGGGGCGGCAAGGATACCCCAGCTGGCATCGCTTGCAGGACTCCGGCCACTCGCATCGGCAGAAAATTCCGGCTTAGCCCGGCCCTGGAGTCCACGGCGCCGGCAAGGCCAGCGCCGCAGGTGTTAGCGCACCTGCCCCGCGCGGTTGGGGCGCAGGCGTTGGCACCAGCACGGGCCAGGGCGCGCCTTCATAAAGATGAGCCCACATGCGATCGAGCGCGGCATAGCCAAAAGGCAGCAGCGGCACGTGCTTGTCGCCAAAGCCCGGTAACGCGAGAAAGGCGTCGAAATGCTGTGCGTACGGCACCTTCCAGTACAGCGGATGCCCGCCCTTAGCGCGCAACCAGGTCACATAGGCCTCCGAAGTGAAGGCGGTGGGCAGCAATCCGTCGGAGGCGCCATGCACCACCCACAGCGGCAGGCTCGCCCGAGGCAGCTTCACCGTGGTGGCGGCAACGCTGTCGCGCAACGATTGAGTGCTGGCATCGGTGTCCTCCCACAGCGAGCGCAGGCATAACGCGCCCGGCAGAGTCGGATCGGGCGAATGGTCAGTGCCGCCATACAACCCCACGCCATTGCCCGGCGGAATGCCCGATGCATCAGCCCACCAGGCGGCGCGCACCGCCGGTACAGCGGGGCCGGGCGAGCCGTCCGGCCCCATCGATCCGTAGTGGAAGCCACAGGGCATATCGCCCGGTCCGCTGCGCATATAAGCCGAGGCGTAGCCCGCGGTGATCGCTCGCCACACGTCGAAGGACGTGGTGGAGGCGGCGGTGGCCATCGTCTCGTCAGTCCAGCCGTGTGCGCGCAGGCGTTCATAGGCATCGGCAGCCTGAGCAGTGATGCGATCGCCACTGAGCATGCCCCGCTCATGCAATTGATGGCAGCGCTGCGCCCAGGCTGCCGGCTGTTCGCCATTGGGCAGGCGGGCCAGCGGCGTGGCCTCGAAACGCGTATCGAGCAGCGCACACGGCAGATAGAGCGAGGCCTCCGTGGCGTAGTCATAAAGCGCCCGCCCTTCCCCCGGCACCCGCACATTGGGCTCAAGCGACACCACGCCGGCCAGCAGATGATCCTCATCCAACCCGGCCGCCTGCAGCACCGCACCGCCGCCGTTGGAAAGACCCGTCGCGATGATGCGTGTGTTTTCCGCCGTAAACGGCGCCTGGTCAGGAAAGGCTCGATCGAGCATGGCCAGCCCGAAACGCGCCGCCTGCAGCACATGGCGCCCCCAGTCGGCTTCGGGGTTGTCACCCGAGTGCGCATGCTTGACCCCGATGCCGGTCTGGCGAGGGGCGGCCTCCGGTTCGAACTCAAGCGGCGCCTTGCCGCGCCGGGCGCGGGTGCCGTCCAGCGCCACGCCGCTGTCGTCGGCCAGGTCGAAATAGCCCGAGCCCGTGCCCTTGTCTGTATAAGCCACCGCACAACCGCGCGGCAGGCCCCAGGCGCCGGCCAGGGCAATGGCGCCGTAGATGCCACGCGAGCCCGATGATGCCGTCACCACCAGGCACCGGTGCGAGCGATTGAAGTTGTCGGGTACCTGCAGCAGCACCCGATGCGGCGAATGGGCGCCGGGAATCCAGGCAAAGGCCTGGTATTCGCGCCCCGGCACGCTGGGCACGGCGCCATACACGCTGCCGAAGCCGCCCAGCGGCCCCAGGTCGGCAATGCCTTTCCAGCTGGTCTGGATCGCCCGCCGCCGCAGTTCCTGGGCGGTAGGCCTCGCGGGATGCGCAAAGGGGGCCGGTGGTCCGGCCAGGCCAGACAGGCCCAACCCGGCGCTGAGCAGGTCGTCGCCGGCGCGGTGCTCGGTTTCGCGCACCTCGCCACGTACGAAATCAGGGACTTGCATGCCGGACTCCTTGCTCGCGGGCGTGGCCACGCATGACGCCAGCATCGGCGCGAGCAGCAGAATCCATCGGGGAAGGCGATTGTTCAAGCCATCCACCCCAGCGAACGAGAACCCCCGCAGCATCCAACCACACCCTGGGTCGCGGCGCGGTGACGGCATGGTCACCGTAAAACAGGGGTCTGCGGCCCTTTACCGGGCAAAAGCGAGGGTAAAACCGCGAAAAAGGCCCCTTTTCCAACCTCTCTACAACATCCTTCAGGCAAGTTGTCACATAAGTCCGTATAATCGGCCGATTAGCCCCTCTGAAACCTCACGTGACGGCCTCATCGCCGCCCGAGCCGA
>OULU01000013.1_pt1 | contig 4922 bp, 2 predicted proteins | sample 1690801 | NCBI WGS metagenome assembly OULU01 (sample SAMEA3914812, study PRJEB12502) | metagenome | biome: forest; material: soil | place: Canada | collected 2011-07-07 | depth 0.1 m
CTCAAGCCGAAGGAGGGTGCCGTCGACACCGATCACGGGTTTGCCATGGCCTATGAGGTGATCGATCGCAACGAGAAACACGTCGATGCCATCGCCAAGGCAGCCAAGCTGGCCGATGACATCTATCTGGCGACCGACTTGGATCGCGAAGGTGAGGCGATCTCCTGGCACATCAGCGAGATCCTCAAGGAGCGCGGGCTGACCGAGGGCAAGCAGCTGCATCGCGTGGTCTTCTCCGAAATCACCCCCAAGGCGATCAAGGCCGCCGTGGCCAGCCCGCGAGAGCTGTCGCTGGACATGGTCGATGCCCAGCAGGCGCGCCGCGCGCTGGACTACCTGGTCGGCTTCAACCTGTCCCCGGTGCTGTGGCGCAAGGTGCAGCGCGGCCTTTCCGCCGGCCGCGTGCAGTCGCCCGCGCTGCGCATGATCGTGGAGCGCGAGGAAGAGATCGAGGCGTTCAAGGCGCGCGAGTACTGGACCATCGAGGCCGCGCTGCGCCATCCCGAAGGCGACTTCACCGCCCGCCTCACCAAGCTGCACGGCAAGAAGTTCGAGCAGTTCGACCTGACCAACGAAGACGACGCGATGGCGGCCCGTGCGGCGCTGAAGGAAGCGGCGCATGGCCGCCTTACCGTCAGCGACGTCAGCAGCAAGGAGCGCAAGCGTCGTCCCGCGCCGCCGTTCACCACCTCCACGCTGCAGCAGGAAGCGGCCCGCAAGCTGGGCTTCTCCACCAGCCGCACCATGAAGATTGCGCAGGGCCTCTACGAAGGCGTCTCGCTGGGCAGCGAAGGCAACGTCGGCCTGATCACCTATATGCGTACCGACTCCGTGGCGTTGTCCGAGGATGCGCTGGGCGAGCTTCGCGAGCTGATCAAGCGCGACTTCGGTAGCAAGGCGTTGCCCGATCACGCCCAGGTCTACAAGTCCAAGGCCAAGAACGCCCAGGAAGCGCATGAAGCCGTGCGCCCCACTTCCGCGCTGCGTACGCCGCGCGAAGTGTCCGGGTTCCTCAATGAGGAGCAGCGCAAGCTGTACGAGCTGATCTGGAAGCGCACGGTCGCCTGCCAGATGGTCCACGCCACGCTCAATACCGTGTCGGTGGAATTCGCCCTGCCGCACGTCAAGGGTGGCGACGCGTCGTTCCGCTCCACCGGCACCACCGTGGTCGATCCGGGCTTTCTCGCCGTGTACGAGGAAGGCCGCGACCAGAAGAGCGCCGAGGACGAGGACGAAGGTCGCCGCCTGCCCAAGCTCGACGTGGGCGAGCAGATTGCGCTGCACGACATTGCCGCTGACCAGCATTTCACCGAGCCGCCGCCGCGTTATTCGGAAGCGAGCCTGGTCAAGACGCTGGAAGAACATGGCATCGGTCGTCCGTCGACTTACGCCAGCATCATCCAGGTGCTGCTCAATCGCGAATACGTGTTTCTCGACAGCCGGCGCTTCAAGCCCACCGACGTGGGCCGTGCGGTGAGCAAGTTCCTCACCGCGCACTTCACCCGCTACGTCGACTACGATTTCACTGCCAAGCTCGAGGACGAGCTCGACGCGGTAAGCCGCGGCGAGGAAGCCTGGGTGCCGCTGATGGAGCGTTTCTGGTTGCCGTTCAAACAGCAGGTGGACGAGAAGACCGAATCGGTCGATCGCAGCGAAGCCACCGGCGCCCGCGAGCTGGGCCGCGATCCCAAGACCGACAAGCCGGTTTCGGTGCGGCTGGGCCGCTACGGGCCGTACGCCCAGATCGGCGACAAGGACACTGACGAAAAGCTGCAGTTCGCCAGCCTGCGTCCCGGCCAGAGCATGCACACCATCACCCTTCCCGAGGCGCTGGAGCTGTTCAAGCTGCCGCGCACGCTCGGCAACGCCGACAACGGCGACGAGGTGAGCGTGGGTGTGGGCCGCTTCGGTCCGTTCGTGAAGCAGGGCAGCACCTACGCCTCGCTCAAGGTCGAAGACGACCCGTACACCATCGAGTTGCCGCGCGCCCTGCAGATCGTGCAGGAAAAGCTGGAGATGATCGCCAACCGCATCATCAAGGAGTTTGGCAACGGCGTGCAGGTGCTCAACGGCCGCTACGGCCCGTACATCACCGACGGCGAGAAGAACGCACGCATTCCCAAGGATCAGGAACCCAAGGACCTTACCGAAGCCCAGTGCGTGGAGCTGCTAGCCGCCGCGCCGGTGAAGCCGAAGAAGGGGCGTGGCGCGTTCAAGAAGGCAGCCTCCAAGAAAACCGCCGAGAAAAAGCCGGCGGCCAAGAAGGCGGCCGCCGGCACCGCCCCCAAGAAAACGGCGGTGAAAAAGGCAGCAACCAAGAAGACTGCCAGCAAGAAGACCGCGACCAAGAAAACCGCCACCAAGAAGGCGGCAGCCAAATCCACCGCCAAAAAGGCGGCCAAGGCCGAGAGCTGAGTGACGACGCGTTTCACCCTGGACGACCTGGCCGGCGCCGCAGCCCTGCTGCGCGCTGGCGGCGTGTTGGCGTATCCCACCGAGGCGGTCTACGGCCTCGGTTGCGATCCGCATGACCGCCAGGCGTTTGAGCGGCTATTCGCACTCAAGCAGCGCCCACCCACGCAGGGCGTATTGCTGATCGCCTCCGATCTGGCGCAAGTGGAGCGCTATATCGACCTGGCGGCCGTGCCTGCCGAAGTGATGGCGCAGGTGCAGGCCAGTTGGCCCGGTCCCCATACCTGGATATTCCCGCGTTCGGCAGCCGTGCCCGAATGGGTGGCTGGCGCGCACGCCGGTATTGCCTTGCGGGTGACAGCGCATGCTCCTGCGGCAGCGCTTTGCCGTGCCTTTGGCGGCGCGCTGGTGTCGACCAGCGCCAATCCCCATGGGCAACCGTCAGCGCGTGCCGCAGCGACAGTGGATGCCTATTTTGGCGCTGCGTTGGATGGCCTGCTCGACGCACCGTTGGGCGATCAGCAGCGGCCCACGGTGATACGTGATGCGCTCTCGGGCGCTATCATTCGAGCCTGACCGAGTATCGCCGTCCGCAAGTCTATTCGAAGGATGAACGAGCTCTAGACGCTACGAGTCGCCGGTAGGGGCTGATTCAGTGGCTGCCCTGAGGATGGGGATCCTTGCGGGCTTCAAGTTTCAACCGTCCGCACGCCGGTCCAGCGCGAGCTGGTCATGGCGAGCTGACGTCAGTTGCGGAGAGCATCTTTGGCCATCGTTTTTGAAAACTACCGGCAGGGCCAGGCGGTCACCGGCCTCCCCATGCTGGCGGCGGCTGGCCATGCCGGGCGCACGCTCGCCTGGCGCAACGGCGAGCCGGTCAGCGCGGCGCGGTTTCTGGCGCACGTGCAAACAATCGCAGCGCAGCTGCCGCCCGCCGCGACGGCCGTCAACCTGTGCGAAGACCGCTACGCCTTCCTGGTCGCCTTCTGCGCCATTGCCCTGCGCGGACAGGCCAACCTGCTGCCTTCCTCGCGCGCACCGCAGGCGGTGGCCGAGGTGATGGCCGCGCACCCCGGTTGCTACGCCGTGGGCGAGCTGGCGCTGGACGCCCCGCATTACCGCCACCTGCCAGACCTGTTGGTCACGCCTGAAGCGACGGTCGACACCGTGACGCCGATGATTCCCGCCGACCAGGTCGTGGCCATCGGCTATACGTCCGGCTCAACGGGCGTACCCAAGGGCAACCCCAAGACCTGGGGCAGCTTCCACGCCAGCAACGCCGGCAACCTGCGCATGCTGCATGCAGCGGTAGGCGCGGGTTTCCATGTGGTCGCCACAGTCCCTCCGCAGCATATGTATGGCATGGAGATGTCCGTGCTGCTGCCGCTGCTCGACGAGGTGGGCGTGCACGCAGGGCGGCCGTTCTTCCCTGCCGATGTGGTCAGCGCATTGGCCGAGGTGCCCGCGCCGCGCGTGCTCGTCACCACGCCGATACATCTGCGTGCGCTGATCGAATCGGGCGTATCGTTGCCACCCCTTGCCGCCATGGTCTCGGCCACGGCCCCGATGCCGGTGGAGCTGGCGCAAGCCGCGGAGGCGCGCTACGGCGCTCCGCTGCTGGAAGTGTTCGGCTCGACCGAAACCTGCGTGTTCGCCAGCCGCCGCTCGGCCGCCGACGAGCCGTGGACGCTATATGACGACGTGCAACTGCACCCCCAGCCCGACGGTACCCAGGTGCGCGCGCCGCAGCTGGAGGAGCCCATGACGCTGGCTGACATCGTCACCCTGCACGATGGCGGTCGTCGTTTCCGCCTGTGCGGACGCCATGCCGACCTGCTGGAAATTGCCGGCAAGCGTGCCTCGCTGGGCGACCTCACCCGTCGCCTGCTGGCTATTCCCGGGGTCACGGACGGCGTGGTGTTTCAACTCGATGGCGGCGACGGATTGCGCGTAAACCGCCTCGCCGCGCTGGCTGTGGCGCCCGGCCTGGACGAGACCGTTATCCTCGATGTGCTGCGCCAGGCGATCGATCCCGTCTTCCTGCCGCGTCCCTTGAAGTTGGTCGACGCCCTGCCCCGCAACGAAACCGGCAAGCTTCCGCGCGCCGACCTGCTGGCACTTCTGGAAGGCCGCGACTAAGCCCATCCGCTCCCCTCAAGGGAGAGCATGGCGATGAGGGGCGGGTGCCCGCGCCAAGGTTTCAATGGGGCTGACACCAACCACCCGCTGAAGCCACACCCCGTGCTGCGCTGCGCAATCCAGGCCCAGCCTCTACAATGCCGTGCTGCGCCACCCCCGGCGCGATCCCCTTGGTAGTGGAGCAAGCATGAAAGTCCTGGTCATCGGCAGCGGCGGGCGCGAACACGCGCTGGCCTGGAAGCTCAAGCAGTCGCCGCGCGTCAGCGAGGTGATCGTTGCTCCGGGCAATGCCGGCACCGCGCGCGAAAAGGGCGTGCGCAATGCCGACGTGGCCGTCACCGACCTGGACGGCCTGCTCAAGCTGGCCAAAG
>OULU01000003.1_pt1 | contig 4803 bp, 5 predicted proteins | sample 1690801 | NCBI WGS metagenome assembly OULU01 (sample SAMEA3914812, study PRJEB12502) | metagenome | biome: forest; material: soil | place: Canada | collected 2011-07-07 | depth 0.1 m
CATTTCTTTGGGTTACTTTTCTTTACTCCGGGCATCCTGCCCTCCGCCCTTCGGGCCGGCTTCGCCGTTCGCACGCGCTCGTGCGCGTGCGTGGGCCAGCAAAGAAAAGTGACTCGAGCGACGGCAGTCGATCGAAACGCCCGCTGCGTAGGCGGCACGCTGGCGATAACGCCACAACCGAAAGCAAAGTCACTGGATAACCAGCCCCGCTGTCGTAAAGCGCCTCCAGCCTTCGCTGAGATGACGGACAGGCGGGCGGCACGCTTCGCGCTTATCATACTTTCACAGGGATGACGGTGAGTGGGGATATCGTCGACCGCAACTAACCCGACCGCAGCAGTTACCGCGACCCGGCCGACCCGCACGCCACGCGGCGCCGGTGCCGCCACCACAGCGCAAGCACCGCCAGCAGCACCACGCCGCTGAACAGCCACAGGCCGTTTTGGCCGCGACGAATCCACATCGCCAACCACTCGTGGTTGTCGGCGCCGAAATAACCCAGATAAACCCAGAGCGGCACGCTGATCAGCGCCGCCGCGCCGTCGAGCAGGAAGAAGCGCAGAAACGACACGCGATGGGTGGACCCGGCGGTGATGAACACGGCTGTGCGCATGCCGGGCAGGAAGCGTGCGATGAACATCATGCGGTTGCCGTAGCGCTCGAACTTTTCCTGGACCTTGGCGTAGCGTTCGGGGGTGAGCACGCGCGCCACGAACCGCCATTGCAGGATGCGCGCGCCATAGTGGTGTCCCAATAGAAACATGCCGGCGTCGCCCACCAGCACGCCGGCCATGCCCACGCCAAACATCACGTGCACGCTGGCATAGCCGAGGCCGGCGATCACGCCGCCAGCCACCAGGGTGATGTCTTCGGGCAGCGGTATGCCCGCACCGCAAAGCAGCAACGCGATGAACACCGCGAGGTAGCCGTTCTCGGCGAACAGGGTCACCAGTCGTTCAAGCAGTTCCATCACCATCCATGCCCGGGTGCGTTCCCCATGCCCTCAAGAAGGGTCGATGATCCCACACGAAAGCGTCAAAGCGCTTGCGGCAGCGCAGGGCGCCTCCATGCTCCCTCTCCCCCATCGGGAGAGGGTTGGGGCATTGCCACCTTTACGGGGGTGAGGGGACAATCTTGCGGAAGAGGTCGTTAGAACCCTGTTCTTTTATGCCTGATCGCGAGAACCGCCCTTCACCATCCGCAAGTGATTCACCTCGATCCTCTGTTCCACGGGGAAGGGACTGCCGACGGAAAGAGGAACAAAAGCGTCAGTTCGCCTTCACCGGTGGCGCACGCGCCGCAAGCAGCTCACGCAACTCCGCTTTCTCCGCAGGTTCCAGTGCGCCTTCGCGGCTCTTCGCGGTAAGCCAGTCGCGGCGCTGGATCACCGCCTGCTGTTCCATGCGCGCCAGCGCGTCGAAGAATTCCGCGCGCTGGGCTTCCGGCTCGCCCACCGTCATTGCCGCCATCAGCTTTTGCAGGTGCTGGTACTCGGGGCGTTCGGCGAAATGTTCCACCAACATGGCCGGGTTGATGCCGGGGCGTGAGCGCGCCATGTCGATCAGTTCGGCCAGCAGCTCGACGCCCGGTTTGTCCAGGCGCAGGAAGCCGTACGGTCGCTCCACCTGGTCGGCCACGCCCGGTTGCGCCAACAGCAACGCAATCGCGCTGCGCACCAGCGAGCGCTGCACGACGGTGGGACGTTGCACCGCTCGCCGTGCCGAGGAATCGGCTTCGAGCAGCGCGCGTGCGCCGGTGCGTTTTTCCAGCTCCTGCGCCATCAGGTCGCGGAAGGCGCCATCGGGCAGCTTGGCGATCAACGGGCGAGCGCGCTCGGCCAGCCGCGCGCGGCCGTCGAGGCTGGCGGTGTCCACATCGTGTGCCAGTTCGCCGAAGAAATATTCCGACAGCGGGGTGGCGGCCTTCAGGCGTTTCTCGAAACCATCCTTGCCTTCCTTGCGGATCAGTGTGTCGGGATCTTCGCCATCAGGCAGGAACAGGAAGTACGCCTGCCGTCCATCGCGCAAACGCGGCAGTGCTGATTCCAACGCCTTCCACGCGGCCGCGCGGCCGGCACGGTCGCCATCGAAGCAGAACACCACATCAGGCGCGGCGCGAAACAACACCTCGGTGTGCTCGGGCGTGGTCGCCGTGCCCAGGGTCGCCACCGCGATAGGCAGGCCGGCCTGGTGCAGGGCAATCACGTCCATATAGCCCTCGACCACCACGATGCGGGCGAGGCTGGGATTGGCTTGCTTCACCTGCCACAGCGCGAACAGCTCACGGCCCTTGTGAAACAGCGGTGTCTCGGGTGAATTGAGGTATTTGGGGCCCGGAGCTTGTTGAGAAGTGCGGGCAGGAATGCCCGCTTCTTGGCCTTCGTGCGCAGGCGGCGCGCTGGAAATAATGCGGCCGCCGAACGCGATAACCCTTCCGCGCCTGTCGAGGATGGGAAACATCAGGCGCTCGCGGAAGCGGTCGTAGCGGTGTCCGCGTTCGTTGCTGGCCACCATGCCTGCTTCATTGAGCAGCTGCATGCGCTTGTCGCTGCTGCCCAGGGCCTTGATCACCCCATCGAAACCGGCTGGCGCCCAGCCTAGGCGGAAGCGCTGAATGGTGTCGGCGTCGAGTCCGCGCTTGCGGCAATACGCCTGCGCGTCGGCATTCTTGGGCAGTTCGTTTTCGTACCAGCGTGCCGAAGCGTCGAGCAAGGCGTAGAGGTCGGTCTTGTCCTCGCGTGGCGCGTGGTCGTTGCCGCCTTCGCGCGGTACGGTGAGACCGACCGACTGGGCCAGCTCCTCCACCGCATCGGGAAATTCCAGCCGCTCATAGTCCATCAGGAACTTCAGCGCGCTACCGTGCGCACCGCAGCCAAAGCAGTGAAAGAACTGCTTGGCGGGGCTGACATAGAACGAGGGCGAGCGCTCGTTGTGGAACGGGCAGCAGGCGGTCCACTCGCGGCCGGCCTTCTTCAGCGGCACGCGCCGCTCGATCACGTCGACGATGTCGACGCGGGCAAGCAGTTCGTCGATGAAGCTGTCAGGAATACGTCCGCGCATAGATCGCTAGTGTAGAGGGTGAGGGTGCGCCGCGCTGTGGGTTGACTGCGCGCGACACACGGCTTGCCCTATGCTGTTCGCACGGAGCCGGGGGCTCGGGGGGCGTTATGGGAAATATTCTTGGGATGGCCAGGTCGGGGCTGCGCGTGCAGTTTCGGCAGGCCGGGCCGGATGATGCGTCGGCGGCGGTGCCGCTGATCTACAGCTCAGGTCCGGCAGCGTTTGATTATGTGTTTTCCACCCGCGGCAGCGCTGACGCACAGGCTTTCCTGCAGCGCTGCTTTGTCGACGGCGCGGGCGAGTTCGGCTGGCGCAATCACTGGGTCGGTGTCGTCGACGGCCAGGTGGTGGCGGTGGGGGCAGGCTACGGTGCCGACAGCAAATGGGCGTTCACGCTGGCGGCAGCCCAGCAGATTCTTGGCCACTATGGCGCGCGCGAAGGCATCGCGGTCATCGCGCGAGGGCTGCGGGTGGAGTCGCTGATCCGGCCGCCCGATGGCGACATGCACTACCTGGCGCATCTGGGGGTGGTACCGGAGTTGCGTGGCCGGGGCGTGGGACGTGCCTTGATCGATCAGCTGATCGGCACCGCGCGTGAGGTCGGTCGTCGACGCGTGGTGTTGGATGTGGCGGTCAGCAACCCGCGCGCCGAGGCTCTGTATCGACGCGCGGGTTTCAAGGTAGTCAGCGAGCGACGCTCACGTCTGGCCCATGGCGAAACGCGGGTGCCGGATCACCGGCGCATGGAGCGCGTCGTCGACTGACATGGTGGTTCCCGCTCTCTCTGCGACATCCGCGGAGAGTGGGGTAGGGCTATGCGGCGTGGATTACACCAATCACGGCCAGCAACGCCAGCAGGAACAGGATCAGGAAGATCGCGAACAGCACCTTGGCGATGGTGGCGGCGACGCCCGAAACGGTGCCAAAGCCGAGCCAGCCGGTGACCAGCGAGACAATGGCAAGAATGATGGCCCACTTGAGCATGCAGTACTCCCGAGTAATGGGTGGCAACCGGCAACGCTGCCGATTTTGAGTACCGCTTTGTAGGGGGCTATACGTGAAGAAGGTGCAGCGGCAAGTGCTATGTCGCGTGCACGATGCGACGGATACGACGCGTCGCTTGGGCCAACGAGCGTCACCACGGTGGCCGCGGTGATGCTCGGGTGGCTGCGCGTGACCCGCCTGATCAGCCGGCCAGGCGTGCCTTGATGCGGCCCGAGACCACGCCCATGTCGGCGCGGCCGGCGGCCTTTTCCTTCACGGCAGCGACCACCTTGCCCATGTCGCGGGCCGACGAGGCACCGGTGTCGGCGATGGCGGCGGTGATCAGCGCGTCGATTTCCTCGTCGCTGAGCTTGGCCGGGAGATAGGCTTCGATAACGACCATTTCGCCGCGCTCGACCTCGGCCAGGTCTTCGCGGCTGGCTGCCACGTACTGGGTCACCGAGTCCTTGCGCTGCTTGAGCATCTTTTCCAGCACCGACAGCACCTGGACGTCGTCCAGCTCGATGCGTTCGTCCACTTCACGTTGCTTGACGGCCGCCAGCATCAGGCGGATCACGCCCAGGCGGTGCTTTTCGCCGCCGCGCATGGCCGTCTTCATGTCTTCGGTAAGCTGCTGCTTGAGGGTCATGGCCTTTCCTTTAGAAACACACAAAGCCAGCGTTGCTCAGGGCAACGCCGGCCAGTGTAAGGGCAAAGAACAGCGGCGGCGGATTAACGCGCCAGCTGCCGGTTAACCCGG
>OULU01000005.1_pt1 | contig 4430 bp, 4 predicted proteins | sample 1690801 | NCBI WGS metagenome assembly OULU01 (sample SAMEA3914812, study PRJEB12502) | metagenome | biome: forest; material: soil | place: Canada | collected 2011-07-07 | depth 0.1 m
CCAGGTCATTCGTAACGGTTTGGATTTGCTGGGACTTAGCGCCCCGGAGAAGATGTAAATGGCAGCACGCAAGGGCAAAGGTCGGCAGGCCGTCCGCAACAACAGCGGCGGCATGCCTGGGTGGGGTTGGGCCGTTATCGGCATCCTTATCGGTGCCGTACTGATGTTTGCGATGCGCGGTCATCTGCCCATGACACCGCGCGCCAGCGATGGCCCGCAGCCGAACGCGCAGGCCAACCCGCAGCGCGGCAGCGATGCCGGTGCAGCCGCCACCGAGTCGACCTCCGCGACGGACAACGCCGCCCCGGCGCCGAAGAAGCCGCAGTACGACTTCTATTCCGTACTGTCGGAAAAGGAAGTACGCATTCCCGACGCCGTGATCAGCGCCCAGGCCAAGGCCGAGCAGCAGCAACAGCAGAAGCAGGCCCAGCAGGAAGCCCAGGCCGCCGCCCAGCAGCAGGCTGCCGTGCCCAAGCCGCCGGCCAATGCACCTGCTGCGGTTGCTGAACCCATTACCGCCGCGCCCGAGTCCGCCGTGAGGGCGCCAGCCCCCGCCGCGGCTGCCGCCAGCGGTGGCAGTGGTTACCTGCTGCAGGTGGGTGCCTTCCCGAGCCCATCCGACGCCGAAACGCTGAAGGCGAAGCTGGCCATGCAGGGCTTTGTTGCGAACGTGGCCGCGGTCAACGTCAACGGCCAGACTTACAACCGTGTGCGTCTGGGGCCGTTCCATTCTGCTACTGAGCTGGAAGCGGCGAAGCAGCGGCTGGCTTCGGCCGGAATCAATGCGATTGCGTTGAAGGAGGGCAAGTAAGCTCGCTTACCTGCCATTCGACGAAGAGGCCGCGCATTGCGCGGCCTTTTTGTTTGCACTGCTAAACCGTCTGGATCAGTGCTTGCGCTTCAACCGGATCAATCCGGAAATGTCGTCGTCGCCATAACCCTGGCTCATCAGCTCGGCATAGTCGGCAAGCGAGCGTTCGATCACGTTGCGGTTGGTGCCGGCGCTTTCGGCGATACGACGCACGATGCCAAGATCCTTGTGCAGCAGGCCGAGCTTGAAGCCGACACTGAACTCGTTGCGCAGCATGGTGGCGCCGCGCTTTTCGAGAAACCAGTTGCCGGCAGCACCAGCGCCCAGCGTGGGCAGCAGGCGTTCGGGATCAAGTCCCAGCGCTTCGGCCAGGGCGAGGCCTTCGCACACACCTTGCGCAATGCCTGCCACCAGCACCTGGTTCACCGCCTTGGTGGCCTGACCCGAACCGACGCCGCCTAGATGCGTCACGCGCAGCGCATAGGCCTCGAGCACCGGACGCGCGCGCTCGAGCACATCGGCATCGCCGCCCACCATCACTGACAGCTTGCCGTTTCGAGCACCTTCCACGCCACCGGAAACCGGTGCATCGAGGAAATATGCGCCTACGGCAGACAAGCGCGCCGCTGCCTGTTTGGCGGTATCTGGCGCCACGGTGGAGTGATCCACCACGATGGCACCCTTCTTCAAATGCGGCGCCAGCGCATCGACCAGGCCGAGCACGTCGGCATCGGCGGTGACGCATAGCGCGATCACATCGCACTGCGCGGCAATGTCTGCCAGCGGCGGCGCAGCGACGTCGAGTTCCTTCGCCACCGCATCGGCATTGGCCTGCGTGCGGCTGGACACCGCGTGCAGTAGACCGCGGGCTTTAAGGTGGCCTGCCATCGGCGTGCCCATGGCGCCGAGTCCGATAAATGCTGCCTTGAGACTCATGAGTTTTCCTGGTGTTTCAGTCTTCGCAATGAACGTCGTGGGTGATGAACGGGTGTTCGGTACTAGGCAGCTCGAACCATTGAGGCTCTGCCAGCGTGCATTGCATGTCTTCCACGCCGCTGCTCCAGTGCTCGCGCATGCTGCGCATGCTGAAATCGTAATCCTTGTAGTGCCCTTCGTACGGCTTGTTGCGGTAGATAAGGTGGAACAGATTGACCAGGGCGCCACTGGCGTAAACCTCCGCCTGGCGATACGCCTTATGGTTGCGCTGGTCTTCGGGCACCAGCGCCATCAAATCGTGCAGCACGCGCTGCTGTCGTTGCCGCATGCCCATGTATTCGGTAATCAGGCGAGTACGGCTGGAGTACTGGATGTCCTTGGCGCGCGAGGTCACTTCGGCCAGGTCACGCGGCAGCTGACCGCGCGCACTCCACAGGTCGACCTGGAGAACCAGCGAGTCGCGGCAAGAGGCATCGGACAACACCTTATACAGCGGCGTATTAGAAACCATGCCGCCATCCCAATAGAACTCACCGTCGATCTCGGTGGCGGGAAAGCCGGGCGGCAACGAGCCGGAGGCCATGAAGTGCTCGGCGCGCAGCGCGCCTTGCGTGTTGTCGAAGTAGACGAAGTTGCCGGTACGCAGGTTCACCGCGCCCACCGACACGCGCATGGAGGTCTTATGGTTGATGCGATCGAAATCGACCAACCGTTCCAGCGTGACCTTCAGCGGCGCGGTGTCATACCAGCTGGCGGTGGCAGGCGAGGCGCGCCACGGCAACAAGGGGAACGGTCGCGGCTTGAAGAAGCCCGGCTGCCCTTCGGTCATGGCGCGAAAGGCAGCCCAGCCACTTAGTCCGTTTTGCCAGGGAAGCTCCCACGCGGCCGGATCGAGTGGCGTCGTGAGCGTCGGTAACAGCGGTGGTTGGCAAATGGTTTGCCAGAACTCACGCAAACGCTCGACACGATGTTCCGGCGCGTTGCCGGCGATGATGGCCGCATTCAGTGCGCCAATGGAGATGCCGGCGACCCAGTTGGGGTGAATGCCGGCTTCATCCAGCGCTTCGTACACACCCGCCTGGTAAGCGCCTAGCGCGCCGCCACCCTGTAGCACCAGGGCAGTCGTTTTGTAGCGCTTCACGTGCTGTCGCAGAAGATCCCGATCAGACAGCTTCGATGTTGACGAGTTTTTTCGGACGTCCATACGCGTTAGCCTCGGCTCAATCAGCCAGATAGTCGTACATCACCGTGCCCAGATCGAGCGTCAGGTCGGTGATGAAATGCAATGCTGACTCCACCTTCAGTACCGGCAGGTCAGCCACCGGAGCCAACGCGTGGGGGTGCAGTTCCAGTGATCCCGGGCCAGTCCAGGCGCCCTTGAGCGTGACGTTGGTGGTGTAGTAACGCACCAGCTCGCAGATACGCGGCGAGCCATCCACGTGCGGAATGATCTTGAGCAGGAAATTCGGCGCGGCCAACGAGTCCAACACGGCCTGATGGTCGGCATCGCGATGCTTGAATCCCATGGTGGCCTTGGCCACGCGAACCTTGCCGTAGTCGAGCGTGCCCACCAGCGTGTCGATCTCGGTCTCCAGCATCGGGCTGGCGAGTTTCTTGGGAAAACCCCAAAGCTCCCGACCGCCAGCAATCGGCGGATGGTCGTTCAGATACATAGCATGCACATAACCGCCATGCTGGCCCTGGAAGCTGACCGGGATGACCTGGCCCGATTCGGTGTAGTCGCCAAATCCGGTGGAGTCGGGCATACGAATGAATTCGTACTTGACCAGCGGTTCCGTCACTTGCAGCGGTTCGGGCACCACGGCGCGCAGGGCATCAAGATCCGTGCGATAGGTGATGACCAAAAACTCGCGATTGACGAAACGGTAAGGCCCGAGTGGAAACGCGGGGCTGGTCAAAGGCATGGCGAAGGCGTTGGCCTTCACGTCGGCAATCTTCATGGCGGTAGCGCTCCTGGCCACTTGCCCGCGCGACGCATGCTGGCCCGCGCGGACTCGTATCGATGGGATAGTGCCGGTCGACCCCGCCCGGTATCACCGAGGCGAGGTACTGCGACTACTGCATGTACCAGCCGTGGCTCACCACGATCGACTGACCGGTGAGCGCTGCCGACGGGAAAGCGGCCAGATACAACGCGGTCTGGGCAATGTCCTCTACCGTGGTGAAGACACCATCCACCGTGTCCTTGAGCATCACGTTCTTGATCACGTCAGCCTCGCTGATGCCCAGTTCCTTGGCCTGCTCGGGAATCTGCTTCTCCACCAGCGGCGTGCGTACGAAACCAGGACAGATGACGTGCGAACGCACGTTGTGCGCGGCGCCTTCCTTCGCCAGCGTACGCGCCAGGCCCAACAGGCCATGCTTCGCGGTGACATAGGCCGACTTGAGCTTGGACGCTTCATGCGAATGCACCGAACCCATGTAGATCACGATGCCGCCGCGATCGCCCTTGTACATGTGCTTGAGTGCAGCCTTGGTGGTGAGGAAGCCACCATCGAGATGGATGGCCAGCATCTTCTTCCAGTCGGCGAAGGCGAACTGATCAATCGGGTTGATGATCTGTACGCCTGCATTGGAAATAAGGATGTCCAGATGGCCAAACGCGGCAACCACCTTGTCGGTGCCAGCATTGACCGCAGCTTCGTCGGTGACATCCATGGCG
>OULU01000020.1_pt1 | contig 4341 bp, 3 predicted proteins | sample 1690801 | NCBI WGS metagenome assembly OULU01 (sample SAMEA3914812, study PRJEB12502) | metagenome | biome: forest; material: soil | place: Canada | collected 2011-07-07 | depth 0.1 m
CATTCGCGCGGAAGGCCCCGATCGCATCGGCGTGGCTGGCGTGATGGCCGAGGCTGGGCTTACCCATGGTGGCTTCTACGCTCATTTCCGTTCCAAGGACGAACTGGTGACCGCGGCCATCGAGCAGATGTTCGAAGAGTCTCGTGCGCGCATCCAGCATGAGATGGATGGACGCGGCGCGGCCGAAGGGCTCACCGCCTATATCGATTTCTATCTGTCGAAAAAGCATCGCGACATGCGCTCGGCCGGCTGCCCCATGGCAGCGCTTGCTTCGGATCTGCCGCGCTTGTCCGACGCGACGCGCGAACAGTTTGCCGCCGGCGTGCAGCGCTTTACCCAGTCGATCGGCGAAAAGCTGACGGCGGTTGGGCTTGCCGATGCTCAGGCACAGGCACATTCCGTGGTGGCGGAACTGATCGGCGCACTCACGCTCGCACGCATCGAGCTCAATGCAGCGCGCTCCGATGCCATCCTCACCGACTCGCGCCAGTTGCTTAAGCAGCGGCTGGGCCTGGAGGCGGCGAAGGCATGAGCATGGTCACCGAGATTGGCCAGGGCCTGAGTGGCCTGGAACAGATGCGTGCGTTCATGGCCTCAGGAAAACGCCCAGGCATTGGCGACTCGCTCAATTTCGACCTGGTCGCTGTGGACGAAGGCTTTGCCGCGTTCGAAGGCGTGCCGGGTCCGCATGCGTACAACCCGATGGGCATCGTGCACGGTGGCTACTTCGCCACCCTGCTCGACTCAGCCTGCGGCTGCGCCGTGCATACGCGGCTGAGCGCCCAGCAAGGCTACACGTCGCTGGAACTGAAAACCGCGTTCCACAAGGCCATGACCGGCGAGACCGGCCGCGTGCGCGCGGAGGGCCGCGTGCTCACCATCGGCCGCCGCGTCGCGTTTGCCGAGGCCAGCCTGCTCGATGCACAAGGCCGCCTGTATGCCACCGCGACCTCCACTTTGCTGGTGTTCGAACGATAGAAAACTCCCCCTGCTGACGACGTATCGTCAGCCATCCCCTCCCTTAGGACGCTTCCCATGAATGATGCTGTCATTGCGGGCTATGTCCGCACGCCTTTTACTTTTTCACGCAAGGGGCCACTTGCCACGGTGCGACCGGATGATCTGGCCGCGATTACGCTGAAGGCCCTGGTGCAACGCGCCGATATCGACCCTCGACTGATCGAGGATGTCTTGATGGGCTGTGCTTATCCGGAAGGCGTGCAGGGCGACAATATCGCGCGCATCGCCTCGCTGCTGGCGGGCCTTCCGATCGAGCTTGGCGGCGCCACGGTAAACCGCTTCTGCGGCTCATCGATGTACGCCATCCACATGGCCGCTGGCCAGATTGCGATCGGCGCCGGCGAGGCATTCATTGCCGCGGGCGTGGAAAGCATGACCCTGGTGCCGCAGGGTGGCCTGAGCTTTTCGCCCAATCCACGCTTTGCCAGCCCACAGCACCCGGATGCCGAAATAGCCACCGAAGCCTATGTGACCATGGGCCAGACCGCTGAGAACGTAGCCCTCAAGTACGGCGTCACGCGCGCCGACCAGGAAGAGCTTGCCTACGAGTCACAGCAGAAGGCGGCGGCCGCACAAGCCGCAGGACGATTGAAAGACGAGATCGTGCCGGTTACCACCGCCGAAGGCGTCGTGGTCGAACACGACCTGTGCCTGCGCCCGCAAACGACACTCGAAGGACTGGCCGCATTGAAGCCTGCCTTCGGCGAACACGGCACAGTGACGGCTGGTACCGCTTCACCGCTTACCGACGGCGCGGTCGCCGTGCTGGTGACCTCGGCGGCGTTTGCCCAGCGCCACGGCCTGCAGGTGCTGGCGCGCATCAAGTCGAGCGCCATTGCCGGCGTCGCACCCGAGTTCATGGGCATGGGCCCGGTGCCGGCGACCCAGAAGGCGCTTGCGCGCGCAGGCTTGAGCATCAAGGACATCGACGTTGTTGAGATCAACGAGGCGTTCGGCTCCCAGGCCGTTGCGTGCCTGCGCGAACTGGGCATTGACCGGAACAGGGCGAATATCGACGGCGGCGCCATCGCCCTGGGCCACCCGCTGGGCGCCACGGGCGCACGTATTACGGCCAAGGCCGCGCAGATCCTGCACCGAACCGGCGGGCGCTATGCCCTTGCCACCCAATGCATCGGTGGTGGACAAGGCATAGCAACCATCCTTGAGGCCGTCAGCTAAGGATCAGCGCTCGCGTGCCCGCATGGTCCGGGCGCGCGTGGCGCGCGTTGCACCTGCGGCGCGGCCGCCAGCACTTCGGGTGCGCGCCGCCTTTTTCGCAGCAGCCGTGCGCCCTGCCACGCCCTTGGTGCGGGCCGCCTTTTTCGCCGAGGCTGAGCGTTCCGCAGCCGTGCGCTCGGAGGCCGCCTTGCGGGCATGCCGCGACAGCGCGGTCTTGGAAGCTGCTGCCGTAGTTTCACGTCTGAGCGCGCTGGTGGCGGCGCGACTTCGCTTGGACGAGGTGGTTTTCGCCGCCTTCCTGGCAACCGGCTTCTTGCGCGTGCTCTTTTTGGCCGCGGCACCTTTCTTGGCGGGCACATCGATACCCGCGCGGCGCGCTTCGGATAAACCGATCGCAATGGCCTGCGCAGATGACCGGGCACCATGCTTGCCTTCACGGATACGATCGATTTCCTCGCGCACGAACTCGCCGGCCTGGGTGCTCGCCGATTTGCCTTCGCGCTTGTCCTTGCGCGCACGTGCCAGGGCTTTTTCAGTTGGCATCACGCTGCTCCGATGACGGAAGAAGGCCGATGCTGCGGGCACCGCCGTGAAGCGTGAGGCAAAAAAAGCTGAATTCGTCACCCGACATTCAGCCCCTGCATCTCCCATGTGCACATTTACAGGGTGATTGCTGCGTCTTCGGCGGGATCTTCTGCGGCGACGAAGCCTCCGGTCTGGCGCTGCCACAGGCGCGCATAGAGGCCACCGTGGGCGAGCAATTCCGCATGCGTGCCGCTTTCCACGATCTGGCCCTTATCCATCACTACCAGCCGATCCATACGGGCGATGGTGGAAAGGCGGTGCGCAATGGCGATGACCGTCTTGCCGCGCATAAGGATATCGAGGCTGTCCTGGATCGCCGCTTCGGCTTCCGAATCCAGCGCAGAGGTGGCCTCGTCCATCACCAGGATGGGGGCATCCTTCAACAACACGCGCGCAATAGCGATGCGCTGGCGCTGCCCACCGCTCAGCTTCACGCCACGTTCGCCAACCAGGGCCTCGTAGCCGGAGCGACCTTCCCCATCCACCAGTTGCGGGATGAACTCCTCCGCCCGCGCCTTGCGCACGGCCTCACGCACCTGCGCGTCACTGGCATCGGGGCGACCGTATAGCAGGTTATCGCGAATGGAGCGATGCAGCAGCGAAGTGTCCTGCGTGACCACACCGATTTGCGCGCGCAGGCTTTCCTGCGTCACTTGTGAGATGTCCTGGCCATCGATGCGGATATGGCCGCCCTCCAGGTCGTACAACCGCAGCAGTACGTTCACCAGCGTGGTCTTGCCCGCGCCCGACGGGCCCACCAGGCCAATCTTCTCGCCCGCGCGCACGGTCAGGTTGAGGCCGGAGATCACGCCGCCCTCCTTGCCGTAGTGGAAATGGATATCTTCGAAGCGCACCGCGCCGTTGGTCACTTCCAGCGGCATGGCGCCCTCGTGATCCTGCACGGTGCGCGGCCGCGAAATGGTCTCGATGCCGTCCTGTACCGTGCCCACGTTTTCGAAGATGCCGTTGATCACCCACATGATCCAGCCGGACATGTTGTTGATGCGGATGACCAGGCCGGTGCACAGCGCGATGGCGCCCACCGTGACCTTGCCCTGGCTCCACAACCACAACGCCAGCGCCGTGGTGCCAACGATGAGGAAGCCATTGAGCGTGGTGATGCTGGCATCCATCGCCGTGGTCAGTCGCGTCATCGCACGCATGCGCTTGATCTGCTCGCCCATCGCCTCAGCCACATAGGCCTCCTCGCGCTGGGTATGCGCAAACAACTTCAGCGTAAGGATATTGCTGTAGCCGTCGACAATGCGCCCCATCAGGCGCGATCGCGCTTCGGACTGCCGCCACGAACGCTCCTTGGTGCGCGGCACGAAATACATCAGCGTCGCCACATACGCCACCAGCCATAGCACCAGCGGCAAGGCCAGCCAGTAGTCCGCGTGGGCGAACATCACGATCGCGCTGCCGGTGTAGATGGCCACGTACCAGATGGCGTCCACGATCTGCACCGCCGATTCACGCAGCGCGCCCGAGGTCTGCATGATGCGGTTGGCGATGCGGCCGGCGTAGTCGTTCTGGAAAAAGCCCAGGCTCTGGCGA
>OULU01000018.1_pt1 | contig 4033 bp, 2 predicted proteins | sample 1690801 | NCBI WGS metagenome assembly OULU01 (sample SAMEA3914812, study PRJEB12502) | metagenome | biome: forest; material: soil | place: Canada | collected 2011-07-07 | depth 0.1 m
GTAGCCCCCTGAGAGGACTCAGGGGGCTTAGGGATCATCTCAGCAGGTCATGTTCATCGTAGTCAGAGCCGCTTCCCTTCAGGCGTTGCGCTCTTCGATGACCCATTGATCTGTCGTTTACTGAAGGAATTTGACATGTTCTGGCGTGATGCGTGGATGTCTGCGCGGGTAAGTCGCGCGCGGCCATTGGGTTTGCTGCTGATGGCGGCATCTGGGATGACGGTGGCGGCCCCCGTCACGCCCGCGACAGCGAGTGGCAGCACGGCGATGGCCACGATCCAGTTTCGGGTGGTGCCACGCAACGCCGCCAATGAAGCGGCCGTGCTACGTCCGTTACAGGAGGCGCTGCGTGGCGCCGATGCGGCACCGACGAATCTGGAGGATGTGCAGCGCTGGTCCGACCGTCTTACCGACGCACTGCGCCAGGGCGGTTTTCCTGTGGGTCAGGCGCTGATGACTGAGAGTGACTGGCGTGCCGCCGCCACCGGTGGCCCGGTGTTTACGGTCTACCCGGGCCGGGTCAGCGCGATTGTGCTGAAGAATAAGTCACGCATGGCTGACGCCCGGCTGCAGCCGTTACTTAATCATGCGCTGTGTGGCACGACCGCGCTGGATGGCGTTTGCCTGCTGCAGACCGCACGCCTGGAGCGCGCGACGCAACTGCTGCAGGACCTTCCCGGCGTGGCCATCGCTAGCGCCCCGCAGTTTTCCCCCGGTACGGGCGTGGGTGACATCCAGGTGGTCTTTGACCTGGCGACGAAAGGCAAGCCGCTGCAGGCCGATGTGATTCTGGACAACAAGGGCATTCCGTCGACCGGTAGCACTCGCCTGGGGGTGGCCGCATCGGGCAACAACTATTTTGGCCTGGGCGAGGACTATGCGCTGGAGCTGTTGGGCACGGAGAAACGAATGTGGACTGGGTCGCTGCAGGGCGGCGTGCCAGTGGGGCCCAGTGGCTTGCGCTTGACCGGAAGCGTGACGCGCCAGCAATACACGCTTAATGCCGTTACGCCGGTAGCTGGTGTGGCGACGACCGAGCAGGCGGGTGTGCGGTATCCCTTTAGGCGTGGGCTGGACAGCAACGTATGGGGCGGCGCCTCGCTGCTACACAGCCAGGCGACAACGGACTTCCATGCGTTTGGCTTTGCAACGCACGCTACGATCAATTCGGCGCGCTTCTGGGTGAATGCGGACAACGGCGACCGGGCACAACAGTTGCGCACCAACCTGTGGAGTGTGCAAGGCGCCCTGACGATGGGCCATCAGAGCAACGACGACCTGCTGGATGCGTCCGGCCCGCAGCGCGCCGGTGACTACGCGAAGCTCACGGGTTCGGCCTTTGGCCGCTACGCCTTGAACCCCCGGGGGGATTGGTTTGCCACGGGGCGGATCACCAGCCAATTGACCAATCGCAATCTGGATGCGAGCGAGAAGCTGACCGTGGGCGGCCCCGATGCGGTACGCGCCTACCGCGCGGATGAAGGGTCTTTCGATGACGGTGTGATTTTCAACACGGGTCTGTACCACCGCTTTTCGGTGGGCACCGGCCATCAATTGCAGCTGGGCGGATTCGTCGACCTGGGCGTCGGACGAGTCAACCACAAACCGTGGCCGTACTGGGAGGCCAGCTACTTCGGCGTGCCCCATGTCACCAATGTGCGCAGGCTTTCCGGCTATGGGCTCAGTGTTGACTGGCTCACGCCGATCGGCGCGACGTTTTCGGTGTCGGCGGCCAAGCCCTTCGGGTTCTCTGGAACCTCTTGGGTGGAGCCGGGTGGCAAGAAGCCGGTGCAGTACTGGCTGTCCCTGACGTGGAATCCCTAACCGAACCTGGCACGCGACGAATCGAGCCGGTACACCTTACCCATGCTAGGCGCCCGCGATAGCGGAACCACCAGCAAACGAGAGACTCTCATGACTTTCAGCATCAACAAATTCGAGTATCTGTGCTATCGCCGCGAACATGAAACGGCGGGGCGTGAACTGCTGCAATTGCTGAATAAGATCGATCAGCACTACGGCGTACTGACGGACGTGGATGAGTGGGCGCAGTCCAACGAGGCGCGCGACATCATGGACGATCATCTGCTCACCCGGCTCACCTCGGCGGTGACCGCCCTGGTGACCGATCCGGCCTTCACCCTGTCGAACCACGGTATCGCCCAAACCATGCTGTTCCAACGGTGGCTGTCGGCCATGTTCGCTGCAAGCCCCTTCCGCAATGCAGACCATATTCTGCGCACGTTGGGCCTGGACGAGCACGCTCGCCATATGGTCAATCCGCGCGCCAACGACATGCGCAAGTTTCAGCTCTTCTACCTGCCGGAGTCGGAGGTGCGACTTGACTGGGATGCGCTGTGGCAGCACGACAAGACGATTGCCGCGTCGCTGGCGCTGGCCATTATGTCGTCGCGCTTTTTGGGCACCCCCTCGGCGCACCAGAAGCGCGAGGTGCTGTTGCGCTGGCTGCCCGAGCGGCTCGACCAGATCGAGAGCCTTGATGTGCTGCCGATGGGTATTCTGCACGATGTGTATATGCACTGCAGTTATGCCGATCTGCGGAGCAAACACGACATCAAGAAGCCGATCAACGCACTGATCCGTCGCAAGCTCACCAGCCTGGGCCTTTTCGATGTGAGCCGTGCCGCCGCAGCTCCTGCGGCCGGTAAAAAACCGGTGCTGCTGGTCGTGCTGGAGTGGTTTTCCAACAATCACTCGATCTACCGCACGCACTCGCAGACGTTGGTGGCCATGCGCGACAAGTTCCATCTCGTGGGCATGGGTTATCCGGACCTCGTGGATGAGGCCGGTCAGGCCGTGTTCCATGAGTTCATTCCGCTGGAGGGCAACAACGTATGGGCGAACGCCCGCCACGTGCGCGACGTGAGCGAGGAGCGCCAGGCCCAGATGATGTACATGCCCAGCGTGGGTATGTTCCCCATCACCATGATATTGGCCTGCCTTCGAGTCGCTCCGCTGCAGATGATGGCGCTGGGGCATCCGGCAACCACCCACGGTCACGCCATGGACTACGTGGTGGTGGAGGAGGACTATGTCGGCGACGAGGCGTGTTTTAGCGAGAAGCTGTTGAAGCTGCCCTCGGACGGCATGCCCTATCGCCCGCCGGCAGCGATGCAGGATCTCAAGCGACCCGCCGAAAAGACGCACTCGGACATCGTCAAGATTGCGGTGGCGGCTACGACCATCAAGCTAAACCCTGGGTTCCTGCACATGTGTGCCGCCCTTGCCAAAGAAGCCAAGGTGCCGGTGCAGTTCCACTTCCTGGTGGGGCAAGCAAGCGGCTTGGTCTTTCCGCAGGTGCGCAACCTGATTCGACGCCTGCTGGGCGAGGCCGCGGTCACCCACAAGCATCAGGGGTACACCAGCTACATGGACGTCATCGGCCAGTGCGATATGTTCCTCAACCCGTTTCCGTTTGGAAATACCAACGGCATTGTCGACACGGTGTGGGCGGGGCTGATGGGCGTGTGCAAGACGGGGCCCGAAGTGCACGAGCACATTGACGAGGGTCTGTTCCGCCGCCTGGGTTTCCCCGCATGGACCATCGCCCAGACCACGGAGGATTACCACCGCGCAGCGCTGCGACTCATCGAGAACGCTCAGGAGCGCCGTGACCTGGCAAAAGCCCTGTGTGGTCCGTCCGCGATCGAAAAGCTGATTTTCCAGGGCCGCCCGCAAATCCTGGGTGAGCGCATGGAGGCACTCTGGCGTGAACGGATCCCCGTGGTCGTTTGACCGGGTTACATACAGCATTGCTTTCGGGATGCTCTGACGTTCATCGTCAAAACGGAGGGAGGTAGTGATTCCACTACCTCCCTCCCCTTTTTTGGCCACCATCGCTGCGTCAGGCGGTTTGCTGATGGCCCTGGCGCGGAATCAGGTTATCCATCGAGCGGATCAAGTCTGCGCCGGCTCCAGATTGAAGTGTTCGATACGGCCCACTGGTGGAAAAGCCACCGCAGATGGCATGGTGACGTCACGTCAAGAATACAACAGATATGTTGTATAAAAC
>OULU01000002.1_pt1 | contig 3394 bp, 4 predicted proteins | sample 1690801 | NCBI WGS metagenome assembly OULU01 (sample SAMEA3914812, study PRJEB12502) | metagenome | biome: forest; material: soil | place: Canada | collected 2011-07-07 | depth 0.1 m
CGCCGAACGCACCAGCGCCAGGCCCCAAGGCGGCCCCGATGATGGGCAAGGGTCCACAGCCGGGTCGTGGCAATGACGGTTTCAGGGGCGGCCCGGGCTTTGGTGCTGGCTTTGGCGGCCCGAGCTCCCCGGTCATCGATGACCTGCGCGCGCTGGAGCACCTGTACACGGTGAGCGGCCGTAGCAAGGAGCTGCCGGCCCTGTACAACGAGGTGCTGTCCAAGTCGCAGGACCCGCGCGTGCGTACCTACGCCTACCACCAACTCGCCCGCGCCCAGTCGGCGCCGGCCAATCCGGATCAAGCCATCGCCACGCTGCGCAAGAGCCTGGACGAGAATCTGGCGAACGAGGCCAAGCGACGCGCCGAGTTCGACAAGATGCGTAGCGATTGGGAACAGCATCGCGGCCCGATGAAGCCGGCCTCCGCGCCGGCGCCAGCCGCCCAGCCATAACCACAAGAAAAGTCGGCACTGCCGTCTGGCAGCGCATTGTCCTGAGGCACGGGAACCCCAGAGCCCGTGCCTCCTTTTTAGGTGGCCGCTTCGTCCACGCGCTTGACGCGTTGCCACAGCGCCTCTTGCTCCACCAGGTTGCGTTCCGGCAGAGGCTGTCCATCCTCGCGCGCCAGTTGTTCCATTCGGCGAAAGCGCCGCTCGAACTTGGCGTTGGCGTGACGTAGCGCCTGCGAGAAATCGACCCCACCGTGGCGCGCCAGATTCACCACCACGAACAGCACGTCGCCGATCTCGTCCTGCAGGCGTTGCGAATCGCGGCCATCGGCAAACTCGGCGCGCACTTCGTCCACTTCTTCCAGCAGCTTGTCGAGCACTGGGCGCTCGTCGGGCCAATCGAAGCCCACTCTGGCCGCGCGCTCCTGCAACTTCAGCGCCCGCTTCCACTCAGGCAGTCCGCGCGACACGCCGGCAAGGGCACTGTCATCGTGCTGCTCGCCCTTGGCTGCGCGCTCGGCTTGCTTGATGTCTTCCCAGCCCTGCTTCTGGGCGTCCAGATCGTCGTAGCTTTCATCGCCGAACACATGCGGATGACGGCGGAGCATCTTGTCGCTGATGGCGTGAGCGACATCGTTGAAATCAAACAGGCCCGCTTCCTTCGCCATCTGCGCGTGAAACACCACCTGCAGCAACAGGTCGCCCAGCTCGTCGCACAAGTCGCGCCAATCCTGGCGGTCGATCGCGTCGGCCACCTCGTAGGCTTCCTCGATGGTGTACGGCGCGATGGTGGCAAAATTCTGTTTCACGTCCCAAGGACAGCCGTTCTGTGGGTCGCGCAGGCGGGCCATGATGGCGAGCAGGTCGTCGAGGCTATGGCGGGTCATGAAGGTCTGCGCATGCGCTGGAGGGGAGCAACGATGATGCCCCAGAACACCCTGCCCCGCTAAGCAGGCTCACAACGACGTGGTGAGCCTGGTCAGCCAGTCAGGGCTGATAGACAGCAGCGCGGCCTCAAGTTTGCGATCCAGGCCGCTCAGGATAAGCACGCCAAACAACACGAACAGGCCGCCCATCACGGCCTTGGCAGTGTGCCCAAACGAGGCCAACGAACCTCGAATGCGCATCATCGAGGCGTGAGATACCCCGCCGAGCAACAGCAACGGCAAGCCTGCCCCCAGGCCAAACACGGCCATCAGCAAGGCGATCTGGCCCAGATTGCGGCCTTGCGCCGCCAGCGTCGTGGCCGCGCCCAGCGTCGGCCCCACGCAAGGGCTCCATACCAGACCCAGCAGCAGGCCGATAAGAAACTGGCTCATCGGGCCTTCGCCCTTGACGGCACCGAGCGCCTGTTGGCCCGACGAACCCAGCCGTGCGCTAAGCCTGGCAAAAAGCTCCTGCAAGCGCGACGAGAGCATCACTGCGCCAAACAACACTAACAACACAGCGGCCACGCGCCGAAGCGTCTCCGCGCCAAGTCCAATCGACGCACCTACCGTGGCGATAAATGTGCCCACCACGGCAAACGACAGCGCCAGCCCCATAGCCAGTGCTGCTGTACCCAGGCGATGCTTCGAAAGCGCAGACGCAATCAGGATCGGCAGGATCGGCAGCACACAAGGCGACAGGATGGATACCACGCCTGCCGCAAAACTCACCGCATAGGTGCCAACGCCAAAATCCATTACAGCGCCTGCTGCAGTACCGAGCGAATGACCGGCTCCTGCGTCTGGCCGGTGGAACGGGTGACTTCATGGCCCTGCTTGAACACCACGAACGTGGATTGCGAACCGACCTTCAGTGTTTTTTCCAGCGCAGTTTCGGTGTCGTAGTCAGCCACGAAAATGGTCACCGACCGCAGCGCAGGATCCATCGCCAGCTTGTCCACAATGGGCTTTTGCGCGCGGCAGGTTGGGCACCAGTCAGCATGGAAATACACCACCACCGGCTTACCCGCCGCCTTGTCGCGATCAAACTGGGCCTGGTTGAACGGCACTTCATCGGCCAGCGCAACGCCGGCCAGCATCGACAGCAGCAAGCCACCAAGCAATTTGCCCATGGTTTTCATGACGACGTGTTTCCTCGGAGAGATGTTCAATCGGTACTCACACCTTCGCCATGAAGATGGATCGGGTTACGTACACCCGTGTGTGTCTCAGTCCTGCGTGCGAATACCCAACCAGCGCGCCAGCAGCGTATCAACGCTGACCTTGCCCGGGCCGGCCATCAGCAACCAGAAGAAGATCAGGCTGTAGACCACCTCGTCCGCCTCGACGTAATCGTCCAGCCCCATCAGGTTGGTCGACACGACCAGCGTGACGGCCACCGCCATATTGATGAGCATGGGAATGCACACCAACCGCGTAAGCAGGCCCAGCATCAACATCAGCCCGCCGACCAGTTCGGTCCAGGCCGACAAGGTCGCGCTGAAGGCTGGAAACGGAATGCCCCAACCCACGAAGCGCTGCGTGAATCCGGCAATGTTGTGCACCTTTGCGATGCCGGTCTCCAGCCAGAAATAACCAAACACCACGCGCACCACCAGGGGACCGAGCCAGCGTACGCGGTGCAGAATGGCGAGCGCTCGGCTGGCGCTGTCAGCGATGAACTGTCGCATCGTGAAAGTTCCAAAAGGGGGAGTGGCCAACATCATGCTCACCCGCTTCACGTGTTCGCCATGTCCAGGCGTCCATGCTTTCTTGCTGCGCGTCCGGTCCTGTCCATGGGCCCGCAAAGCCGGACGATCAGGCACAAAAACGGGATGCACGGGGGCAGCCAGCGACGCGCATGGCTGTCGACAATGCAACGGTCGGGTCTGGTCACACGACCCGGCTAGCTATCCACCCTGCCGCATGCAATGGCGGCCTACCGACTACAGGAATCCACTCATGAAGACCAACAAGCTCAATGGCGGCGCCATGGCCATCATGGTCGCCGGTCTGTTC
>OULU01000037.1_pt1 | contig 3332 bp, 1 predicted proteins | sample 1690801 | NCBI WGS metagenome assembly OULU01 (sample SAMEA3914812, study PRJEB12502) | metagenome | biome: forest; material: soil | place: Canada | collected 2011-07-07 | depth 0.1 m
AGCTGGCCAAGCTTGGGCAGCACCTTGAACGAGTGGAAGTCGTAGAGCTTGCTGAAGAGTTCACTCTGCACGCGCGAGAACTCCAACACCAGCGCACGGCCACCCGGCTTGAGCACGCGGCAGATATCGGCCAGCGCCTTCTCCTTGTCGGTGACATTGCGCAGGCCGAAGGCCATCGTCACGGCATCAAAGCTGTTGTCGGGGAACGGCAGCGCCTCGGCGTTGAGCTGGGCCCAGCGCAGGCCCGACACCATGCCGCGATCGGTCATGCGGTCGCGGCCGACGCCCAGCATGGCGGCGTTGATGTCGCCCACCACGATCTCGCCCTCGGTACCCACGACCGGACGCAGCAGCGCGGCGATGTCGCCGGTACCACCGGCCAAGTCGAGCACGCGATCACCCCGGCGCACGCCGCTGACCGCCACGAAATGGCGCTTCCACAGGCGATGAATGCCGAACGACATGAGGTCGTTCATCAGGTCGTAGCTGCGCGCAACGGAGGTGAAGACCTGGCCGACCAGCTTCTGCTTGTCGGCAACAGGGACGTCGCGGAAACCGAAATGGGTGGTGTTGGGGTGCTGGTCGCTCATGCGTACATGGTAGCGGATCGGCGCTCTTCACTTCCTCTCCCCTTCAGGTCGCCCAGAGGGGAGAGGGAGCGGAGCGGGTTACAGCACCGCCTTGCCGTCCTGCTTGTACACCACGCCGTCCTTCATCACGAAGCTGACCTTCTGCATCAGGGTGATGTCGTCCAGCGGGTTACCCGGCACCGCGATCACGTCGGCGTGGCGGCCGACGGCGATCTGGCCCAGCTCATCCTGCTTGTGCAGCAGCTCGGCAGCGTGGGTGGTGGCAGCTTGCAGCACGAACATCGGCGGCATGCCGGCCTGCACCATGTACTCGAATTCGCGGGCGTTCTGGCCATGCGGATACACCGCGGCATCGGTGCCGAAGGCGATCTTCACGCCGGCCTTGTAGGCCTTGCCGGCGGTGGCCTGGATGACCGGGCCCACCTGCAAGGCCTTGGCCGCCACTTGTGGCGGGTAATAGCCCGGCTTGGCGGCCATTTCCTGCACGTACTTGCCGGCGATGATGGTGGGCACGTACCAGGTGCCGTGTTCCTTCATCAGCTTCATGTCCTCGTCGTTCATGAAGGTGCCGTGCTCGATCGAGTCCACGCCACCGAGCACCGCGCGGCGAATCGCCTCGGCGCCATGCGCGTGGGCGGCCACGGTGAAGCCGTAGTCGTGCGCGGCGGAGACCACGGCCTTGATTTCCTCGATGGTCATCTGCGCGTTGTCGGCGCTGCTGCTTTCGTCGAGCACGCCGCCGGAAGGCATGATCTTGATGACATCCACGCCGTCCTTGTAGTGCTGGCGGATCGCCTTGTAGGCATCCTCGGGGCTGTTGATGATGCCGTCCTTCGCGCTCGGGTCACCTTCCAGGTCCATGCGGTAGCCATCGGTGGGGTCGGCGTGGCCGCCGGTGGTGCCGATGGGTTTGCCGGCAGTGAAAATGCGCGGGCCGGGCACGATGCCGGCGTTGATGGCGTTGCGCAGGGAGATCGACTCGTTGTTGCCGTCACCCACGTTGCGCACGGCGGTGAAGCCGGCCAGCAGCGTGCGACGCGCATACACGGTGGAGCGAATGGCGTAGTCGGCGGTGTTCCAGCGGAACTGGTCGGTGTAGCCGGTCGGGCTGGTTTCGGAGGTGAGGTGCGTGTGCGAGTCGATCAGGCCGGGCAGGCAGGTGGCGTCGGCGAGGTTCACCAGCGCGTAGTGCGCGCCGGCTGCACTGGCGGCATCGCGATACGGCTTGTCATCGACGTTGCCGTTCTTGATCTCCTTGACCCGGTTGCCCTCGATCACCAGTGTGGTTTCGCCCAACAGCTTGCCGGCAGCGGGATCGACCATGCGCGCGCAGTGCAGCACGGTGACATCGTGGTTGGGCTGGGCCGCCTCGGCCGCGAGTGCGGTGGGCAGCGAAAGGGCGGCGGCAATGGCGAAGGCGACGCGTGCGGTCATGGTGAGCTCCCCTGGGTTAGGGGGTCATCATAGGGTCAGGGCTGGGCGGTTGATCCATGACGAATCGCACATGGCGGTCGTCCGGGCGGCCGTCATTCCCACCCGGCCGCCATCCCGGCGCAGGCCGGGATGACGAGCCAAAGAGCGAGCTCCGCGCCTGGGACTCAGTCCTTGAACAGGTCCTTGGTGCCGTGCTCTTCCACTACGGGCCTCACCTCGTCCGGTGCGTGCTCGTGATGCTCCGCGGCCACGTGGCGCTCGTGCAGCGCTTCGCTGGAAGCATCGGCCGGGACCGGTTTGGCGGCCTCCACGCTCAACTCGCGATCGCCATCGCCACCCGGGGTGATCTTGAGAATGGAGTGACGCACTTCGCGGGCCAGGATCACGCGTGCGTCGCGCACCATGTCTTCCAGTCCGCGGTCGTAATCGAGCTTGCCGGCTTCGTCGGTCCACACGATGTGGCTTTCGCGCAACTTATGGATAAAGCCGCGGAACAGCGCCTTGTCGAAGAACTCCGGTGCCGACAGTTCGTTGAGCAGGCTCAGGCGCTGCGCGGTAAGCGTGCAGGCGTTTTCCAGCTCGGCGGAAGACAGCGTGTGCGGGCCGTTCTTCACCAGGGCGGCGATGGTGATGTAGTAGCGCTCGAAGGCCTGGATCAGGCTGCGCGCGATGATCCTAAGCTGGTAAGCCCCATCGTCCTGGCCGGGTCCGCGCTCCAGCACGCGACCGTCGCCGGTGGCCTCGAGCAGGCCGCGACGCACGAAGAAATCGATGGTCAGCTGCAGCTGCTTGCAGAAGCCGTCCTTGTCCCATGGCAGGAACAGCTCGCCCTGGATGAACGGGTAGATGATGCGGCCCAGGCGCAGCACCGAGGCGCGTGACATGCGACGGTTGTTGAGGAAGCAGCACGCCACCCAGGCGGCGGTGGCCGTCAGGTGCAATACGTTGTTGCGGAAGTAGCTGAGCAGCACGGCCTGCTCGTCCTCGGTCACCAGCACGTCGCCCAGCGGGTGGCGCACACGGCGGATCCAGCCCATCTGCTCGCCGTAGGCGATGATGCCGGCCGGGTCCATCGAGGTGAGCGTGACGCGGTCCGAATAGGGCAGCTCTTCCAGCAGCGCCTTCATCAGCTCCAGCTGGGAGAGCAGGTCGTTCTCCGCCATCGCGTGCTTGGGCGTGGCCAGCAGGGCCACCGCCAGCAGGTTGATCGGGTTTACGTCGGCGGCGCGGTTGATGTTGATCTGGATGCGTTCGGCCAGATCGTCCACCACGCGGCCCAGCCACTCGGGCTTGGCATCCGGATGGGCG
>OULU01000030.1_pt1 | contig 2942 bp, 2 predicted proteins | sample 1690801 | NCBI WGS metagenome assembly OULU01 (sample SAMEA3914812, study PRJEB12502) | metagenome | biome: forest; material: soil | place: Canada | collected 2011-07-07 | depth 0.1 m
GCCTGAGGATTTTCCCTATGACCGTGCAACCCGTGCTCGCCTTCGCCTGGAACCCCGCCGTTGGCATTCCGCTGCTGATCGTCGGCTTGATCGTACTGGCGCTGATCTGGCTGTTCGGCCAGCCGAAGAAGGAGCAGGGCAGGCGGCGCGTGGTGCCCAATACGTCCGGTGAGCGTCGCGAGCCGACCTTCGGTGGCGACGCCGAGGTGTCGGACGAACCTTCGTTCAGTGCACGCGACGACTTCCACATGGATCCGCTCGACACGCCCTCGCCGCAGCAGGGCGAGCTGGACATGGGGCTGCGCGAAGAGCTTGCGCGTCTCGGCGCTACCCTGGCCGGCGGTCGTGACGGCAAGGAGCGCGTGGCGCCCGCGCCCATCAGCAAGCCGACGGGCGCCGCCGCGTCGATTGTCGATGCATTGCGTGCGCCGCCGGAACAGTTCGAGCAGAGTCTCGCCGGTGCCACGGCACCCGAGCCGCCGACGCCGCCGCGCGTCGCCGTGGCAGAACCCATGGTTGGGTCCGAGTCGGCCCCGGCACCGGCTGCACCGCGTGTGCCGCCGCGTTCGGACCTTGGCCGTCGCCCGGAGCGCATGCCGGTCGAGCGCATCGTCACGCTGTTCGTGGTGGCACGCGAAGGCAGCGTGTTCAACGGCGCCGACCTGATTGTGGCGGCCGAGAAGGCGGGTCTGGAATTTGGCGACATGGGCATCTACCACCGCCTGGTGGACGGCAAGCGCGAGCTGGGGCCAGTGTTCAGCGTGGCCAATATGCTCAAGCCCGGCAATTTCGACCTGACCCGGCTCGATGCGCTGCTCACACCGGGCCTGAGTTTCTTCATGACCCTGCCGGCGCCGATCACCGCGCTGGACGCCTGGGACACCATGCTGCCCACCGCGCAGCGGCTGGCCGAACTGCTCGATGGCCAGGTGCTGGACGAGGAGCGCAATGCGCTTGGCCGCCAGCGCGTGGCCCATATCCGCGACGAGCTGCGCGGCTGGGATCGCGATCACGAAGGCAAGGAAATCACCTTCGGTCGTTGACACCGGGCTCACATATGAACCCTTGCGCATAACCTGCCGCTCAGACAGAGTCTGGCGCCAGGGAGGGTCCATATGGGTGTCAAATCGTTGCGCTGTCTGGCGTGGCTAGGGTTGCTAGCACTAGCCGCATGTACCCATTCCGATCTTCGCCCCGATTACCCGCGACATCCCAGCTCGATGCTGCCGGTGCAGGCGGACGCGCCCTTGGCCGCGTATGCCGAGCGCCTTGCATCGACCCACGGCGACGACTCGGGCCTGCGCCTGATCAGTGATGCCAGCGATGCGTTGCTGGTGCGCATTGCACTGGCCGATCGCGCCGTGCACTCGCTGGACCTGCAGTACTACATGTTCCACTCCGACGCGACCGGCCAGCTGCTGGCGCAGCATCTGCTGGCGGCGGCGGACCGCGGTGTGCGCGTGCGGCTGCTGCTGGACGACTTGCACGTGGCCGGCGACGACGCGGTTCTACGTGCGCTCGACGGCCACCCGCATATCCAGATTCGACTGTTCAACCCCTTCCTGGAGCGCAAGTCGTCGCTGTGGAGCATAGGCAAGCAATTTGCCGGTGACTTCTCGCGACTCAATCGCCGCATGCACAACAAGACCTTTATCGCCGACGGCTCGATGGCGATTGTCGGCGGCCGCAATATCGGCGATGAGTACTTCGACGCCGACAGCAACCTCAACTTCCGTGATCTTGACGTGCTAGCCGTTGGCCCGGTGGTGACCCAGATTGGCCAGGAGTTCGATCTGTACTGGAATAGCGCGCAGTCATTTCCGATTGCGGCGTTTCACTACAAGGTGCCAGGTGATCCCGAGCTGGCGACCCTTCGCAAAGGGCTGGCCACCAACGCGCGGCGCTTCAGTCAAACCAGCTACGCGCAAAACCTGGTGACGCGCGTCGGCGACATCGCGCATGAGACGCCAGAGGGACAATGGGCCTGGGGGCCAACGACCTATCTCGCCGACGATCCTGACAAGGGCAACCCGGGCGCCGACGACAAAGAGCTGCACATGGCGCCCAAAGTCCGCGAATGGCTGGACGGGACGCAGCACCAACTCACCCTGATCTCGCCTTATTTCGTGCCAGGCGACAAAGGCGTGGCTTATCTGACCGCCATGCGCCAGCGCGGCGTAACGGTGAATGTACTAACCAACTCATTGGCGTCGACGGACTCCGGCGACGTCTACGTCGCCTACGCCTCCTACCGGACCAAACTGCTGGCGCAGGGCATTGGCATCTACGAATTGAAGCCCGACGCCAGTCGGCATGGCGGTTTCAGTCATTTCTTCGGCTCGTCGTCCAGTGGCAGCAGCCTGCATGCCAAGGCGATGGTGGTGGATGACAACCGCGCCTTTGTCGGCTCGATGAACCTCGATCCCCGTTCGCGCGATCTCAATACCGAGGATGGCGTAATCATCGAATCGCCCGTGCTCGCCAAGGCACTATTGGCCATCTTTGCCGATGCCACCAAGCCCACGCACACCTATCACGTGCTGTTGGACCCGAAGGATCAGCGCACTTACTGGGAATGGACGCAGCCTGACGGCAAGGTCATCCGTTACAGCCATGCGCCTGACACCAGTTGGTGGCGCCGCTTTACGGTGGGGTTGGGTGGCCTGCTGCCGATCGAGGGCCTGCTTTAGGGATCATCTGAACAAGCAGATGGAAATCAGTTGATAGTGTTGGACGAAGCCATGTTGCATGGGCCGTCCGAATGCAATGAAGTCCAGAGTGATGCCGATAAAATCGGCATCACTCTGGCACGATCAGAACTTCACTTTGACGCCCAGCTGACCCACCACGCTGTGCTGCGCCGGGCCGGACAGCGAGTGTAGGTAACCCACGCCGCCGATCACGCTTATGTTCTTGGTCAGCTCAGGCGCTTCCACGCCCAC
>OULU01000004.1_pt1 | contig 2787 bp, 2 predicted proteins | sample 1690801 | NCBI WGS metagenome assembly OULU01 (sample SAMEA3914812, study PRJEB12502) | metagenome | biome: forest; material: soil | place: Canada | collected 2011-07-07 | depth 0.1 m
TGAGATTGACCTCGTTTGCCATATCACCTCACTGTCAAGCAAAACTTTACAGTGAATTCCCTTTTGATGCGTTTATCCGCACCTGTGGGTGGGCGCATGCTTGTCTCCTGACGGAGGCGCTGGCGAAGTTTTCACGTTTCCCTCGGCATCGTCTGCGCGGCCCCCCATCCCCCAGGAGAGCAACATCCATGAAGATCGCCCTGTTCGGCGCCACCGGTCATGTTGGCCACGCCATCCTCGACGAAGCCCTGGCGCGCGGCTACGACGTAACCGCCATCGTGCGCGATCCGTCGCGCCTGGCGAGTCATGACGCTGGCCTCAAGGTCGTCACTGGCGATGTGTCCAAGCCGGAAAGCTGGATCGACGCCGTCCGTGGTACCGATGTCGTGGTTGCCAGCCTGTCGGCACGACGCGACGGTACCCCGCACAGCATTCCGGCCCATGCCGCCACGCTGCTGGACGACCTGCCCCGTACAGGCGTGAAGCGCCTGGTATGGGTGGGCGGCGCCGGCTCGCTGGAGACTGCACCGGGCGTGCGCGTCATCGACGACCCGCATTTCCCCGATGCATGGAAACCCGAAGCAACCGGCCAGAGCAAAGCGCTGGAGGTTTTCCGTGAAAGCAAGACCGATCTCGAATGGACGTATATCAGTCCGGCCGCCTTGCTTGAGGACGGTCCGCGCACCGGCAAGTACCGCGTCGGTGGCGACCAACTGCTGGTCGATGCCGACGGCAAGAGCCACATCAGCGTGGCCGACTACGCGGTCGCCCTGCTTGATCGCCTCGAAAAGAACGACGCACGCCGACAGCGCATCACCGTCGCCTATTGATATCCGGTGACGGACGGTCGAGGCCGTCCGTCACCGCCATGTCGTGCGTGTCGTGCCCTGACAAGTTGTGCGCGAATTCTTCAGAACCAGAACCTGACACCGGCTACCCAGGTTGTCTCGCGCGCATGCAGTTCAACCGCACCGGGCACGTTGTCAAGGCTTCCATAACGACGCGTCCAGTTCACGCCAACGTAGGGCGCGAACTTACGACTGAACTCGTAGCGCAGGCGCAAGCCCGCTTCCAGGACCGACAGCCCGGACGAGATGCCGCGTTGCGGATCGTCCTTGCCGTAAAGATTCAACTCCAGCTTGGGCTGCAGGATCAGGCGCTGGGTGAAGCGCAGCTCATAGCTCGCCTCGAAACGAGCCGCCGTGCGCCCTTGTTCGCCCACGTAGAAAGTGGCCTGCGTCTCGAACCAGTACGGCGCCAGCCCCTCGACACCCAATGCCACCCATTGCCGGTCGGGACCCTGCCCAAAATCCTGTCGCACGCCAAGCTGCGCGTCCCAGAAACTGGTCCAGGCGTGGCTCCATAGCGCTTCGAGGCGACCATCGTCGGTGCCAGCGCTCCCGCGCTCACCCTCGGTCTTGAGCCACAGGCGGTTGAGGTCGTTACCCCACCAGCCTTCGGCTTCCCAGGCGGTGGCGTAGTCGCCCGAGGTACTGGCGCTACGTTCCAATCGATCGATCAACAGCATGCTGCGGGTGCCTGCATCGTCCATCTGCATCAGGTCGGCCATCTGTGCCGCTGACGTGACGTGCGGCACCGTTTGCGGCGGCGGTGGTGGCACATGGTCGTTGGGCGGCAGCTCACTGCCATCCGTATGAACGCTGTGATCCATCGGCATCGTGTCGCTGGGCGCAGCATGGCCCGCGTGGGGATCGATCTGCGCACTACCCGAAGGTGCCGGCATGCCGGGCATATCGTCCATTCCCATGCTTTGCGCCAATGCGGCCAGCGGCAGCCCCAGCCATGCCATGGCCAACGCGTGTGCGTAATAGCGGCGGATGCTCATGCCACCACCACCTCACGGAACATGCCCGCTTCCATGTGATAGAGCAGATGGCAGTGATAGGCCCAACGTCCCACGGCATCCGCACTCACGCGGTAACTGACGCGCTGCGCCGGCTGCACCACTATGGTGTGCTTGCGTACCTGGAAGGCACCATCGGGCGACTCCAACTCGCTCCACATGCCATGCAGATGGATCGGGTGGGTCATCATGCTGTCGTTCACCAGCACCACCCGAACATGCTCGCCATGGCGCAGACGCAGAGGCTCGGCGGCAGATGCGCGCGTGGCATCAAACGACCACAGATAGCGTTCCATGTTGCCGGTGAGGCGCAACGTCAGCTCCCGATCCACCCGCGGCGAGATCGGCGCATCGACCGCGTGCAGGTCCGCATAGCTCAACACCCGACGACCGCTATCGCGCAGGCCCACACCCGGATCGTCTAGGTTGCTGCGAGGCATGGCCACGCGCATATCCACTTCGGGCCCGGTCTTAAGCGTCTGCGCGGGTAACTCGGTCCCCGCCGCCAGCGCTTCCATGCCCGGCATACCCACCATGTCCATGCCCTGCATGTCGTGATGCGTGCCGCCATGATTCATCGCGCCCATCATGTCGCTCATGCTCAGCAACGGACGCGGATCGACGGGCGGCACATCGGCAGCCCAGCCCATCTGCGGCGTCAACGTGGCACGGGCAAATCCGGAGCGATCCATGCTCTGTGCAAAAATCGTCCACGCGCGATCGGCCGACGGCTGCACGATCACGTCGTATGTCTCGGCGGTACCGATGCGAAATTCGTCCACGGTGACGGGCTCGATCGCCTGCCCGTCCGCTGCCACCACGGTCATCTTCAGCCCAGGGATGCGCACGTCGAAGAATGTCATCGATGCGCCGTTGATAAAGCGCAGGCGCACCCGCTCGCCTGCCGCGAACAGGCCGGTCCA